>SXGT01248848.1_pt1 | contig 32517 bp, 19 predicted proteins | sample 3176221 | NCBI WGS metagenome assembly SXGT01 (sample SAMN11356862, study PRJNA531348) | freshwater metagenome | isolation source: freshwater sample F1-120 | place: China: Fuxian Lake, Yuxi | collected 2017-12-25
TCTGCTCCCTTTGACCACTCGGGAACCCCTCCGAAAACCCGGGCCCGACAACTGTGCTGATCTGTGAAAGAGCGCCAAGGTGGAGCTGACGGTGAGATTCGAACTCACGACCTGCTGCTTACAAGGCAGCTGCTCTACCCCTGAGCTACGTCAGCGCCGTTCGCCTCACGCGATGCGGGCGACGCAACGGGAAGCGCCTTATAAGGGAGGGCCTGACCGCTGTCAATGGCCGAAAGTCAGGCGTCGTCGACCGGCTCCAGGCCGCCTTGCAGGCCGCTCCGAAGGTCGTCGATCGCGGCACGTTGGCGCGCGACCTCGCCGAGGATCACCCCGGCGGCGACGCTGACGTTGAGCGTCTGGATCGAACCGGACGCGCGGATGCGGACGCTCATCTGGCAGGCACGCCTGACGAGCGGACGAATGCCCTCGCCTTCGGCGCCGAGGACGACGCACAGCGGGCGGTCGCCGAGCGAGGTCGACCACGCGTCTGCGGGCGCGTCGCCCGTCACGGCGCAGGTCCAGAACCCGCGCGCCTCGAGCTCGCGCAGGGTGCGCGCGAGGTTGGTCACGCGCACGATCGGCACGAGCGCGCTCGCACCGGCGGCCGCGCGGATCGCGGCGTCATTGAGCGGTGCGGCGTGATCCTTGGGAACAACCACCGCGCACGCGCCGAAGACAGCGGCCGATCGCAGGATGGCGCCGAGGTTGTGCGGATCGGTGACCTGATCGAGCGCGACCAGCGTGCGCGTCGCCGGATCGTCCGGATCGAGACGCGCGAGATCCACCTGGGCCGCATCCCGCACCTCGGCGGCGATGGCGGCGCCGCCGCGGGATCCGGCGCGCTCGCGCAGGGCGTCGGGGGCGACGCGCCGGAGCGGGATCTTGAGCGCCGCGATCTGCGAGAGGAGGCGCGGCTCGCTCGCGTCGATCGTTGGTGTACAAAGCACTTCGCGCACGGCGCCCGGCGCGGTCGCCAAGACGTCGCGGATCGCGTTCGGTCCGTAGATGCGTCCCATAGACCTCGTCCGGTATGCTCGGGGCACGCAGCTTCCGAGCGGCGCCACCATGGCGCCACCGCGGGGAGGCGTCAACGGGAACGATATGGCGCGGGCAGAGGACGAAAATGCGTTTCGCGAGGCGATGGCGACGCTCGGGGTCAAGCCTGGGGCGCGCAGTGCGCGGGCGCAGGCTGGGCCGCGGCGGGCGCCCGAGCCAAGGGCGCCGGAGGTGCTCGACGAGCTGGACTTCGACGCGCTGATGCGGGCGGACGTAGGTGCGCCACCCCTCGAGGTGGGCGCGCGGCGTGACGAGGGCGCTTCGGCGGATCGTGCTGCGGTGGCGGCGGTTCGATCGGCCGAGGTGCCTCCGCAGATCCAGACCGCACGACAGGAGGTGTCGCCGGAGGATCGCGCCCTCTTCGAGCGCGTGATCGCGGGCCTGGACGCAGGGCCTGTTGCGCCGAAACCCGACGCGGCGGGTCGTGGCGGTGCCCCTGCGCGGGCCGCGCAGCGACCGATCGCGCCCGACTACGCGCGCCTTTTGAAGCACGGGCGTTTGGTTTTCGACGCGACGTGCGATCTTCACGGCGCCACGCGCGAAGCGGCTCGGGAGGAGCTCGGGCGGTTCTTCGAAGACAGCACGCGCGAGCACTGGAAGGTCCTTCGGATCGTCGTCGGCAAGGGTTATCACTCCGTTGGCGAGCCGGTCTTGCGGGGCGCGGTTCGGGGCTGGCTCGGCGGGGTGTTCGCGGAGGAGGTCGAGCAGGTTCTCGATGCGCCCGAGGCCGCCGGAGGGAGCGGGGCGCTGGTGGTGATCGCGAAGCGGCGCTGACGCGGGCGCACGGTCCTGGCGCGTCGAAGACACAATCTCTCGCGGGCAGCCCGGCCTTGGGGTCCGAGACGGACCCCATGCCAGGCCTTCGCAAGAGAAAAAAAAGGGGAGCCGAAGCTCCCCCTTTTGCGCCGAGCGGCAAGGGCCGCGGCGATCAGAACCCGAAGTCGAAGTGCCGGTAGAGACCGCGCAGGATCTCGAGGCGTCCGACGGTCTCCTGAAGCCGGCTGTAGTGATAGTCGGCGGCCAGATCGCTCATGTTGCCGCCGTACTTGGCGACTTCCTGATTGCAGAGGGCGAGCAGCCGCGCGGCCGGCCAGAAGGCCGCCTTCTGGCCCTCGATGTCCTCGTCGGGCACCGCGTCACGCGGCGAGATCTCGGCGTACGGATCCTCCTCGGCCGGATCGTACGACGCGACGTACGTCTTGCCGCTGAACGGATCGGTGTACTCGATGGTCTCGAAGTTCGGCTGGACCTCGATGTCGGTGCCGTCACCCTTGAGCCACAGGCGGCCGCGGTCGATGAACGTGCGGTCATACGTGTTGCTCATCCAGCCGTAGCCGTAGATGGCGGCCAGGGCCGGCAGGCGGTACTGGGTGGTCGGGAAGTCGTACTGGGGCTCCGGATTGAGCGGCGTGCAGTTCTCGTAGTAGGCGTCGAGATCGGCCTTGGCGCCGAACCACATGCGGGGCTTGACGCGGATCGGGTCGCCGGTGCCGCCCTCGGACGGGGACACGCCATCATGCTCGATGCACCAACCGAAGAGGTTCGGCGCGCCGGCGATGACGCCGCTCAGCAGGTTCTGGACGCGCTGCGGCCAGATCGAGGCGAAGTTGAAGCGGAAGCGCTTCTGGTCGTACGCCTTGTCGACCGCAACCGTGAACATCGACACCGGGTACGTCATGTACATGAGCGCGGCCATGCGGTCGTAGAACGTACCCGCACGGTACGGCACGTAGAGGTACCCGTCGTAGTCGTAGCTCGGGTAGATCGGGCGCGCGCCCATGTCTTCGCGAACTTGGAACACGTTCGAATAGGTGTTGCGGCCGTTGTCGACGAGCGGCTCATAGACCTGCCGCTGCTGATTGAAGCCGTAATACGAGTCGCTGGGCCGGCCGAAGATGTTCGCCATGTGCTCGAAGATCTTCTTCGCGGCGATGGTCGCGCCGAGGCCGCCGTTGGGGTCGAGGTGCCAGGGCGTGCCGTACTGCTTCTCCCACCAGTCGCTGTGGTTGTAGCGGGCATAGCCGAGCGCCCAGTGCTCGAACTGCTTGCGGTAGCCGTACATCGCGTACATGACGCCGCCGTAGTACGAGGTCATCGGGTTGAAGAGGTCGTTGTCGCGGCGATAGGCGCGGAAGGGCCAGTAGGCGTCGTAGTCGGAGATCGCGTTGTTGATGATCTCGAAGACGTCGGTGCCCTCGTCCCAGGTCGCGCACAACGGCGTGCGGTTGTTGTACTCGTCGGAGCAGAAGCGGAACGGGACCTCGACCATCTCGGGCTTGCTGCAGAAGTAGCCGTCCGGATACGGCGTGCAGAACGAGCCCTCGGTGCCGCAGACCGACCAGTCATAAGGCGCATCGTCGATCTTGCAGGGCTTGCTCTCGTCGCGCAGCGCGCGGATGTCGACGATCTTGCGGTCGAGGATGTTGGCCACGCCACCGAAGAGCTTCGGGTAGTTCGTGTGGTGGACCTTGGTCAGCGCGAAGGCCAGCGGACCCACGCGGCGCTGCTCGATCGGGAACTGATCGGGCATCGAGTCCGACGGCTCGGCGAGGTACTTCGACCAGTCCGCGAACACGGGCGGGCGCTCGAAGACCTCGACCAGATCGCCGTAGCCATAGAGGATGGCGGCGCGATCGTAGCTGCCGATGCCCTGGTTACGCGCGTTGAAGGACGACGAGTACTCCATGATGGAGGTCTGCTGGTACTCGCGCATCTTGGCGCGTGTCTGCGCGTCGGTGTCGTCGGTGAAGAGCGCGTCCGCCTTCCAATCCGCGCCATCGCCGCGACCCTTCAGACCCCAGTAGTCGGGGAAGAAGTTGAGCGCGTCGGTCGACGACGCGAAGTTGTGACGCAGGCCGAGGTTGTGCCCGACCTCGTGCATCGCGACGGTCGACCACACCTTGTCGAAGACCTCGAGGTACACGTCGTTGCGCATCTGCTCGACGATGGCGCGGGCCGCCAGCTGGCTGGCCGAGACGCGCGCATCCTTGGTGTCGGTGTAGAGCGCGTTCGGATCCCAGTAGACGAACTGGTTGATCTGGTTGACGCGGCGGATCTCCTTGCGGAGCTGGTCGAAGAGCGCCCCCGCGCTGCAGCTGGCCACGCAGAACTTGCCCTGCACCTCGCCCTGGTCGAGGAAGCGGCACTCTTCGTTCGCCCCGCAGACCGAGGCGTCGGCGTCGCACGCCTGCTGGGGCTCGTCGAAGGCCTTGAAGTCGAACGCGAGATCCGCGCCGCCGTCGGCCTTGGCCTTGAGCCCCTCGCACACGGCCTTGTCGTACTTGGCCTTGTACTCGAGCGCGAGCCCGCGGAACGAGTCGTCGAAGAACTCGCGCATGCAGATGGCGTGCTGGCCGTGCGCGAGGTCCTTCTCCATCTTGAACTTGAGCATGTTCTCGCTCGCGAGGTTCGACGGGTGCACAACGTCGCGCAGCTTGGCCGCGTTGGGACCGGTCACCTGGCCGAGCGTGGTCACGGGAAGACCCGCGAGCGCCGCCATGTCCGAGTTGAGCCACAGCGCGTCGAACTCGTCGGTGTCGAGGAGGCGGTTCATCTGCGCCTGCGCGAGGTCCACGTCGGTGGTCTGGAAACCGGCCGCCGCGATATCGGCGCCGACGTCCAGCGGCACGACCTGCCCCGCCTCGATCTGGAGCGACTCGAGCGAGCCGTCGTGCGACTTGCGGGGTGCCCCCTGCGAACCCTTGACGGCCTTGGCCTTGAGCGCCGTCTCGATGTTACGGGCTTGGGTGATGTCCGTGAAACTCTGGACGCCCGCCTCGTACTCGATCATGTCGACGGCGTTGCGCGCGCCGAGGTGGATGTTCGCGGTGTAGAGGAACGAATTGGCGTGGATCGTCTCGCCCGTGAGCGGGTCGGCGTGCATCGGGCCGTAGCCGTAGAGGCCGTACTGGACCGGGTCGTTGATGCTGACGAGCAGGTTGTAGCGAAGGTCGCCGACCACCTTGGGCTCCGCCATGTTCGCGCAGTATTTGGCGTCGGTCTCGGCCAGGACCGCGTCCGGATTCGCCGCCTTGATCGCCGCGACCTCGCCCAGGTTGTTCTCGCAGAGGATGAACATGCGGCCGTCGTACGGCTTGCCGAGGCGGCTCTCGACGACGTCCTTGAACGGCAGATTCCACTGGTCCGCGAGGTCCTTGGCGCCGCGGATGAGCTCGCGCGGGAAGTTCTCGGACAGGTAGTAGATGATGGGCGCGGGCTCCATCTTGGCGTAGTCGAGTTCGCCGGCGGCATCGACGACGTAGTCCTTCCAGACGCGGAAGCGACGGATGAAGCGGTCGGCGCCCGAGAAGGTCTCGCCGTAGTACTGGTCGTAGTTGGAGCGCGCCGAGCGGTAGTACCCGAACTTATTGAGCATATTGTCGTTCCAGTCTTGCGCCTGGTACGTGTTGCCGTCCTTCACCTTCATGAAGGACGTCCGCATGTGATGCTCCTCTTCGTCGCACTCGTAGTACGCGCCGGTGTACCAGGGGTAGAAGAGGCAGGTCGGAACCTGGCCCCAGCCATCGAGGTAGGTCGAGGGCGCGAGCACGAAGCCGCGCACGACGTAGTCCATGTAGGCCCCGTCGTCGTCGACGCGCAGCTTCAGATCGGGCGCGCCCGTCTCACCATCATAGATGGTGGCCGTCGCCCAGCTGGTGTCGCCGAAGCTCAGATCGGCGTAGTCCTGCGCGCCGTTCGAGCCGAAGTCGACGCGCATGAACTCGCGCTGATACCAGAACTTCTCGCTGCCGTCCTCGACCCGGACGTTGCTCTCCTCACCCGTCAACGGGTTGTAGGACTTGCGCACGTCGTAGTGGCCCGAGATCGGGAACTTCTTGATCGGCGCGCTGCGGTAGACGTAGCGCGTGACCTTGTGGATCGTGCCGTCGGCCAGCTTCTGGTCGTAAGTGACGGGCTTGCCGTCCTTGTCGAGCAGCACCGTGTCGATGTCCGAACGAATCCCCTGCCCCTCTGCACCCTGAACCGCATCGTAGGTGCGGAAGAAGTAGACGTAGTCCTTCTGCGCATCCCAGATGCCGCGCTCGAGGAGCCCCTGCAGGCCCACGAACTCGTCCTGCGCCGCGAACGGGGTCCGCGTCACGGTCGTGAGCGTGTACCACTCACCGGCCAGATCCGCTTTGCGGATGAGGTCCGGCTGCACGCGGTCGATGAGTTCGGGCTCGGCGCAACCTGCGCCGAGGGTCATGGTCGCGAGCGTCGCTCCGGCCGTGATGGCGAGCGCGAGCGAGGCTTGGTAGCTGATCTTCTTCATCGTGAGTCGCATCGTCGTGCCTCCCTCAGAGCCCAAGCGTGCTGGCGCTGTACGTGTGGTTGAGCTGGCGCAGAAGGTCGAGCACCTCTCGGACTTCGCCGAGCTGGTCCTGCAGTTTTGCCTTCTTGGCCGTGTCCGTCTCAGCCGCCCAGTCGTCCGCGAGATCCTGCGCCCGAAGGATCAGGTTCGCGCCGACATCGAGCTTGGGCTGCCCGAACTTGCCGTAGTTGGTCGTGTACGCGACGTACACCTTGCCGCCGAGCGGATCCTCGAACCGCACCTGGTTCAGCTGCGCCGACGGATTGTCGGTGAACTGGGAGGCCTCGCCCTCGAGGAAGACCGCGAGGCGGTCGATGAACTGCGGGTCGTACCCGGCCGGGATGAAGGCCAAGCCGTAGAGCGCCGCGTAGAGCTTGAGCGTGAAGTTATTGAGGCCCGGCACGACCGGCTTGTTCTGGATGCTTGCGCCCGCGATGGACGGCGGGACGTAGCGGACCTGGCCGGCCCCGCCGATCGCGCGACCGGCGTAGAAGTCGAGGTCGCCCGTGATGACGCCACCCAGGAAGTTCGTGAGGTCCTCGGAGAAGACCGTCATGTAGCCGAGCGAGGTCCCGAACCCGAGGCTCACCTGCTCGCCGACGTAGGTATCGCTGAAATACGCCGTCGAGTCGGTCAGCGTCACGAGCGCCGCCAGCTTCTCCCAGAAGCTGCCGAACCAGAGCGGGTGCTGCCAGTAGTTGTAGCCGAGGTCGCTGCCGAACTGCGTGTAGGGGAAGCGCCCGACCCCGAACGGGATCGAGAAGTCGGCCCCGGCCACGTCCTGCTTCAAGCTGATGTTCGTGTAGGCGCCTTGGGCCGCGTCGTACTTGTACGAGCCGGGCGCCGGCGAGGCGATGGTGTCGCGCAGGGTCGCGAACGCGTCGATCGCCGCCTGCTCCATCGTGCGCCCGCCGAGCGGCGTCTTCTTCCACTCCTGATACCAGGAGTAGCGGAAGAGGCTGGAGTCGTAGAGCGCGTAGTACATGCCGACGTCGCCCAGGACGCGCATGTAGCGGTCCATGATGCGGCCGTAGTAGCCCATCGGGTTGCCGTAGCTTCCATAGTAGATGCGCTCACGCTTGAACGCGTCGAAGATGTAGTACTGCTCGAGCTGGTCGGTGGCCCCTTGCGCCATCTCCCCCATGTCGATGCCCTGATCGAAGTAGTAGCAGCCGAGATTGCCGCGATACTCGTCCGAGCAGAACGCGTACGGGACCTCGACGTACCCGGTGTCGAGATAGCCGCGCACGTCGTTGATCGACATGTTCGATTGGTTCTTGACCAGGTGATACGGCACCGGCGTGCGCTTCAGGTTCTCTTCGACGCCGATGTAGTTCGTCAGGTAGTTGAACGCGTGGAAGATGCCGCTGCCGCGGTTGGGCCAGTAGCGGGCCATGCGGAACCACGAGTACTGGGCCGGCGTGCTGCCGGTGTTCTTGGCGGCATCCTCGACGCGACGGTCGATGTTGTGCGTGTCGGTGTAGGTGTCGACGAGCTGCGAGTAGCCGAAGCGAATCGCCGCATAGTCGTACTTGCCGAGGCCGTGGATGTCGCTGTTCATGCGGCCGCCGTAGTCCATGACGGTCGAGTACTGGTACTCGATGCGCTTGGCGGTCCGCTCGTTGTCGGTGGTCCATGGACGCGGCGAGAGCTGCGTGTGCGGCGCGTAGCACTTGTTCCCGCTGCAGACGTTGTTCTCGCCGCACTCGGCGTCGGCGGTGCAGCTGGCGATCTCGACGACGGGGAGCGCGCAGGCGCCGGTGGCGACCAGCTGGTCGTTGCCGTCGGCCGCGGGCGCCGAGCACTGCCCGTTGTTGCAGAGCGTGCCGGGCGTGCAGGCGGTCTGGGCGTCGCAGGACTTGACGGCGCAGATCTCGCCGCTGAAGCCGTCGCACCAACCGTTGTCCTGGCAGAGGATCTGCTCCTTCTCGCGGATCGAGTAGTACTGATCGAAGAAGTTGAAGACGTCGGTCGAGCCCGAGAAGTTGTGGCGCAGGCCGAGCGTGTGGCCGATCTCGTGCTCGAGCACGCCACCAAGGACGCGGTTGGCGACCTCCTTGCGGATCTCGTCGGGCGAGAGCCCCGAGTTCTTCATCTCGAGCGCGAGCCCGTAGATGGCGTCGTCGGCGAACTCACCCATGAAGACGCAGTTGCCGGAGGTCAGCGCCCCGATGCGCTCCTGCTCCTTGCGGATGGCGAACTTCGTGCTCCATGCGGTCGGCGAGAGAGCGCCGCGAAGCTGCGTGGCCGTCATCGTGCCGTCGGGATCCACGTAGTCCTGCGCGAGCTTGATCTCGCTGTTGATGAGCATGTCGTCGACCCAGGTGCCGGCGACCTTGCCCAGGCGCTTGTGCATGAAGTCCGGGTCGACGCGCGGCAGCGTCGCCTCCATCAGCGCACCGAACTTCTTCGGGTCGCTCAGCTCCATCGCCTGCGGGAAGTTGTAGTCGGCGAGGTTGCGGCCCGGGGCCTTGATCCCCATCGCCTTGGCGCGCGCCAGCGCAGGGTCCCCGAGGAGGCCCGACTTCACGCTCTTGCTCGGGTCGATCGCCCAACCGAACATCTCGACGCCCGTCGGCTCGCCGGCCGTCAGTGCGCCCGAGGCGCGCTCCTTGGCCGCTTCCTCGCGGGCCTTCAGATACTCGCGGATAAACTCGCCGCTGGCGACGTTGCTCGTGTCGAGGTCGCCGTTGACCAGATCGATGAGGTCCTTGGCGAACTGCCCGTAGGTGTGCATCGCGGCGCCGTAGATGTTCGCGTTGGCGAAGATGATCTCGCCGGTGTCGGGGTCGGCCTCGGACGGACCGTAGCCGAGCGGACCCGAGCGCTGCGGCTCGTTGACCCAGTAGAAGTACGAGTAGCGCGCGTCACCCTGACGCTTGAGCTCCGTCGGGTGCGGCACGCGCGTCGCGTCGCCACACGGGTTGTAGCCGTTCTGGCGCGTGTAGCGCGCGTCGGCGAGCGTGGTCAGCTTGAGCTCCGCCGGGACCGTCTCGGCCGCCGCCACCGGGTCGAACTGGTTCTGGCAGAGGACGAACATGTCCGGGAGGTCCGCCTTGATCTGGCGGGCGCGGTCACGATCCGCGTCGGTCAGGGTCGCGCCCCAGCCCGAGCACACGCCCTGCGCATCATCCATATAGCAGGCGAACTCGCCCCGCCCACCGGCCAGGGACACCGTCACGCGCTGGGTCGCGCCGACGCCGGCCATGTACTCCGAGGTCGCGCCGTAATCGACGTTGTTGCCGAAGCGGACGCCCTCGATGCCGAGGTCGATTCCACCTTCGCCGAAGCCGGCGTTGAGGATGCGGATGCCGCTGTTGGATCGCGTGATGCGCTCGCCCGCGACGATGATGTCGTGGCCGTTGTAGACGACCAAGTACTGCGAGGCGCTGGCGATCGACACCGTCGTGGTCGCGACCTCCGTGCCACCCTTCATGACCGTCACGACCGCCGCCGCCGAGGACGGGACCGCCGCCATGAAGTTCGCGGTGGCCGGATCGATCGGGTCGAGCGTGCGGCTCGCGTCGAACGTGCCGCCCGAGATCGTGATCGCATCGACGCGCAGCGCCAGGCTCTCGGAGCTGGGCGCGAAGTTCACGAAGCGCACGAACGACTGGCCGCTCAGCAGGCTGTCGCGCAGACGCTGGGTGAAGTTGTCGTGCGTGACCATGATCTGCTTGTTGCCGTAGATGACGGTCGAGGCGCGCTCCTTGGTCGCGACGACCGGCGCCTTGACGCGCGCGCCGTCGTCCATGCAGAAGCCGCCCGTGCAGGCCTGGCCGATGGCGCAGGGCGCGCTGGCCGAGCACGCGCGGTCGGTCGCACAGAAGCCCGCGTCGCACGTCGCCGTGCCGCAGTCGTCATTCGAGAAGCAGGCGATACCCGCGTCGAGGTAGCCGACGTCGGCCTCGACCAGCAGGTCATCGGTCTTGCAGTCGTCGTGCGTGGTGCACGCGCGGGGACGGGAGACGCCCTTCTCCTCATAGAGAAGGAGCCAGGCGACCGCGTCCTTGAAGACGTCGCTCCAGCGATCGGCCGCGAGGTAGGCGGACCCGATGTAGTCCGGGTGCCAGTCGGCGCTGAGGTGATAGATGATCGGACGAAGACCGCGCTCCTTGAAGGGCCTCGGCGTCGGGATCATGCAGGTGCCGGTCTCGAACCAGCTGTGCTCCTTCTGGCAGCGCTGACCGGCGTCGCGATCGCACTCGCGATCGGCAAAGCACGACACCTTCAGATCGGCCCCGGCCGCATCCTTGGGCAGCGCGAAGTCAAAGGTCTTGTCCCAGAGATTCCATCGATTCGCCCATGAAATCGAGCCCTTGTAGGTCGGCCCCCAGTCCGAGTCGTAGGCGTGGCGCTCGGTCAGGAAGAAGCCGAAGCGGTCCATGTGCTCGTCGTTGTGGTAGCGAATCGGCTCGTAGTCGCGGCGCGGATCGAAGCGCCGGAACGAGTGCCGCACCTTCACCTCGGCCCGGGCACAGTCGTACGGGCTGAGATCATAGATGTTGCAGCGGTCCTGACCGGCCGACCAGGTGTCGGTGCGGATCACGTAGTCGAAGTAGCCGCCGTTGGGGTCGGTGTAGAACGCGTCCGGATCCATCGGCTGCTCTTCGCCGACGTAGTAGCTGTCGCCACCGCCCTGCTTGAGGCCGAAGAAGAAGTCCTGGATCCCCTGGCGGTTCCAGCCGACGCGGACGAAGTCGCGCTCGTACCACGGGCGGTCCGAGGTGTTCTCGACGACCTCGTTGGACTGCGCGCCGTTGAACGTGTTGTACGAGCGCTGGACGTCGAAGTGCGACTCGACCGGCCAACGCGCGACCGGCGGGCCGACGTACATGTCGACGAACTCGTTGCGGTGCGCCGGGTCCCAGTACTTCCGGATGGAATGATGCTTCCAGTCCTTCTCGGTGCCGGCGACGGTCTCGACCGTCGGGTACGCGATGATCCAGTTCTCCTGGATGTCGAAGATGAGCTTGCGGGTCTGGCCGAAGGCCGTCTCACCCGTGAAGCTCGCGGCCGAGCTGTAGGGCACGTCGACCGTCGTCATCGTGTAGAGCCACACGCCCTCGAACATGGTCTTGTCGAGTTTGTAGGGCGAGGTGCGGTCGACGAGACCCACGTCCTCCACGCAACCGGAGGTCGCGACGAGACCCGAGAGCCCGAAGGCGAGCGATGCCAAGAACGCGCGCGACGCGCGAGGCCAGGCGTTAGGCGGGGAGCCAAGGTTCATGCGGAAACCTCCGGACAAAGCGAACGGCGAGAAGCGGCGAGACATGGAGTCGAGGCGAGTGCGAGCGGCGCGTCAGCCCAGGGGCGGCTGCCGGCGCAGAGAAGCGTGATCAGAGGGAGCCGGTGACGCTGATGTTGACCGACGTGATGTTGTCGGGCGCGCGGCTGAAGTCGAAGAGGACGGGGAATTGGTCGCCCTGGGACCCGAAGGGCTCGGAGGTGTCCGTCACGAGCGAGGCACCGACGCCGAGGTTCTTCATGATCTGGTAGCTGAGCTCGAGGCTCGAGACGAGGCGGTCGCGGTGCGAACGCCCGTCGGTCGCGTGCGCCGACGAGAGGTCGTCCTTCGGCACCGAGCGCGTGCCGAACGTGTTCGAGATGGTCATGCCGAGCGAGAGGTCGAGCCCCTCGAGGATCGACCAGCTCACGCTGAGCGAGTTCTGGAAGTAGAAGGAGTTCGAGCCCGAGCCGCGGAGGTACACTTCGGGGCCGCGGCGCTCGCTCTCGTAACCGAGACTCGAGTTGCTCGGGCGACCGCTCGTGCACTCGGACGCGTCCTCGAAGTCGTCGCAGTCGAGGGTCGAGACCGCCGTCAGGTTGAAGTACTTCCCGAAGGCGAGCGAGTACGAGAACGTCACGGGGCCGACCGGAATCGAGGCGCTGAGGGTCGGCGAGAAGCTGAAGAGGCGGTTCTGGAACTGGCTCGCGAGCGAGGTCGGCAGGCCGAGCCGGAGCGCGCCTGCGACGTTGAAGCCCGAGTCCTCGTGCTTGTAGAGCGAGGACGTGGAGAGCGAGAGCGAGATGTCGCTGAGTAGGACGGTGTGGTCGGCGAGCGAGGTGCCGACGTCGCCGATTTGGTACCAGGTGGCCGACAGCGAGGCGCTCAGCTTGAGGGAGTCCGTCAGGCGGTAGTAGACGCTCGGCGAGAACGAGGTGACGACCGCGGGCTGGGCCTGCACGCCGGACATGAAGGTGCCGAGCCCGATCGAGGTCTCGACGCCGAGCGAGCCACCGAAGGGCGCGGGCTTGGCATCGGACTCGGCGGCCGGCGTCGCGGTCGTCGTGACCGTGGTCGTGCCCGGTGCGACGGGCGTCGCTTGCGTCTCGGCGACACGCGTTTCGGCGGCGACCGCGGGCTTCGGCTCGGGCGACTCGGCGTACGAGAGGCCGGCGTGCGCGAGCAGCACGGTACCAAGAACGAGCGCGAATGCCGGGGCCGCAACGCGGCTATTTCCGGGGATTCGCGGGACAGTGACAGTCATTGAGGGGCGTCGAGCCACGTGTACCTCAGTTGCCGATACCTGCGCGCGGGCGTCGGCGTATAGACGGCGGCTTCGCGCACTGTCAAGGGAAAGCGCGGTGCGGGTTGCATGGCGCGGCCCCCCCGATGGAGGCGCAATATGAACGCTTCGGGGTGCAACAGCAAGCGTTCGGTTGCGACGCAAGTTAATGTAATTACACGACAAACGTTCAGTTCGGCAGAAGGAACGAGGGCGTTTGCGTGGCGGAACCTGCGCGCTGGGTGGCGCGCCTGGAGCGTCGGGGCAGGGGAACGCGAGGGCTTTACCGCAGGCGCCGACGGCCGTATGGATGCCGCCCACGAACCGTGTCGATCACGCGGAGGCGCCCATCTCGTCCGAGCTCTCCGGCCACCTCGTCGGCCTCAAGCCAGCCCAGCGCCACGCGCTCGAGCGCATCTATCGGCGCGCGGTGCCGCCGGACGCGGTCGTCACGCTCGAGCTGGCGCAGTTCATGGCCGAGCTGTCCAGGGCGCTGCACCGTCAGATCGGCGTGCTCATCGACCGGCGCGGGCGCATCGCGCACGTGGTGGTCGGGGACGCGGAGCGCCTGTTCCTGCCCGAGCTCGGACGCGAGCGCGCGGGGCGTTCGCGCTTTCGTGGGGTGCGGCTCGTCCACACGCATCTCGGGGGGGAGCGCCTTAATAAGGATGACCTGACGGACCTGGCGAAGCTGCACCTGGATCTCGTCGCGGTGCTGCAGGTCGGCCGGGACGCGCTGTGCGAGAGCATCGAGCTGGCTCACCTCGTCCCGTCGGCGCGCGGCGAGACGCCCTGGGTGGTGCGCGAGCCGGTGGCGTTGGCGCGCCTGGCGCTCGACTTCACGCGCTTCATCGAGGACCTGGAGGGGACGTTCGAGGCGCCCGCGCGCGCGGTCGATGCCGCGACGGGGCTGACGCGCGCCATCGTGGTCCATGTGACGCGCGGCGCCGCGGATCACCCCGAGGTGCAGCAGAGCCTGAGCGAGCTCGAGGAGCTGTGCCGCACCGCAGGCGTGGCGATCGTGGAGACGGTGCTGCAGCGGCGCTCGGCGCCCGATCCGCGCTACGTCCTTGGCAAGGGCAAGGTGCAGGAGCTGGCGCTGGCGGCGATGCACTTCGAGGCGGATCTGGTGATCTTCGATCAGGATCTGTCGCCGTCGCAGGCGCGCGCGATCGGGGACACCATCGCGCTCAAGGTGATCGACCGGACCCAGCTCATCCTCGACATCTTCGCGCAGCGGGCCGCCAGCCAGGCCGGTAAGCTGCAGGTCGAGCTGGCGCAGCTCAAGTACGCGCTGCCGCGGCTCTCGGGCAAGGGCACCGCGATGAGCCGGCTCACGGGCGGCATCGGCGGGCGCGGGCCGGGCGAGACGAAGCTCGAGATCGATCGGCGGCGCGCCAAGGAGCGCATCGCGCTGTTGCAGGGGCGCATCGAGGAGCTCGGGCGGCAGCGGGCGCAGCGACGGGCCAAGCGCGACGCCGGGCGGGTGCCGGTGGCGGCGATCGTCGGGTACACCAACGCCGGGAAGTCGACGCTGCTCAACACGTTGACGGGCGCCGAGGTGCTGGCTGAGGACAAGCTCTTCGCGACGCTCGATCCGACGTCGCGCCGGCTGCGCTTTCCCAACGAGGTCGAGTTCGTGCTGAGCGACACGGTCGGCTTCATCCGGGATCTGCCCGACGATCTGGTGGCGGCGTTCAAGGCGACGCTCGAGGAGCTGCGCGAGGCCGACGTGATGGTGCACGTCGTCGACATCGCGCAGCCGGGGTGGGAGCGGCGCATGGCCGCGGTGCAGGCGATCCTGGGCGAGCTCGCGCTCGGCGCGACGCCGGTCATCCTGGCGTTCAACAAGGTCGATCGACTCGCGGCGCCCGAGACGGTGGCGGCGCTGTGTCGTCAGCATGGCGCGGTCGCGATCGTGGCGACCGAGCGGCGGCGGCTCTTGCCGCTTACGGATCGACTGATGGCGTTCTATCGCAGCGCGCGGTCGGCGGCGGAGCGGTTCGAAAGCGCGGTCGATCGCCCCTAGCGGCGTGCCGGGCCGTGCGCGCGCGCGGCGCGGGACGGGTGCGCGGAGGTGGCGCGGTCGGCCTTCAGGCTGGGAAGCGAGTTGCGGTCCGTGGTAGATTTCGGCGTCCCAATTCGCGGGCAGCCCGCCTCCGGGGTCCGAGGCGGACCCACGGCGGGCCTTCGCGAGAGAATTTGCGGGGTTCCGGATGGCGACGTCGAATTCACGGCCAGGGCGCGACCACAACGTCGACGAGGACGCGTGGTTCTCGGGCGAGCTCAAGACGGGAGAGCGGGCGCGGGCGCGGGTCGGGAGCTCGCCGCAAGAGCGGCGGCTGATGTGGGGCATCGGGCTGTGGACGTTGGGGGTCGCGCTGCTCGGGCTGGTGCTCGGCGCGTTCGGGAGCTCGACGAACGCGGCGGCGGCGGACACCGAAAGGGAGCTGCGGGCGCTGGCCAAGGACAAGGTGGGGGCGCGGGCGCTCGAGGCGCTGCCGCTCGACACGCACCTCGATCGGCTGGCGCAGCTTCAGGAACAGGCCGGAGCGGGCGCGGGCGAGGCGACGCGGCCGGCGACCGACGCGGGCACGAACGGCACGGCGGGCGCGCCCGCGCCTGACGACCAGGCGCCCAAGACCGAGGCGCCCAAGACCGAGGCGCCCAAGGCCGACGCTGTCAAACCGGACGCCATCAAGAAGGAACCGAGCCGCGCCGGGGACCGGGCGAGCGCCGCGTCGGACGCGATCGCGGGCGCCCCGAAGGCGGCGGGGGCCGACACGACGCCGAAGCCGAAGACGCCGGTGGACGTCATGAAGATGCACATCGACGCGGTGCCGGCGACGCCTGGGATTCCGCGCGATCCGAAGGCTGCCGAGGCCAAGGCTGCGGACGTGAAGCCGGCCGAGGCGAAGGCTGCGGACGTGAAACCGGCCGAGGCGAAGCCCGCCGACGTGAAACCGGCCGACGTGAAGCCCACGGATCCGGGGGACGGCATCAGCGCAGAGCAGGCCCTGGCGGCCGCGAAGAGCCTGCTCGACGGCGGGCGTTGGGCCGATGCCAAGGCGGCCTACGACCGCGTCCTGGCGCAGCAACCCGGGAGCGTGAGCGCCCTCTACGGGCGTGGGAGCGCGCTCTATCAGCTCCGACAATCGGCCGCGGCGCTTGCCGACATGGAGGCCGTGCTGGCGATTCAGCCCAAGCACCCGACGGCCCTGCGCCTCGCCGGCGCCATCTCGCAGGCGGCGGGGAACACGGACGCTGCGCGCAAGTACTATTCGCGCTACGTCGAGGCGTGGCCCGCCGGCCCCAAGGCGGCCGAGATCCGCTTGATTCTCGAGCGCCTGTGACGCGCGGGGCGCCGGCCCCTGACGCGCGCTGACGACGAACGCGGGCGCGGGTGCGCCGACGCCCAAACGCGCGACGCGCGCGGGCGGGAATCCACCCACCGTGGGCTTTCCCGAGCACACGAACGACCGCAAGACAGCGCGTCACCGCGGCGTTGCTGGGGTTGCGGCGGGGCACGCGCCTTGCTCCCGCGGGTGTGGCCTAATCCCCCACACCCATTGGAGAACTCCCATGGCACTCACCATTTCGATGCTCGCCAAGCACCTCGGCGCGACCGGTGTCGAGACGGCCGGCAGTGACGCCCGCTTTGCGGTCCTGGGTCGGCAGGGCGGCCAGCTCAAGGTCTCCGTGTTCGGCGCGCAGCAGCGCTTCATGGGCGTGCTCAGCGACGCGGCCGGCGTCGTGCGCTGCTCGGTCGACGTGGCCCCGGTCGCCCACGTCACCGAGGAGGCCGCGTTCCCGGGGCGCGTCACGCTGCACGTCGGCAAGGCTCTGCTCCACATCGACACCATCCCGAGCCTCGCGATCGCCGTCACGACCCTGACCTGATCGCGCGCCCTGCTCTGGGCCAGTGCGTTCGATCGCGCCGGCCGCTTCACCCGCCAACCCCCTCGAAGGCAAAGGCAGGACCATGAAGGTCACGACTGCGTTCCGCCCGGCGGACATCCGCAACCTCGCGCTCGTCGGTCACACGGCGGTCGGCAAGACGCTCCTCGCCGACGCGCTGCTCGCCAAGGCCGGCATCACCGCGCGGCCCCCGCTCGGCGAGACGTACTCGACGAGCGCGACCATGCTCTTCGCGACGTACGCCGGGCGCGAGCTCAACATCATCGACACGCCCGGACACCCGGAGCTCATCGGGCAAGCGCTCGCCGCCCTGCCCGCGGTCGAGACAGCGGTCGTGGTGGTCGACGCGGTCGACGGGATTCAGCTCGGCACGCGACGCCTGTTCGAGGCTGCCGGCGAGCTCGGCCTCGCGCGCATGATCGTGGTCCATCGCATCGATCAGAACCCCACCGGCCTCGGCGCGCTGTACCAGTCGTTGCGGGACGAATTCGGCAAGACGCTGCACTGCATGAACCTGCCATGCCGCAGTGCCAGCGACGTCATCGATTGCTTCGATCACGAGGCCGGCGAGGCGGATTTCGGATCGGTCGCCGACGTGCACCGCGAGATGCTCGAGTCGAGCGTCGAGATCGATGACGCCGAGATGGAGAAGTACCTCTCGGGCGAAGCGATCGATCTGGCGGTCCTGCGCAACTGCTTTGTGCGCGCGATGAGCGCCGGCCACGTGGTGCCGGTCCTCTTCGCGAGCGCCCGGAGCGGCGCCGGGATCGAGGACCTGCTCCACATCGTGGCCGAGGAATGCCCGAGCCCGCTCAGCGGGCGGGCGCGCCGCCTCGTCAAGGACGGCGAGCTCGTCGAGGTTGCCTGCGACGTCGACCAGCCGTTCATGGCGCACGTCTTCCAGGTCACCGGCGATCAGCACCTCGGCAAGACGGCGATGTTGCGGATCCTGCAGGGCCACCTCGACGCGAACACGGTCTACGTCGGCCATGGCGACAAGAAGCCGCGGCGGGCCGGGCAGGTCCTCAAGATCGAGGGCCGCGAGCACCCGGAGTTGGACGCCGAAGCGCACGCCGGCGACATCGTGGCCCTGGCGCGCGTCGAGGAGCTGCACGTCGATCAGGTGCTCCATGCGCCGACGATCGTCGGGGACTTCGCGCCGATGCGACCGCGCTATCCGCAGCCGATGATCGCGCTGGCGATCCAGCCGCGCGAGAAGAAGGACGACGTGAAGCTCGGGGCGGCGCTCGCGATGCTGACCGAGGAGGACCCGACGCTGGTGACCGGGCAGGACGCGGGCAGCAAGCAGTTCCTCTTGCGCGGTCTCGGCGAGCTGCATCTCAAGATCGCGCTCGACAAGTTGCGCGACCGCTACCGGATCCAGGTGACGACGGCCGCCCCGACCGTGTCCTACCGCGAGACGATCGCGGGGCGCGGCGAGGGGCATCATCGGCACAAGAAGCAGAGCGGGGGCGCCGGGCAGTTCGGCGAGGTCTTCCTGCGCGTCGAGCCCCTCGCGCGCGGGGTCGGTTTCGAGTTCGTGAACGCCACGGTCGGCGGCGTCATCCCGAAGCAGTTCATCGGCTCGGTCGAAAAGGGCGTTTTGGACGGCATGGCCGCGGGGCCGGTCACGGGCTCGCCGATGCAGGATATCCGCGTGACCGTCTACGACGGCAAGACGCACGCGGTCGACGGCAAGGACATCGCGTTTCGGATCGCCGGCAAGAAGGCGTTCCGCGATGCGCTGACCCGCGCGCGCGCGATCGTGCTCGAGCCGATCGCGGCGGTCGACGTGACCGTCCCCGAAAGCCACACCGGCACCGTCACCGCCGAGCTCAAGAACCTGCGCGGCCACGTGCTCGGCGTCGAGACGACCGGCCCGACCGCCGTCATCCGCGCCCACGTCCCGGTGGCCGAGATCGGGAGCTACGCGGGCCAGCTGCGCCGCGCCACGGGCGGGGCCGGCGGCTTCACGGCCGAGCTGGTCGCGTTCGAGGCGGTGCCGCTGCTCGTCCAGAAGAAGCTGGCCGACGCGTACCACCCGGTCGAAGACGAGGAGTAGCCGCCGGGACCCTAAGCTGCTCGCTCAGAGCGCGGGCGCTCGGAACGTCGTCGCGTGCGACGCCGGCGGACGTCGCTCAGAACGGAACGTCGTCGTCGAAGTAGCCCGGGTCGTCGTTGGCCGGCGGCGGAGACGACGACGCAGGACCGCCACCACCACCACCCGCGCCACCGCCACTGGGACGGGGGGCCGGGGCCGCGGCGCGCGGCTGCCCACCACCGCGGGGTGCGGACGGCGCACCACCGCCGCCGCCGTAGGAGCCACCGCCCTCATCATGAGAACCCGACGGCGCCCGGTCGCTGTCGCCGCGCCCGCCGCTGTCGATGAACGTCATGTTGTTCGCGATGATCTCGGTCGTGTACTTCTTCTGCCCGCTCTGCTGGTCGTCCCAGCTACGCGTCTGCAGGCGCCCCTCGATGTAGACCTTGCGGCCCTTGGCGAGGTAGCGCTGCGCGAGCTCGGCGAGCTTGTTCCACAGGACGACCCGGTGCCACTCGGTGCGGTCCTGGCGCTGCCCCTCGCGGTTCGTGAACGACTCGGAGGTCGCGATCGAGATCGTCGCGACCATCGCACCTTGCGGCGTCGTGCGCACGTCCGGATCCGCACCCAAGTTCCCGATGAGAATGACCTTATTGACGCTACCAGCCATATCAGACCTCGTTGGCCAAGAGCTCGAGGAGGGTCAGCACGCCGAAGCCCGTCCCGCCCTTGGGGACGCCCGGCTCGGGCTTGTCGGACGACGCCGGCCCCGCGATGTCGAGGTGCGCCCAGGCCGTCTTGCCGACGAATTCCTGGAGGAAGAGCCCTCCCGTGATGGCCCCGCCCCAGCGCTCCCCGATGTTCTTCATGTCGGCGATCGGCGACTTCAACATCGCGCGCAGCTTCTTCGAGAGCGGCAGCGGCCAGACGTCCTCGCCGGCCCGCTCAGCCGCGTGCTGCACCGCCGCGCGCCACGCATCGTCGTTCGCGAAGAGCCCCGCGATATGCGGGCCCAGCGCGATCATGCAGGCGCCGGTCAGCGTCGCCAGATCGACGATCTTTTGTACACCAAGCTTTTCCGCGTAGGCGAGCGCGTCGGCCAGGATGAGGCGCCCCTCGGCGTCGGAGTTCATGATCTCGACGGTCTTGCAGTTGAGCGATCGAATGATGTCGCCCGGCTTGTACGCGCGCCCCGACACCAGGTTCTCGCTCGACGGGATGATGCCGTGGACGACGACGCGCGGCGCGAACGCGCGCACGGCCTTCATCGCGCCGAGCACCGCGGCGGCGCCCGACATGTCGACCTTCATGTCCTCCATCGAGCCGGTGGGCTTGAGGTTGTACCCGCCTGCGTCGAACGGGAGGCCCTTGCCGACCAGCGCGACCTGCGGCGTCGTCGCGTCGGCCCCCTCGGGCCGATACGTCAGATGGATGAAGCGCGGCGGCTCCTCGCTGCCGGCGCTGACCGCGAGGAGGAGGTTCATCCCGCGGTCGCGGATCTGCGCCTCGTCGAGGATCGTCACCTCGAGGCGCTCGTCGCGCGCGATCTCCTCGGCCACCTCGGCCAAGCGCCGCGGCGTCACCTCGGTCGGCGGTCCGTTGATGAGGTCGCGCGCCAGCAGCACGCCCTCGGAGGCGCGGCGCGCGCGGTGCATCGCGGGCTCGAGCGCGCCGAGGTCGGCGCCCGGCGTGACGACGAGCGCCGCCCGCTCGACCGAGCGCGGCTCGACGTCGACCGTCAGATAGGTGTCATAGCGATAGAGCCCGAGAAGGACCCCCTCGGTCGCGTGCCGGATGGCGCGGGCATCGGCCCCGCCCAACGCGACCGCGAAGCCGGGGAGCTTGCGCCGCGTGGCCTCTTCGGCAGCCGTCGCGGCGAACTTGCGCTGCTCGAGCGGCTGGAACTCGGCGGCCGGCCCAACGCCGACGAGCAAGACGCGCTTGGCGCCGAGGTCGGGCGTGTGGACCAGCAGCGTCTTGCCGCTCTCGCCGCCGAAGCGCTCCTCGGTCGCGATCGCCTTGAGGCGCCCGCCAGCCGCGGCGTCGAGCACCGCGAAGTCGGCCCCGCTCGCCCCGCCATCCGAGAACACGGGCACGGCCACGAGGGGCGTCTCGAGATCGGTGAGCTTCTGGCCTTCGATGACGAGATTCACGGCCACCCCATCCCCCTCATGTTCCCTGCCCGCGGCGAGCCGGACGAGCGCTAGGTTTCACCATATCCGAGGCCGCGCGGCAAGCCCTTGCTGCGAGGCGCGGGGCGCCTTCGTACACCACGCGTAGAACGCGGCACAACGGTTGACGGCGGCGCGCCTTGGATGCAGACGAGACGCATGAACACTGAATCGCCCGTGACCGTGCGCCCCATCATCGTCCAGAAATACGGCGGCAGTTCCGTCGCCACACCGGAGAAGATCCAGGCCGTCGCGCGCCGTATCGCCGAGACGGCCGAGGCCGGCTATCGCGTCGTCGCGGTCGTCTCGGCCATGGGCAAGACGACCGACGGCCTCCTGGCGCAGGCCAAGACCCTCTCGCCGAACCCGAACCCGCGCGAGCTCGACATGCTGCTCTCGACCGGCGAGCGCGTGTCGACCGCGCTCCTCGCGATCGCGCTCGGCGAGCTCGGCCACCCCGCTGTGTCATTCACGGGTTCGCAATCGGGCATCATCACGAACACGCGCCACAACCGCGCGCGCATCGTCGAGGTTCGGCCCTTCCGCCTCCTCGATGAGCTCGACGAGGGCAAGATCGTCGTCGTCGCCGGCTACCAGGGCGTGTCGTACGCGCGCGAGATCACGACGCTGGGGCGCGGCGGCACCGACACGACCGCGGTCGCGCTGGCAGCCGCGCTCGGCGCCGATTACTGCGAGATCTGCAGCGACGTCGACGGCGTCTACACGGCCGATCCGCGCCTGGTCCCCGAGGCCACGCGCCTCGCCGAGGTCGGCCACGACGAGATGGTCGCCCTCGCGCGCGCCGGCAGCAAGGTCCTTGCGCAGGACTGCGTCGAGCACGCCTCGCGCCACGGCGTGGCGATTTTCGCGAAGGCGACCGGCAAGCCGCGCGACGACGCCGGCACGGTCGTCCGCACGAACCCGGCGCGCGAGCCGCGCATCGCCACCGCCATCGCGCACCGCCTGAAGTTCCTCGAGCTCGAACTACCCGCGGGGACCGATCTCGGCGCCGCCATGGACGTCCTGGTCACCGCGAATGCCCTGCCGCACGCAGCGTTCGGCGGCGGCGGCGCGCACGCCCTGCGCATCTTCCTGCCGACCGAGAACGCCCATCGCCCTGACGTACTGCGCGCCGCGCTCGCGAGCCGCTTCGGCGCCGGCGTCCGCCTGCGCGACGATCGCGGCAGCGCCACCGTCGTCGGCCCCGGCCTCGGCGACGCGCCCGATGCGATCGCGGCCGCCATTCGTGCGGTACGCGAGCACGTCACCAGCGACTACGAGACCGTGCTCGGCCCGCTGGAGCTGACCTTCCTCATGCCCGAGGCGCACGTCCCGGCCGCGGTGCGCGCGCTGCACGCGGCGCTCCTGGGCTGAATGACCGACCGCGTTCGGGCAGCCGCTTCGCGGCCTTCGCTGGCCAGCGTGGGCGGCAGCCCGCATCGCCTGGCGTCCAAACCCAATGCACCTTATAAGGATGCAGCACGCCACCCCCCGGAGGCCCGATGCGCTTTCATCCGCCGAGCATCTTCCACAACGCCGTCTCCCCGCTCGCCGCCTGCCTGTTCGTGCTGGGCGCGTGTGGCGACGAAGAGGTCAAGAGCGGCCAGGACGCGACCAGCGGCGACATCCTCATCTCGTCCGAGACGAGCACGTCGCACCCGCCCGAGACCGCGGGCGGCAACCACGCGCCCGAGCTCGAGCGCATCGGCAATCGCACCGTCGGCGTCGGCAAGAGCCTCATCATCACGCTCAGCGCCAAGGACGCCGACGGCGACTCGCTGACCTACTCGGTGTTCGGCGCGATGCCGCCCGGCGCGCGCTTCGACAAGGAGGCGGCGCGCTTCGAATGGACCCCCGAGGACGCCGGCCGCACGGTGTTCCTGACGTTCGTCGCCTCCGACGGGCTCGAGTTCGACCGCGAGACCGTGCAGATCGACGTGACGGCCGGCGGCGAGACGCACCCGCCGGTCTTCGAGAAGGTCGGCGACCAAGTCGTCAAGATCGGCACCCCGTTCGAGCTGAAGCTCGCGGCGACCGATCCCGACGGCGACAAGCTGACGTTCGGTCACGAGGGCGAGCTGCCCGCGGGCGCCACGCTCGACGCGACGACCGGCGCGTTCGCCTGGACCGCGACCGCGGGCCAGGTCGGAACGCCCGTGCGCATCACGTTCACGGTGAGCGATGGAACCGGATCCGCGACGCTCGCCGTGCGCTTCGTCGTCGACGACGGCGGCGGCACGACCGCCAAGCCGCCGGTCTTCGGACCGCTGGCCGCCGCCACCGCCAAGGCCGACGTGCAATTCGCGCTCGATCTCACCGCCACCGATCCCAACGGCGACCCCGTCACGTTTCAGATCGTCTCGGGCGCCCCGACCGGGGCGACGCTGACCGGCGCGCGCTTCACATGGACCCCTGCCGCGGGGGACGTCGGACGCACGACCGAGGTCGTCTTCTCGGCGTCGGATGGCGCGCTGACGACCGTCGCCACGCTGGCCATCAACGTCGTGTCCGGCCAGACGGCGAGCTGCACGGGCGACGCCTACGAGCCCAACGAGAGCCTCGGGGCCGCGAAGCCGCTCGCCGCAGGCACGGCCAACGTCAACCTCTGCGACACGGCCGACGTGTACGACACCGATTTCTACGCCGTCACGATCCCGGGGGGGCAGAGCATCACCGCGACGCTGAACTTCGATTCGCTCGACGCCGATCTGGATCTCACCCTCTACGACGCGAGCGGGGCCGAGGTCGCCTCCAGCAACGGCTCGACCATGACCGAGCAGATCCAGTACACCCCGACCGGCGGCGCCTCGGCCTTCGTGCTCGAAGTCAAGGCGTACAGCTGGGAGCTGCTCGCGCTCGACTACACGCTCGCGGTGGCGTACGGCGCCGTGGCGGTCTGCCAGGACGACGCCTTCGAGCCCAACGACACGCCCGCGGCCGCCAAGCTCCTGAGCGAGGTCGGCAGCACCACCGTCCAGATCTGCGCGGGTGACACCGATTACTGGAAGCTCGAGGTCCAGTGTGGCCAGCACATCGAGATCCTCCTCGACTCGCCCGTGGACCTCGACCTCTACCTCTTCGACGCGCCGACGATCGACGGCGAGCCGATCGCATCGGCAGCGACCGCGGACCTCTTCGAGCAGCTCGACCTGCCGCGCGCGCCCCATGGCGGGACCTACGTGCTCGAGGTCTCGGGCTACCCGCCGACCACGACCGAGGGCAGCTACGACATGGTGTTCGAGCAGTCCGGAGGCTGCACCGACGACGCGTTCGCGAACGCGACGAAGGCCACCGCCAAGGCGCTCGGCGCGAGCCCCGTGACGGGCGGCGTCGTCTGCTGCGGCGAGGATTGGTACCTGCTCACGCTCGCGGCCAACGATCAGATCGTCGTGACCGGAACGCCGCAAGGGACCGGCGCGGCGATCGGCCTGACGCTCTTCGACTCGAACGGCACCACGCAGCTCGCGGCCGCCGACCAGGCCACGACCGCACGCACGCTGAACGCGACCGCCGCCCACGCGGGCAGCTTCTACGTGCGCGTCAAGGGCGCGACTGGGTCGCGTTACGACCTCGCGTTGACCGTCACCACGGGGGCCGCGTCGTGCACGGCGCTCTCGTGTCCGCTCGGCAAGGTCTGCAATGCGAGCGACGGCAAGTGCGTCAGCGACTACTGCGACTTCGACGCGGACTGCCCGGGTGGCCACGTGTGCCGCGACACCTACTGCGTGAACGCGTGCGCGAGCGACACTGACTGCCGCAGCGACTACGCGTGCAAGACCTTGCAGGGCGGGACGTTCTGCGGCGTCGTGGGCGACGGCGTGACCGGCGACTTCTGCTGGGAGCACGGCGCTTGCGCGGACAACTTCGGCTGCGCCTTCCAGGACGGAAGCGGCTACTGCGCGCAGTTCGGCTGCACCGCCTGCCCGGCCGGAACCAAATGCGCGTCGACCTCGGAAGGGTCGATATGCGCGAAGTCGTGCAACTCGGCGAGCGACTGCCGGGTGTCGGACGGTTACACTTGCACCGCGGAGAAGACGTGTCTGCCTCAGGACTGATCGATCATGGCCACGGGGACTCGAAAATCCTCGTACGTTCCCCCTACACGACCACCTTCGCGCACATGGGCGAGGTCTACGTCTACCACGACCTCTACGGCTACATTCTAAAAATGAGCCCTGATATCGTGGACTTCCTCAACCAGTTCCGCGGCGGCGCGCGCCCCGACGAGGTCTGCAAGGCCTACGCGACGGCGTTCGAAGAGCAGACGCCCGAGTCGTTCGTCGGGATCTTCCTCCAGTTCGGATGTCTCATCCGCCCCGACCACGAGCAGCTGCAGGACATCCTCGAGATGATCCCGGTGCGCGGACGCTGGAACGTCTGGGAAACCCAACTCGACGGCGGCCTCCTCTTCTACACGGCCTGGGGCGACAACCCGATCGCGCAGCACCGCCTCAGCGCCGACGAGGCCAAGGTCTACTGGGCCATCGATGGCGAGCGCACGCTGAAGGCGATCGCCTTCGACGAGGGTCTCAGCGAGGACGTGGTCCTCGGGACGATCAAGCGGCTCGCGCATCACGGCGTGCAGGCGGTCAAGCTGTCGGCGCTCGCGCTGCGCTTCTACAAGAAGCGCCCGGCGATGCGCCCGCAGTACCTCAATTCGACGATGCCCTACGCGCGCTACGAGCCCGGCGAGAGCACGGTGCCGCCGGCGATCGAGAGCTTCTTCTCGCCTGAGGGGTACTACCGCGGCGAGGTCGAGAACGCGGACGATCAGTTCGATCACGAGGAGACGACGCTGTCGCATCTTCTCCGACTCCCGCACCCCGCGCTCGGCGGGCGCACGTACGGCGAGTCGCTGGCGCGCGCGCTCTTCGAGAAGGACCGCATCCCCGAGGGCGAGGTGAAGATCCTCGAGGTCGGCGGCGGGCTCGGCTTCATGGCCAAGGCCGTGTGCGAGTCGCTCATCGCGGCCGGCCGCACGGTGACCTATCACATCCTCGAGCTGTCCCCGACGCTCGCGGCCGCGCAGCGCGAGCGCACGGCGGGCCTGCCCGTCACGATTCACATGGGCGACGCGCTGACGACGGCATTTCCCGACGTCGGCTACGACCTCGTCCTCGCCAACGAGATGATCGGCGATCTCATGGCGGTCAAGCTGGCCCACAAGACCTTCGGGCTCGGCGAGGAAGACCACGACGACGCGAAATTCGACGCGGGCCTTGCGACGAGCGGCCTCGCGGGCGAGCTCATCAAGAAGTACACGATGCCGATCGGGGACGCGCCCGATCCATTCTACCTCAACCTCGGCGCCTGGCAGTTCGTCGAGCGCCTGCACCCCGTCATGAAGCCGGGCGCGACCGCGGTCATCACTGAGTTCGGCGAGATGGGGAAGTGGCCGCGCCTCTCGACGCAGCTCGACCATCCGGAGCTGTCGATCCACTTCGGCCACCTGACGCTTGTCGCGCGCGCGGTCGGGTTCGAGACGGACTTCGCGTTCGTCATGGATCTCATCGAGCTGCGCCGCGACCTCGAGGGGCTCGCGACGACACGCAGCTACTTCCGCGCGCTCAAGGCCCTGCTCGCCGACCGCGGCGTGGAGCTCGAGAAGATCGGCTACACGCGCCAGATGTTCGAGGCACTCCTCGCCGACAAGGTCGACCTGGCGCGCCTCGGGGACATCCAATTCGATCGCATCGAGGACCGTCTGATGGGGCTCGTGCCGCACGAGTTCAAGGCCCTGATCGTGCGAAAGCCGGTAACCACCGAGGCCTGATTCAGGCCTGATTCAGAGCGGGTCGGAGCCGTCTGCGCAGCCGGCCTCGCTCCGCCGATAGGCCACGCTGCGGTCGACCCGTCGAAACCCGGCCGCCCGATAGAGCTCGGGCGTGACCGGGTCGCCACCGAAGGCCGCCACCGCGAGCGTATCGGCCCCGAGCGCGAAGGCCCGTGCCCGCGCCTCGGCCAAGAGCGCCTTGGCAAGCCCGCGTCCGCGGTGCGCCGGATGGGTCCCGACCGGCTCGCACACCGCGACCCCGAGCGCGACCTCGAGCCACACGAGCACGAAGGCCGCAAGTCGACCGTCGGCGGCGACCGCAACCAGATCGAGGTCCGCACGGTAGTCCGGCGCGGACATCACGCGCGCGTAGTTCACATCGCTCACCCGTGCCGAGGCGAACGCCGCCCGGTGAAGGCCCGCTCGGTCCGCCACCGGCACGCCGAGCGAGGCCATCGACGCGCCCCGATAGCCCGCCGGCCAGCGTGGCGGCGGCGACGGATCCGCCGCGGTCTGCAGGAAGTGGAGGTACGCGCTGGGCGTCGGGCGATACCCCCGTGCCGCGAGCGCCCGCCGAAGACTCAGCTGCGTCTCGAGCGCATAGATCACGGCCGGCGGCGCTCCCTCCTCGACCCTCTCGCTCCAGTCGATGAGCAGGTTCGTGGCATCCGTGGCACCCGCGCCCACGATCAGATCGACCTCGCTCCGGACCCCGAAGCGCCACGCGAAGCCGACCAATCCAGTGGCGTCGTGGCACACGACGACATGGTCCTCCGGGTCGCATGGGTAGCGGTTGAGACGCCAGTCGAGGTCGCCCGGCAGGCACGCCACGTGCGGCCCCTCGTCACGCCAGAGCGCCCGCAAGAGGCCCTTCATCCCAGCGAGATCCTCGGCCCCGGCGTACGGCGAGAGGCGCATCGCGGCCCACTCAGCCCGGGAGCCGGACGCGCCGCCCATCGAGCATCAGCGCGCCCTCGCGCACGAGCCGATGGAGCGCGCGCGACACCGTCGCCCGATCGAGTCCGAGCAGGGCCCCCATCTCCTCACGTCCGAACGGGAGATCGATCCACGCGCCGGCCGGCGCATCACCCGCGAGCTCGAGCACCAGCGACCGCACGCGCTCGCTCGCGGAGCGCGTCCCCAGCCGGACGACCTGGTCGCGCATCTCGCGGATGGCGCGCGCGAGGACGCGATTGAGCGCGCTCAGCTGGCTCGGATCGACGCGGCAGCGCTCGACCACCTGGTCGACCGGCATGCGACACACCCGCCCGCGCGTGAGCGCCTGCAGCGTGCACTGATACTGCCCTCCATCGAGCGCCTCGACGCCCACGACATCCCCCGGGCGCACCAGCCGCATGTCGATCGCACGGCCGTCCTCGGTGAGCCGCATCTCGCGAAAGAGGCCGCTCACGACCAAGTGGAGCGCGGTCGCCGGGTCGCCCTCGCGCTGGATGACCTCGGCGCGCGCGACCGTCGTCTGCCCCATGCGTGGCCGACCATCGCAGGTCGCGCACGACTCGCGCAGCGACAGCCCGAGCGCGCGTGCCGGACATGGCTCGGGGACGGGCCGGCCGGGTGGTTCGCCTGATGCCATGGCCCGGAAGTGTGGATCATGCGCTCGCCCGCGGCAACCGCACGGTCGACCGTACCGTCGACCCAAGCGCTCCCTTCGCGCGCCGCGGCGAGCGACTTTGTCCGTGCGTCGACCTCCGGGATTCGTGTACGTTGCGTCGCCCTTTCTCGGAGACCTCGATGCGTACCACCTCGCGAACCCTCGCCGCGCTCTGTCTCCTCGGCCTCGCCGGCGTCCCCGCATGCAACGACGAGGCGACCGGCGGCCTCGCCCAGTCGGACGCCGCCGACGGCGTGACCCTCGCCGGCCCGGATGGCACGACGGGCCCGGCCGACAGCTCCGCCACGTTCGCGTCCGACACCGACCCGGGCACGTCCGCCGAGACCGCGACGACGCCCGAGACCGTCGTCGACACGACCCCGCCCGACGACACCGCGGGCGTCGACACGACCCCGCCCGCCGACACGACGCTCGCCACCGCCGACACCCACCCGGGCGAGGACACGGCCCACGACACCGGCGACACCCACCCCGGCGAGGACACCGCCCCGCCCGATTCCACCGTCACCGACACCGGCGTGGCCGACACCGCCGTGGCCGACACCGACACGGGCGAGCCCGCCTGCACCGACAGCTGCCCCGTGCTCGGCGCGGGCCCGACGCCCGTCACCGTGACGATGAAGGCCGCGACCGTCCAGGCGCCCGGCCTCACCGGTCTCCCGCAGGGCGTGGACCTACCCTCGGACCGCTTCGGCTTCACCGCCGTCGACATCTATCAATACCAGACGTTCAGCGGCATCACGGTCGACGTGAAGAACCTGGGGAACACGAACGGCGTGGTCGCGCTCGAGGGCGATCTCTGGGCCTTCCAGCTCGCGCTCGACATCTCGCTCACCGCCAACACGTTCATCGGCCCGCTCAGCGGCGAGGCGCACAACACCGTCGTGGGCGGCGGCTGCTTCGAGGTGCAGGGGCACTTCCTCGCTGGCGACCTGACCCAATGCGCCGACGGCTGGCCCGACACCGTCGCGCCGCCCGACCAGGTCGAGTTCCAGTACGACCCGGGCTCCGGGAAGCTGAAGATCAAGCTCGTCCTCGAGAAGGACTTCGTGATCGCGCTCCTGCCGGACGAGTATCAGGGGCTTGCCGGTGGCTTCATCAACGGCCCGCTCAAGCTCATCGGCACGCTCGTGCCGATCAACTGATCCGCGTGCGCCGGAGGTGAGGCGCCTCCGTGCATGAACGTTCGCGCCCGTGCACGGAGCTTTACGCCAGGCCTGGTGCCCCGCTCATCCGCCTCGGAAGCGCGTGCGCCGTGGGTGGGTCGCGCGTGCGCCCGCCATCCGGTAGGCTTGCCATGGCACAACCGCTGCTTTGGGAATCGAACATCGCTGACCCATTCAGCGCGGAGGTTTGATTCCATGTTGCATCGCACGTTGATGGTGACGTTGGCCGCTCTGGTGCTCGGTTCGAGTGGCGTGGCGCAGGCCGAGCCCCATCCCGACGCGGGCGCGTCCAACTCGGACCCGGCCCCCGCCCAGGGAGACAACTTGCTCCAGCTCGGGGTCGAGGTCGGTTGGGGACAGGGCGCGACGGTCATGTACGAGCGCACGATCTATCGCTTTTTCGGCGTGCGCGCGGGGTACTCGGCGATGGCGCTCCCGGTGTTCTGTCTCGAAATCTTCGATACGAACGGCTGCAACGAAGGTGCCGACTTCACGGCGGCTCACGGGCCAAGCGTCGATCTCGTCTTTCGCACGCTCGGCGAGCACGCCTTTGAGGTGTCCCGAGCCGATCGTCTTGCCGGATCTCTTTCTCGGCTACCGCTACCAGCCCAAGGACTCGCCGGTCGTCGTCCGCGTCGGCGCGGGCGTGAAGGGCATCCTGGCTGGACCGATCGAGGCGAGCGTGGGCTTCCGCTTCTGAGGCCAACCCCTCTGGGGACCGCCTAGATGGCCACGCTGGTCTGCAGGTCGGTCGCGGGCTCGGCGCTCGCGGCCGGCCCAGCGGGCGCTGGCTCCAAGGGACGCGCGATCGACGTGAACGGCATCGGGTTCTGCGCCAGGAGTTTCATGACGTACGGGAAGCCGACCATGACGGTGTTGAGCTTCGGCGCGAGCTGCGACGAAAGGCCGAACAGGATGACGGCCGCGCGCTCGACGTAGAACCAGCCGAGCGGGTACTCGATCGACTTCATGAGCGCACGGAGATCGTTGCGCTTCAATTCGGGGTCGAGGAGCTTCTCGGCTTCCTTCGGATCGATGCGCGAGAAGTCCTGGATGTCGAGGTTGAGGAGCTTCTCGAAGTAGTGGCGCACGGTGCGCTCGAGCAGCGCGCGGTCGCCGCCCTCGGCCACAAAGCCCATCAGCTCGATGCCCTCCATGAGCAGCACGTCGTTGCGGCTCATGAAGCCCGAGAGGACCTTGAGCATCCCATTGACGAGGTTCTCGCGGACCTCGGAGGCGCTGCCGAGATCGAGCACCACTAGGCGCACCTGACCGCGCTCGCCGCGCTGGACGAAGAAGTTCCCGGGGTGGGGATCGGCGTGGAAGAACCGATCGAGGAAGAGCGAGCGATAGAAGGTCTGAACGAGCTTCGTTGCGACCGCTTCCGGCGCGAGCCCGAGCTCCGCGAGCGCCGCCTGGTTCGAGATCTTGACCCCGTCCATGAAGCTCATCGTCAGGATGTGGCGGGTCGAGAGCTCGGGGAGCACCTCGGGGAAAAGGACGTCCGGGTCGTCGGCGAAGTTCTTGGCCATGCGGCCGATGCAGGCGGCCTCGTTCTCGAAGTCGGTCTCGCGCTCGAGCATGTCCTTGAGCTGGTCGAGCACGCGCTCGATCTGGTTCAGCGGGATGAACCACTTGTAGACCTTCATGGCCCAACGCAGGACGCGCACGTCGACTTTGATGATTGTCGCGACGTTCGGATAGAGGACCTTCACGGCCACGCGGCGGCCGTCGAGCGTCTCGGCCTCGTGCACTTGGCCGAGCGAGGCTGCGGCGACGGGGGTCTTGTTGAAGCGCTTGAAGAGCTGCTCCGGGGGCTTGCCGAGGGAGCGCTCGATGGCGCGCGCCATGGTGTCATAGGAATGTGGCGGGACGGAGTCCTGCAGCTTCTCGAGCTCGCGGACATAGGCGCGCGGGAGGAACGTCCCCATGATCGAGAGGACCTGACCGAGCTTGATGTAGACGCCGCGCAGCGTGACGCATCCTTTGTAGAGGCGGCGCGCGTTGCGTTCGTGGATGCGGTCCCAGCGGCGCTCGACCCAGCGTGCGCGCGGCATGAGCTTGCGCAGAAACATCTGCCAGAGGTAGCTCGCGAGGATGACGCCGAATCTCCTCGAGGCCCGGAGGAGTCGGATGAATGCCCACATGCAAGGTCTCCGAGACGCGCGGTGAGGGTTGGTCCTAGCCGGTGTGGGCGCTTTGACGCAAGCTCGGGGCGTGAAAGGCTGACCCGGGGGTGGACCCGCGGCGCGCGGTGGGTAAACTCCCCGCCACGCTGCCCCTGGGGAGGTTCCGATGTCCGCCGTGACTCCGCTCGAGATGCCCGCCGAGCGCGCCGTGAAGGCGCCGTTTGAAGTCTTGCGCCAGGCCTTTTCCGAGCAGGGTGGCCTTGGCTACAGCGACCGCATGACGTTCCTCGACCGCCTCGGCGAGGGCCTGAAGCGCTGGGAGGAGCGGCTCGCGACGGCTGTCAGCGAGGACTTCGGCAACCGCTCGCGACACGAGACGGCGGTCGCGGAGATCTTCCCGTCGCTCGCCACGATCAAGTATCTGCGCAGGCACCTGCGCGGCTGGATGCGCCCCGAGCGACGCCATATCGGGCTCATCTTCATGCCGGCGGCGGGTCGCGTCGTGCGTCAGCCGCTGGGGGTCGTCGGGATCATCGCGCCGTGGAACTACCCGATCCAGCTCGCGATCATCCCGCTCATGACGGCGATTGCGGCGGGCAACCGCGTGCTGGTCAAGCCGTCGGAGCTGACGCCGCGGACGTCCGAGGCGCTGCGGGGTCTGCTGGCGGAGGTCTTCCCGCACGATGTCGTCGGGGTCGTGACGGGCGGCGCGGATGTCGGCGCGGCGTTCTCGCGGCTGCCGTTCGACCACCTGCTCTTCACGGGCTCGACCTCGGTCGGTCGGCACGTCATGCGCGCGGCCTCGGAAAA
>SXGT01621677.1_pt1 | contig 32509 bp, 35 predicted proteins | sample 3176221 | NCBI WGS metagenome assembly SXGT01 (sample SAMN11356862, study PRJNA531348) | freshwater metagenome | isolation source: freshwater sample F1-120 | place: China: Fuxian Lake, Yuxi | collected 2017-12-25
AATCACTAAAATCAGAAATGAATGCTCAGGGTTTTGTGCCGGGGATCAGGCTATTGCATTGGTATGCATGTTCCTGAAAAATACGAATCGTGAATTGCCTCTTGTTGGGGAGCATCATGAAATTTCAACCCATCAATCTGTGGAGTGCACCGAGAATGGAAAAAAAACTTAGACATTTTTCTGAGTTGAGGGGCCCTGAGGTAGAAGAAATGATGAATCGATGCATTAGGGCAGCCACATCATATGCTCAGGAAATAGGTATGAGCAGATTGGCTGAAGAGGGATCGCATAATATATATATGGCTCTGGATTATGCGATATTTTCAGAGTATGAAAGAGCTAGACGACGTAATTATGATTATGAAAAGAGAGCTGATAATGAATAAAATAAAACATAACCTGGAATTAAGATGGGGAATATTTTGTTTCGGAGGAGATTTGTTGAAGCCGCGCGAATGGTATATTTTGTGGTGCGCGGTTGTGGTAGCAATTTTATTGTTGGGAGGGTAAAATGGCTACAAAATTAGCGATACAGACGGCAGCGGATGCATTTGGGAATAGAGATGTTGATACAGAATTACTATTAGAGTTTGCTAATATTTTAGACGATGTATGGAGCAAGCCCTGGTTGGGGAATGCTTCCACAATGGAATTATTGAGTGAGCTAATGGCCCGTACAGATATCATGGGGTATGCTGATTATAAAGCTGAATCGCAAGGCATTGGAATTGAGAGATAGGGATCTACTCGCTGAGTTGATAATAAATAATGAAAATCAGAGACAAAAAAATCAAACATTTTGTTGACGTTTCCGATAAAAATTGCCCATCAAAAAAATGCTATTGGCCTAGGCGTGATCCCGGCGTATATTTCGTTATGTACTTTTGTACATATCGACTTTTTATTTTGTTGAATATTATAGAATACTAATATGGGAGCACCAAAAGGACGACCCAGACCCGAGGGAGCTGGGCGTAAGAAGGGGACGGTCAACGTCCAGACGCGACAATTAAAAGATTATGTCTTCGCCGCGCTCAACTCAGGGGATGGCGGTGAGGCGTGGCTAACGAGGCAACGAGACGAAAACCCAGTGGCATTCATGACTCTCCTTGGTAAATTCGTGCCGAAAGATGTAAATGTTGGAGGACAGCCAGATAATCCGTTGACTCGTATTTCTCGCATCGAACTCATTGCGCTGGGGGGGAAGGGGACTACTATAGAGCATGACGATAGCGCGAGTTAAACTGCCAGAAAAATTAATACCCGTATTCGACGGGAGTGCTGACGTTCGCGGCGCATACGGGGGGAGAGGATCGGGCAAAACGCGATCATTCGCGAAAATGGCCGCGGTAAGAGGTATGATATTCGGTAGCGCTGGGATACGCGGGCAGGTGCTGTGCGCACGCCAGTTCATGAACTCCCTAGATGATTCCTCATTGGAAGAGTGTAAACGCGCTATCCAGGATGAGCCGTGGCTATTGGCATATTATGAGATAGGCGAGCGATACATCAAATCACGCGACGGCAATATTGAGTTCTCGTTTGCAGGATTGGCTAGGAATATATCTAGCATTAAATCAAAGGGGAGAATACTGCTCTGTTGGGTAGACGAAGCGGAGGCTGTCGATGAAACAGCATGGAAAACTCTCGTACCTACGCTGCGTGAAGAGGGCGACGGCTGGAACGCTGAGCTATGGGTGACATGGAACCCATTGCGCAAAGGAAGCCCGACTGATATTCGATTCCGCAATTGCAATGATCCCCGCTATAAAATAGTCTCGCTAAACTGGCGGGATAATCCTAAATTCCCCGCTATCCTAGAGCGGCAGCGTCAACGCGATCTAATCGAGCGTCCAGATGAATATGAGCATATTTGGGAAGGCGGCTATGGTGCTGGTAAAGGGACGATACTATCGCGATGGGTAAACGAGGCTGAACGAGAGGGTAGGATCCATGATGGCGTAAAATACGATCCATCTGGCGCTGGAATAGTGATTAGCGGAGACCTGGGATTTCGGGATACCTGCGGGTGGTGGTTCTGGCAGCTGGTAATCGGTGGGGCAAACGTACTGAAATATGATGCTGACCACGGCCTAGATGTTGACGACTGGATCCCGCGTATCCGCCAGTCTCTGGATGATATGGATATCCGCGATGGGGGGCTATCGCGCATATGGCTGCCTCATGATGCACAGGCTCGAACATTCCAGAGCAAAAACACGGCTCATGAGAGATTCATTCGCGCGTTCAGCGGAAATCGCGTTCGCATCGTTCCGCAATCACGCAAATCAGATCAGATTGAAGCTGCTCGTACATTCATTAAACGATGCGCATTTAATGCGACAGCGTGTGAATCTGGGATAGACGGCCTTCGCGCATGGGAGTTCGAGTATAATGAGGATGCGGGAGTATTTAGCCGCGAGCCCAAGCACAATTGGGCGTCACATCCTGCCGATGGATTCGCCTATGGATGCCAAGTGATTCGAGAGCCAAAATCAGAACTTCCGCATATTCCGGTAGATCAAAAATTAATAGCATCAGATATTAATAATGTTAAAATGGGGCAAATCACAAAACAGCATTTACAAAAAATGAAATTACGGCGTGAATCATGAATGATGATATAGAGAATATATCGTATTGGTTCGATGAACTCAGTCAGGCGAGAAAACGCGATTCTGATTTCATTTCTGATGGCGAGCGCATAATGGATATATATGCGTGCCGCGATGATAAAAGAGTGCCGTTCAACATCCTTTATTCAAATACTGATACCCTCCTCCCCGCTCTCTATAGTAGTGTGCCGCGTCCTGTCGTGATGCGCCGGTTTCGTGATGATGATCCTGTCGGGAAAGCCGCATCGATGGCGGCTACTCGAATGCTCGAATACCTGCTAGACACAAATACTGATGGATATGAGACATTCGATGAAGGGGTTAAAAATGCGGTATTGGACGCCCTATTGCCTGGGAGGGGCATAACAGCCTGCAAATATGATGCGGTATTGGGGGAGGCTGAATATGGTAGCGAGCAACCACAAGAGCCTCTACAAGAAAAAAAATCAGAACTCATCTGCATAGATTCTAAAAAATGGAACAGAGTATTGTTCGGATACTGCGAAAAATGGTCGGAAATGCCATGGATAGCATTCGAGCAGAATATAGATCAAGTTGAGGCCGTTCGGTTATTTGGGCAAGAGATAGCCGCGAAGATTAAATTCACGCGCGATAACGTGGGCCCGGACGACGATGATAAATCAGCATCCGACGAGGATGGCAAACAGGGAGGTAGAAAAACAGCTGTAATATACCAAATATGGGATAAATCCGGCGGGAAGATGGTGCGTTATGTATCGAAGCACTATGAAGATGGATTCCTTAAAGTCGAAGCTGATCCGCTGGAATTGAGCGGGTTTTATCCAATCCCTAGGCCACTTCAATTCCTCGCATCCTCAGATAATCAGCCTGTTGCCCCGTATGCATTTTACAAGGAGCAGGCGGAAGAGATTAATGAACTAACCAAGCGGATCAAACGCCTTGCAAAAGCGATTAAGGCGCGTGGCGTATACGATTCGGAATTGGGCGATGACATCAAAAACCTCATGGATGGGGTAGATAATGAAATGATTCCGGCTGATAAATCGGCGGCTCTTGCAGCTCAAAACGGGTTCCAGAATGCTATATGGTTTATGCCAATAGAGCAGATGGTAGCCGTTTTACAACAATTGTATGCCGCTCGTGAGCAATGCAAACAGGTTATTTATGAGATCACTGGAATCTCAGATATTATCAGAGGATCTACAGTAGCGACGGAGACTGCAACCGCGCAGAATATCAAATCCCAATGGGGCACGATGCGGCTGCAACGTTTGCAACGTGAAGTGCAGCGGTACGCACGGGATCTATTGCGCATTATGCTGGAAATGGCCGCATCGAAATTCTCTGAGAGTACATGGGTGCAAATGACAGGATTGCCATACGCAACATCAGAGCAAGTGATGCAGGCGCAAATGATAATGCAGGCGGCGCAACAGCAGCCGCCACAGATTGGCCCGGATGGTCAGCCTCAAATGAGTCCCATAGTGCAGCAGGCGCAACAAATCATGCAAGCTCCACAGTGGCCTCAAATACTGGAATTGCTGAAATCAGACCTCGACCGTTCATATCGCATTGATATTGAGACAAACAGCACCATCCTGCCGCAATTGCAGGAGGATCAACAGAATATGACTGAGGCAATGACCGCGCTATCGCAATATATCAGTAGCATTGCGCCATTGGTACAGGCTGGAATATTCCCGTTCGAGGCTGCGAAATCAGTTATGTTGGCGGTAATTCGACGCTATCAGTTCGGCGCAGACCTTGAGGATGCCGTCAAATCTATGCAGCAGCCTCCACCGCCAGTCGATAATACGCTACAAGTCGAGCAGGCAAAACTAGAATCTCAAAAAGAGCTGTCTGAGGACAAAAACAAAACGGCGCTATCATCTGAATTGATCCGCGCTGGCGCTGCACTTGCCGCTACTCATGATCCTAGCCAGGTAATGGAAATAATTGGCGGATTGGCTGCAATATTTATGAAATCTGAGCCTAGCGAGGATCAGCAAAATGTCTCTTGAAACTCAACTCCCTATAATCAGGCGGATTGCGGATGATCCGTATACCCAGTATGAGGGGATAAAAGAGTATGCATCATTAAGCGCACGCCCTGCGGCTAGCGCGTTCGGGTCAGGTCTATGCCTGATTGCCGGAGTACTCTATATTAGCGATGGGGTGAGTTGGGCTAGTGTCCCGAATATCAAATCCGATTATGGTATTGAGCTAGGCAGCCTCTCGGTAGCGGGCACACCCTATTTTGATTTTCATTCCTCTGGAAATAACATCGACTACGATTCGAGAATCATAGCCAGCGGGGGCAGTGGATCGGTTGGGCAAGGGACGCTGACTTATACTGCTGCCAAACATATATTCAATGGCGGAATATACGATAATACGAGCGTAAAATTTTATGGCGCAGTAGGGGACGGGACAACGGTAGAGAATACTGCGTTCAATAATGCGGCACAAAACGCGCCTGCTGGCGTGCCGATGAAGTATGAAAATGTAGCGCTGTCTACTCCAATGGCTGACGTAGTCTGCGTCTATGTGCCATCTGGTAGCTATAATCTGACCGCTCAAGTGGATCCAGGGGGGCGCGAGGTGATTTGGATACTTGACCCAGGCGCATCAATTGTCGGGTATAACGAAAATTATCTAGGCGGTATTGTAGTCAGAAATTGGGAACGGGTTAACTCCTATTCGCATTACGGGACTAGGGACTATGCTTGTGGATTTAGTGTAATAGCCAATACTGGATTAAGGTCACCGGCACAGGTAATGGGCTTTGACGGGCCTTCCCATCTGAGTGCATATTCAGGGCGGGATAGTGTCGGATTATTCGCAGAAAATCATAGTCCAACATTGGTAGCTACATTAACAGCGCCGAATTATACGGCGACTACGGTGACCTGCCCGACTCCTGTAGACGTTAAAAAATTGCGCAAGGGCATGATTGTCGATACCGCGCACGCCACGAAATACAGCGGCATGATTTCTGGGTGGGCAGCGGATGGCACCAGCATCACAGTAACTGCATGGTATATCGTTGATGGTAGCCGTACTGCGGGAACTCCAGCGAATGGCGTTGACGCCTATGTAAACGCCGTAACGAAGGTATGGGCGCATAACGCCAATGTATTTTTAGATTCTGGTTGTTTTGCGTCTGCGGCGACTGGGTTCGAACTTGGAGTACTGAATAATAAAGCAGCCCCAGGAGCGGCAGGTGCAAACCCAAAACTATGGGGCTTTGATTGTGTGAACCTCGGGACCTACAAATGTGAGTCAGCATTTGTTGCTAGAGGCTCATTTTTTCATGGCTTCGAATCGCAAGGTTCTGATTTCGGGCTGTATTGTAATAACAATACGGTAGCAATCAAAACATTTGCTGCGGGTACGATTTTCGTATCCTACAACGGATCCAATGAACGGTTATTTTCAATTAATAGCGATGGATCGCTAGAATTAGGTAATCTATCAGCGGCAAATACACCATTTATAGATTTCCATTCGAGCGGTAACAATATTGATTACGATTGCCGAATTATCGCCACTGGCGGGAGTGGGTCAGTTGGTCAGGGATCATTAAATTACACGGCTGCCGCACATGCGTTCAATAGTCCAATTAATACTCCACAAGGGGGGGTCAAAGTTGATAACGTTGTAACATCTTCCTTGAAATGGGTAGATGTTACAGTGGCTGCTTCGGCATTAGATGGCGCCGGAGCAGTAAACGTAATAGCAGGTGTATCAGGCGACGCATATAAAATCAGAGATATTATATTAGTCGGCGGTGGGACAAATTTTGGCGCGGGCGGCGATAGAAACATCAGTTTAACAGACGGAACTACGACATGGACAACTATAGCAAATGCAGATATAGAAACCGCTCCAACTAATAGCTTAAGATGGGGGGATGCGAAAGTTCCGTTGCTCGGGTCAACATCAAACACGCAATCAGTAACAGGGCAGGCTATTAGGTTCTCATATTCTGGTGGAGCTACTGACCACGGGGGGACTGGAAGCCTAAAATTTTCAGTTTGCATTGAAAAAACACTTTAACTTATAGAGTATATAATATGAATAACACACAATTACTTAACCAAATCCTTTCCCAACTCGTTGACATCCCCTATCGCTATTCAGCGCCCATCATCGGCATGATACATGCGGAATTGCAGCGCCAACACGAAGCAGCGGCGGACAAACGCGACGAGCCTAGCGGGGCGCCAGCGCCTGAGGAAGAACAATGAAACGATTTTTACCCGCATTGATGATGCTAGCAACTGGATGCTCGCATATCCAGTACAGGGAGAATGGCGTCGAGTTCGATAAATTCACCTTCGGCACTATCACGCAATTGGCTGAGTTCTCAGTTGATCGGTCGCCAACGGGATTGATTATTTTCAAGCTCTCGGGCGCGAAATCCGACCAGGTGCAGGCACTCGAAAAAGTGGCTGAAGGTGTGGCTAAGGGCCTAGCGCAGGGCGTTAAGCCATAAATAGGTGAGAATATGAGCTATCCAGTTTATCCAATAGAAACATCAGGCGTATTAGATCTAACTCTATCTCTAGATACTAGTATATATGCCTCTGGCGACGTGTTGGCCGATACGCAAGAATTGACAAATGTGATGCGTATTCCTGGCGGAACCGCGCAGCTTGAAAGTATTAGAGTAAATGATAAGGACGATCAAGGCGTAGCGTTTGATATTGTATTCTTAAAATCTAATGTATCATTAGGGACAGAAAATGCGACTGTTTCGATCACTGATGCAAATGCGGATGAAATATTAGGAATTGTCCCTGTTGCAGCGGCTGATTTTATAGATCTAGGTGGGTGCAGGGTTGCTACGCTATCCACATCAAATATTATGCTAAAATCCGCATCAACATCAACATCGATATTTGTTGGCGCTATATCCCGTGGTACTGGTACATATACAGCGTCTGGGATTACCTTAAAAATTGGCATTAGACGGGTATAAAAAATGAGTATTGAATTGCAATTGCCTATTGTTCATAGGCCATCAGATGATCCATATACACAGCACGAAGGAATAAAAGAATATTCTACTGTGGCAGATAGGCCAGCAGCGAGCACGTTTGGCACGGGCTTTTGTCGTATTGATGGCATACTGTACTCTAGCGACGGATCAAGTTGGTATGGGGACGGTGTATGCTCATCTCTTGGCACTAGGCCAGCAGCGTCCAGTTTTGGTATAGGGAGTATCGTAGACAAAAGCACAGGCAATCGCTATTTCAGCGATGGCACGGCGTGGTATATCGATACCGGACAAGCCAGCGGTGAGCCGTTTAAAGTTGGTACGAAGTTTCCATTTATTCAGCCTTTGCCAGCGCAAACGCGACGGCCATTTCTGGAGAATAATGACGGGTTAGGCTCCGGCGCTAATGCCTTTAATACGCCACAAATGCAGGCTGAAGTTGCGGGCACACGCACTAGTGCCACCGTATTTACGCGGACATCCGGCACATGGACGGCTAATGCACTGGTCGGGCAATATGCATTTAGTTATGCGGCGGGATCACCGAGTACAGGCGTGTGGCTGCCTATCACGGCAAATACTACGACCACAATAACCGTGAGCGGCACTTTGCACGCAACGGGGACGGGGGTGAAAACGTGCCCGTGGAATCCTGTAAAAGCTACCTATGCACACGGACAGGGAAGCACTGCTTTTATTGGCAGTTGTTTCGATGGGGAGTCATTATGGTTATGCCCGCATAGCTCTGCCAATTTAGTCAAAGTCAATCCTGCCACGGGAGCCATGACTACCTATGCACACGGACAGGGAAGCACTGCTTTTATTGGTATCTGTTTCGATGGGGAATCAATTTGGTTATGTCCATTTGATTCTGCCAATTTAGTCAAAGTCAATCCCGCCACGGGAGCCATGACTACCTATGCACACGGACAGGGAGTCGCTGCTTTTTTTGGTATCTGTTTCGATGGGGAATCATTGTGGTTATGTCCATATAGCTCAGCGAACATCGTAAAAGTTAACCCGGCGACCGGAGCGATGACTACCTATGCCCATGGACAAGGCGGAACGTTTATAGGCATCTGCTTCGATGGGGAATCATTATGGTTATGTCCTAATAACTCTGCCAATTTAGTCAAAGTCAATCCTGCCACTGGCTCCATGACTACCTATGCACACGGACAGGGAGGCACTGCTTTTCGTGGCATCTGTTTTAACGGAGAATCAATTTGGCTGTGCCCATATACATCTGCCAATTTAGTCAAAGTCAATCCTGCCACGGGAGCCATGACTACCTATGCACACGGACAGGGAAGCACTGCTTTTATTGGTATCTGTTTCGATGGGGAATCATTATGGTTATGTCCTAATAGCTCTGCCAATTTAGTCAAAGTCAATCCTGCCACGGGAGCCATGACTACCTATGCACACGGACAGGGAGTCTCTGCTTTTCGTGGCATCTGTTTCGATGGGGAATCTGTTTGGCTTGCGCCGTATTCGTCAGCGAATATCGTCAAGATTAGGCCGCCTAGAAGCGGTGTAAAAACCGCGCTAACCACGGCACTAACCACGGTGAGTTATACCCCTCCTGGTACGCCTGATTATGCGGTTACAGTAACTAATGTGGCCCCATTCGGAACATCGACATCCGATGAGTTTAATACCCTATTATCGGTTATCGAAAATTTACAACTTAGATTATCAGCAATTGAAACACGGATAATGAAATGAACATATCAGCCATATTAGCAAAAAAATTCCCTTCTTCTACCGGTATAGTTTGTGAGGGCGACACGATCATCCAGTGGGATGTCCCCGAACACCCCGATCTGCCTACGGCGGATGAAATCGCATTATGGAGAAATGAGGTTGATTTTATCGAAATCACGGCAACCCAGTTTTTGCGGGCATTGACGGCGGCAGGGTATCGTAATGCCGTGGATAATTATGTGGCGGCATCGACTGATCAAGATTTGAAGGATTTGTACAATCGCTCGCAAACGTTCAGATCCAACCATCCGCTGATAATTTCATCTGGCGAAGCGCTTGGACTGTCCAGAGCTGATATTGATGCTGTATTTACTACTGGAGCAGCTCTTGAATAATGCCAACATATAAATACCAATGTAAATGCGGCAATAAAATGGAAATCATGTTGCGGATGGTAGATCACCGCAACAAATGGCCATGCTCAAAATGCGATGAATATGCAAATCAGGTGATTGATAGCGCACCAATGGTAGTTATTCCTGCACATATGAGGTTTGATGCGCAAGGATATGAGTCACCAACAACGGGCGCACATATTACCACCAAAAAACAGCGTATAGAGGATATGGCTCGCTCTGGATGCATTGAATACGAACCTGGTATGCGGCAGGATGCAGACAGGAGAGTTATTGAGCATGATAAATACATGGATAAAATGATAGACGAAACGGTAGAGCGTGAGTTTGACGCGATGCCTACCACAAAAAAGGAGCAATTATGCAACGAGCTGACAGCCGGGGCAGACATTGAATACACACGATTAACAGCCTGACAGGTGGAAAATGAGTGAAGAGAGTAATTCGGATTTTATTGATTCTGGCGTGGACGATATTGCTAGTAGTCTGGGCCTGGGTAGCTCTGATAGCGAGCAGGAAACTATCGATAATGAAAACGATGTATCAACGTCAGAAAACGAGACTATTGACGCTGATAATGGCGAGATAAAGAAAGAAGAGGAGGCCACTACTACTACAAAAGCACCTCCTGCGTCATGGGCAAAAGATAGGCATGAAGCCTGGGCTAAAATTCCGCCAGAAGCCCAAGAATATATAGAGCTTCGTGAAAAACAAATGCTCGACGGTATCGAGCAGTATAAACAAGGCTATCAGTATGCTCATACGCTCAATCAGGCCATTGAACCGTTCAGGCAGGATATTGCAGCTACTGGTATGGATGAGGCATCGGCTATTGCTGGATTGCTCAATCATCATAGGGCGCTAACAACTGGAACAGTCGAGCAGCGCCAGCAGGCGCTACTGGAAATTGGTATAGCTTCTGGAATTATCCCACGTGAAGGGCAGACGCAAGCGGATTTGGAGCGCAATGCGTATGAGCAGCAGATACGGCAATATCAGGCGATGGAACAGCAGCGCCAACAGCACTATATTGCCCAGCAGCAGCAACAAATTGCGAAAACCGTTGAATCATTTGCGGCTGATCCAGCGCATGAGTATTTTGACGAAGTGGCTGATGAAATAGCAGCTCTATTGCAATTAGGCCATGATCTACAGTCGGCGTATGACAAGGCGGTTTGGGCGAATCCTGTCACCAGAGCTAAAGAGCTTGCTAAGGAACAGCAAAAAATTACATCAATAAAAGCAGAGCAACAACGCAAAGAGGCGGAAGCGGCAAAACGCGCGGCAGCGGTAAACATGCGATCAGCTAACCGCCAGGGTAGGTCATCCGAGCCATTAGGCAGTTGGGACGATACCATGAATGAAACGTTACAATCTATTAGAAATAGATGATATACTATATTAAGGGTTAATATAGTAGCGCCGACAGCGCGACGATTAACTAACAATCTAGCCAGCTCAGACCCTGACAGGGCAATCCGAGACGAGGTGATGATTTAACTCGGAATACCGACTTATTCATTATTTTATTCAAGAGGTTGCCCCATGACATCACCAAATAGTACATTCTCGGAACTGGTATCCACCACGTTCCGTAAGCATAGGAAAGAAATCAAAGACAACATCAGCAACCGCAATGCGTTGCTGATGTATATGAAAAAAAATGGCAATCTTATTCATGAGGACGGCGGCCTTACCATTGCCGTCCCGCTGGATTATGCCGAAAATTCAACATATCAACGGTATTCCGACTGGGATACTCTCAATATTGCTGCATCTGATGTAATCAGCGCGGCTGAGTATCAATGGCGGCAAATTGCAATTAATATTGTTGCCTCAGGCCGCGAATTAAGGATTAATAGCGGCGATAGCAAAATCATTAATCTGGCAAAATCCAGAATGAAAAATGCTATTCGTACTTTTAACAACAATTTTTCTTCTGATCTTTATTCATCTGGCTCGCTGAGTAATCAGATTAACGGATTGCAGGCCATTGTAGCGGATACCAATACTAATACCGTCGGCGGTATCGATGCGTCAACCTGGGCATTCTGGCAAAATACTGTGTTCGACCTGTCTGTGAACTCGGTAACACTGTCGGCTACTACCATCGAGGGATCTGCAATGCTACCATTATGGCTGCAACTTGATCGTGGCCCTGATGATTGCCCGGATTTGATCGTAATGGATAACAATCACTATCAGTTTTTTGAAGCAAGCCAAGTATCGATTAAAAGATACACTGATGCTCAAAAAGCAAATGCCGGATTTGTGACAATGAAGTACAAAAATGCTGATGTTGTTTATGACGGCAATAGTGGGATTCCAGCGAATCACACCTACATGCTGAATACTCAGTATTTAAAACTGGTTGCGCATACTGATGCAGATTTAACAGAATTGCCAGAACAACGTCCAGTTAATCAAGATGGGTCGGTTATTCCGCTGCTCTGGATGGGTAATCTGACATGTAGCAACCGCGCTCAACAAGGCGTGATTATCCCATAACTTATACTGAGGATTAAAGAAATGTTCGTAACTACACACTCAGTAGCGGGGATGCAGCCGATTAATGATTGGTTCTCCCCCGATACTACGCAACGGCATCCACTAGGGTTCGTCGTAGATGCGTTTTCTCCTGCCTTCGGGCAGGGCCGTTTTATTTATATCCAATCTAATGATGCCATCCTAAAAGGGTCGTTGGTCGCATGGGATAAAGACCATAAAGGGGTATTACTGCCTAGCACTGCTGGTCAGGGGTTCCCCTTCGGTGTTGCAATTGCGCCTATGGCCAGCGGCACTTTTGGGTGGATCCAAGTTGGGGGCCAGGCGGTCTATAAAACAAATGCGACAGTCGCAGCGGATACCGCTGTAGCCGTGGCCGCCGCTGGTATTGTTGGCACATTGGCAAACGGTAAACAACTTTGCGGCGTACGTAACGTGGTCGCAGCTACTGGCACCATTACAGTTACCGCGACCACAAAAAACAATAGCCACATCCTACGGACGAATGGCTATGGTAAATTTACGCTCGGTTTGGCATTGTCAGGCACTGGCATTCCAGCGTCAACAGTAGTCGCAAAACTGGACGAGGACGGGCGTACTATCTATATGGGGTCTGCCATTGGTACCGTGGGCGACAAACTGGCAACAGCCGACGGATCTATTACATTGACTGGCACCTATACAGGATTTGGTGTTGGTATTCTGCAATCACCATTCGCCCAAGGGCAAGTGGTCTAATCTAACAAGCCCCGGAAACGGGGCTTTTTTACTTATATATTATGGCAATTCAAGATATTTTAGAATCCCAAAGCAATGCTATCATGCCATTAGTGCGGTTTGAGCGCAGGGCCATGGAAGACAAGGCCGCATCTAGAGCAGCAGGTCATTATGTTGCCCGTGATGTTGATTTTGCGTTAGTTACTCCACCATATAGCAAGGATGTTATGCTCCATAAATTGCCTGCATGGTTTGAACAGTTAGAAATGGACGTGCAGAAAGGCAGAGTGCCGAGGGAATGGGTAGAGAAAGTAAAAAAAGCTTATGACTTTTTTAAGAAAGGTCAGGAGGTGCCGCTTGACGGCGTACCCATCCGTGGGTGGGGCATTATTTCTCCTGCACAACAGGAGACTCTAATTAAGATGGGGATTCTCACAGTTGAGATGCTAGCAGGCATCAATGAAGAGGGCATCCGGCGCATTGGCATGGGCGCAACTGAGCTGAAACATAAAGCGTCCGCATGGATGCGCCAATTAAAAAAGAATGGCCCTGCAACACAGGAAATTGCCGCGTTGAAAACAGAAAACGAACAGTTGAAAACATCGATTGCAACGCTTGAATCTCGTATAGAAGATTTGATGCGTGCGATTAGACCACAGAGCGAAATGCATGTAATTCCAGTAATTAATGATGATTTTATTTCAGCAGATGATTTGATGGAATAACTCATGACGCTGCTATCGCTAGTACAAAAATTCTGCGTTAGAAATGGCCTGCCTATCCCAGTAGTCGTGGCTGGATCTACTGATCCTCAAATATTGCAGATAATGCATTTGCTCGAAGAAGAGGGTAACGATCTGGCGCAGCGGCATCCATGGACGGTATTACAGCAGGAAGTTTTACTAACTACATTAGCAGCTGAGGATCAAGGCGCAATTGAGACTATAGCGCCTGGGTTCCGCTTTATTCGCAATAACTCAATTTGGGACAGGACAGACCAATTGCCTCTATATGGCCCAATAGACGGACAGGAATGGCAAGAAAGAAAAGCTGTGTCTACAGCAGGCCCGAGGTATCATTGGCGGTTTCGCGGCGGGCATTTATTATCTAATCCTTCACCTCCTGCCGGGCATACCTGGGCGTTCGAGTACCAATCAAAAAATTGGATATTAAGTAGTAATGGAGTTACTACAAAAAGTGAACTGCAATCAGATTTGGACACATTTCTGCTCCAAGATACTATTCTGCTAATGGGTATACGGTGGAGGTGGAAAAAAGAAAAAGGGTTATCATATGCCGAAGAATTCAATAGCTATGAAATGCAAATTAAAGACGCTATGGGGCGTGATGGCGGTAAGCCTAGAATAATGGCTGATAGTGATTATTCAGATGCGCGGCCAATGATTGCAATCAATCCTATGAGTTGGCCATTATGAGACAGCCAGCGCAACAACCACGCGCTGGACGGCAGCAAATTAGCTCGATTATTAGTTATACGTCCCCGGTTGGTGGGTTGAATGCGCGTGATTCCATAGCCGATATGCCGCCTACTGATGCGCTCACTCTAACTAATTGGTTTCCAAGGCCAAACTATTGTGAGATCCGCGGTGGCTATGCTTCGCACGCTACAGGAATGACCGGGACCGGAAAAACATTATTGGTGTATAACGGGGTTTCCGGCACTAGCGCAATGTTTTGTGCAACGGCATCTGGAGTCTATAACGTAACATCGCCAGGTGCTGTTGGCGCATCAGTAGCCGCAAGGACGAATGGAAAACATCAATGGATCATGTTTGGCGACGGGACAAGCAATTGGATGATTGCCTGCAATGGTGCAGATAAGCCGCTCTATTACGATGGCACAACATGGACGGCAGTAGATGGCGCATCAAGCCCCGCATTGACAGGTATTACGACGACTAACCTTATTGCGCCAATAGTACATAAGGGGAGGCTAATGTTCATCGAAAAGAACAGCCTGTCATTTTGGTATCTAACAGCGGGGGCGGCAGGAGGGGCACTAACAGAATTTGACCTATCAGGCGTTGCTCAGCGTGGCGGATTTTTAATGGCCGCGCATTCATGGACTGTCGATTCAGGTAATGGCCCTGATGATAGGATGGTATTTATTACCAGCGAGGGGGAGATTATCGTCTATGCGGGAACAAACCCTGCTAGCTCTACGGCATGGGGATTAGTCGGTATATATCATGTTGGAGTTCCATTGGGGCGTAATTGTACATGCCGGGTTGGATCTGATCTAGTGATTCTGACTCAACAAGGTGCATTCCCATTAACCGCAATATTACAGGAATCAGGAATAAATTACGCTCTAGCTGTCTCAAACAAAATAGAGAATTTGTTTAATAATGATGCGCGCACATATCTAACAAATTTTGGTTGGAAATCTATTTTATATCCTACGCAATCCGCATTTATTGTCAATGTCCCAGTCGTTGAGGATGGTGAACATATACAATATGTAATGAACACCATCACAAAGTCATGGTGCAAATTTACAGGATGGAACGCTGAGGATTTAGCTATTTTAGACGAACAACTGTATTTTTGCTCAGGGACGGCTGTATATAAAGCGTGGAGCGGAACCAGTGACAATAATGCAAATATAGATGCTAGCGCAAAAACGGCATTCAGTTATTTCGGCAACAAGGTACAGCAAAAACGGTTTTCAATGTTCAGGCCAATTTTGGCAACAAACGGGAATATTGCATTTTTGGCTGATATTGATGTTGATTTCAAGGACAAAACGATAACCGGCATAGCCTCAACCTTTTCGGTTAGCGGGGCAACATGGGATTCTTCAACATGGGACAATGCATATTGGTCTGCTGGCATGGAAATAACTAGAGAATGGCATACTCCTGGGGAATGGACTGGGTATTGTGCAGCAGGGAAAATAAAAATAGCAACAAAATCATATAATGTTCAGTGGATGAGTAATGATTATGTGTTCGAGTCAGGCGGAGTATTATGATAACTGATGATGAAATCAGGGATAAATGGTTCGGCGGGAATCATGACGCTATGATGATGTATAAAATGATTGCTGAACTATCCCACACCTGGGACGATTTAGTCGATAAAGACAACGATGTTTCATCAGAGAATATTAACCGCGCATTCATGATGCCGTTGTTCTATCTGCAAAATAATGCATTTTATAGGAGCATACAGGATCAGATTTTACCATTTTGGATGATGGTATATTCCGGGTATGAGGTTGCGAATCATTTTGAAAAAACAAAAAATGAACACGGCTTGGAGATAGCACATAATCTACGATATGCGGCAGGCCATATAGTTTCGTATGCAGTAATTTCGTGTTTGGGATACAAAGAGGCTGCAAAAGTGTTGCCAGATGTTTGGCTCGAAATAGTATATGAGCGGTTTGATGATTATAAAAAAGAGCATATATGATCCATTTAAAAGATTTTTTTAACCCATTTTCCCTTGTCCATAAATTAACTTTCTTTTTGGGAGGTGGAAAACCGCCTCCAGCGCCTGATTATGTTGGTGCCGCGAATGCTCAGGGTAAATATAACCTATTGGCTGCACTACAAACAGGCATGATGAATAACCCGAATGTAGTTAATCCGTTCGGGACTCAGGAGGTGACGTGGGCAAAGCAGACAAATGATAAAGGGAAAACTATTGGCTATCTCCCCACGATCAAACAAAAGTTATCAGAGATTCAGCAGCGGCTATTAGACAAAGGCCAGGAGTCTAAATTATCCCTTGCAGACGCGGGTATATCTGGATCTAAAAATGTAGCTGAATTACTCAAGAGCGGGTTAGATTTCTCCAGTCTCCCTGGGGCACCAAAAAACTCAGGGCAGCGCCGTGATGATGTGATTAATGCCATGATGTCTCGGGTAAATACTGATATTGGCACCAAACGCGACCAGGCTAACTCGGATCTAATCGCCGCGGGTATTCGCCCTGGTACAAAAGCGTATGATGCTCAAATGGAGCTTATTAATAGGCAAGAGAACGATGCCAGACAGCAGGCTATTTTGGCAGGTGGGCAGGAAGCAACGCGCGATTTCGGACTGGATTCACAAGCGCGGCAGCAGGCACTTGCTGAAATGCTCACGCAACGGCAAACACCAATTAATGAGATCAACGCGCTTCAATCCGGGTCGCAAATTGATAATCCATTCGCTGGCGGACTCGGGTATAACGGTGCCGGAAATGTGCAGCCAACGCCGATAGCCAATGCTATGGCGAACCAAGGGCAGGCCGCGATCAATCAATATAATGCGCAGCAGGCGTTCCAAAATAGCAATATAAATGCTGGCGCAGGGCTTTTAGGATCATTAGGTAGCGCATGGCTTATGAGACCAGGGGCATAATATGATTAACTGGGGAGATTGGCAACAAATGCCGGATTACCGGCAATTCATGAATCCTAATGCGGGAAAATCACCTATTGGAGCATTGGCACGAACACTAGATCCGATGACCTATATACCAGGTGCAAACCAAATAGCTAATCCAGTTCATGGCGCGGCAACAGCGGGAATAGAGGCAGGGAATAGGGTGTTATCGCCTGTGGTTCAAGCTGCACATCAATTCACTGACCTCATTACGCCAGGTCTAAAACAGGTTCGCGAAAATATACCCATGCTGCAAAATGTGCATAGATTCGCTGAATCTAACCCGGTAGATACAGCAGCCATTATTGCCGGTACTATATTCAGCGGCGGAGCAGGTGCGGGCGCTATGGGTGGCGCTGGCGGTGCGGCAGGTGGCGCAGGAGCTATGGGAGCATATGGAGGAGCAGCGGCAGGAGCATTGGAAAGCGGGGCATTTTCTGGGCTTGGCGCGGGCCTTGGTGCGGGATCAACTGCTGCGGTAGGGGGCGCTGCGGCAAATGCGTTGCAGGATGGCGCGTTCTCTGGGCTTGGCGCGGGCACTGGAAATGCAGGACTGCTGGGGAGTCTTAAAGCGGCATACGGCGCGGCTTCCCCTTATCTTACGGCATATGATGCGGCAAAAAATGTTTCAAATTTTGCAGGGCCGGATTATGCAAAAATAGGGCAGAGGCAAATGCAAGTGAATTTATCTGAGCGGCTCAGAAACGATCAGATTAACCCAGAGTTGCCAAATAATCCTATGATGCCTGCTGACCGACGCAAACGTATAGCAAATGCCATGATTACACAGAGATTAAGAGGTGGTTTTTAATGGACTATGCAAAAGAAAAATCTGGTATTGAACGCCGTAAACGCATTGCAGAAATGCTGATGCAACAAAGTGCTGTCCCATTAGAAACTAACCAAACCGCTGGCGGATATGTTGTCCCGGTTAGCCCATTGAGCGCGGTATCCAAAATTGCTCAACAATTGGCAGGATCATATATAGCCAAAAAAGCTGATGAGCGCGGTGCGCAGTTAGAGCAGGATCAATTGAAAGGGATTAGCGGTATAGATTTTAGCGCTCCTGATGCGCCAGCTAAATTAGCTGCCATGGGGATGGGAAAAGAAGCTATTGCATTAGCTATGCAGCGTGCTAAAGGCGGAAGAGGAGCAAATCCCTATTTCACCCCTGTTGAAACATCTGCCGGGCTGTTCAAATTCGATGCCAGAACAGGAGAAATTAAACCATTAATGGAAGGTGAAAATAGGTTAATGAGGTCGTCTTCAGACCCTAACCAACAAGCGCAAATTATGGCAGCAAAAGAAGGACAAAAAATTCATAAATATACTGATCCAAATTACCGTGAAGGTTTTGCGCGAGGTCAGGATTTGATCGGAGGCCCTTCAAGCCATCCAATGGTTACAATCCCATCAGTAAATGGGCAATCACAGTTTACCGGCGATCCGTCAACGCTGAATCCTCAAGAGCGCGCATTCTTTGAAAGCCAAGGTCTTATTATGCCTAGGCAACAATCGACTCAAGGACAGCTTGAGCCAAGTCCGGCTATTCCTAGACAAAACCCATTCATGGGGCCATCTATGCAAGAAAAGTCTGCGCTAAAAATGCAAGAAGAGCAACAAAAAGCGGACATATCAAGGGAATCAGACATCGAAAAAAAGAAAATTGAAATGGTGAATGCGCCATTGCCAACACCGGCGTTGAAATTAGCGCAAGAATACCGTGATGATATAGGCATTGCATCATCGATAAAAGCTGATCTTGCAGGGATAGTTCAATTAATGGAAAGTGGACAACTTAATCTTGGCCCCATAGATAATGCTTTCAATGAATTAAAACTACTAGCAAATTCAGATGATCAAGAAGCATCAAACTACGGTTCTTTCAAGGCTACATTGGAAAAAATCAGGAATGATTCATTACGTCTAAATAAAGGCGTTCAGACAGAAGGCGATAGCGTTAGGGCATTCAATGAAATAGCCAAAAATCTGAATAACAAAAAATTCATCATGCAACGTCTTAATGAAATTCAAAAAATCAATGAAAGAGGAGCAGAATTAAAGGCAAATCTATTGTTAGATATTTATAAAAATTATGGAAAGGAAGCGCCAAGTATTGAGGCATTTAAAAATCAGCCGGCGGCAATAGGCGGGAAAAATGATATTGATGATTTGGTAAATCAGTACCTTCCAAAGTGATATGGCAACTAAAGAGCAAATCGGAGAAGCATTAAAACGTGCTCATGCAGCAGGCGACATTGAAGCGGCGCGGAAGCTGGCGCTAGCTTATCGAGACTATCAAGAGCCGGCTATCGATCAAGAAAAATCTGAAAATTTAAGCAATCCTGATTTTTATTGGAATTCGGCTAGAGAAGGGCTTGCAGGGCTTGCGGATACATTCTTAGGCGCTCCAGAGGCGTTAGGCGGAATTTTAAAGCAAGGAGCAAGATATTACAGAGGAACGCCTGCTAGTGACCTTGATCCGATAGAATGGCCTCGAAGAGTACGAGACATAATGACGCGCGGCGGACTTATCGATGAAAATTTATCGCCAAGAACAGGTGCAGAAAGAATTATCGATGCTGGAGTTCAGCTTGGAACGGGTGCTTTTCTGCTCCCTGGTAATGTCTTTAAAAATGCAGCTACCGCAGGAGCGGCTGGGATGTCAGGCGAGACGGTGACGCAAGTTACTGATAGTCCGCTTGCTGGATTATTGACGACCTTGGCGGCTCCTGCTATTGTTCCAGTTGCAAAAGTGCTTAAGTATGGAATAAGCGATAGAGCCAATACAAATTTAACAAATCAGGGGCGGCAATTTTTAGCTGGACAACGATTGGTGCAGGCCGCAGGCGGCAATAAATTGGCGCTTTTGGATAAATTGAAGAGATCTAAAACATACGTCAAAGGCTCTGATCCGACAACTGCGCAAGCAATAGGAGATCCTGGTTTAGCATCTTTGCAGAGGACTTTTGAAGCACAACCAGGGGCGATTCAAACATACCCTGGGGAAATTCAGAAAAATATCGTTACCGCATTTGCAGAAAGAGCAGCGGAACAACGGCGTGCGCAGTTAAATGAAATAGAAAGGTTGATCCCTCAACAAAACGGGGCAACCGCATTCCAGGAAAATGTAAGGCAAGAAGTTAATGCGTTGAAAAGAGCCTCTCAAACGCCAGCAGACCAGTTAATAGCTGGATTGGGCGCAACCGTCGATGATACGATTGGAGGCCATCAGATACGAGATATTTTTAATCAAGGGCATCAGTCTGCCAAAGGGAAAACATCCGCGCTTTTTGAAAGCGTTGATCCTGGGAAAACCACACAAATTCCTGTCCCATTAAATGAAATAAAGGCCATAGTTGATAAATACTATGCTGTTGCGCCTGATCTTGTGCCAAATGAAATGAAAGCATTAATGGCGGCTGCTGAAAGGTTGGCTTACCCGAACGGAAGAGAATTGATAACGCCAAAAGGGGTTATCCCGATTGCTCCTAAGCCTGCCACTTATGCTGAATTGCAAGCTTTAGCTAGCAATGCATCAAGCATCTCTCACGAATCAGGAAAGGCATTCAAAAATCAATTATCATCAGCAACACGTCAAATAAAACAAGAATTACGCGATGCGATAAAAAACAACCTAAACGATCCTGCTTATCATGAGGCTTTGATAGCCAGGGCGAAGCAGGGCGAAGTATACGAAAGCGGCGCAGCCAGGAAGATGATAAAAACCGGACCTAACGAAGCGCCTCTGCTCGGAGATTCGGAAGTATTGAAGAACTTCCTAAATGGACGGCCGGAAGATTTTATGCAATACATAAAGGCTATGAAAAATGAGCCGCAAGCGTTGCAAATCGCTCAAGATTATATAGCGACAGGACTGCGCAATAAAATTTATGCGCCATCAGGTGGATTAAAATCTAATTGGCAAGATGAATGGATGCGTTTTATTGATTCCCATAAAGCAATTATTGATGGATTTCCGGAATTAAAATGGAAAATTTATAATGCTTATAGATTGCAGCTTAATGCTAAAAACACGGCAGAAACATTAGAATCAGGTGGTGCTAGGCATTTTATTTCTGAAAAAGACCCGGGGAAAGCGATTGCCGCGTTACTCGGAAGCCAAAGTAAACAACAGGATATAGCCGGCCTCATGAACATCATAAAATCCCCAACACAAAGGAGCGATTTGATTGGTGGAGTGAAAGATTATCTTTTAGGGAATACTCTACAAAACAGTGCGACCGATATAATGGGGAATGCGATATTCAATCGCGGTAAGGCCATGAAGTTTTTGCGAGATCCGACGAACTTGCCATTAATAGACGTATTAAGCAAGCGCCAACAAGTCCGGCTTAGAAATCTGTCGAGGGATTTCGAAAGAACAGACTTTTTGAATTATGCACCGAGGGCCAGAGGAAGTGATACTTCTGCAAATTTAGCAAATAAATCATTTGCTGGCACTGGAAATGTGTTGGACATAGCCGGAAATAAAGTGCTCGGTCCACTCTATGGATTATTGAAGTCTGGCTATAATGCGGCGACAAGAGACGCAGCGCAACAACTTGATGGGTTGATTGCGCGTGGATTGCTAGAACCGAAAATGGCGATTCAATTGATTGAATCTTTGCCCCCTGAGAGCCGAAGAATTTTCATGAATTTCATTGAAAAAGATGCAACAAAGCTAAATAGTTTGTCTGCTATATATGGTCTAAATAAACAAGAGGATAAATAATGCCTAGAAACGGATCAGGAGTATACAGCGCTCCAGCAGGGGGGTCATATCCAGCAGCAGCGGCAACGCTGATAGAGGCCGGGAAACATAATACGCTGATTGCCGATATTATAACCGAACTATCTAATTCGCTAGCGAAAGACGGCCAAACACAAGCCACTGGTAATATCCCCATGGGAGGGTTCAAGCTAACCGGAATGGGTAATGGATCAGCGGCGACTGATTCAGCAACGCTTGCGCAGGCTCAATCGGCGTCTGGGCAATGGTGCGGAACAGCAGGAGGCACGGCTAATGCCCTGACATTGACTCCATTACCAGCGATTACATCATATGCTGCGGGGCAGATATTTCGTTTCAAATCGGCGGCAGAAAACACAGGCGCAACAACGGTTAATATATCTGGCATAGGCGCTATTGCCATACAGCGTAATGGAGCTGCGTTATCTGGAGGAGAAATATCTAATGGTCAATGGTATGAAATAATACTCAGCGACGCTACAACCGCTCAGCTCAATAGATTAGGCCAAATATCAGGATTGGAGTTTATTGGATCAGGGGTAGCGTTAGCATCAAATTCTACGCTAATATGGGGGCAGGCTGGTAAATGGTTTGAGATCCAGGCAGGCAGCCTCACTATCACATTACCAGCACTTGGCGCAACGGCAGGGCGGACGTTTACATTCAGAGCATCTACGTTTGGGTTTACTCTGGCTGGCAATGGCGCGGATCAAATACGCACAAATGCAGCTAGCGCGGGCACTCTAGCGGTAGCGGCTGGCGAATACATTACGGTAGCTGAAAACGGCGCTTCAGGATGGTATGTTGTCGCACGCGGGCTAGACACGGTATCGGCGGCTACGCAGGCGCAAATGGAGGCGGCAAGTAGCAATGCTGTAGCCGCCACACCTGGTAATATTAAATGGCATCCTGGGGTATCCAAAGCGTGGATTAAATGTGATGCGGCGGGGAATATTAATGCATCGATGAATGTATCATCTATAGTAGACAATGGGTCTGGGGACGTTACGGTAAATCTCACAACAGCGTTTAGTTCTACGAATTATAGTATTTCTCCTGGGTCATTATCCTCTGGAGCGTCCAGACCTGTCGTAGTAATAGCGCAAAATACTAATTCATTCCGCCTGCAATGTCATGATGCATCTGGGGCAACTAGTGATCCAACAGCATTTTATGCGTCGTGCGATGGAGACCAATAATGAAAATAATATATACAAATCCTGACGGGAGCACTTCAATTCTTACTCCTAATGATAAGTATCAGCTTTCTGATATTTTTCCAGAGGTGGAAGAAATGACTGATGACGAATACATTAATTTTATTCGTGTAAAATATATTCCTCAGGAGGCAACAAATGTGCGCGTTATTAATTCGTCTGATATTCCACAAGATAGGTCATTTAGGGCAGCATTAAAAACCGATCTTACTTTTGATATTGACAAATGCGTAGAGATTACAAAAAACAGATTACGCAATGAACGTGCTCCGTTGCTGGCAGAATTGGACGCTGAAAATATCAGAGCTCTTGAGGACGGATCATTAACCATTGATATTATCGCGGAGAAAAAACGGCTCAGGGACATAACACTAATACCAAACAATAAAATGACACTGGATGATCTTAAAGCAATCAAAGCTGTGCGAGTAAAGAAAAATGATAAATCGAAATGACATATCAGAGGTAATCAATGAGGTTCTGGAATCACGCAGGGGGATTGAGGCTGAACTTCATGTTGCGCATCATCGTTGGATTGAGGAAAGGATTGCAGCAGAAAAGGAAAGGAGGGAAATGTATAAAAAAATACGCGATACTGTGATTCAATGGTCAGTGGTCGGGTTGCTAACAACTGCCGCCGCTTATATGGGGCTCAGTGTGCATTCTGGAGGACAATTAAAATGAAACTTGTAGATCAAATAAAATTTGAGGAGGGTTGTAGGCTTCACTCTTATTATTGCACGGCGGGGTATAAAACTATTGGATATGGTCACAATATGGATAAAAACCCATATGCGCCAGATGGATCTAAAATCCCAGACATGATTACGCAGGGGTTAGCTGATGATCTTTTATCCCATGATATTGGTAATATTATGTCTGAATTACGTGGAAAATGGCCTAGGATCAATGAATTTGATCCCGCAAGGAGGGACGCATTTTTTAATATGGCATTCCAGCTTGGAGTGAATGGATTTATGCGATTCGAAAGAATGCGAGCGGCGGCATTAGCTCGAAACTGGAGCCTAGCCGCCGATGAAGCTAAAAACAGTAACTGGGCAAATCAAACCCCAGAAAGAGCCAAACGGATTGTTAATCAAATCAAGACGGGCAAATACTATTCGCCATAAAATCATCGATCATTGCCTCTGCCCGTTCTGAGTCATATATTTTATAGGCTATATCCATAGCGGCTACTTCAATTTCATATCCTAGATCGGATCGTAACAGGAATTTTGCATCGGTTCCTTCGCACTCTAATTTGATAAACCTAATATCACCGCCTTCCCTTGGATAGCAATTCTCTGGTTTGCCGAATATTTTCGCTGGTATATACGGCTCAATCTCTACGATTGCGGAAAACAGAAGTCCTTTAACTCTAAACTCTATATTTATCATACGCTTACCTTTATTTATAAAAAATATGCATTAACCCAAAAAATCTTGTATAATTGCTCCATGAAAGCAATTTTTATATTCCTAGATTTTTTTGGCGGAAATCAAACAAAAGCCGCCAAAGCCCTTGGCAAAAAACAGGGGCACGTGCATTATTGGATGAAACATAGTGATATACCATTGCATCTAATCCCGCAGGCGGCCAAAATTATTGGAAAAACACCACATGATCTTCGTCCTGATATATTTTAGTTTGTTGTGCCTGTAAGCCTACCTTGCCCCGCATAAGCGGGGCTTTTTTTATGCCTGAACTTTGCCAATGCTGCGATTGTTTTAAATTTATTCCTGATTCTATTGGATCAGGGCATGGTATAGGTAAATGCTCTGACTATGAATCATTAAAAAAACTAGGAGCGTCCAAAAAAAAATTAGAAACAGCTTATATTCTCCTTGGCAACAAATTATTCTGGGCCGGTAAATCTGATGTTCCAGACCGTTATTGTGAGCGCTTCCAATCCAAAAATGCTTCCCACGCGGCCTCAAATCCCAATGCGATGCACACAAACGCACCTGCGGTTTTGGCGGCTTCTAAATACTCTATTTGTCCATCTTCCCACCTTGACAACGTGTGATTTTTCCGTTTCATTTCGCAAACAAATGTTTGTGATCCTGGGATAATGATGTCAGATGCACTTTTTGTCATTCCTTCCATTTTGTATCGTACAGTCTGTGCGTAATGCCTATTCCCTTCATTCCTAGGATGTATAGCAATTCTCCCGTATGTATCAGGGTATTGGTGTCTAAGATGATTGAAAAAAGTCACCTGTTCCGCTGATTCTGGGTTGCATTTTCCTCGATACGCTGGATCACCATATATTTTAATTCCGTCAGGAAATATCATAGTTAATTCCTGCAACATTCACACAATCCATCAGTTACTTCGTATTCTCCCCATAATTGGCATCTATAGCATACCTCTACGTCATCAATAATATGAGGTATATTATTCATAAGTTTTAATTGATCGGCATGTTTAAACAGATGATGAGCGTCCATTTTTTTTATCGAAACATCAATCCATGATGAGCTAAACCATGAATGTATCATTTTATATGATATTAATTTGGCTTCCTTCGATGTTTTTGCGAAAATCAAAATAGCTCCTTGCTTTGGCCCTAATATCCTATCGTATCCCATATATGCGTTCATTTTTTTGGTTCCTCCTCAACTTCATAATTAAATCCTAATATTCGATAAAATCCGTTTTCGTCCATTTTATATGTTACTGAATGTGGCGATTCTTCCAAATCATTAATCAAATTAAAATCGCGTTGTTGTTTTTTTGTAACAGGATTCTTCAAAACCCAAATTGAAAAACTGCGATATGTTGTGACTATATCTATTTTAATGCATTCGTTTCCACTTTTACTGATCGTGTTATTTGTGCTAAATTTAATTATTTCGTCTGTCTGAACCTGTGTCGGATCTTTTTTGTGAGCTATAAAATCAGCTATCAATTTATCATTTGGATCAACTATTTCAGCCTTGCATTTGCAACAATACCTAGCGGCAATATCGTTTTCAGCCTCGCATTCATTGCATTTTTTGTGTGTCCAGCGGTATTCGCAGCGGCCATATTTTGTTTCGCCCATACACCGCCTTCCATGATGAGACGGGACATGACCGTATTCTGATTCGATCCGGTTGCCGTTCAAATCTAAAAAAAATCCTTCCTTATCATATTTAAAATTATCTGGGTTTTTTCTGGCAGTAAATATATTCTGCGTTGCACACAAAGGGCATATCACGCCGATTTCAACGCTGGATGAATTTTTTAACGATTTAACCTGTGGGTTAAAAATATTACCGTCTGGGCAATGACGTTCAATATTTTGCGCATAATCCATGATTAAACAGTCATTTTTTCCCTTATAAATACGCAATCCTCTTCCGATCATTTGTTGGAGCAATCCTACAGACTCAGTAGCGCGCATTAGAGCGATAACGTCAACATGAGGTGCGTCAAACCCAGTTGTTAACACCGCAACGTTAACGATGTATTTTATTTTTAGAGCTTTAAACTGATTTAGTATATTTTCTCGTTTCGCCTTTGGCGTTTCTCCTGTAATAATTTCAGATAATTCAGGTGGTAAACTTTCCATGATTTCGTTCGCGTGCTGTATTGTCGCGGCGAAAAAAATAACGCCTTTCCTATATTTTGATCGTTCGATTACATCTGAAACTATACTCGATGTTTTCCTGCCTTGACCATGATATGCGCGATCAATATCGCCTTTATCGAATTTACCTTTCGAATCTAGCTGCATATTGATCGTGTCGTAACTATCTGAGCCTATTTCGCTAATAATCGGCCTAGTTAGATACCCGCCTTCAATAAGCGACGGCGCGGTAATCCTATATACCAATTTTTTGAAATAGGGCGCTTTGGCTTGCTCTTCTCCAAAATGTCTATCCATATTATCTATGGCATAAATATACCCGCTGCCTAAACGATATGGGGTTGCTGTCAATCCGATTATTCTTAGATTTTTGTTTTTTTCCTGTAATTCTTTAATGATATCTCTGATTGTTGGCGTGATGCCATGGCATTCATCGATAATCACAGCACAAAACTCAGATCCAAACCGATCAATTTTATTTTTTATGCTCATTGGAGTGCCGAAAACTACGGGCCAGCGAAGGCATGATCTACCTACGCTGGCGCTAAACATGCTGGCGTTATCTCCTGTATTTACGAATTTTTCGTAATTTTGCTCCAAAAGCTCTTTGCTCGGCTGGATACATAAAATATGTTTGCCTCCACTAATTTGATGAAGTGTCCGCGCAACGGCGGACACTATTAACGATTTACCAGCGCCGGTGGCAGCCTCTATCAAACACGGATCAGTGTTTTTTTTTTAACCCATGAAATTATTGAATCATGCGCTTGTTGCTGATACGGGCGTAGTTTCATTTTTTCAAAATCCAATATTCGGTGGGCTCGCCACGATACCCTTCAATATCAACATTAGGCAATAAATCTTTAACTACTTTTGCATAGCTGATAGCACCATTGCGTTTTACCTTTGTGAGAGAATGGCCGCAAATAATAGAATCTGTCTCGCCAGAGATTTTAACTAATTCATCTAATATCCCTTTTTTACGCTCCTCGTTGTATTTTATTTCTGATTCTAATCGAAAATATAAATCTACCAGTCGTTTAGACTGATCAGTATCTATGCCTTTTTTTAACGGGTGTATATGAGAATCATTTGATTCACGTTCTATTAGATATTTTTTGTAAAATTCCTTTAATATTGGAATATTAGTTTCACGCCACTGTCTATCAACTAATACCTCCTCGATACTATCTCCATAAGGTGCCCATTGGTAAAATTTGCAAAATTCCCGGCCAGTGCAAAATAATTGGAATTGAACCTGATCATAATAATGTACTTGTTGGCGTATTTTCTTAAAATCAGGAGGGTTTTTGCTGCGCTGTGAATACGGGCATTTTATTTCGAGGATTCCCTTTGATCCTACCAGACCGTCTGGAGATGCTCCAAAATATGCATATGTTGGGTGCACAAAAAACCCGCATTCCTGCACGTGTCCATACTCCATTTCGAACAAATTACGTGCGCAAGGTTCGCAATATGTTCCCCATTCTGTCGCCGCGTTTCCTTCAAATTCCCTAGGCTCTCCGAGATAATCACGCACCATCATGCGCATAATATCATTAGGCCCGCGATAGGGATCATGGTCTAATATAGCTCCGATTACAGATGCGGTAATCATACCGCGCCTAGCATCATGCCACTCTTTCGAGCGTTGAGGTATGTTATCAGTTTTCATAATTTTACCTTGTATATGCGGTAAGCCCAGTACAGCCGCTCAGGTAGAGCGAGCCGTTAACACTGAGGCCCTCTGGCAATGTGGTTAGCCCAGTACAGCCGCTCAGGTCGAGCGAGCCGGCAACACTGAGGCCCTCTGGCAATGTGGTTAGCCCAGTACAGCCGCTCAGGTCGAGCCAGCCGTTAACATGTAGATTACTTGGCAATTTCTCGCCATTCAAAATTGCTGATTTTATTTCGTCATTTGTCATTTTCATATTTCACCAACCTGGGATATCGTCGTCATAGTCATCTGGGGTTTCAGTTTTTTTAGGGACAGATGGATTATCTGGCAATGGAGCTTTAGGGGATACTGCCTGTACCCAGTTCCCAACTTTACCATCAAGTTCCCACAAACCGACTCGCAAAACCATCTGTTTACCAATCAGAAATTTCGCTAAATCCAAATCAGTAGGCTGCCTTCCTAGAGCTAATAATTTTCCTCCGCTGGCATTTTTATCAATCGCCGCCAACATTCTTTTGGCCTTTGTGGATTTTTTATCATCTGAATCCAAAACTTTAAATTTCTGGAATATTTTACGATTCTTAAATTCATCAGGTTTTAAAACTCCCCAAGTCCCTTCGATATATTCATCGCCATTACGCCATGTCCAATTAATCTCACTGATAGCGGCCAAAACGCTTGTCCCATCTGGGATAGGCTCAAACTTAGCCGATACCTCAAAATCTCCAGTAACCTCATCAGAAGCACTTCCCCACCAATTTGCATTCATTTTTTGTCTCCTGTTAATGTTGGGATGATCCCCATAAACGGATTTTTCCCACGGATTAATGGCAAATCCTCTGTAATACCATATCTGTTTTTCGATACGGCTGATGCTATCGCATGGCACGTAATAACTCGTGATCCGTCGGATATGGCTTTTTTGCGGTCGCCCTCCCCAGTGGTGAATGTTTCCAGCCGGATAAACCCAACAATATCAACATTATCGATATAATGGCTGATAGATTTTTTGTGAATCCGTATTGAATAGATTGAAAACGCATCTTGGTCCGGCAAATCCACTGTTTCTGTATCTGAATGCGCGATAAATACCACATGCATCCCCTTATTATTCAATTGTGATGCGTATTTTCTGACACACCCATGCATTCCAGCAAGTGCCGCATATCCAGCGCCATATCCTCCAAGAGCCTGATTAATGGAGGATGGTTTTTTTGTGTCAGTCTCAACAATATACTGTTGAAGCATCGTGTCAAGCTGAGTAATAGAATCAATAACTAAAGTTTTGTATTCATGGGGCTCATCTTTTAGAGCATCTAGTTGATCCCATAAATCATCAACGCTGGATAATATAGGGAATGCATCAGGACGATGCGATACTGGGATAGACTGCAATCCATCCTCAACTCTGATGAAGATAGGTTTCGGGAATGTGGCGGCTAGACTCGTTTTCCCGAGCCCCGCGTTGCCGCTGATCGTGCAAATTACCGGCCTGTCATCCGGTTTTTCAATTTTGTGTAGCATAAATAATGCTCCTATAGCGCATGCAGGTAGAGCGCCACACTCGCTAAAAATATAAATTCACTCTCTACGGTTTACATATTACAAAAAAACTTGTAACATGTCAACAAATACAATAAAATTTTACATAAGTCGTCCATCCTGTATATAAAAATGAAAAATCTATACACGTCATTCCTCGAAAATGACTATGCAATCATAGCATTGCATCACATACAGGCCGATGGTTCATGCGGATGCGGAAATTTCGAATGCTCCAATGCCGGCAAACACCCAGCGGCTACACGCTGGCAATCGACGCCTGTTTGGTCGGACGATCAGATTGCTACCATGGAGGAAATGGGGATGTTCGCCACAGGCTATGGTGTGCTCATGCGCGGCCTAATGGTGATTGACGTTGATGCTCGCAATGGAGGAGTAGAATCGCTCAAAAAATTACTTGATGCCGTGCCAGAAATTGCGGGTGCCGGATTGGTAGTGGAGACAGGTAGCGGGGGAGGATCACGTCACTATTATTATAGCGTGCCAGGCGGCGACACCGCTTTTTTATCTCACCTTCCAGATTATCCTGGGATTGACTTTAAATCATCTGGTTTTGTGGTCGGGCCAGGCAGTCAGCATAAATCAGGCGGGAAATATATCATTTTATGTGGCTCTGTGAATGATATATCACCAATTCCATTAGAACTTTCTAATTTACTAAAAAAGCCTGATAAATTACGCACTGAAATATCAGGGCATAGTATAGATTTATCGAGTGCGGATCTAGCCTCGATGCTGGAGCATATCCAGCCAGACGACTATGATATTTGGATTCGCACCGGCATGGCGTTGCACGAGGCAACAGGCGGTGCCGGGTTAAAGCTATGGGATAAATGGAGTCAGCGCAGCGAGAAATATAATGCAGCAATTATGGATCATAAATGGCATTCGTTCGGGAAATCATCCGCAGTAGTAACCTTCGGGACGCTAGCATATTATGCGCAACAGGGAGGATGGGAGCCGCCGGTAGAATTTGAGTTTTCTGGATCATTCGATACCGATGATATTGGCGCTGGCAAAAACGGACTCCCAGTTGATATATCATCCGTAGATATATTGCGACCACCAGGATTCGTGGGGGAACTGGCACATTGGATAGGGCAGCAGACCAGAAGGCCGCGCGATTATTTAGCGGTAGCTGCGGCACTTACATCAGTCGGTAATATTATTGGTCTAAATTATCAATGCGAACATACCGGCGTTACCGGAAATCTATTTTCGTTTTGCATAGCTGGATCTGGTACAGGTAAAGAGGCTATCCAACAGGCCGTAATCGAAATCCATAGGGTCGCCGGATTAGCTCCGGCTGTCCATGGCGGAATAAAATCTGAGCAAGAAATCCTGCGTAATATAGCCATACGGCATCAAGCGGCATTTTATTGTATAGATGAAATAGGAATACTTTTAGAAAAAATTAAAAAAGCGGCGGACCGTGGGGGGGCAATATATCTCGAAGGCGTTATAGGGTTGCTGATGTCAGCATATACTAAATCTAATGGCGTGCTGACTATTCCAGGGGATTTGCGGGAAAATATCCGCGAATTAATTAGCAAACAAATCGCGCAGCAACGTAAAATGCAAGAGGAACGCAGCGATAAATTTAATCAGAAAATTTTAGCTCGACTCGAAAAACAATACCATGAGCTAGACCAGGGCGTGGTGAATCCATTTGTATCGTTGATTGGATTCACCACGCCGGAAACATTTGATGGACTGATAGATCGAGCAAATGCGGTAAACGGATTTATTGGGCGATCATTGATATTCCGCGAGCATGAGACTGTACCAAAATTCCGCAAAAATCATACCCCTCCACCAATGAGCGATGGTATGAAAAATGCTATCATGATGCTAGCATCTAATGGCACCATGGATATAATCGAGAGGCCGCGAATCGAACAAATAGGTGAGCGCTCAAAAATCCCCAGCACGCAGGATGCAATCTGCGCTATGGAGCGCATTCGAGATTACTTCGATGAGCAGGCATGGAATGAAAAAGGAGGGACTGGGCTAGAATCCATTTTTATGCGATGCTATGAGCTAGTCGCAAAGGTGGCCTTTATCATAGCATCGCCCAGTGGCGCCATAGAATTAGATCATGTGGTATTTTCATTTGCTCTAGTTCACAAAGAGCTGGGGAAAAAACTAGACGTAATCCGATCTGGTGATGATAGATTCGGGGCAGAGAATGCAATGGTCGCGCGGATAAAATCATTTATTGGGGAGGATGGGGAAACACAGGGAATACTAATAAATAGGGTCAACCCGAAAAAACGGCATGAGATAATACGGCTCCTTGAAACTATGGTCGAAAAAAATAAATTACGATTGATCGAGGAAAAAAACAGCCGTGGCCGATCTATTTCTAGATATTTTTTAATT
>SXGT01318939.1_pt1 | contig 32503 bp, 17 predicted proteins | sample 3176221 | NCBI WGS metagenome assembly SXGT01 (sample SAMN11356862, study PRJNA531348) | freshwater metagenome | isolation source: freshwater sample F1-120 | place: China: Fuxian Lake, Yuxi | collected 2017-12-25
CCCAAAATCCCCATAATCCGCCAAAAAACAGGATTGCCACGATGATGGCGACCGGATGCAGGTTCACCACCCCGGAAAACAGCACCGTCACCAGCAGGGCACCGTCCAGAATGTGGATGGCGGCGTAGGTCATCAGCAGCGTCCAGAACTCGGGGGTTACGCCCCACTGAAAATAAGCCACCAGAATCACCGGAATGATCACCAGCACCGCCCCGATGTAGGGAATGATCACCGACAGGCCGGTCAGCACCGCCAGCAACAACCCGTAGTGCAAATCCATCAGGGAGAAAGCCAGAAAAGTGACCAGAAACAGCACCAGAACCTCAAACAGTTTGCCCCGGACATAATTGCCGATCTGCATGTCAACCTCGGCCCAGACCCGGTTCAACAGGTGGCGATCCTGCGGCAGAAATTGCCCGAACCATGCCAGCAGGCGGTCACGGTCTTTCAGGAAAAAGAAGATGAGCAGCGGAACCAGCACCACGTAAACGGTCACCGTGATGATGTTGACGATTGAGCTGTAGGAGTAACTCAGCAGTGACTGGCCAAACGCCAGCCATTCCTGACCGAGTACGGAGGAAAGCTGATCCAGTTGCTGACGGGTGACGACGTGTGGGTAACGTTGTGGCAGTTGGGTCACCAGAGCCTGTGCACTTTTGACCCAGGCTGGCACCTGTTCGATCAGTGAAGCCGATTGCTGATACAGCACCGGCAAAAGGGCAACCAGCATGAACAGGCCAAAGGCGACGAACAGCAGGAAAACCAGGGTCACCGCCGCCATGCGCGGCAGGTGATGGCGTTCACACAGGGAAACCAGGCCTTCGAGCAGGTAGGCTATCACGGCGGCGGCATAGACCGGCATGAGCATCCCGCTGAGTGTGATAACGGCCATGAAGCCTGCCGTCAGGATGATGATGAAGGATACCGCCTGTCGGTTGGGTATCACCCGTTTGAGCCAGTTGCTGATCCAGTCCAGTACGCTATACATTGAATTTTGCTGTTATTGTTATTAGGGTCATGCACCTCCCGCCCGGGAAAAGTCCTGCGTAATTTTTCAGGTAGACAATCCGGTCGTTTTCCTGCGATTATCCCGGTTCAATCCTTTCGCATCCTTCACGATGGTTGCCGCTATGCTACCCTTTTTCGTGGTCGGTGTGGGAGCCTCGGCGGGTGGCCTTGATGCCTTCTCCGAGTTCCTGACCGAACTCCCCCTGACCAGTGGTCTGGCCGTCGTACTGATTCAGCATCTCGATCCCCATCAAAAAAGCTCGCTGGTTCAGTTGCTGGCCAGCAAGACCATCATCCCGGTCGTCGAGGCCACCCACGGTCAGCAACTGGAACCCAACTGCGTCTACGTCATTCCGCCCAACACGGTCATGACCCTGAACAACGGTCAGTTGCTGTTGACCGCCCGGCGGGATTTTCCCGCCCCGGCCATGCCCATTGACCGTTTGTTTCAGTCGCTGGCCGAGGAACAGGGTAACCTGGCCATCGGTGTGATTCTGTCAGGCAGCGGGATTGACGGCGTGCAGGGCTTGCGGGCCATCCGGCAGGCGGGTGGAACCACCTACGCCCAAAACGAGGACACGGCCCAGTTCAATGGCATGCCGGGCACGGCTGTAGAACAGGGCGTGGTTGACCGGGTCTTGTCACCCATTGCCATTGCCCAGGCCCTGATTCAAACCACCCGCCGCCCGCAGCACCGCAACGAACGCAATCTGCCGGATGACGGGATCCAGACTGTCGATGACGAAAATTTCCGCCATCTGTTTCAGCACCTGAAGAAGGCAACCGGAGTTGATTTTACCCATTACAAGCGGGGTACTGTGCGGCGACGCCTGGGGCGGCGCATGAGTCTGTGCGGAATCAGCGATGTAAGGGACTATCTGGAACTGCTGACTGACAATCCGGAGGAAATTCAAACCCTGTTTGATGACCTGCTGATACAGGTGACCTGTTTCTTCCGCGATCCGGAAATGTTTGAAGGCTTGAACAGCCTGGTTTTTCCGCGCCTGCTGGAAAATCGCCCTGACGATACGCCATTCCGGTTCTGGATACCCGGCTGTGCCAGTGGCGAGGAAGTGTATTCCATTGCCATCTGTCTGATGGAATACCTGGGAGAGAAAGCAGCCCATCACCGTATCCAGTTATTTGGCACCGATATCAGTGACTCAGCCATTGAAAAGGCCAGGGCGGGCCTGTTCTCCGCCAAAATTGCCCGGCAGATTCCACCTGAGCGGCTGGAACGGCATTTCAATCTGATTGATGGCCATTATCAGATCAATCGCAGGATTCGTGACCTGTGCATTTTTTCCCGGCATGACCTGGTTCGGGATCCGCCCTTCTCCCGCCTTGACATGGTCAGTTGCCGTAATCTGCTGATTTACCTGGATACTACCCTGCAGAAACGGGTAATTCCCCGCTTTCATTACGCACTGCGGCCCACCGGTTTTCTGATATTGGGCGAATCCGAAAGCATCAGCACCTATTCTGAATTATTCAGTGCGGTGGATGGCCGCTTCGGCATATTTTGTAAAACCCCGCTGGTAGAACGTAACCGACTGGCACTCATGGAGGAATACCCCGTGCAGGCAGAACGCACCCCCCCCAAAAAAAACGTGGTTGCGGATGATGTTTCCGAACCGGAACGTCTGCAGCAGGAGGCTGATCGCCTGGCCATGGATCGCTATGTGCCCCCTGGCGTGCTGTGTGACAGCGAAATGAACATCCTCCGCTTCAGGGGGGAAACCGCCCCCTATCTGGCCAATCCGGCCGGTCGCCCCAGTCTCAAACTGCAGAAACTGGCCCGCCCCGGTATTTTGGTCGAACTGGGCAATGCGTTTGACCAGGCCCGCCGGGAAGGGCGCGGCACCCGCCGCGAAGGTCTGCATATCCAGGAAAGTAGCGGTATACGGGTTATCAACCTCGAAATCATTCCATTGTTTTTGCCGCCGGCACAAAACCCCTGGTTTCTGGTTTTTTTTGAAGACCAAGGCCTGGTCAGCTCAAACCACACCCCGACTACGGTGGATCGGGTTCTAAACGGCTGGTGGCAAAAAATCAACGGCAAAGCGACAGCTCAAGCCGGTTCAGACCTCGAACAGAGTGCCCGGCTGACGCATGAAATCGAGGCGGCCCGCGAGTATATCCGGGCCATGCAGATTGAACATGAGCGTATTCAGGAAGACCTCAAGGCAACTGAACAGGAATTACTGTCCAGTAATGAGGAGTTTCAGAGTGCCAATGAAGAACTGGAAACGGCACAGGAGGAATTACAGGCCAGTAATGATGAACTCAGGGCCAGAAACCGGCGACTCAAGGAACTCAACGAGGAATTGCAACGGGCCTGCGGTTTTGCCGAAGCCATTGTCGAAACCATCCATCACCCCCTGCTGGTATTGAATGGCAAACTGGAAATCATCCGGGCCAATCAGTCGTATTACAGCCAGTTCAAGACCGATAGCGAATCCACCGAGCGGCGCGGCCTGTATGAACTCAACCAGTGCAGTTGGGATTTACCACTGCTGCGGGCGATGCTGGACGACATTCTGCTCGCCAACGGTGCCTTGCGGAAACTGGAACTCACCCAGACATTCCCCGGCATCGGCCTGCGTACCCTGAGCCTTAATGCCCAGATTTTGCGCGGTAACGATCATCAGTCGCTGATACTGCTGGCCATTGAGGACATTACCGAATACCAGAATGCCCTGCAGGCATTGCAATCGGTCAATCAGCGCAAGGATGAATTTCTGGCCATGCTGGCCCATGAGTTACGCAACCCGCTGGCCCCCATCCGCAACGCCCTGGAAATCTGGCGACGCAATACCGGCGACCCGACCCTGATTGGCGAGGCCCAGGCCATGCTGGACAGACAACTGCGTCAGGAGACTCGCCTGCTGGATGATTTGCTCGACATGTCACGGGTTTCGCGGGGTACGATTACCCTGAAGCGGGAACCGATTGAACTGAAAACCTGGCTTACGGGCATCATCGGCGATATTTCGCCGGAGTTTGAAGCGCGCAAACTGGAATTCAACCTGACGCTCCCTCCCTCGCCGCTTACCATTGAAGCCGATACGACCCGTCTCCAGCAAATCATCCTTAATCTTCTGAACAACGCCATCAAGTTTACGCCCAACGGTGGACGCATCAGCCTGAGCGTGTCTGAAGATCACCAGACTGTACGCATCAAGGTCAGGGATAGTGGAATCGGCATCAACCCTGCCCTGCTGCCGTCCATTTTTGACATGTTTGTACAGGCCGAAAAATCCCTGGCCCGAACCCAGGGAGGACTGGGCCTGGGCCTGACCCTGGCCCGTCGCCTGGTTGAACTGCATGGCGGCACCCTCACGGCCCAGAGCGAAGGACTGGGACTGGGCAGCGAATTTACCGTGTGCTTGCCTGCTACCCTGAAACTGCCCACACCGGTGTCGGTCAGCACCATCCCGGCACCTGCTGAAACGGCCGGGACAGCATCCCGCCGGGTTCTGGTGGTGGATGACAACCAGGACGCCGCCGAAGGCACGGCCATCCTGCTGCAACTGGAGGGTCACACGGTCAAAACCGCCTTTGACGGATTCAGGGCACTGGAACTGGTCGCCGAATTTGACCCGGACGTGATTCTGCTGGACATCGGCCTGGCCGGACTGGACGGCTATGAAGTGGCCAGCCGTATTCGCAGCCTGCCACTAAACCGCCAACCCGGCCTGGTCGCCATGACCGGCTACGGTCAGGCCAGCGACCGGACTCGGGCACTGGAACATGGATTTGACGAACATCTGGTCAAACCGGTGGATATTGAACAAATGCTCCGGGTTATCAATACCCTGTAGACTACAGAATGGGAGTATCATGGGGGGGGTGAGTGGTGAGTGGGGAGTGGCGAGTGGGGCGGCCATCCTGGCCGCCGGTGGGCAAGGAACGAGTGAACCCTCGATTCGCCATTCGCCATTCGCCCCTAACCCCTAACCCCGGCCCTGCGCCAGACCCGTACTCACCGTAACCGCCTTAAAACTCATGCACACACGAACCCTTGGCCTGCTTGCCCTCATAACCGGTACTTCACCGACGTTTGCCCTTGACCTGTACGTAGACACCCAAACCAAACAACTCTACGCCGAACCCGGCCCCGGCCGTACCAAACTCGGAACATTTGAGCGGGTCGAGGACAAGCACCCACCGATTGCGCCAACGGCCGAGCATCCACCCACCGCGTCAACCCCTGTCGGCAAACCCACCGTAGCCAAAGACGACGCTCACTTCAAACTGGACGACAGGGGACTGGGGTTTGAAAGTAATGACGGGCAGTTCAAAGCCCGTCTGGGCGGACGGCTACAGGTAGACTCCCAGGTGAATTTCAATGAATCCACCGCGCCTGCGGTAGCCAGGCTGGCGGATGATCTGGGCCTGCGCCGGGCAAGACTGTATACCGAGGGCACCCTGTTTCATGACTACGACTACCGCTTCGAGTATGACTGGGCCAGAAATGGCGGCGGAACCCAGGGTATCACCGACGCCTTTATCCGGTATACCTATTTCAAACCCTTTTCCATTACCGTGGGCCAACTCAACGAAGGCAAGGCACTGGAGTCGACGATGAGTAATAACTTCATCACCTTCATCGAACGGCCCCTGCCCCACAATGCCCTGATCGAAGCCGGGCCGGCCAGCAAATACCAGTTGGGCATCATGGCGGATACCTATGGCACCGTGTTCAGCCATGCCTACACGCTGAGGCTTGGCCTTACGACCGAATCCCTCGGTGCCCCTGCACCGGGTAACAGTTCCGGCAACAGTCAGGGCAACATCAACCGTAACGCCTTCAGTGGCGACATCGGCCACCAATGGGTTGGGCGTCTCACTGCCCTGCCCTATCGGGATGCTCAGGGTCATCTGCTGCACGTCGGCGGCTGGGGATCATGGCGGGATGTCAATAACCAGTACAATCCGGATGGCAGTTACCGTAACGGCGGCTGGCAATTCGTGGCCCAGCCCAATACCAATATGGACCGTACCAACTGGCTCAATACCGGCAATCTGACCACCACTGCCTGCACGGCCGTCGCGGCCAGCGGCACCTGCCTGCGTCATGCAATCGTCCGCGAGGTAGACCATATCGCCATGTTTGGCGGAGAGTTGGCCGGCGTCTGGGGTCCCGGCCATTTCACCGCCGAATACATGCAGGCCAACATTTCCGGAACCGGCTATGGCAGCAATGATGCCTTGCGGGGATACTCGGTTTACGGGGGGTGGTTTCTGACCGGAGAGACCCGGCCCTATGACGAGAAGAAGGGATTATGGAACCGGTTGATTCCCAACAGCAGCGTCATTGGTGGCCACGGTTGGGGTGCCTGGGAAGTAGCAGCCCGGTACGATCTGATGGACATGAATACCTCGGGTATCGCCGGGGGGAGTGTCAACACCGGCACACTGGCCCTCAACTGGTATCTCAATTCCCATGTTCGCCTGATGACCAACTGGGTACGGGTACTCAGCAGCAACACCGCCCGGGCCGGAAGCTGCACCGCACCGACCGCTGGCAATAACCCCGCCATAGCCTGCTTTGACGGACTCAGCCCGGATATCTGGGAAACCGCCCTGCGCCTGGATTTTTGAAGGGAGTCAGCCTGACCGGGCCTGATCCGCCATATCGCTGTTCCAGCAACCGGAGCCGTTCCACCGTTCCCACATCCAGCCAGAAGCCCGGGTAATGCTCCCCGCTCACCTGCCCGTGGTCAATCGCTTGCCTCAGCAGGGGAGCCAGGGGGAATCGTCCGGGTTGGCAGTCGGCAAACAGTTGCGGACGGTAAACACCGATGCCGCTGAAGGTCAGTCGGGGACAGCCCGTGTTTTCAACCCGCCCGGCGTTCAGGCCAAAATCCCCGTCCGGGTGATGCGACGGATTGTCGACCAGTACCAGATGGGCCAGGCCTTCGGGCGAGGTCGGCAGTTGTCCGAACGGATAGTCCGAGGCTACATCACCATTGACCACCAGAAACGGCTCCGCCCCCAGCAGGGACAGTGCCTGATGAATACCGCCGCCGGTTTCGAGCAGGGTGGATTCCCGCGAATAGCCAAGGCGAATGCCAAACCGGCTGCCGTCCCCCAGTCGGGCTTCGATTTGTTCACCCAGCCAGGCGGTATTGATGACGACGTCGTTAAACCCGGCCCGGGTGAGTGCGACCAGGGTATGTTCAATCAGGGGTCGCCCGGCTACCTGCAGCAAGGGCTTGGGGGTGTGGTCGGTCAGTGGGCGCATGCGTTCGCCCCGACCGGCAGCCAGGATCATGGCTTTCATGGCAGTACCTCGCTCAGTCGGTGATAAACCCGGTCATCCAGAAACCGTCCCAGTGCCGACAACCCGGGATAAAGGCCCGCCACCACCGACACATAGGACAGGGTGCGCGGAATGTCGGCCAGATAGCCGGGTTTGCCGTCACGCTGCTTGAGACGGGCAAAAATGCCCACCGCCTTGAGGTGCCGCTGCATGCCCATGAGGTCGAAGTCGTGGCGAAACGCTTCCGGCGAGGAGCAGGTTCCGGTCAACCGACGAAAGTCTTCCACCCAGGCATCCACCCGGGTTTCCGGCCACAGCACATAACAGTCCCTCAGCAACGACACCAGGTCATACGTCAGCGGTCCCTGTACCGCATCCTGAAAGTCCAGCACTCCGGGGCTGGAATCGCCGGTTGCCATCAGGTTGCGGGAATGGAAATCGCGGTGGACAAAAACCACCGGCTGGGCCAGTGCCCGGCTTACCAGATGATCCGACACCCAGGCCCAGAGTGTCTGCTCGGCGGGGGTCAGACGCAATCGGAGCAAGCCTTCCAGAAACCACTCCCGAAAAATATGCAGTTCGCGCCGCAGCAGGGCTTCATCACAGGACGGCAGGGCCGGATGGTCGGCGGGGCGTATCCGCGCCTGCATTCGTGCCAGGGTCAGGAGGGCGGCCTGGTACAGTTCAGTGGCGGCAGGCGTGTGGCGCAGGGCGTAATACGGGGTCGAACCCAGATCGTCCAGCAACAGAAAACCTTCCGCCTCATTGACGGCGTGTACCGCCGGTACCTGGATACCGGCGTTTTGCAGGATATGGCCGACCCGGAGAAACGCCTGCAGGCTTTCGCGTTCAGGCGGTGCATCCATCACGATCCAGGTACGGCCCTCGCGGGTAAAACGAAAATAACGGCGAAAACTGGCATCGGACGAGGCGGGCATCAGGCCGAGGGGGGGCGTCGGCAAAATCCGGGTCAGCCAGGCTGCCAGGGCATTCAAACGGGAATCGGTGCAATCAGACATACAAAACGGTGACGGGCTTACGGTAGAATGGAAACATGAACCGGGATATTTCACCATAACTCAAGCCCTTCCCAATATGCCCCTTGTGTCCAAGTGCCGAACTTTACCCCCTCTGGGCCTGCTATTGCTGCCCGCGCTGGCTCAGGCAGCCGACTGGAACTGTCAGCGCAACGAAACCACCGGCGAGTGGCGTTGTGCTTCGCGCAAGGCGGCGACTGAGCCCTCTGCACCACGCGGTGAAGTTCCCCCGTCCGCCCAGCCGGTTCAGTCGGCTCCGGTTGAGGTAACCGCCCGGCCATCGCCGGCACCCACCGTGGAACGGCCGTCGCCCCCTCCGCCAACGCCGCAAAATCGACCGATTCAAGACGACGAAACGGACGGGGACGACGCTGAGGATGACGAGGCAGCCGACGCCGTCGCACGGCCGGCTGCACCGGCAACGATGGAACAATATCCGCCGGGCCAGTTCGCACTGCCCGATGCGTCCGCAACGGCGGAACAACCGCCGCCTGCCGCAGATGATTCGACCGCCCCCAAACCCAGCCCCCGCCCCCGACTGGACGGCACCGGCAGACGGGTGAGCGAGCCGCTGGCCCGCTCCGACAGCCTGGCCGGTTCCGGAAGCGGGCGCGGTGTCTGGCAGTGTCGTCCGGTCAAGGGCAACGGCGAAAAAAACTGGGATTGCGCCGAGACCCGGGCCAGTACGGCCAGTACCCCGTCGTCTCCGGTCAGGGAGGCAGACCCGACCCGATCGGCCACCCTGCAGTCACAGGATGAAATCCGCTTCCAGGCTCTGGCAGATGCCCTGCCAGCCAATCCCTGGGCGGCGGTCTGCGCCGGTCAGCGCAACAAACACCCGCTGGATGTGTTTTTGCTGAGTGGCGAGGAAAAACGCCTGCGCGAACAATCTCCCCTGCACGTCTATTCAAATCAGGCCGAGATGATCGACAACGAAATTTCCACCTTCACCGGTGATGCCGAATTGATCCGGGCCGATCAGCGACTGTGGGCTGATTTCGTCAGCCACAATCAGGTCGCCAACACCGTAAATGCCCGGGGTGGGGTGGTGTATCAGGAGCAGGGATTATCGCTGGCCTCAGACAGTGCCTTTCTCGACATGGACACCAACCGGCACGTGTTCCGCAATACCCAGTTCATTCTGCAAGCCGGGCCCGCCCGGGGTACCTCGCGGGAAACCCGTTTTGAAAGCCAGGATGTATCCCGTTATGACAAGTTTACGTATACCGCCTGTCCACCCGGCAATCGCGACTGGCTGCTGCACGCCGATACGGTACGCATCGACAAGGCCAGCGGACGGGGATCCGCCCGCAATGCCTGGTTTGAATTCAAGGGCGTACCGCTGTTTTATTCGCCCTACCTGAGTTTTCCGACCGACGACCGGCGGCAAAGCGGATTTCTTAATCCCGCCTTCGGCACCACCAAGGTGGGCGGGTTTGACCTGATGGTGCCGTATTATTTTAATCTGGCTCCCAATTACGACATGACCTTCGCGCCGCGCCTGCTGACCCGGCGCGGATTGTTGCTGCGGGATGAATTCCGCTATCTGACTTCCTACGGACAGGGGCGCATACTGGCCGAAGTATTACCGGACGACGCGGTTCGCGGTGAAAGCCGGGGACAGGCCGGCTGGCTTAACGAAAGCCAGTTTGGCAGTCATGTCCGCAGTCATATTGATGCCAATTACGTCTCTGACGAACGGTACCTGAATGATCTGGGTAATCCGCTCAACATTGTCGATTACCGCTATGTACGCAGTAATGCGTATACCAGTTACTCGGGTGCCCATTTTGATGCCAGGGCCGCCGTGGATTATTTCCAGACCATCGACCCGACCATCCTCAGGGCAAACCGGCCGTATTATCACCTGCCCCAGTTTACCGTGAATTACCGCCACGGTATTGCCAATACCGGGCTGCACTTCGACGGACTGCTGGACATTGCCAATTTTTCCCATGACGACGACACCCGGGTGGTTGGCCAGCGGCTCAACCTGAAGCCCCGGCTCTCCTGGCCCATTCAGAGTACCGAAGGCTTTTTTACTCCGAGTATCGGCATGCAGCATACCCAGTATCTGCTGGAAAACCAGGCTCCGGGGCTTGACAACGAAATGGGGCGTACCCTGCCGATTGCCTCGGTCGATAGCGGCTTGTATTTTGAGCGGGATTTCAACCTGGATAAAACGCCCTGGGTACAAACCCTGGAACCCCGCTTGTACTATCTGTATGTACCCTATACCGACCAGAAAGACCTGCCGGTTTTTGATACCACCGAATACGACTTTACCTTTTACCAGCTTTTCCGGGAAAACCGGTTTACCAACCCGGATCGCTACTCTGACGCCAATCAGGTGACGGCAGCCCTGACCTCACGCTTCATTGACGAAAGTACCGGACTGGAACGGCTCCGTACCAGCCTTGGCAAAATTGTCTATTTCGAGACGCCCCGGGTCTCGCTGGCGCAAACCCTGCCGCCCGCCCTGGTAAGGGAAAACATCATTGCCGATGTCTACAGCCGTCTCAGCCAGAGTTGGTCATTCCGCAGTTCCGGCCAGTGGAATACCGAACGGGAACGGATTGACCGGGGCCAGATTGCCCTGCAATTCGATGATCGCAACAATAATCTGCTGAATCTGGCGTACCGTTTCCGCCGTAACCAGAATCAGGACAGCACCAGTCTCGACCTGACCGATGTATCGTTCCGCATTCCCGTGATTCAGCAGTGGCATCTCATCGGTCGCTGGCAATACTCGCTGCTGGATGACAGAACCCTGGAAAGTTTCCTGGGATTTGAACGGGAAACCTGCTGCTGGCGTTTCACCCTGTTGGGACGCCATTACCTCAATGGCATTACCAACGCCCAAACCGGCAACAATACTTCCAATACCGGACTGTTCATGCAACTGGAATTGAAGGGATTAACCCGCCTGGGCGACCAGGTTGACCAGTTCCTGCAACGCAGCATCAGTGGATACCGCTACGAAGACGACTAATCATCATGACCCATAAAATCCATTCAAGCCAGGCCGCCCGTGTGGGATTGAGCCTGTTACTGCTGGCCAGTCCCCTGAGTCAGGCCTATACCCTGGATCGCATCGTTGCCGTGGTGGAGGACGGTGTCATTCTGGAAAGTGAACTGGAGGCCAAAGTCAGTGCCATCGAACAGACCCTGAGAAGTAGTCAGACCCCCCTGCCACCGGGCGATATTCTGCAACGCCAGGTGCTGGAACGGCTGATTGTGGATCGCATACAACTGCAACTGGCGGAAAAGGCCGGTATCCGGGTGGACGATGAAACCCTGCGCCAGGCGGTACAGCAAATTGCCCGGCGCAATAATATGGACATGGAGGAGTTTCGCAATTCCCTGCGCCAGGAGGGCATGGACTACGCCACCTTCGTCGACCAGATTCGTACCGAAATCGCCACCGGACGCTTGCGTAACGGCCAGGTCAACAGTCAGATCAAACTCAGTGACCGGGAGGTGGAACATTTTCTGGCCACCCAGGGTAAATCCAGCCTGGCCCGCGACAGCCAGTACCATCTGGGCCATATCCTCATCGCTACCCGTCAGGCCGCCTCGCCCCGGGACGTACAGCAGGCCCGCGACAAGGCGGAGAAACTGGTGAGCGAGATCAAGGCCGGACTGGACTTCAAACAGGCGTCGATCCGCTCGTCGGATTCTCCCCAGGCCTTGAACGGAGGCGACCTGGGCTGGCGCAAACTGTCGGAGATTCCCTCATTGTTTACCGAGGTGGTACCGGGCCTGCGCGAAGGCGAAGTGGCCGGGCCGATACGCAGTCCCAGCGGATTCCACATCATCAAACTGTTGGGGAACCGGGGCGGGCAATTCGACAGCATTACCAAAACCCGTGTCCGCCACATTCTGATTAAACCCACTGAGGTGCTGTCGGATGAAGAGGCCAAACGTAAACTGCTCGCCATCAGGCAGCGGATCGAGAATGGCGATGATTTTGCCCAGTTGGCCCGTGGCCATTCCGATGACAAGGGATCGGCCATCAAGGGCGGTGAACTGGGATGGATTCAGGCCGGTGCCCTGGTGCCCCCCTTCGAGGAAGCCATGAATCAGTTGGCTCTCCACCAGATCAGCGAACCGGTACAAACCCAGTTTGGCTGGCACCTGATTCAGGTGCTGGAACGGCAGGAATCCAGCGACACGGTCGAACTGCTGCACAATCAGGCCCGGGACGAATTATTCAAGCGCAAGGTCGAGGAAGAGACGGAACTCTGGCTACGCCGCATCCGTGACGAAGCCTATGTCGACATCCGGCTGTAAGCCGACGGGCAATGACTTGTAATTCACATCGTGATTGAGGCATAATTTCACCCAGTGATTGATCCTGCACCGATACACCCTGCCTGAACCCCTTGTACCCAAAGGCCGGTGCCGGTGCCCGGCACCTGATTTTGTCTTTAATGAACACATAACGTGAAATCACGCCCAGCCGATGCCCGGTTTTTTTGCCCGATCTTCCAGTCTTTTGGGTCTCGACATTGGAGCGACCGGCGTCCGGTTGCTCGAACTGGCGGGAACCCCGGACGACTGCACCCTCAAGAGCATGGCCCGGGTTGCCTACAGCCGCATCCCTGACGGCGATGAAGGCCGGGACGCCGACCTCATCAGTGCCGCCATACAGCAGGCCATCCGGCAGTCCGGCAGCAAGACCCGCAATGCGGCAGTGGCCATTCCGGCTTCGGCCAGCATTACCCGCACCATCCGTTTACCGGCCAGCCTGAATCACGACGAATTGCTGGCCAGGGTTGAACAGGAAGCCGACCAGCAGCTTCCCTATGGCCTGGATGAACTTTACTGGGATTTTGCCATAAATGAACTGGCCCCCGACCTGCCCGGATTGATTGAAATCGTACTGGTCGCCAGTCGGCGCGATACCGTCGAACACCGCATTGCCCTGGCAGAACACGCCGGACTACGGGTCAAGGTACTCGATGTACAAACCTATGCCGTGGAAAATGCCGTTCTGGCCATGAATGCCAGAACCGGAAGCTTGCCCGCTGTTTGTGGCGTGTTGCTGGTCAATCAAAACACCAGTTGGTTCAGCCTGATTCAGACCAACGGTGCCACTGTCACCTACGAATCGGGAGAGACCGCCGCCAACCGGGCTGAGCCTTTGTCGCAGCAACTGGAAAACAGCCTGCACGCCCACGCCCGGGCCCACCCCGGTATCTGGCCTGAAGTGATCTACGTAGGCGGTGAGTGGGCCCGCTCCGTGCCAGACCTCACAACCCTGCTGAACATACCGGTCAGTCTGGTCAACCCGCTGGCCGGTATGCGCCTGGCCGACCCGGTACGCTTTAACCCACTGCTGGCCGACGAGGCTCCCACGTTCCTGACGGCGTGCGGTCTGGCCCTGAGAGCCTTTGATCCATGACCCGCATCAACCTGTTGCCCTGGCGAGCCATCCGGCGCAGGGAAAGCAACCGCCGGTTTTACCGACTGATGGCGGTCAGTCTGGCGATAACCCTCACCATTCTGCTGGTGATTCAGTTGGTTATCTCGACCCTGGACAATCAACAATCGGGTCGTAACCGCTACCTCACCGCCGCCCGGGACGAAATTGCCCTGACCGCCCGCAAGGCCGATGATCTGAAACAGGATATCCAGGCCACCCGGACGCTGGTCGACCGGTTATCCGCACTGGAACAGTTTCGCACCGAATCGGTACTCATCATGCACGAACTGGCCGAAGCCACCCCACCGGAGGTCTATCTGACCGAACTTCAGCAGGCCCGTGACAAACTGACCCTGCTGGGTCTGGCCCGGTCGGAAGAACAGGTCTCCCGTTTTCTCCATGCCATCGAGGCCTCACCGTTACTGTCCCGCCCTGAACTGGTGACTCTGGAAAACACCCTGCACGATAACGGCATGGCCTACACCCGCAAATTTACCATTCAGGTCTATGCCGGCAGCCACAACAACCCGCAACAGCCTCCCGGGCATGGTTGACCGGCTCCATTCTGACCGACCCGGCGAGGCGGGCCGTAATCCCGGCCAATGGCCGCTGCCGGTCAGATTGCTGACGTTGCTGGCAGTCTGCCTGACTGCCGCCCTGGGGTATTACCTGATAGTGCTGGCACCGGCCCTGACCGAGCTGGAAACCAAACGCAACGAGGAAATCCGCCTCAAACAAAGTCTGGCACCGTATCTGGAAAAAGCCGCCCGTCTGTCGGCACTGGAACAGCAACAGGGGCGGGTCATGGCCCGGCTGCATCAGGCCCGGCACCGACTGGCCCGCCATTCCGATTTACCCTACCTGGTCAGCGAACTGGCCCGTCTGGGCAAACAGCGTCAACTGCAACTGGAACTGGCCAAAACCGGCGGACAAATCCCGGATGAATCCTTCGACCTCATCACCACCGAATTGCGCTTACGCGGCGGCTACCCCGCCTATCTGGAATTTCTGGAAGATATTGCGGAACTGCCCTACATGACCACCCTGCACGACATTCGCATCCAGCAAACAGCCGATGCCCTGCTGATTATGGCCACCCTGAGAACCTACGTTCACAAGGAAACCGCCCCATGACCCGGCATGTTGCCTGCATCGTGCCGGTTTGCCTGGGGATTTCCGCCTGTCAGGTCGATACCCGCGACCTGGAGCAGTTCGTTCACCCGAGCCTGCCGCCGCCTTCGCTGGAGTCCGCCGACACGCCCCCGCCATCGGCTTCAGCGGCTGCGACCGGCAACAACCGGCCCTCCATCCGGGATCCATTCCAGCCGCATCCCGATACCCGTCGCAAAACAGTAGCCAGACTGGCACAACCCCACCCGCATGAACCGCTGGAAGCCTACCCGCTCAACACCCTGCACTGGGTCGGTACCCTGAAACAGGCCGACCGGCTCTGGGCCTTGATCCAGACCCATGAGGGCACGATACACCGGATCACGGCCGGTTCACGTCTGGGTGAGAACGGGGGACAACTGATAGCCATCGAGCCTGCCCGCCTGTCCATCGCCGAAACCGAATGGCTGGAGGACGGAACCCGGCAGGTTTATATGAAATACATTGACAGGCAACGCAACCATGAATAGGCAACGGGCGATCAGGCGGATTATCCCGCTGCTTCTGAGCGGGTGGCTACAACAGGCTGATGCGGGCGATGTGCAACTCACCCGAGTGGATTTCAGCCGCAACAGCCGGACGGAAGCGGTGTTGACCCTGCAATTTTCCGGCACCCCGCTGCCGCAGACAGAGACCCTCAAACAACCCCGCACCCTGACGCTACGCATGCCCGGAGCCAGCCTGGATGACCACCTGGAACGGGCACTGGATCTGCGTGACTTTGCCACCCCGGTTGAAACCGCCGCCCTGCACCAGACCGACGGTGCCGCCATCCTTGAACTTGCCATGAAAAGCGGTCAGTACGACTACGCGGTCAAACCGGTCGATGGCCAGTTGCGGCTTGTCATTCGCACCGAGGCAAAACCTGTCGCCAAACCGGGTGACGGGCCACGCTCACCGGGCGGGAAAATCAGCCTGGATTTTCAGGATATTGCGGTTCGATCACTGCTGCAGATCATGGCCGATTTTGCCGCCGTCAACATCATTGCCAGTGATACCGTGACCGGTAACATGACCCTCAAACTGGAAGATATTGCCTGGGACGATGCCTTTGCCCTGATACTGCGGGCACGCGAGCTGGGTTCCATCCGTGATCATGACGTTATCTGGGTGGCTCCCCGCGACGACATCCACAAGGCAGAAACCGCCGATCTGGAAGCCCGTCAGGCGGTAGAGGCACTGGAACCACTCAAAACCGAAATCGTGGCCATCAACTACACCACGGCGGAAGACCTGCAAAAAGTGCTGATCGGCACCACCCGCCGCACCAACACCACCCTGGGTCAAGGCACCGGCATCGGCGGCAGTTCGGTCAATCAGTCGGTCAGCACCCTCGACCAAACCGAATCCATACTCTCGGCCCGGGGCAACGTGACAGCGGATACCCGAACCAACCAGCTCATCATCAAGGACACCGCCCGCAATCTGGAGCGCATCCGCGAATTGATTCATCAACTCGACAGGCCGGTGCGTCAGGTACTGATTGAGTCACGCATTGTCATCGCCAGCCATGATTTCAGCCGGGAACTGGGATCAAAACTGTCACTCAGGCCGCCCAACCGCATCGGCAACGACGCCCAGGTCACTGATGTCAGCGCAAGCCCGGACGAATCAAACACCAACTCGGTGGATCTGCTGGTTGATCTGGCCTCCAGGGCTGCGGCAGGCAGTGGCGGTACCGTGGGGCTGACCTTGCTCAAGGCCGGGGATTATTTGCTGGATCTGGAACTCTCTGCCGCCCAAATGGAAGGACGCGGCGAAATCATTTCCAACCCGAGGCTGATTACGGCGGACCATACCAAGGCCAGCATCAAGCAGGGGGTTGAGATTCCCTATCAGGTGATGACGGCATCCGGGGGAGGGTCGGTCAGCAACATACAGTTCAAGGAAGCGGTACTGCAACTGGATGTCACCCCCAGCATTGCCCCCGACAACAACCTGCTGCTGCAATTGACCATTAAAAAGGACGCCAAAGGCCAGGACACCACCGCAGGGCCCACCATCGACAAGCGGGAAATGGAAACCACGGCCCGGGTTGGCAATGGTGAAACCGTGGTACTGGGCGGAGTGTTTGAAGGGACACGTGGCAACACCACCCACAAGATACCTGTTCTGGGCGATTTGCCCGGCATAGGCTTCATGTTCCGGCGCAACACGGTGTCTGATACCCGGCGCGAGCTGCTGATCTTCATTACGCCCAAAATACTGGAAGGCCCGGCTGCGGCCTCGGCCCAGGCCTTGTCGTCCAGATCGTGAGGGGGTCAACCCGGCTTCCGCCCCCTGACTCCGGCCTGCCTGCCTTCAGTTTTGCGTGTTCAAGCGGGGTCATCGTTGCCGGACGGCTTCTGCGAAAGCATCAATTCTGCCAGGGCAAGACCGTCATTACGTTGCCGTCTAAATTTTTTCTTCTTGCTTTTCTCCAGATTTTCCGGGGAGTTCAGCAACTCCAGCCCACGCACCAGAATGGCCAGTCTGGCCTGACCTTTGGCCTTGGTACGCTTGTAGATTGAACGCAACTGGGTTCGGGCCGTTGCCACACTCACATTTTCCCGGGCGGCATACTCTTCGGTTGACAGACCACGACAGACATGGGCTGCCAGTCTGGATTCGGTCTTGCTCAACCCATAGGCCAGTTCCATGAAACGGGCCAGCGAATCTGAGGTGGTGTGCGGATCAAACAAAAATATCAAATATACGGGCTGACCGCTCATGTCCCTGACCGAATCCGGCAAGGGCATGTAGCACAACTGATAGCTGAGTCTGCCGGAGGGACGCTCGATGATGCGGATACCTGCCAGGTTTTTTTTAATTGCGGCCTCCCCGATGTCAGTCAACAGGAAGCACTGCGTATCCGGATTTGTACTCAGCCTGTCGCTCAGAATATACAGTCCATCGCCTTCATGGATGATCCCGGCAAAGGCATTGTTGTAATACGCCATCAGCCCTTGCCCGTTGACACAGGCAATGCCCATCTTCAGCCTGTTGAGGATTTCCGGCTCCATCGGATTTTTGGCCTGGCTATCGTGATTTTTACCGAACAGAAGCACGGCCAATCTGACATGAAAGTGGAGAAAATTGATTAAACCTGAATCAATCCAGGCAAAATCCCGGCCAGACAGTGACGGATTTTGCAAAACCAGCCAGGCCTGGGACGATTCGCCACGAATGGCCTTAACCTGACTGGACAAATCGGTCAGCAGAACCCGGATCCATTCCTCGGCATGGCAACCCGAAGGTTTTACAAAAAACCAGTTGTAGGTTCCCGGCAGGTCGTTGCCACAGTGTTGTGCAGACGGCACCGGGATGCAGTGAATGAATATTTCGCCAGTTTCGTGGAACCTGACCGGAATGCCGACCTGGGCATAAAAATGCACCAGTGAAGTGCTGGCATCCATCAACAGCAGTTTTCCGGCTTCGGCACCACAGTACTGGCACAACCGGTTGAGGGCGACTGACCAGTGATCTGCACTGAGGGCTGACTGATACAGTGACTTGATAAGGATCGTTTCGCGTTCTTCCCGCGTCATGTTGTTTTACCCTGAATCGCCGATTGGTTGGGAACCCCGCATTCAGGCCACACCGGCGGTTGCCGGTCTGACGACCTGAACGGTAGCCCCGCCACACTACAAATTTTCCCCACCCGATGCAAGGCGTCACCCGGCAAGGGCATGGATTCTCTCTGTGACGTGAGGAACTCCTCACGACTCGTCCGCGCTCTTCAAGAAAGAAGCAGAGCCGGAGTCTTGCTGAAAGTAGTTCATTGAACTACACTTCGGGCATGAATTTCGAGTGGGATGATGACAAGAGCAATGCGTGTTACAGGACGCGGGGGTTCGACTTCGCGTATGCTGCATTTGCTTTTGCTGATCCGGATCGAATCATTCGACAAGATAACCGATTCAGCTATGGCGAGGATCGCTACGAACTGATCGGTCGCATCGAGAACCGTCTGTTCGTACTGATCTACACACCACGGCATGGTGGGATACGGATCATTTCAGCCCGCAAGGCCAATCTACGGGAGGTAAAGCGCTATGAAAACCGTTCGCATGAAAATTGATGTTCAAAGCCCCGGTGCCAAGCCAGTCGGTCGGCTTGATGTCAAGCGTGTCGACGCAACGACCGAGGCCGATATTTCCAGGCACCAGACTGAAGATGATGCCAGTGCCAGGCTGGATATGGCTAAGTTTGCCCAGCGGGTGCGTAGACGACTGGGTTTTAGCCAACCCGAGTTTGCTGAGCGGATCGGTGTATCACTGGACACCATCCGCAACTGGGAACAAGGAAAGCGGTGCCCAACAGGTGCCGCCAAGGCACTTTTGAAGGTACTCGACAAGGCACCTGAGGCGGCGTTGGCTGCCTTGCACTAATGTCCGGATGATAAACACTTAAGGACACTAGCAATCTTCCAAGGACAGGTGCTTTGTTTTTGTTGCCCGTTGACACAGGCAATGCCCATCTTCAGCCTGTTGAGGATTTCCGGCTCCATCGGATTTTTGGCCTGGCTATCGTGACTTTTACCGAACAGAAGCACGGCCAATCTGACATGAAAGTGGAGAAAATTGATTAAACCCGAATCAATCCAGACAAAATCCCGGCCAGACAGTGGCGGGGTATTCCCCTCCTCTGGAGGGGTGCCCGAAGGGCGGGGTGGTTTGAAATTCCCCTCCTCTGGTTGGGGGGGGTATAGCGATGACATTTATCGAAGGAGGTATTAACTAAATACCACCCCGTCAGGCTACGCCTGCCCCCCCCCTCCACATGAGGGGAATTAAGGGCGGGGTGGTCGTTGGGGGGAGTATATTGGTTGGGAACCCCGCATTCAGGCCACACCGGCGGTTGCCGGTCTGACGACCTGAACGGTAGCCCCGCCACACTACAAAATTTTCCCCATCCAATGCAAGGTGTCACCCGGCAAGGGAATGGATTCTCCGGTCGCAGGCGTACACTGCCCCCTCCCCTCCCCTCCACACCCGGCCGAAGGCTTGCACTGAATCTGAACATATCAGCCATTTTGGTCTGGTTCACTGCCTAAAAAATCCATTGCTTACAAAAAAAATCATCCAGATTGATGATTGAATTCTGCAGGTCAATTTTATACCGTATTCCACGTATTGCAATGTCAATCAGGCCAGCTCCTGGCTCGTTCACTGCCTGCGGCTGCCAGCACTGATTGAGACACTCAAGACGATGGAATTAAGGGATATGGTTGTATGCAGCATATAAAACAAGAAGTTCTCGTTATCGATCAGGATTCTCATAATGACCCGATCCTGTCACTGACCAGAATCAAACAGGCCGACATCTGGTTCATATCCAGCGGAATCCGGCCTGATATGCTTATCAAAAAAATTTTACTGGAGACAGGCATCGCCAGTTTACACCTGGTTGGCCAGTTTACCGATCAAGGCTTTTTACTGGCTAACCAGGTAGTGACACCGGACGATTTTCCGGCCTTTAACCCGGGCAATCCAGACCGGTCAATTACCTTCTGGTGGAGCAGTAACATGCTGACTGGATCCATCAATCAGATATTCATGGATGACATCAAGAATCGCACGGGAATGTCACTGTACACCTCGAAAATGGAAACAGAACGGGGATTTTCAAGGACGCACTACAAATCCGCCCCCCCCCGCATATATCAGCCGGACTGTCAAGCAGTTTGTAGCCATTGATCCGGACACTGCATTAACCCAACTCCACGGTTGCGCGTCTGTATACCTGCTCTTGGCTATCAGGACGGGGTGATCCGGTCGTGTGAAAAGATTGGCCCTGCCCCACCCCTTCCACCCTTGACTACCTACAGTCGTTTTTTCCTGACCCGGGGCAGCCCTGGGCGGGATGAAAATCCATCATCAATCTGGATTAATTTTCTATTTTTTTGCGCTGCTTACATGAAAAATCATCCATTTTGATGATTGAAAGCAACGGGCTTGTTCTGTAACGTAATGCCTCGTCTTCGGGCAGATCAACCAAGACGGCAAGATCGCTCTGCTTCCGCATTCAGGGGAGATGTACGGCGTCTTGATGGATTAGAATAAATCGGAAATCTGCCTGTTTTCACTGCTAAATCATCCCGGTATTTGCTGCTAATAATTTAGCACTGCAGATACTTTTACTTGCCTGGACTCCAGAGTCGTACTCCTGTGGCTATACGCACACAACCCACCCAACTCAGGCAGCCGCTGGCGCGGCGGCGACTGCTCAATAGACTTGTTGACGGTGTACAAGAAGTGGCTATTTTACAGCGTTCTTGAAGTTCCAGAGGCCTGCTGAGACATCAAAAAAGGAAAATGCACGGGCAGATCGGGCTGATATGTGCTTGATCGTGTAACCCAATACGTTTAAACCAAGAGAATTTTGCAACGATGGCCACTGTGACACTGACCGCTGGCAATGACAAAAAAAATGGGACGAACAAAGCCGATATCATTAAAAGCCTGGCCGGTGACGATACCCTGACAGGCTTGAGTGGTAACGATACCCTGTGGGGCGGCATTGGTGCCGATTTGCTTAAGGGTGGTACTGATAACGACCATCTCTATGGTGAGGAAGGCAATGATGTTTTGCTGGGGGCAGCAGGCGGTGATTTTCTTAACGGTGGCACTGACAACGACACCCTGAACGGGGAATCCGGCAACGATACGCTTGACGGCGGAACAGGGGCTGACAGCCTGATTGGTGGTGATGGTAACGATACATTTTATGTCGACAATAGCCGTGATCAAGTGATTGAAACAGCGACGGCAACCGGGGGTACGGATACCGTTAAAGCGTCGATTAGCTATAAATTGCCGGAAGGGATTGAAAACCTTGAACTTACAGGCCTTGCCGACCTGTCTGCCACCGGTAATCGGTTTGGTAACAGGATTACGGGTAACCAGGGCAGTAATGTTCTGGAGGGCGGCGAGGGTTTTGATACATTGTTTGGCGAAGCCGGTGACGATACTCTGGACGGTGGTGCGGGCTTCGATACCCTGAGTGGTGGCAAAGGTTCTGATACCTATCGGGTGTCCAGTACCGAGGATACCATCAATGAATTCGCCAACGGTGGAGATCAGGATAAGATTGAGAGCAGTGTTAATTACACCCTGCCCAGATTTGTTGAAGTACTGACGCTTATCGGTAAGGCCATCGACGGTCGCGGTAATTCGGAAGACAACACCCTCGAAGGCAATGCCGAAGATAACACTCTGACCGGTATGGCTGGCAATGACCGTTTACTGGGTAATTCCGGCAATGATACCCTGGAGGGTGGGGCCGGTAATGATACCCTGGACGGAGGTGATGGCAGCGATGATCGAGTATATTATTCGGGTAATCAGCGGGACTATAAAATCAGCCTCGACAAGGACAGCATAACCTGGATAGTAAAAGACATCAATGGCAGCAGGGGTGATGGGGTGGATGAAGGCACGGATCGTCTAATTAATATCGAAACCATAGAGTTTCAGGATGGCGTCTATCAGCCTGTTAATACACTACCGCGTTTAACTATTGACAACATCCGTATCAATGAAGGTCAGAGTGGTTCAAAGGAGGCGATCTTTCTCTGTACCCTGTCAGAACCGGCTCGCGAGGAACTCACGCTGGATTATGCCACGCTGGATGATACTGCCCGGGCCGGTTCTGATTATATCTCCTCGAATGGAATCCTGCGGTTTCGGCAAGGAGATACCCGGAAAAAAATTACCATAAGCATTCTGGGTGATACCCTCCCGGAACCCGACGAAACTTTTTTGCTGCAACTCGGCAATCCGTCCGGGCTGAAACTGGATGTCTCCGAAGTGGCCGCAACCATCATCAATGATGAAGTTCCCGGCCTGTCAGTGGAGGGCCTACAGGTCGATGAAGGCAATAGCGACAACCGTATTTCCCTGACCGTCAGGCTCTCGCACCCCAGCAATCAACCTGTCACCGTAGACTATGCCAGTGGTGTGGGCGGTACCGCCAAAGTCGGCGATGATTATGCTGAAGTCAAGGGTCGCCTGACCTTTCCACCCAATACTACCACCCGCACCATTCCCATCGATATCAGGGGCGATACACGAATTGAACCTGATGAGAGTTTCAGGGTGGTACTCAGTAACCCTTCCGAAAACGCCCAGATTGATTCAGGTGCAGGCAGTGCCACGGTTATTTTGATCAACGATGACTGGCCCACCCTGAAAATTCAGAGCAACAAGACCGGCCCCCTCAAAGCAGGCGAGACCGCCCTTCTCACGTTCAGTTTCAGTGATGTTCCCAAGGGCTTCAGTCGTGATGACATTAGCCTCAGTGTCGGTAATCTGAGTTCTTTAACCGTAGACAACAGCGGCAAAATTTACACCGCCGTGTACACGCCTCCCGCCCTCAGCAAGGCGACAGATACCCTGATTATTGCCGATGGCAGTTACACCAATTCGGCAGGTGATACCGGCCGGGGCGGTACTCTGAGCCTTCCCATTGACACGCTTCCCGGTCTGTTCGTCAGCAATATGAGCATCATTGAAGGCCACAGCGGGATGAGCAATATCAGCATTACGGTCGGCTTGTCACTGGCATCCACTCAAACCATCACAGCCAACTATGCTACGCAGGATGGTACTGCCAGAGCTGGACTCGACTATATCGCCACTCAAGGGATTATTACCTTCACGCCGGGCCAAACCCGCAAGACGTTCAACCTCGCGGTACTGGGTGACAAACAGGCAGAGGCAAATGAAAGCCTGTTGGTAAATCTGTCCAGTCCGGTCAATGCGACACTACCGATCAGCAGTGGGGTGATTACCCTCACCAATGACGATGCCGCTCCCCCTGTATTGTCGATTGTCGGCACTACACTCAAGGAAGGCAATTCCGGTAGCGGCATGGCTACGGCTACGGTCAGCCTGTCAACCGCCTACGACCAGACCGTGACCGTCAACTACGCAACCCGGGATGGTTCTGCCCAGGCCGGATCAGATTACACGCCCTCTCAGGGAATACTGAGCTTCGCGCCACGAGAAACCCAAAAGACAATTTCCGTACGAGTGAACGCTGATACCTCGGTTGAGAGTGACGAAACCCTCCAGATACAACTAAGCAACCCGGTCAATGCCACACTTGACAGTACAGCCAGTTTAGCCACCCTGACGCTCAGTAATGATGACCTGACTGCAGGTTCGAATACGGTTGCCCCGGTCATTGACCTTGGCCCCCAATACGGCAAGCTGATTTATCCGGTTCAGGTTGACGGAGGGCAGTGGTTTTATTACTGGGATCGCTCCGGGGATGGCACCTCAGCCAACGTCAAGGGTGAGGGGTATGTCAACAGCGGTGATTACATTGATCACGGCTGGCTGGACAAGCTGTTTCAGCAGGATATAAATGGCCGGTTTGAAGGGGAAAACGGGGCACCGGTGGTAGGAGTTGATGGCCATACCGATAATACCTACCGCCATGCCACAATCAATGGTGTGAAACTGGCCTTGCCAACAGCGGGTGGAACAACCGGTATGTTGTCAGCAGGCTACATGGAAGGTACACGGATTGGCAGTTATCCGGCGTCTGCCGGTAGTGTGGCTGATAACCCTGAGTATGACGATTATTTTGCCATCTGGGATGCCTATAACGGTACCGGAACCGAAACAGGGCTGTCTGGTATTCCGCCAGAGTGGGCTTCTGCCTATTATTGGTCAGCCACACCCGATCCCTCGGGTGATGCTTATATACGTCTGGGTGCTGGCTATGTCTATTTTGAAACCTTCAATCTGGGTTACGTAGCAGTTGAACTGCTGTGAACCAGCCTACCCCGTGCAGTATATGAATTCAACAACAGCCCGTTGGATGCCGTGTCAGCCAACGGTGTGGTGTATAGAACCGTGAGCATTCGCTCGCCCGGCACCCTTCCAAACCCGCCTCAATCAGGTTGGAATCGCTGCCAAAATTGTGTCCTTGATAGTATATTTTTATAACTTGTCACCCTTGAAGAGGTTAACGTAATGACTGCTGTAATAACCAGGCCTGCGCCTGCTCCGGCACAACGCCAGATAACAACATCCCACAGCGACTCTGTGGCCCGCCCCAGGGCCGAGTCCGTCGGCACTGATGCACCGGACACTCAGGCTCCGGTCTGGGCCAGTGCCAATATCACAGGCAACAAACTGCTGATGACCTACACCGACGATGGATTGCTGGATGCCACCAACCTGCCATCTGTTACGGCTTTCACCGTCAAGGTGGATAAAGCGACGGTTACCGCAACCGATGTCTTCGTGGATGCCAAAGCCAAAACAGTCACCCTGCTGCTGGAAAAGCCGGTTTTGTACGGACAAAGCGTGGTGCTGACCTACCGGGATCCCGGCAGGAGAAACGATGCCAATGCCATTCAGGATCAAAGCGGCAATGACGCCGCCAGCCTCAAGGCGGTTGCGGTCACCAACGACACCCTGGATACAACCCCTCCGGCTTTTGTGAGTGCCGCAGTGAATGGAACCAGCCTGGTGCTGGCTTACAGCGATGAAGGGACACTGGATGCCGAACACGCCCCTTCAGCAGATGATTTCACGGTACAGGTGAACGGCGGTCTGGTCGAGGTGAACCGGGTAGCCGTCAATGCCGGTGCCAAAACAATGACCCTCAAACTGGCAGAACCGGTACTGTATCAACAGGCAGTAACGGTGTCCTACCGGGATCCCGGCAAGGCAAACGATGAAAATGCCATCCAGGACAAGGCCGGCAATGACGCGGCTTCGTTGAGCGAGGTAGCAGTCAGCAACGAAACGCCTGACAAGGCGGCACCGGTATTTGTCAGTGCAGAAGTCAATGGCTCCCGTCTGGGCATGGTTTACAACGACAACAGTCGGCTGGATGCGGGTAACCCGCCTGCAGCTTCTGCCTTCAGCGTCAGGGCAGGAGGCGAGGAAATAACCGTTACCGACGTGGCTGTTGATGCCAAAAGCAACACCCTGAATCTGACTTTGGCGGCCTCGGTAACCTACGGCCAGACCGTAACCGTCGCCTACCAGGACACCGGTTCGGACGACGATGCCAACGCCATTCAGGACATTGCGGGCAACGATGCCGCCAGCCTCAAGGCCAAACCGGTCACCAACAACACGGCAGACACCGAGGCACCGGTCTGGGCCGGTGCCAACGTGACAGGTGCCAAACTGGTTATCACCTACACCGACGAGGCCATGCTGGATGCCATCAACCTGCCACCGGCCACTGCCTTCAGTGTCAAGAGTGACAAGGAACCCATAGCCGTCACCGCAGTAGCAATGGATGCCAAGGCTAAAACAGTCACCCTGCTACTGGAAAAACCGGTTCTGGATGGGGAAGGTGTAGTACTGACCTACCAGGATCCCGGCAAGGCAAACGATGCCAATGCCATTCAGGATCAAAGCGGCAATGACGCCGCCAGCCTCAAGGCGGTTGCGGTCACCAACGACACCCTGGACACAACCCCTCCGGCTTTTGTGAGTGCCGCAGTGAATGGAACCAGCCTGGTGCTGGCTTACAGCGATGAAGGGACACTGGATGGGGTCAACTTGCCATCCTTCTCCGCATTCAGTGTCAACGCTGATGACAAAACCATTGAGGTCACCAAAGTTGCCGTGAGTGCCCGAGCCAAAACGGTGACTCTGACTTTAGCCGCTCCCGTGGTTCACCAACAGAGTGTCACGCTGACGTACAAGGATGCTAGCGGGGGCGATGATACCAATACCATTCAGGATCAACGCGGCAATGACGCGGCCAGCTTTAGTGCCATTGCCGTCACGAACAATACCCCGGATAAAACGCCTCCTGGCTTTGTTAGCGCAATGGTGAACGGAGCCAGTCTGGTACTGGCTTACAGCGACAAGAGCGGACTGGACGCAGTCAATTTACCAAGCCCCACAGCATTTACTGTCAAGGCCAACAACGTGGCTATTGCAGTGATGGGTATGGCTGTTGATGAAACGACTAAAACAGTCACCTTGAATCTTGCAACCCCGGTGACTTATCAACAGGCAGTAACGGTAGCCTACAAAGACCCGAGCAGAAGCAATGACGAAGCTGCTGTGCAGGATGCAGCGGGTAATGATGCGGTCAGCCTGGCCGCCACTACGGTTGCCAATATAACCCCCGACATTACCCCACCTGCATTTGTGGGTGCGGTCGTCGACGAAACGCAACTGGTATTGAACTATGCCGATGTCCAGCCACTGGATGGGTCTGGGCTGCCACTGATCGATGCCTTTAGGGTCAAGGTGGACGGTGTATCGACTGGGATTACCGCCATCGGTGTTGATGCCGAATTGCAGACTGTCAGTCTGACGCTGGCTGCCCCGGTGTCTCCGACCCAGGCCGTAACCGTCGCCTACCGAGACCCTGGCAAAGGTGATGATGCTTTTGCGATTCAGGACAAGTCAGGAAACGATGCAGTGACATTACCCGATTCCCTGGTACTTAATAAGACCAAACCCTATACCCTGTATGTGGATGCACCGGTATACACTGAAGAGGGGGGATTCGACACCACTACATTACTTTTTACTGTACGCATTGATCGTCCTTCCAGCACTCCGATCAGTATAGATTATGCCGCCCCAAATACAGGCACGGAACTACCAGATGATTTTCAATTGGCCGCAGGTGTCATCACCCTGAAGCCGGGTGAGATACAGGCCAGTTTGCCCATTTCAGTCAAGCGTCCCGATGACCTGGAAAGCCCCCTGATCGACAAAACGCTGGATGTTGAATTTTCCGGCAGCAGACTGGCTGCACCCGTTACCATTACCAATATACTTTTTGATGCTGGAGAAACTGCTGTGATAGATAATAGAATCCGCTTTACTACAAGTGCCCAGGATAATATCAGGGGAACTACCAATGACAGGGGTATTGCAAATGCCGACGTATTTGTGGCTGAAGTCACAAATTCTTCGCAAGCCAATGCCACCAACACGCTGTCGGCTGGTGATTACGCCGATGGCGGTGGGCAACCCAAAGGCCAGCAGGATCGCCTCATTTTGACCGCCACCGATAGCCGCAGTGATGCAGACACTTCGGTGATTGGGTTTGAGTTGAAAAATATAGAGGAACTGGAAATACGGGCCTATGACGCGGACAGCAATGACAGCAGTGCTGGTGAGGTAGTATTGGGCCTGGTGAATGCCAAAGGCCTGAAGACGATTTTGTCTACCACCAGCGATGCCAACATAACCCTGAACACCGTGCAAAACCTGGTGAATCTGGACATTACCGGCAATGGCTACAGTGGTTCAGCCTTAACCGTGAATTACATCAACGATGTGATCAAAGGGGCCGCAACCACTCAAAAAATAACCCTGCATGGATTTGGCGAACCGGGGGGTGGCACTCAGGGGGTGATTGCAATCGATGGGGTGGAAACCTTCCAGATGGATGTCAGGGATAAAAACTCAATCGTGCAACTGGCTGGCAATCAACTCAAAAAGCTTAACATGACACTGAGAAATGATATTACCTTGATCGATTCTCGCTCGATTGTTGACACCCTGACCAAAGTGGATGTTAATGTCAAAAAGGCTGATTCAAAACTGACCGGTGCCCTGATAGCGGACTTTTCCGCCAGTGGCAAAGATATGATCATCAATACTGGCGCAGGGTCGGATGACATCAAGACAGGGAGTGGCAATGACCGTATTGATGCCAAGGCGGGAAATAATGCGATCACGAGTGGATTCGGAAACGATACTATCACTTCAGGTAATGGCAATGACAAGATCAATGCAGGCGAAGGATTTAATGTTATCAATGCCGGCAATGGTAATAATAAAATTACCACTGGAGGCGATAATGACAACATCATTACCGGAGGCGGCAATGATACTGTTGATGCCGGTGGATCCAGGTTCATCGATGATGGAGACAATACCAACGATTACGACACGGTGGCTACCGGAGATGGGGCTGATGTCATAACCCTTGGTAAGGGAGCCCACTCGATCATGGCGGGCAATGGTAATGATACCGTCGAACTGGGAGAAAACCTTGATAGTGACGATACCATTGATGGAGGTACCGGCACCAATACCTTGAAAGTACCAGATGTTGACTCGATCAATGATTCCGGTGATTTTAGCAATGTCAGTTCTTTTGGTACACTTTTCTTTACTAAAGCTACCGGCGGCACAATCAATGCGGATACTGTCGGCGATGATGCGACCAACCTTAATGATGTCGGGGTATCAACCTATACCTTTAGCCAAGGTATAACCGCAGATACTGAGATTAATAATGTGACGACCACGGATGGCAGCATGACCGTTAATTTGTTGTCTGGAACCAAAGATGCCAGCAGCCTGGCCATCAATGGCCAAAGCCCTCTACTGCTTGGCTTGAATATTACCAACAGTGCAAAAGCAGACGAGACACTGAACTCCCTGACAGTGGGGAATGTCACTGACCTCACCCTGGATTTTCAGGACGGCGATCTCAAGGATGGGGTTGATTCCCTGATGATTGGCGGGATGCTTGCTGATGAACTCACAGAACTGACACTGTCCGGCAATGCCAACATTAGTATTGACGGATCAATCAGTTCCACGCAACTGACTTCTGTTACCTCGACGGTTGTGAGTGCCAATATTCGCCTGGATACATCCAACACCGGTTCAGATACCACCATCACCACATTGGGCGGGGCGGATACCCTAATATCAGGCAGCGGAGCGGACAGCATTGATTCTGGTGAAGGTGCTGACTCAATTGATGCCGGTAATGGCAACAATCGGGTGGATGCAGGCGAGGGTCGTAACAGCATTGCCACAGGGAGTGGTGCTGATACGATTACTGCGGGTTCCGGCAACGATACGATTAAGGCAGGGAATGGAAAAAATCGGGTTGAGGCCGGTGACGGGAATAACAGTATTGCTACAGGGAATGATGCCGATACGATTATCGCAGGTGTCGGCAACGACACCATCACTGCAGGAGACGGTAATGACGTGGTGCAGGCGGGTGCGGGCAACGACACCATCACCGCAGGGGCTGGTGTCGAAACCCTTGAGGGGGGGGCAGGCAATGATGTCTTCGAATTCAACTACGATACGGATGTCGACAAACAGGGGCTAACCTCTGCCGATGTCGTCAGTGGTGGAGAGGGCTCTGACACAGTCAAAATCCTTGCTGCAAGTGCTGCTAACGTAACTCTGGTGGATGATATTTACAACCAGTGGAGCAGTGTGGAAACCCTGGATATATCCAGCGCGATTGATACTGGATCAGATACTGATTCACAGGCCGGCTCCGCAACCCTGAATGCCATTGCATTCAGAGCGGCTCTGGAAACAGTCATTACCGGTGCAGGCAATGATTATGTCGCCATTGGTGAGGGTTTCAAAGCCGGTCTGACCATAGAACTTCGGGGGGGAACTGATACGGTCGATGCGGGAAGCGCGCCGGCTGACTCCATAGTGACCGTGTTTGTCTCAGACAGCACGAACACTAACCTGACCGAGGCTGACAACCTGACCGGCGGCAAGGGCAAAAACGATACCCTTAAAATTCAGGCGAATGATGGGACTGCAGTTACCAATGCCACCAACTTTGAGGCCATTCAGATAGTGGATGGCAAGGATAAGGATCGTGACGGAAACGGTGATGCCACGCTGAATTTAACCGTCACGGATCAGGTAGTAAAGTCAGGCCAGATTTTCACGGTAAATGCGACTGCACTGGTAGATAGGGATGCCGCTTTCACGTTTAATGGTGCCGGGGAAACCGATGGCCTGTTTAGTCTAATCAGTGGTGCCGGCAGCGACGATCTGCAGACCGGAACAGGGGCGGATACCATCACTGGAGGTGACGGAAATAATACCATCAAGGGCAACGATGGTGCGGATTCCATCACATCAGGACAGGGCAACGACATCCTTGATGGTGGGGAGGGCAACGATACTCTTGAAAGTGGGGCAGGACAGGATACCCTCGACGGTGGAACCGGACAGGATACGCTTACTGCGGGCAGTGGCAACGACAGCCTGTCCGGTGGTGATGGTGCGGATGAACTCAAGGGCGAGGCGGGTAATGACACCCTATTTGGAGGATTGGGTAAAGATACCTTGAGTGGTGGTGAGGGCGCAGATCAGTTCTTATATTCACTGGCTGATTTGGGTGTGGATAATGTAGATACCATCCTGGATTTCGGTTCATCCGATATCATCGTACTGAGTGGACTGGCTGGAGCCAGTCGCAGTCAACCGATCACCCGGATAGAGTTCAAAGGAAACTTTGACTCGTTTGGGGCCAGTCAGGGGGCCGTCAATGAAGGTGTCGCAGGGGCTAGTGCCGATGACGGCATTATTGAGGCGGTGTATCAAGCCGACAGCAATACGGTTTGGGTTGATCTCAACGAAGACGGTGCCCTGAACGCCGACGACCTGCAAATTTTGCTGACAGGCACGACCGCTCTGGCACAAAATAACTTCATGGCGATCTAGTTTTTAGACTGCTCTCGCTAATATCGGGGTTATCAGCCCGGCAAGGTACTATTCCTTGCCGGGCTTTTTTTCTTTTTTCCTGTAGTGAATACTCTCATGCTCAAGCCAAGTCTGACGCCAGTACTCTTTCTGACTGTAATCTGCATTTTTTCTAATCCGGTATGGGCTGCAAAAATGGTTTTACAATGCCAGACCCTGACCAGCAGTGGCCGACCTGCAAGCAATTTTGCCAAAGGCCAGAAAGTCACGTTACGGTTTAATCTATCAATACCGGATCAGAGATTCCAGAAAAATGCAGATATTACCGTAAAAGGAATTGCCATTAATGGCGGACTCAAAATTCCATATAAAATAGATGAGTTTGCAGTTGGCGTACCAGTTGGATCTAACGGCTTGCACGTTGAAGTCTCTAAACAGGTGACTGTGCCAAAGATACTTTCAGGATCGGATATTGATCTACAGGTAACAGCTTTGGTAGAGAAAATCGGCTCGGTCAAGTGTCAGAGAAAAATATCGGTAAAGTAACAAGTTGGGTCTGACCAGCCATACGATGCAACTGACGGCAGTAATCATGAAATACAGTTAGGACTTACGGTGCGCCGGGATAAGCTGGCAAGAGATTGGAGGTGAAAGTCCTCTGCCCGGAAAGGCGTAGCGAGCCGCCGGAACCCCGAGTCATGGGCTGGACTGTCCGTGAGGGCAGCGACTAAGCGTTGACAGGGGAAAGCATAGGCTCGGTATTGAGCTCCGAAATCAAGGTTGGGAATGCTGACCGTGTCGTAAGAACGGGAAAGCAATACGAGGCAGGGCGTTAAATCGCAAGTCCTGTGGCGGTTCCCCGGAGTCGAAGACCCGAAGCATGTGTGGATGTCTCTTGTGCGGAACCCGGGAGACCTCGGACGTGAATCCAGGCAGGACACTGCCGGGATACTGACCGACGGAAGGTGAGAAACCGAAACGTAGGTGAGAGAAGTGTCCGAGGAGTCGGACAGGGTCATGGTAGTGAAGAAGCAGGCGAACGAATCGTAAACAACGAGGAGGAGTTTGTGGAGCGAAGGGCCCTGGCGGAGAGAAATGCCTGTAGAACCGCCTGTGACCGGGACGCAGAGCCCGGGGGAAACAGAAGTCGGACTCGACAGGATACGTGCAGCGAATACAG
>SXGT01818483.1_pt1 | contig 32493 bp, 21 predicted proteins | sample 3176221 | NCBI WGS metagenome assembly SXGT01 (sample SAMN11356862, study PRJNA531348) | freshwater metagenome | isolation source: freshwater sample F1-120 | place: China: Fuxian Lake, Yuxi | collected 2017-12-25
CGGGGCCGGGACAGGGGACGCCGCTCGTCAAGCGCTCGCCCGCGCCGCCGACGCTCACGCGGCCGGGGGGACGTCGTCTCGACGAGGAGCTCGTGGAGCTCGACATCCTCGAGGATCGGCTGCGCGACATGCTGCCGGATCTGGCGATCTTCACGCGCGAGCTGCAGCGCATGGGGCTCATCGCGTTCATCGCGCGGGCGCGCCAGATCGCGTTGCGCGTCCACGACGAGCGCGTCGAGAACACGGTGCGCCGCTTCGCGGGCAAGCTGACGGAGCTGGCGCAGGAGTTCTGGCCGGGATCGGTGCGCTCGCTGCAGTTGCGGGCGACGCCGCTGGATGCGGGCGCGGAACTGCGGCTGGTGGACGGCGGGCGGCTGCACGACTGGGCCGAGGCCGCCGAGGTGGCCGAGCGCATGATCGACGAGAAGCGCAACGCGATGAGCGAGGCGGGGCTCGACGATTGGGGCTGGGTCGACTACGCGGCGTGTTTCCCGGCGCCGAACGATCCGGACGCGCGGCTCGAGGCGTTGCGCGTGCAGATGGCCAAGGTGCTCGAGGGGCCCGACGCCGACAAGCGCCTGCAGGTCGAGGGGATGGAGGTGCTGCAGGAGCTACAGCGCTGGGCGAGAGAGGCGCGCTGGCTTCGGCCGCATGTCGAGGACCGACACACCTGGGGTCGGCTCATGGGGCGGCTGCGCTGGGCGGTGACGCGGTTGCCGCGTGAGCTGCGCGGGGCGCTCGATGTGCTGCTCGACGAGAACCGGCGGCAGCCCAAGCCGTGGTCGCAGGAGCTGGGCGAGGACCCGCTCGCCAAGCAGCGAAAGAAGCAGCGCAAGGAGCTCCTGCACAAGAAGCCCGAGGGGCTGGCGGCGCGCCCGGAGGTGGTGGCGGCGTGGCTCGAGGAGGCGTTTGCGCTGGGGGATGCGTTCGCGACGGTCGAGATCGCGGAGCGCATCGAGGACCTCGGGGACATCGTGCTCGGGCTGCCGTCGGACGAAAGTAGCGGGCGCGAACGCAAGTATCGGCGGCGCTTGAAGCTGCTGCAGGACGACCTCGAGCGGCGGCGCAATCCGAACGCCGCGCCGGACCGGGCCGGCGCCGAGGGCGACGGGGACGAGGACGCCGGCGCGGGTGTGCGCGAGATCGACGAGGGCGAGCAGAGCTTCCGGCTGCTGCTCGGCGAGGTGCGCCAGCGGGTCGAAGGCAAGCGCGCGCTGTTCGTGTCGAATCGGGCGGATCCGGCGCTCAAGGACAAGCTCGAGCGCGAGCTCGGCCTGCTCATCGAGTGGGCGGAGATCGATCCGCGCCGCCTGCAGGCGCGCATCGAGTCGGTCAAGCAGCGAAGCTACGATCTGGTGTTGTCGGCGACCGGGTTCCAGGGGCACTCGGTCGACACGACGCTGGGGCGCGAAACGCGCGCGGCGGGGCTGCCGTATGTGCGCGTCCACCGCGGGCGCCTGACCTCGTGCGTGCGCGCGCTGGCGCGGAGCTTCGGTTTGCTCGAAGCAGCGTAGACGGCGGCGGCGTTCCGTGCGAAGGGGCGCCTGGGCATTGAACAGCGAAGACGCGCACTTACCGAGCAAGGAGCCCGACGATGGCCGACGAGAACGACGACCTCTTCCACAACCCGACCGACGACCCCGAGATCCTCGAGGAGTCGCTCTTCCAAGCGCGCGCGTGCCTCGAGGATGCGCTCGATCTCATCGCCGAGGCGGCCTACACGGTCGGCGCCGTGCGCGGGCTCCTGCCGCGGGACGCCGAGGGCAACGTCGAGTTCGACGAGGACGATCTGCGCAAGATCGACAACGCGACCCTGCAGGGCATCGCGAAGATCGCCGACGCGATCTACGCCGTGCTCGAGACGCTGCCCGAGCCGCCGGAAGGCGAGGACGACGGCAGCGCGGCGGGCGACGACGAAGGGATCTGACGGACGAACGCGTAACCCCTGACGTTGGGGTCGCAACCCCTGACGTTGGGGGTCGCAACCCCTGACGTTGGGGGTCGCAACCCCTGACGTTGGGGGTCGCAACCCCTGACGTCAGGGGTCAGGTCGCTCAGCGGCTCAGGGAGCGGTCGCCGTCGCGCCGGCCACGACCTCGTAGGCGAGCGTCTCGTAGGCGTAGCCGCCATCATCGACGAGCTCGACGGTCCACTTGCCGGCGTCCTTCTTGCCGATCTTCTTCTCGGCCCAGGTGCGCCAGTTCTTGCCCTTGCCGATCTCGGTGTCGAAGCGCCACGACTCCTTGCCGTTCTTCTTCCAGACGAGCGTGAGCGGCACTCGGTCGCCGGTGTTCTTGACCTCGAACCAGGCGATGACCTTCGTGTCGGTGCCGATGGTCCAGCTGGTCTTGCGTTCGGTGGGGATCCGGTCGGCGACCTCGGGCGTGACCGCGGCGTCCGTGATCGTGAGCGCGTACTTCGCCTCGCCTGTCGGGTGATCAGCGTCGCCGCTTGGGCCGTCGGGGGCCGGGGGATCCACCTTGTCGACCTTCTCGGTCGGCTCGACCTTCTCGATTCTCTCGGTCTTCTCGGTCGGCGCGACCTTGTCGACCTTCTCGGTGAGTTCGAGCTTCTCGACCCTCTCGACCCTCTCGACCTTGTCGACCTTCACGGGCGGTGCGGGCGGGTCGACCGGCGCGCGCGGCTCGATCTCGCGGCGCGGTTGCCGCTCGACGGACGGCGGTGGCTTGGGGGCCGCGGGCGTGCGCGTCGGGCCCGCGACGGAGGCTGGACCGGCGTTCGCGGGCTCTTGTTTGCCGCCGCAGGCTCCAAAGCCAAAGCAGGAGACCGACGTCAGGACCACGAGCGATGCACGGAACGTCACGGTGTACCTCATGGGGCAGACAAGAGGGCTGTAGGCGAGGGCATCCTGCAACGGCGGCTCGGGCGCGTCTACTCCGCGCGCGCCGACTTGAACGCCGCGACCGCCTCCGCGAGTGCCACGCGGGCCGCGCCGAGCGCGAGCCAGGGCTCCGCGGTCACGACCCCGACCCGCCGGCAGACATGGCCCGCCAAGGCCGCTTCGAAGGCGGCTGCGTGGACCGGCGGCACCTCGACCACGTGACGCGCCGCGTCCTCGGCGAACGCCGCGCGATCGGGTCGGAGGCCCGGTGCCGCGGCCGTCAGCTCGAACGTCGCGCCGAGGCGCCCGCCGATCGCCATCTCGGCGATGGCCACGCCGAGCCCGCCCTCGCTCGCGTCATGGCAGGCGACGACCAGACCGGCCCGCATCGCCGCGTGCAGCGCGACGTAGCGTCCAGGCGCCTCGGCGTCGGGTGGGCCGCACACGGCGTCGGATGTCGGACCGAGAACGTAGAGGAGGTCTCCGGCGGCCTTCAGATCGGACGTCACGCTGCGCGTCGCGTCCGGCAGCAGCCCGAGCGCCGTCACCACCAAGGTCGGCGGGATCGCGCGCCGCGTCCCGTCGGGCGCGCTCCATTCGTTGTTGAGGCTGTCCTTGCCCGACACGAACGGCGTCCCGTACGAGAGCGCCGCGTCGTGGCAGCCCTCGGCGCAGAGGACCAGCGCGCCGCAGCGATCGGGCAGGCGCGCGTCGCCCCAGGAGAAGTTGTCGAGGATGGCGATCTGCGAGGGATCGGCGCCGACCGCGACCGCGTTGCGCACGGCCTCGTCGATCGCGCGCCAGGCCATGACGTAGGGATCGATGAGCCCCGCCTCAGGGCAGAGGCCGATGGCGATGGCGAGGCCGCGCGGTCCGCCGGCCGCGGCGAGCTCAGGGTGCGCTACACGTGCTCCGCACGTTCTCTCGGAGGCTGCGCCTCCGACACCGTGCCGTCGCTCCGCTCCAACACGCGCCTCGTGGATCTCGAGCGGCACCAGGACCGCGGCGTCGCTCGGCGCGTCGTGATGAACGCCCACCAGCGGGCGAACGACCGAGCCGCCCTGAACCTCGTGGTCGTAGCGACGAACGACCTCCTCGCGCGACCGAATGTTGAGGCTTGCAAGTCGCTGCAAGAGTCCGGCGGCGAGCTCTTCTGCCGCAGGAGGCCACGCGGGAAGGAGCGGCGCGCGCCACTCGCCGACGAGCTCGCGGCGCGGCAGGCCGTCGTGGAGAAACTCGAGCCCGAGCGAGGCGACGTTCGTGCCGTTCATCGTCACGGAGAGTGTGCCGCCGCCGAAGGTGCCGATGGCCGAGACGTGGCAGCGGTGCTCGTTGGCGATCTGGACCAGCCGCAGCCAATCGCCGGGGGCGACCGCGAGCACCATCCGCTCCTGCGCCTCCGACAGCCAGATCTCCCACGGCGCGAGCCCTGGGTATTTGAGCGGCACGTGCGTCAGCTCGACCGAGGCACCGAGCGTCTTGCCCATCTCGCCGACCGCCGAGCTGAGCCCGCCCGCGCCGCAGTCGGTGATCGCATGGTAGAGGCGCTCGTCGCGGGCGCGCAGGATCACCTCGAGGACCTGCTTCTCGCAGATCGGATCGCCGATCTGCACGGCGCCGCCCGATACCGTGCCGGTCCCCCCGTCGATCGTCTCCGAGCTGAACGTCGCGCCGCGGAGCCCGTCACGTCCCGTCTTGCCGCCGACCACGACCACCAGGTCACCCTCTTGAGGGGCCGTCGGGTGCGAGCCGCGCGGCAGGATCCCGAGGCAGCCGGCGAAGACGAGAGGGTTGGTCGTGTAGGCCGGATGGTAGTGGACCGCGCCGGCGACGGTCGGGATCCCCATCTTGTTGCCGTAGTCCTCGATGCCGTGGATGACGCCGTCCCGCACCCGCCGCGGGTGCAGGACCCCCGCGGGCAGCTCGGCGAACGGCAGGTCGGGCGGGCCGACGCAGAGGACGTCGATCCCCGCGATGGGCCGCGCCGAGACGCCGAGGACATCGCGGATGACGCCGCCCAGGCCCGTATTGGCGCCGCCGAAGGGCTCGAGCGCGCTCGGGCGGTTGTGGGTCTCGACCTTGATGGCGAGGTCGTAGTCGTCGTCGAAGGCGACGATGCCGGCGTTGTCGACAAAGGCCGAGTGGACCCAGGGGCGCGCGAGGCGTTCGGTGGCGGCGCGGATGGTCGATTTGAGGAGCCCGTCGATCACCCGATCCGAGTGGGTGCCGTCGGCGTTCCACTCGCGCATCTTGATGCGGGCGCGAAAGGTCTTGTGGACGCAGTGCTCGGACCAGGTCTGGGCGAGCATCTCGAGCTCGAGATCGGTCGGCTCGCGGCGCAGCTCGGCAAAGTGCGCGGCGATGGCGCGCATCTCGGCGAGGTCGAGCGACAGGCGGCGCTCGCGCGAGACGCGCATGAGGCCGTCGTCGCCGACGTGGCGGACCGGAACGTATTCCAGCGGCGCGGCCGCGTGGTCGGCGTCGCCGAAAGCGGGGACCAGCGGGCGGCCGATAGCGAAGCGCTCGATGATCGCATTGGCCAGCACCTTGGTCGTCAGCGCTTCGAGCTCGGGTGCGCCGAGCGTGCCCGAGAAAGTGTAGCGGCGGCCGGTCGCGGCCCGCACGGGGCCGTCGATGCGGATGAGGTGGGCGGCGTGGACGACCGTTTCGGCGACCGGATCCGTGACGCCCGGGAGCAACGCGACCTCGACGAAGCCCTCCGCGGCGGCGTGCGTCGCGCTTGGCGCGCTCGCGTCGAATCCGTCCGCCGTCTCGACGCCCGACTCGACGAGCGTCTCGACCACCGGGTCGACGAGCGCGTGGCGCACCAGGCGCGCGATGTCGTCGGTGCCCAGGTCGCCCTCGATCCAATAGATGTCGCTGACACGCACCCCCGCGAGCGAGGTGATCCCGATCTGCGCCGCAGCCCGCCGCACCCCCTCGCCGCGCGCGTCGGCCAGGTGGGCTTTCAGCGCTACCTCGACCCGCTGAATCGACATCGCTCTCTCCGTCTGCCCCGTCGGGAGCTCAGTGCTTGAAGTGCCGGCGGCCGGTGAAGACCATCGCGATCCCCGCGTCGTCGGCCGCCTGGGCGACCTCGCGATCGCGCAGCGCGCCGCCCGGTTGTGCGATGGCGACGACGCCAGCCGCGGTCGCCTCGGCGATCGAGTCGGCAAACGGGAAGAAGGCGTCCGAGGCGAGGACGGCGCCCTTGGCTTTGGCGCCAGCGCGCGCGATCGCCTGACGCACGGCGTCGACGCGGTTCGTCTGGCCGCCGCCGATCCCGATCGTGGCGATGACCCCGTCGGCACCGCGCGGGGTCGCCAGGACGATGGCGTTGGACTTGACGTGCTTGGCCGCATGGAAAGCGAACGCGAGAGCCTCGCGCTCGGCGTCGCTCGGGGCGCGTTGGGTCGCGACGGTCCAGGCGGCGAGGTCGGGGAGGGCCACGTCGTAGTCTTGGACGAGCAGGCCGCCGACGGCCGTCTTGAGCTGTTTCGTCGTGAGCTCGGCTCCGGTCATCGCGAGCACGCGGCAGTTCTTCTTCTTCTCGGCGAGGCGTGCGCGCGCTCCGTCGGTGAAGCTGCGCGCCGCGATGACCTCGAGGAAGAGATCGCCGAGGGCCGCGACCAGCGCCTCGTCCACCGGGCGATTCAGGGCTAGGATGCCGCCGAACGCAGAGACGGGATCGGACGCGAGCGCCGCCAAGAACGCATCGGGCAGCGTCTCGGCCATCGCGATGCCGCAGGGCGAGCTGTGCTTGACGAGCACGGCGCCGGGGCGGGCGAGCTCGGAGACCGCCGTCCAGGCCGCGTCGAGGTCGAGGAGGTTGTTGTACGAGAGATCCTTACCCGAGTACTGGATGAACGGAGGCTTACCGTCTTTGGCGTGGAAGCTCGCGGTCTGGTGTGGGTTCTCGCCGTAACGCAAGTCCTGCGCGGGCGCGTAGCCCGGTATCTCCAGCGGGGCGCCGAGCCAACGCGCGATGAGGTAGTCGTAGCCGGCCGTGCGCGCGAACGTCTTGGCGGCGAGCGCGCGCCGTGCGGTCGCGAGAGCCGTCGGGTCGCGGGCGTCGAGCGCGGCCAGCACCTCGGGGTAGCAGTCGGGGCCGGGGACGACGGTCACGTGCGCGTGGTTCTTTGCAGCTGCGCGCAAGAGTGTGATGCCGCCGATGTCGATCTCCTCGATGATCGCGCTCGGGCCCGCGCCGCGCGCGACGGTCTCTTCGAAGGGATAGAGGCTGACGGCGACCAGATCGATCGGCGCGAGGTCGTGTGCGGCGAGATCCGCGCTGTCGGCCTCACTACGGCGCGACAGGATCCCCGCGTGTACGGCCGGATGCAACGTCTTGACGCGCCCGCCGAGCAGCTCCGGAAAGCCCGTCAGCGCCTCGACGGTCGTGACCGCGAGCCCAGCGGTGGCGAGCGCCTTGGCCGTACCGCCCGAGGCGACGAGCGCGTAGCCGTGAGCGACGAGCGCCTCGGCGAACGGAACCAGACCCGTCTTGTCGTGAACGGAGAGGAGTGCGCGCATCGGACCGCCTCGATTACTTGGTGTACGTACTATTGCAGCGACGCCAGAGCGCGCGCGGTGCCCTCGACGATGAGGCGGTGCTCGACCGCGTGCACGGCGGCCTCGAGCTCATCCAGCGTCATCCCCTTCGGGATGGGGACGATCTCCTCGAGAAGCACCGGTCCCGCGTCGACCTCCGGCACGACCAAGTGAACCATCACCCCGGTCCGGTCGCGATGGCCTGCCTCGGCCTCCTCGAAGGCGCGCGTGATCGCGTCGACCCCGGGCAGTTCGCCCGGCAGCGCCGGATGCAGGTTGATCACCCGCCCCGGAAAGCGGTCGAGAAACGCGGGCCCGAGGATCCGCATCCAGCCCGCCAGTACGATGAGCGCCGGCTCCATCGCCGCCACGCGCTCGGCCAGCGCCAGGTCCCACGCGTCGCGGTCCATACGTTTGGACGGCGTTGCCACGAACACGCCCGGGATCCCGAAGCGCTTCCCGCGCTCGAGCGCGATCGCCGTCGCGCTGTGCGACACGATCCCGACGATGGTCGCCTGCAACCCGCCCGAGCGCGTCGCGTCGATGAGCGCCTGCAGGTTTGTCCCCTGACCCGACGCCAAGACGACGAGCCGCGCCAAGCCCCCGCCGCTCACGCGAACACCATCGCCGGCTGCCCCGGATCGCGCGCGACCATGCTCCCGACGGGCTTCAGCTCCGGCACCAGCGCCCGCGCGCGCGCCGCATCTTCGGCCCGCACGATCACCAACATGCCGATCCCCAGGTTGAACACGCGCCGCATCTCGTGGTCCGCGATCCTGCCGACGCGCTGGATGAGCTTGAAGAGCGGCGACCACTCGAAGCGATCCAGCGCCATCGCCAGGCCCGCACCAAAGAGCCGCGGCGGGTTCTCGACAAAGCCCCCGCCCGTGATGTGGACGAGCCCGGTCGGGAACAGCTCCTCGCGCCAAAGCGCCGTGATTTCATTGAGATACGGTCGGTGCGGCGCGAGCAGCGCGTCGCCCAGCGTTCGCCCCAGCTCGGGCACGTGCGTGCCCAAATCCCAGTCCTCGAACACCTTGCGCGCGAGCGAAAAACCGTTGGTGTGCAAACCATTGGATCCCAACCCGAGCACCACATCGCCGGCACGGATCTTCGAGCCATCGATGATGCGCGACTTCTCGACGACCCCGACGATGGTGCCGGCCAAGTCCACCTCGCCCTCGCGATAGACGCCCGGCATCTCGGCCGTCTCGCCCCCGAGCAGCGCCACGCCATGCGCCCGGCAGCCGGCCGCCAGGCCCCCGACGATGGTCGCGATGCGGCGTGGATCGATGCGCGCCGACGCCACGTAGTCCAAGAAGAACAGTGGCCGCGCGCCCATCACCAGGATGTCGTTGATCGAGTGATGGACGATATCGAGCCCGATCGTGTCCCAGCGCCCGAGCGCCGCCGCGATCATGGTCTTGGTCCCGACCCCGTCGGTCGACGCCACCAACACCGGCTCGCGCATCCCCGCGAACGCCGCCGCATCGAAGAGGCCACCGAACGTCCCGAGCTTCGAGAGCACGAACCGGTTGAACGTCGACTCGACCGCGACTTTCATGCCGCGCACGGCCGCGTTGCCCGCCTCGATGTCGACGCCGGCCGCCGCATAGGCGCCCGCGACGGGCGCCGCGAGCCCGCTCGCGCCGATGTCGGTGCGGAACTGCATGCCCTCGAACGCCACGCGCTCGACCGCGTCGTAGGCCTTCTTGCGGGCCCCCTCGAGCGTCGGCGCCCGCGCCGTGACCGTCAGGACGCGCCCGCTGGTCGCGACGAAGCCGCTTGTGACCTGCTCGATCCCGGCGGCAAAGACGGCCACGTCCTCGTCATCGGTCAGATCGAAGGTCGAGAGCGCCGAGCCCGGCTGCACCTTGTCCGGGTACCCGGGCGCCGCCGCCACGACGCCGATACACGCGTCGCTCGAAAACCCAATTGCAGCGTCCTGCAAATGTCCGTCGATCGCCGCCTCGACGATTTCAGCCAAGTCGCCTTCCAAGAGCGGCATCAGCACCTGGGTCTCCGGATCCCCGAAGCGCGCGTTGAACTCCAACACGCGCAGCCCATCGGCGGTCCGCATGATGCCCGCATACAGGCAGCCCAGGAACGGCCGCCCCTCGTGCCGCATCCCCGCCAGCGCCGGCTCGAGCACCGTCCGCTGCACCTCGTCGAGGAACGCCTGGTCGGCGCCCGGCACCGGCAGAAACGCGCCCATGCCGCCCGTATTAGGACCCTCGTCGCCGTCCTTCAGGCGCTTGTGGTCGCGCACCGCCGGCAAGACCACCAGGTGCTGCCCGTCGGTGAGCGCCAAGACCGAGACCTCGTCGCCGACCAGCCGCTCCTCGATGACCACGGCGCGCCCGGCCGCCCCCAGCTCGCCCGCTTCCATCAGGCGCCAGAGGGCATCCTCGGCCGCCTCGCGCGTCTCGCAAACGAAGACGCCCTTGCCCGCCGCGAGCCCCGACGCCTTCACGACGCACGGCACGCCGAGCGCATCGAGCGCCTGCCGCGCATCCTTATAAGAGGCGTAGGCACCACCCCGCGCGGTCGGGATGTGATGGCGCTGCATGAACGCCTTGGACCACGCCTTGCTGCTCTCGATCTCGGCCGCCTTCTGCGTGGGGCCGAAAATGCGTAGCCCTGCGTCGCGGAACTTGTCGACGATGCCGGCCGCCAGCGGACCCTCGGGGCCGACGATGGTCAAGTCCACGTTCTCGCGCACCGCCAGCGCCCGCAGCCCCTCGGGCGTGGGCTCGACATCGCGCACGCGGATGACCTTCACGAAGTCCGCGGACGCCATCCTTGCAGGTCGCCGCAAGCGTTCGAGCCCGGCGTTGCCCGGCGCGACGAGGATCGTCCCGACGCTCGGCGAGCGCATGAGCGCCCACGCCAGCGCATGCTCGCGCCCGCCGCCGCCCACGATGAGGACCGTCTTCTTCACGGGGATCTGTCCCGCGTTCTCGTCTCGCTGCGCGTGGTCAATGGACATCGGCGATCTCCAGCGGGTAGCGACCCGAAAAGCAGGCGCTGCAATGCGTGCGCGGCTCGGCGACCCTCGTGGGCAGCCCCGCGTCTGGGCCTTCGGCCCGTACGGGGCCTTCGCGAGGGAGCCCCTCGCGGATCGCGCGCATCATGCCGTCGTGCGTGAGGTAGGCGACGCTGTCGGCGCCGATGTGGCGCGCGATCTGCGCGATGTCGAGATGCGCGGCAATGAGGTCTTTTTGGCGCGGCATGTCGACCCCCATGTAGCAGGGGTTCTTCACCGGCGGCGACGACACGCGGACGTGCACCTCGGTCGCGCCCGCGTCGCGTACCAGCTGCACGATCGGCCCGGCGGTCGTGCCGCGCACGCTCGAGTCGTCGACCAGGACGATGCGCTTGCCGCGCAGGTTCTCGCTCAGCGGGTTGAACTTCAGGCGTACACCTGATTTGCGCAGCTCTTCGCTCGGTTGGATGAACGTGCGTCCGATGTAGCGGTTCTTGATGAGCCCTTCGCCATACGGGATCCCGGAGACCTGCGCATACCCGAGCGCGGCCGGCAGCGCGGAGTCGGGCACGCCGATGACGAGATCGGCCACCGCCGGCGCCTCGCGCGCGAGCTCGCGTCCTAGGCGCTGACGGACCGAGTGGATGAGCTGCCCCTCGATCTCGGAGTCGGGCCGCGCGAAGTAGACGTACTCGAAGCTGCAGAAGGCGCGCGCGCACTCGGGAACGCGCGCGCGCCGGCTTGTCATGCCGTCGGCACCGAGTCGCACGATCTCGCCGGGCTCGACCTCGCGGAGGAGCCGCGCGCCGATCGTTTGGAACGCGCACGACTCGGACGCGACGACCCAACCCTTGCCGTGCGGCGCATCGGGCGCGTCGATCTCGCCGAGAACCAACGGCCGCAGGCCATGCGGATCGCGCACCGCCCACACCGCATCGTGCGTCAGGAGGACCAGCGAATAGGCGCCCTCCGCGAGCTGCATCATGCGCTCGATGCGCGCGAACCAGTCGTGGCCCGGCTGCGCGATCCCCTCCGACATCGGCGTCGGCGCCGCGAGCAGCTGCGTCAGGAGCTCGCTGTCCGACTCCGACGTCAGCCCGACCCCGCGCGCGAGCAGGTAGCCGCGAAGGGCGCGCGCGTTCGTGACGTTGCCGTTGTGGCCGAGCGCGAGCGGGCCCGAGCCGGTGTGCAGCACGTAGGGTTGCGCGTTGCGGACCTCCGACGCGCCGGTGGTCGAGTAGCGCGTGTGGCCGACGCCGAGCGAGCCCGTGAGCGGCGCCAGATCCCGCTCGGTGAAGACCTGCGTCACGAGCCCCATGCCCTTGTGGGCGCGGATCCCGCCCTGCCCCATGACCGCAATGCCGGCCGACTCCTGGCCGCGATGCTGCAGCGCATAGAGCGCGAAGAAGGTGCTCTTGGCGACCTCGAGCCCAGGCGCGACGATGCCAAACACCCCGCACGCTTCGCGTAGACCGTCTTCGCCGAGTATGTCGCTCATTGCGGGGCTCCTCTTCGATGCAGGGTCGTGGGGTTGCGTAGGCCTTCGCCGAGCGGTCTTGGCGCGCGCGGGCGTCAGCCTCGCGCGAGCTCCTCATCGTCGCGCCGCAGCCTCTCGCGATGCTGCGCCTGCACCGCCGCGACCCGTTGCCGCATCCCGGCGTCCTGCAGGCCGAGGACCTTCGCACAGAAGAAGGCGGCGTTGTCAGGATCGAGCACCAGCGCCGGTGCGACGCCCGACGGCATGCGCAGCGAGCTGAAGACATCCGCGCCGCCGAAGCGATCCGAGTACGGCGGGCACGAGACGACCGGAGCCGTCACCGCCGCGCACAGCATAGCCGAGAGCGCGTTCGAGCGCCCCGCGATCGCCACGTAGACCTTCGGCCGCGGATCCGTCTCGTACTGCTCGATCACGTCGAGCAAGCGCGCCGGCGATTTGTGCGCCGAGGCGATGCGCAGATCACTTTGTACACCAAACGATTCGAGCGCCTTCTGCACGTGCCGCGCGTGCTCGAGGTCCGACTTGGACCCCATCAGGATCGGCACGATCGGGGTCGTCACTCTCGACCAGAGCCGCGCATGGGGCGGCGCACCGGGCTCGAACGTCGTCCCGGTCAGGCGCTCGAAGAGCTCGATGTATTTGCCGCCGAGGCGCGTGCGCAGCGCATCCGGCAAGGCCGGCGCCGGTCCGTCGCCGCTGTAGCCCATCGCCTTGAGCTCGAGACGCAGGAGCTCCTTGTCGAGGTGCTCGGGTGGCTGGCCGGTCTGCAGACGCGCTTCCCAGGCCGACTTCAGCCAGTAGCGCGAGGAATCGGGCGTGTGGATCTCGTCGATCAAACAGAGCTCGCCGTTCACCAACCCGAACTCGTATTTGGTGTCGACGAGCAAGAGCCCCGCCGCCTCGGCCACGCGCTGACCCTCCTCGAAGAGCGCGATCGCCGCGTCGGTCACGCGCTTCCAGAGCACCCGATCGACCAGCCGATCCTCGATCTCGTGCGGCGAGAGGCGCGCGTCGTGCTGCCCGGGGCCGGCCTTGGTCGTCGGCGTGATGACGGGCCGCGGCAAGCGATCGTCCTTGTGCAGGCCCTCGGGCAGCTCCAGGCCGTAAGGCCGCTCGACCCCATCCTTATAGAGGGTCCACAGCGACGTCGACGTGACGCCGGTGATGAACCCGCGCACGACCACCTCGACCGGCAGCGGCTCGGCGTCGCGCACGACCATCGCGTTCGGGTCGACCACCGCCAGGAGGTGATTCTTGACGAGCGCCTTGGTCTTCTCGAACCACCAGGCGGAGAGCTGGTTCAGCACCTGGCCTTTGTAAGGGATGGTGCCGAGCACGCGGTCGAAGGCCGACACGCGGTCGCTCGTCACGAGCAGGCGCTTGCCGCCGCCGAGCGGCCACGCGTCGCGCACCTTGCCCGATTGGGCGGGACCGAGGTGGGAGAGGCCCGGCGCGCGCTCGAGCGCATCGGCGAGTCCGGCGGTGAGTTGCTCTTGGCTCAGCATGGAACCTCCTGTTCGAGTCGCTTCAGCTCCGTCGTGACCTTGCCCGCGAACGCACGCGCCCGAATCGGCGCATCGCCCACGTGTCCGCGCGCATCGAGCAGCTCCGGGATCCGCCGCGGATCCAAGAAGGCGGTGATGCGCGGATCGGCCGCGAGCCGCTCCGGAAGCGGGTTTGCGTGCCCTGCCTGCACGGCCGGCCACGCGACCAACGCCTGCTCCCGCAGCACCTCGTGCAGGACCTGCCGATCCCCGCCGCCCTTGACCGCCTCCATCAGGACGCGCTCGGTCGCCGCGAAGACACCGTAGCTCGCAAGCAATCGCTCCGACGCGCCGCGATCGATGACGAGCCCGTTCAGGATCCCCGCGGTCCGCGCGACGATCGTATCCGCGATGAGGAACGCCTCCGGCAGCACCGAGCGCCGGTTGGCCGAGTCGTCCAGCGTTCGCTCGAGCAGCGAATGCGCCGCATTGTCCCACGCCACGCGCGGCAGAGCCGCCAGGTGCCGCGCCAGCGAGTCGATGTTCTCGGCGCTCACCGGATTGCGCTTGAACGGCATCGCGGAGCTGCCGACCTGATGCGTCCCGAACGGCTCGGAGAGTTCCCCCAAGACCGGCGACTGCAGTAAGCGCAGGTCGAACGCCAGCTTGTAGAGGCTCTGCCCGAGCCCCGCCAGCGCCGCCAAGACCGTATAGTCCTGCTTGCGTGGATAGGTCTGCGTCGCGACGTCGTATGCATCCAGCTGCAATTGTCGAAGGACCAACCCCTCGAGCCGCGCCGCCGCCGTCGGGTCCCCACCGAGCAATTCGACGTAGCCCGCCGAGGTCCCGGTCGCGCCCTTCAGGCCCTTGCCGCGCACGTCCGCGTGCACGCGCGCCAGCACGCTCGCGTCCTCCAAGAGGTCCTGCGCCCACTGCGCAAAGCGATAGCCGAGGGTGGTCGGCTCGGCCGGCTGGAGATGGGTGAACCCCATCGTCGGGTGGTCCGCGTGCGCCTCGACCAAGCGCGCGAGCCGCGCCAAGAGCGCATGCAACGCCCGTCGCACGAGCCCCAGCGAGGCCTTCATGCGCAGCGCGTCGGCGTTGTCCTCGATGTCCATCGAGGTTGCACCCAGATGCAAGATTCCGCCGCCGACCGGACACTGGGCCGCGTACACGCGCAGCTCGGCGACCAGATCGTGCTTCAGCTCTCTTTCCAGTTCCTCGGCCGCGGCGACATCGATCTCCAACGCATGCGCCGCGACGTCCGCGACCTGCTCGGCCGTCACCAATCCGAATTCGGCTTGGGCCCGCGCCAGCGCGACCCAGATCTGCCGCCAGGTGCGCCGCTTCTCGCACTCGCTCCAGATCCGCCGCATGGCCTCGGACCCATAGCGGTACGAGAACGGCGAGTGCCACCGTTCATGGTCGAGCGCGGAAGTGTGAACCCCTTTCACGCCGACCGCGCTCATCGCCGCAGCCGCCCGCGGAACCAGGGCGAGAGGTGCAGCTCCAAGAGCTGCTCGCGCTCGGCGCCGACCGACACGAACTCGAGCGGCACGCCCGCGAGCTCGGCGATACGATGCAGATAGGCGCGCGCCGGCTTCGGCAGATCATCCCAGCGTCGCGCCTCGAGCGTCGACGCCTTCCAGCCCGGCCAGCTCTCCAAGATCGGCTCGACCTCTTCCATCTCCGGCGTGTCAGGCACGTAATCGATGGTCTTGCCGTCCAGCTTGTAGCCCGTGCAGATCTTGAGCTCGTCCATTCCATCGAGCTCATCGAGCTTGGTCACCGCCAGGCTCGAGAACCCGTTGAGCCATGCCGCGTGCCCGACCGCCACCGCGTCGTACCACCCGCAGCGCCGCGGCCGCCCGGTCGTCGCGCCATACTCGGCCCCGGCTTTCCTCAGGAACGCGCCGACGTCGTCGTGCAGCTCGGTCGGGAACGGCCCCGCGCCGACCGCCGTCGAGTACGCCTTCACGACGCCGATCACGCGGTCGATGGCCGTCGGCGGCAGCCCCGCGCCCGCCGCCCCGACCAGCGGATTCGAGCTCGTCACATACGGATACGTCCCCCAATCGAGGTCGCGCATCACGCCGAGCTGCCCCTCGAGCAGCACGTTCTTGCCCTCGTGCACCGCGCGCCGGACGATCGGCAGCGTGTCGACGATGCGCTCCTTGAGCGCCTCGCCCCAGGCGACGCACTCCGCGAGCAGACCGTCCATCGTCAGCTCGGCCTCACCATAGTAAGCGAGCAGTCGGTTCTTCTGCTCGAGCGTTTGTGAAAGGCGTTCACGCAAGTAGGTCGGTCGCAGCAGGTCGCCCATGCGCACGCCTGCGCGCGCCGACTTATCAGCGTAGCACGGCCCGATCCCGCGCTTGGTCGTCCCGATCTCTTTGCCGCCGCGGCCCTTTTCCTGCAGCCCATCGAGCGTCCGATGGTACGGCAGGACCACGTGCGCGCGCTTCTCGACCCAGAGGTTCGAGAGCGGGATCTGCGCGGCCGCGAGGCTCCGGATTTCCTCCAAGAGCCCGCCCGGCGACACGACGGTCCCCGCGCCGATCACGCAGTTCGTCGCCGGGTTGAAGATCCCCGACGGCACGATGTGCAGCGCGAACTTGCCGTGCTGATTCACGACCGTGTGACCGGCGTTGTCCCCACCCTGGAACCGAATGACCAGGTCCGCGTCCTGCGCGAGCCAGTCGACCATCCGCCCCTTTCCCTCGTCGCCCCACTGGGCCCCCACCACGGCAGTCACAGGCATGGTCTTTGTCCTCGTGCAGTCGTTGCTTGATTAGGGCACGGCCCGATCGGCCAGCGCGATGTCGTCAGAGCGATGCGGCGTACCGAATACCTTCTTGAAAGAGCGCGAGCCCGCTCTCGCCACCACCGCCGCGATGGAACGTCGGATGTTGGTGCGGGAAGATGTGATCCTCGGCGTGCGGCATGAGGCCGAGCGCGGTGCCATCGGCGTTCGTGAGCCCGGCCCAATCGTCGGTCGAGCCGTTCGGGTTGCCCGGGTAGCCGTCGTCGTCCGCGTTCGGTGCGGCCGGTGTTCGTTCGTAGCGCAAGGCGCCCAAGTCGCGCGCCTTCACGTCGGCGCGCGTGGCCTCGTCGGCGAACATGACGCGCCCCTCGCCGTGCGCGACGACGCAGGCGATCGGCTCGGTGAGCGCGCGCGTGAAGACGCACGGGCTCGCGGGATTGGGCAAGAGGCGCACCCAGCGGCACTCGAAGTGCGCGCGCGCGTTGCGCGTCAGCGTGGTCGTGCGCGGGCCCCGTGGGGCGTGCGTGCCGGGGAGGATCCCGGCCTTCACGAGCGCCTGGAAGCCGTTGCAGATCCCGAGCACCGGACGCTTGTGTGAAAGAAATTCACGAACCACGTCGCCAAAGCGCGTCTCGAGCTCGAGCGCGAAGACCTTGCCCGCGCCGAGGTCGTCGCCGAACGAGAAGCCGCCCGGCACGACGATCATGCGGTAGGCGAGCAGATCGCTTGGCTGATCGCTCAGCTCGGTGAGCGTCCGGATCGTCGCATCGCCGCCAGCCGCCGCCACCGCGAGAGCCGCCTCGCGGTCGCGATTCGTGCCAGGGGCATGGAGAACGAGGACCGGCGGGCGCATCGGTGGGCTTCCTACCAGTCCCCCGACGATTCGGCTAGGGTCAAGGCGCAGAGCCGCATGCGGTGCGGTCCGGCGGCATTTCCGGGTGGGCGCGGCCGGGCCCCCAAGCGTCCCCCAACGCCTCGGAGACCCAGCCGCGCCCGAAGGGGTCGCGCGCCGCGTGCGGCGCCGCGCGTCAGCGAGCGAGCTCGGGGCCGACGCAGCGCGCGTCGTCCCAGGGTGCGTAGGCCGGATCGAGCAGCGCGCCCGCGTCGAAGGCGGCCGCGGGCGAGCCCAGCAGGAACTCCGCGCAGGCACCGGCGGCGCATGGCACGCACGCCTCGCCGGGCACGCTCGCGACGAACTGGCAGAGGTCGAAGCCGGCGACGACGCTGCCGGAGGCCGCGTCCATGCGGCCGCTGACGGCCAGGTTCGCGAGCTGCGTCCCGGCGACGTCGGCGGTGCCCGCGATCTGGAAGTCCTCGAGGCCGACCCACGTGCCGAACGCATACGCGTCGAGCGCGACCGGGTCCGACACGAAGGCACCGTCGACCCCGAGGTGCACGGTTCCGAGCGCGACCGGCGCAACGCACGCCAGCGCGATCCAGCCGGCCTCGGCGAGGGTCCCGAGCGCAAAGGCGGCGGTCAGCGTCTGCCCGTCTTCGCTGGCCGAGAGGAACTTCACGAGCACCCCCTCGGGCATCAGATCGGGGTTCATCTCGGCCGCGGTCGGCGCGGTCCAGCCGAGCTCGGAGGCCACGAACGTCTTGCCGACGAGGTTGCGCGCGGTCTGGTTCGTGACGACGATCCGATAGGTGCGCGAGGTGATGAGGTTCTTGTTCGCGTAGGGGACGTAGGTCGCGTACGGGAAGTCGATCCCGGCGCGGACCTCGTAGACGCCGGGACGGGTGGCCGTGAAGACGCCGCTCTTGGTGTAGTCGCGCGTGAAGCGTGGCCAGTCCGCGTTGATGTTCGGCCAGGCGCCGGCGTTGACGACGCCGGGGCTGAGCCCGGCCGGATCACCCGACGCCACGCGCCAATTTGCGTAGCCCTGACCCCGCGCCCGCGAACGATCGGTGGTAGCGATCCAGACACTGAAGCGCACCGACTCGCCGATATCGAGGGTGCACTGGACCGGCGTCGCGAACCCGTAGCTCACGCCGTCGGCGTAGGACGTGAGCGGCGTCGGCTTGGCGAGGACGCAGGACGCGCGCGCGCTCGTGTCGGCGAGCGCGAGCGTCGCAAGGAGGGTCGTGAACGCGATGAGACCGAAACCAGCGCGCGATGTGCAGACCGAAGCGAGTTTCATAGGGGCAACCTCCTGCTCCGTGGCGGTGGAGCGAGGGCAACCCTACGAGAAGGGCTCGGCAGGCCGATCTCAAGCGATCTCAATTCGCGCGGAGGCTGCGCCCCGACTCAGGGCGCGCACGCGTAGGTGACGCGCTTGTCGTAGACCGGGCGAACGCCGGACACGGCGGTCGTCTGGCTGTCGCCCTGGGTCACCTTGGTCGAGTCCTCGCTCGTCGCCGTGATGGGGCCGGAGTTCACCGCGACGCCGTCCTTGGCTTTGTCGGTGCGCTCGCCGTAGTTGGTGTTGGTCTGCGCGTAGTTCTCCGAGCCGACCAGAATCGAGTCGCGCGCGAGGATGCGATAGTGGCCTTTGCCGCAGTGCTGCTCCATGAGGACGACCGCCTTGTCCATGGAGTCGTCGTCGAAGGCCGCAACCGAGATCACGCCGCCCTTGGCGTCCTGAGAGAAGATCTGTGCCGAGCCACATCCCATCAAACCCGACCCGACGAGCACGGCGCCGAAGAGAACCATCCGCAATGACACGATCAACCTCCACGCGAGGACGGGCCGATGCGGCGGAGCGACCCCCGCTCCCGAGGCCGCATCTGCCCCTTCGGCGACCGATGCTACCCCGCTGCGGGCGGCCTGGGAAGGGCCGCCAAGCGGCGTCGGTCTGTGGTACAACCCAGGGGTATCCGTCTGCCAGCGGAGGAGCGATGGACGCGCGCAACGCACTGGGGATCGTGTCGTGTCTCGCGATGACCGTCGCGTGCCAGAAGGGCCCGCCCGAACCCGGCGCGGCGACGTCCGAATCGCCGTCGGCTCGGTCCGAAGACGCGGCCGCGATCCCGTTCCATGGGCCCGACGGATTCAACAAGCCCGACGGCTGGGTCGCCTTCGACGGGCCCGACGGCCTCTACACCGTCCTGTTTCCGGGCACCCCGACGACCCGCGAATCGAGCGAGACGACCGGCGGCAACGTCGAGGTGACGAAGCTCGCGCTCTACGAGGCCCACGGTGGCCGCAACGTCTACGTCGCGGCGGTGTCCGAGGTCGCCATTCCGGGGCTCTTCGACCTGCGCGCGGGCGTCCGCGGGGTCGTGAAGAACGCCGTGTCCGGGGTCGGCGGCACGATCGCCACGGTGCGCGAGCTGGCCTGGGGAGCGGCGGCGGGGCGGGAGGTGACGTTCGACGCGACCGTCGAGGGGACGCGCATCACGGGCCTGGTTCGCGCGTACATCCTGGCCGGCGAGAAGACGCGCTACTGGCGCGTCATGGCGATGAACGTGGGCGCGAGCCTCGACGGTCCGTCGCGTGCGTTTGTCGAGAGCTTCACGCTCGGGATTCCGAAGGAGGCCGCGCCGCCCAAGCGCGTGGCGCGCGTGCTGGAGCGGAGCGACGGCACGGTGTCGGTGGCGCAGCCACCGAGAGAAGGTGCGAAGCACGTGCCCGTGACCCCGTCGGCGGATGAGGGCGTGGGGCTCGCGCCGATCATCACGGGGAACATCACGTTCGTCGCTCCCAAGGCGGGCGCGAGCTGGTTCGAGGTCGCGTTTCCGTGCTTGCGTGCGGGCATCGGGCTCGAGGCGGGCGGGACGGTCGCGGCCGCGATGTACAAGGCGAGCCCGCTGATCGAGCCGGCGATGAAGGCGGCGGGCATCGATCCGGATCGGGACATCGCGGCGCTCGGGTATTGGGAGAAGGGCGACGCGCGCGCCGTGTACCTCGCGGTCACGTTGCGCGCGCCGGCGGCGATCGGGGGCGTGATGGCGGGGATCCCCAACGCCAAGAGCAAGCTCCTCGCGCCGCTCGCGTGGTCGCTCACCCTCCGAGGCGACGCCGGCCCGCGGACGATTCACGTGCGCGTCCTGCCGCTGACCTGGGGTGACAGCGTCCCCGACGATGCCTGGTCGCACGAGGCTGCGGCCGCCACCCATCTCGTCGCCATCAGCTTCGGCGGTCCGGCGGCGGGTGCGAAGGCGCCGGCCGATCCCCTCACGGCCCTCGAAACGGGCCCCGACGCCGAAGCGCGCGTTCGCTACGTCGAGGGCCTCCTCCCCGCGCCCTACGGGCGTTGCGTCATCGGCGCGATGGGCCCGGGCGCCTTCAAGCCGGGCTTCGCGCTGACGGACGGCCGCTTCGTCTTCGCGCTCCCCGCGGGAAAGAACGACCCGTTCACCCAGATGCTCGGATCGAACCGGACGGTCGATCTCGGCGTCGAGTTTGCGCTCGTCCCGGCGCCCGCCCAAGCGGACCTCGATGGCTGGGTCGCCGAGACCGAGGCGATGCTGGCGACCACCGTCGCCGGCGTGCGCGCGCAGTTCGAGAGCGTTCCGGGTGCCGGCGCCTACCTCGATCGGTACATGGAGCTCTTCGGCTCCCTCGGCAAGATCGGGCTGAAGACGACGCTCGTCGGCAAGGTCGTGACCGTGTCCTGGCGCAGCGATCGCATCACGGCCGCCGACGCCGACGCGTTCGAGGCCAAGGCCGAGGCGCTGGAAGCGGCGCCGCCGTCCCCCTGAAAGTGACTCCGCGTCGGAGGCGTCTGGGGGGCGGCGGCGTCGCAAAGCGCTCTCGACTACTTCGCGCTGACGTCCCCGGCGGCCGCGACGACCGTGGCGCCGAGCGTCTGGAGCAGGACCCCGTTCGCGTCCGAGACCTCGACCGTCCAGACTCCCGCGTCGTTCTTGCCGATGCCCTTCTTGGACCAGGTTTTCCAGCCGTACGAGTGGCCGACCGGCAGGGTCACGGCGAGCTTCGTCTTGCCGTTCTTCTTCCACACCATCGTGATCGTCGAGGCCTCGCCGAGGTTCTTCACCTTGACCCACGCGTAGAGCGCGCCGACCGAGGTGTCGAACTCGGCCGCAGCCCCGATCGGCTCGCGCGCCTCGACGGCCGTCGCGAGCTTGCCGGCGGCCACCGCGAGCGGCGCGGGAACCACCGGAACGCCGGCCGCGGCGACGACAGGCGCGGGCGCGGGCGCGGCGGCGAACGCGACGCTCGGCACGGCGGCGGTCGAGACGAAGGCGGCGAGGACGAGGCGGCGGGTCACGAGCGAGAGCGAGCGACGAATCACGGCGAGTCTCCTGGGTGCGAGCGACATGCTCGCGGCAGTCTCATCGCAATCGGTGTGCCAGGCTCGCGTCGGCCTGGAAAGCGGGTTTCAGCCGCGTCGCCGTGTCACCGCGGACACGCCCTGACACACGCAATCTGGGTCAGGGATGCGTGCCCTCAGGTCTCGTCCGCGAACACCACGCCGCGCGCATCCCGCGCCTGAAACGGCAGATCGAGGCGCGGCGCGCGGGCATGGGCGCCGGCCAGAATCGCCGGCCGCTCGGCGAACGTCGTCGGGTAGTAGTTCATGAGGAAGAGCGTCATCGCGCCCTGCGCCTCCGGCGTCGCTGCGTGCGCGATCCGAGCCGCAAGCTCGGGCGCCCGGCACGCGCGCGCCGCGGTCCCGAGCCCCGCCAAGTCCCAAACGGACGGCGCCGGCACCGGCTCGAACTCGCCACATCCCTCGTCAGGGCACGGCCGCGGGTCGTTGCCGCCGCGCCACAGGGCCGTCTCGCCGGGCGTCGCAAACGGATCGACCGGCTTGCCGTCGAGCCACACATTGAAGTGGACGTGCGGCGGGCTCCAAGGGAACGCCACGACCGCGTCGAGGCCCGAGTACGCCGAGAGCGCGAACGGCTCGCCGCGCCGCAGGACATGGCCGACCGGCACGAGCGCGCGCCCGAGGTGCGCCGACATCGTGAAGAGCCCGTCGCCGTGGTCGATGAGGACCTTGAGACCGCCGCGGTTGAAGTCCGACGTGATGAGCGCCACGCGTCCAGGCGCCGGTGCCACGACCGTGGTGCCGATCGGGACGGCGAAGTCGGTCCCGTTGTGGCTGTCGTAGGTCAGCCCGCGACCGCGGAAATCGCGGACCTGCGTGCGCTCGACCGACCAGCCGGCGGCGTGCGGGGTCGGGGTGCGATTGAAGAGATTGGAGACATGAACGCGCCCGTCCGCGCGCCGCCGCCCGAGCCACGTGCGGACCCCGAGCGCTGGCCGCAGGATGCCGAGCGAGGACCTGCCGACGCGCGTCTTCGGGATGTGCGGGGAGCCGCCGAGGACGAGCCGCACCGCCCTAAGCGTGTCCGAAAATGGCGTAAGTCCGAAGACTTCGAGCGGGCTCAGCATGGGGTCGTCCTGGTGATCGGAGGTCATTGTGCGCGGCGCGCGGCGCGTTTCGAGAACGCCCATATCATTACTCGACGGCTGCGCGAAACTCCGGTCCCGTTTCCCGCGCATGGCACCGTTATCCCTTTTCACGCGCAGCCCGTTGCGGCACTATGCGCGTCCCCTGAGACCCGTGTCCGGAGCCGGCCTTGCTCGACGCCATCGTGGAAGCCATCAAGTCGTTCATCGAGTCCGTCGGCTACCCCGGCATCTTCATCTTGATGGTGCTCGAGAGCACGCTCGTGCCCGTGCCCTCGATCGTCGTGATGGGCTTTGCCGGCGTGCTCGCGCACGACGGCCGCTTCTCGCTGCCGCTCGTCATCCTCATGAACACGCTCGGTGCGCTCGTCGGCAGCTGGCTCTTCTATCAGTGGGGCGCGCGCGGCGGAAAACCGCTCCTCTTGCGGGTCGGCAAGTGGTTCCTCCTTCGCCCCGCCGACATCGAAAAGACCGAGGCCTACTTTCACCGCCCGCGCCTCATGACCGTCTTCGTCGCGCGCCTCATCCCGGTCGTGCGCCACTTCATCTCGTTCGTCGCCGGCCTCGGTCACATGCCGATGCGCCCGTTCCTCATCCAGACCCTCGTGGGCGCCACGCTCTGGGGCGGCCTCATGGCCACGCTCGGCTACTTCCTCGCGAGCCAGTGGGACACCATCACCAAATACATGAAGCCCATCGAGTACGTCATCGGCGGGCTCATCGTGGTCGCGGCCATCTACCTGGTCCTGCGCTTCCGCAAGCGCCGTCAGGCCGAGCGCGAGCGCGCGGCCGCCGGCGCCCCGACTGCCGCCGCCTGAGCCGCGTCCCTCGCCCCCGCTCACACCTTCGTGAGCGTGCCGTTCTCGACCTTGAAGGACACCGCCTCGTACGGCGCGATCGCGGCCGCCGAGTCCCCGGCCGTGTCCACGGTCACGTGCTCGATCGGCGCGAGATACATCGTCGCGTTGCACGCGTTCGCGTCGAGCGCGAACGTGATGAAGCCCGCCGCGTCGTTGTTGGCGAACTCGAGCTCGGGATAGGTCGACTTCAGGAAATCCTCGAGGTGCTTCACCACAGCCACAACGCTTGGCAGTTGGCTGATCCCCGCGGCGACCGAGTCGACCTTGGCGCGCACGAAGCCCTTGAAACTCTCCGACGAGATGCCGCCGCCCGTGAACTCGACGACGCCGTTCGCGCCCGTGCCCTTGACGTGCTCGGTCGCGTAGAATGAGTGGATGTCCCCGGAAAGAATCAGGGAATTGGGGATCCCGCGCAGCAGATCCAGCAGCGCGTCGCGCTTCTGCGGAAAGCCATCCCACTGGTCGACGCTGAAGAGGAACGGCGACCGAAGCAGGTTCCGGAAGAGCCCGAGCCCTTCGATGACGAGGTCGCGATCGGGGTGGTTCGCCAAGACCGCCGGGAACCCTGCCGCGCTCACATCGAGGATCATCGAGGTCATCGAGATCGACGACGCGAGCATCTTCCAGGTCGCCGTCGAGCCCTGCAAGGTCGTGCGGAGCCAGGTCTCCTGCGTCGCACCGAAGACGTCCTGCGATGCGGGATCGGCCGCGTAGCGCGCCTTCGCCATCGCCTCGTAGTGCTTCTTCTCGACAAGATACCGCGCGTGCAAGCCGTCGGCCGCAAAGAGCGTCTCGGCCGAGAAGCGCAGGTGATCGTACGTCGCCCCGCGCGTCAGCACCGAGGTGGTACTCACGTCGAGCGCCGTGACGCGCGCCGCCGTGATGTCGTCCTTCAGGAGCGCGTTGATCGCGACCGCCGACCAGTGCCCCTTCACCTGCGCGGTCGCGCGCGCCGTCGCCTGCGCCTCGGTCTCGGTCGGCAGCTCTGCCTGATATTGTTTCACGACCGCCGCGAGCAGCAGCGGCTTGTAGGCCGCATACGCCGCGTCATCGATGTCGACGACCGTCGGGTAGAGGTTGACCCCGCCGTCGCCGAGCGCCTCCGGATCGATACCCGCCGCGACCAGCCCGGCCGCGTCGATCGAGACGCGCGCGTAGTGGACGTCCTCCGGCAGCAGGTGATCGGGGCGATACGTCCGCGTGTCGCTCATGACGAGGTGGCAGTGTTTGCCAAAGCGAAAGTCGCGGTAGATGAATGTGCCAGAATCCGTCACTGGCACTTTCGTGCCGATATCGAGCGCATTCCCCGCGGTGTTGAGGCCATGCCCACTCGGCAGGAACTCGAAATTCGCGCGCTCCGCGTTCCCGCGCCGCGTGGTCTGACCGTTCTCGTCGACCCGGCCGTCGAAGTAGGTCGCGTTGTCCGCCCAGCAGTCATCCGAGAACTCGTGGTCGTCCCAGACGAACACGAATGGCACCTTCTCGTGCACGGCCTGCAGGTCCGGATCGCTGCGATACGTCTTGTAGAGCTCGCGGTAGTTCGCGAGGCTCTGGGCCGCGTAGTGCGTGACCTTGCCGCTATCGTCCTGGAACGCGATCGCGCCTGCGGTGTCGGTGAAATACACGCCGCGGGCGCCGCTCGGCGACGCCTGGAACGTCGGGTCGCCGGTCGTCTCGTAGACGTAGTCGCCGAGGTGGACGACCACGTCGAGCTCGTCGACCATCGTCAGCATCTTCGCGTAGCTGTGGTAGTAGCGACCGATGAAGTCCTGGCAGCACACGAGCGCGAACTTGACGGGCACGTCCGCGTCCGCCGTCGGGGCGGTTTTGGTGCGCCCGATGCGCGAGCCCAGCCGCAGGTCCGGCGACTCGTAGACGAAGCGGTAGTAGTAGCGCGTCGCCGCGTCGAGACCCGAGAGGCGGATCTTGACCACGTAGTCGTTGGCCGCATTTGCCGTGAGCGTCTGCGTCACGATCGGGTCGGCCATGTCCTCGGTCTCGCTGACCAAGAGCGTCAGCTTGAGGTCACCCGTCGCCGCCGCGTCGACCGCGCGCGCCCAGAGGACGATGCTGTCGGGGCGTGGATCGCCCGAGGCGATCGACTGCGGGAAGTAGCTCGCGCCGTCGGTGATGGGCCTGAGCTTGACGGTGTCGTCGGCGCAGGCGGCGCCGAAGCGCAAGACGGCCGGCGCAGCGAGGCCGAGGCCGACCAGCTGGAGGAAGCGGCGGCGACTCGGGTCTTTGTTCGTCATGGTCCCTCTCTCCTTCGATTCGTCGCGGGCGATGCGCTCTTCGAGAGCGAAGTCAGTGGACACCTTTTTTGGGCCGTAGCTGTCCGGAGCCACTACCGAATTCGTTCCAGGTCGTCGGCGCAAAGCCGTTGTCGACCTGCACCATGTCGATGCAGCCCGGCACCGGGCACACGATCTGGCAGAGATTGCACCCGACGCACTCGCTCTCGTCGACGCGCGGGACGAACGTGTCCGCTTGCTTGTGGATGCACTGATGCGCGCCGTCGTGGCACGCGACCACGCACAAGTGACAGCCGATGCACGTCTGCGCGTTGATCTTGGCGATCGTCTCGTAGTTCATGTCGAGGTCGCCCCACTCCGAATAGCGGGGTACGGCGCGGCCGATGAGGTCATCGAGCTTGTACATGCCTTTGTCGCGCATGTAGTTCGTCAGGCCCTCGATCATGTCCTCGACGATGCGATAGCCGCGCAGCATGACCTCGGTGCACACCTGGACGCTGCTCGAGCCGAGCGCGATGAACTCGACCGCGTCACGCCAATTGCTGATGCCGCCGATGCCCGAGATGGGCAGGCCGAAGCTGCGTTCGCGCGCGAGAGCCGCGACCATGTGGAGCGCGATGGGCTTGACCGCGGGCCCGCAATAGCCGCCGTTGGTGCTGGCATCGGCGACGCGCGGCTCGGGCACCAGGCGATCGATGTCGACCCCGATGATGCTCTTGATCGTATTGATGAGCGACACGCCGTTGGCCCCGCCCGCCTTGGCCGCGAGCCCCGCCGGCACGATGTCGTCCACATTCGGTGTCAATTTCACGAGCACCGGAATGGTCGAGTACTTCATCACCCAACCGGTAATGCGCTCGTTGAGCTTGGGCTCCTGCCCGACCGCCGATCCCATGCCGCGCTCGCACATCCCGTGCGGGCACCCGAAGTTCAATTCGAGCCCGTCGGCACCCGTGTCGATGCTGCGCAGGATGATGTCGCGCCACTCTTCCTCGGTCTCGACCATGAGCGACACGATGACCGCGTGCTTCGGGTAGCGCTTCTTGACCTCGGTGATCTCGCGGAAGTTGACCTCGAGCGGCCGGTCCGTGATGAGCTCGATGTTGTTGAAGCCGATCGCGCGCGTCCCCCGATAGTGAAGCCCGCCGAAGCGGCTCGACACGTTCTGGACGGGCACCCCGAGCGTCTTCCACACCGCGCCGCCCCAGCCCGTGTCGAACGCGCGCATCACCTGATCGCCGCTGTTGGCCGGCGGCGCCGACGCGAGCCAGAACGGGTTCGGGCTCTTGATGCCCGCGCAATTGGTCGACAGATCGACGGTCACTTTGCCGTTGCCGCTCATGCCTTGGCTCCCGTCAGAAACGCGTGGATCCCGTGCGCCGCGTCGCGCCCTTCGGCGACCGCGTTGACGACCTCTTTGCCGCCATTGGTCAGGTCGCCACCGGCGAACCACTTCGCGCGCCCGGTCGCTCCGTTTGCAGATACGTGCAAGCGTTGCCGGTCGACCACGATGCCGTCGAGGGCCGCGAGCTCGCTGACTAGTTTCGCCTGACCGATCGCGACCAGCACCAGATCTGCAGGGAGCTCATGCTCGCTGCCGGCGATCGGCTGCTTCTGGTCGTCGACCTTGATGCAGCGGATCCCACGCACCTGCGCGTCGCCCAGATAGCCGATCGGCAAGGTCTGCCAGGCCGTGCGAGCGCCGTCGATCTTGGCGGCCTTCCACTCGTGCGCGTACCCGGGCATGCCGCCCTCCTTGCCGCGGTAGACCAGCGTCACGTCCGGGACCCCGAGCCCGAGCAGCTCTCGGACGGCGTCGATGGCCGTATTGCCGCCGCCCACGACGGCCGCGTGGCGGACGCCGCCGAGCTCGAACGCCCCGAGCTTCATGCGCTCGATGGCATGCACCGCCCCCTCGACCCCCGCGAGCGTCTCGCCCGGGATCCCGAGAACGCTGTCGGGCCCAAGGCCGATGCCGACGAATATGGCGTCATATTCGTTCTCGAGTTGGGTCAAGGTCACATCGCGCCCGACCTCGATCCCGCACTTGACGTCGATGCCGCCGATGGCGAGCACCCAGGCGACCTCTTCGGCGGCCCGGTCCGCCTTCATCTTATAAGGAGCGACGCCGGTGGTATTGAGCCCGCCCAGCACCGAGCGCTTTTCATAGAGGGTCACGCCATGCCCGTGGCGCCGAAGGGCGTGCGCGCAGGCCAGTGAGGCCGGGCCGCCACCGATGAGCGCGACGCGCTTGCCGGTGTCGGGGCCGGCCTCGTAGAAGCGCCAGCCGGCAGTGAACGCGCTGTCGGTTGCATAGCGCTGCAACTTGCCGATCTGGATGGGCGGCTGCTCGAGGCGGTTGTAAACGCAGTCGCCGACGCACAGCGTCTCGACCGGGCAGACGCGCGCGCAGCTCATCCCCAGGATGTTCGAATCGAAGATGGTCTTGGCCGCGCCCTCGACGTTGCGCGTCGCGATCTTGCGGATGAACTCGGGGATGTTGATGCCGGTCGGGCACGCCGTGATGCACGGCGCGTCGAGGCAGTAGAGGCAGCGGTTCGCCTCGGCGGCGGCGTGGTCGGCCGTGAACGCCGGCTTGAAGTCGGAGAATACGGTCTCGGCCCGCTCGGGCGGGATGTCGTGCACGTGCGTCATCGACGCGGCCTCCATGAGCGCCGGTGGAACGGTCCGGCGTTGATCGCGATAGCTTGCCCCGGCGCGAATGTAGACCGGTTCCCGGGTGCCTGCAATGCGCCCGCGAACCGCATTTGACCGCGGGCGGCGCCTGACGCAAGCTCCGCCGGTGACGTGCGCGTGACCGACGACCCCCACGACCAGCTTCCCATCACCGATCCCACCGAGCTCGGCCGCATCGCGGGCTTCGCGCTCGTGCGCGAGACGCCGGTCGCGAGCGTGCTCGATGCGATGCGCGCCGACGCGTCGAGCGAGGCCGAGCTGCTCACGCGCCTCTTCGGCGCGCTCGTGCGCGTGCCGCCGACCGCCCTGCCCGAGGCGGTCGACCGGGCCATGCGCGCGCTCACCGTAGGGACCCTCACCGTGCTCTGGCGTCAGCGCGCACCGACGGTGCCGGGCACGGTGGGAGTCAGTTTCCGGCGGGCGCTCGGGCGCTTCGCGCACGAGGTCGCCGCGATGGCCGATGCGCGGCGCGCGGCCGCCGGCGACGCGGTCGAGATTCATTTGCTGCGAGGCGTGCGCGTCAAGACCGTACTCGAGCTGGCGCGCCTGATGCGCCTGGCAATCAGCGCGCGCGCGCAGCAGGAATTCTGGCAATATGGCACATTCACGGTCGGTCAGTGGCTGACCAAGAGCGGCGCCGGTGCCCCGAGCCTCGACGCGCGCCGCATTCTCGGCGGCGTCGAGTCCGCCTGGATCCAGGCGAGCAAGCAGGCCGAGCCGCTGCGGGCCGCACGGCAGGCGGCGCGCGAGGGCTACGGCGGCCCGGCGCGCGACACGGTCCGGGCGCTGCTGCGGCTGCTCGCGGCGCAACAGGGCGTGCCGACGCCGCTCGAAGTCTCCCGTCAGGGCGCCTGCGAACGCGGCCTGACCTACGTCGAGTCGGCGCATCGCTTCGACGCGCACGTCGGTGACAGTTGCCCCGCCTGGGGTTGGTGCGACGTCGTGAGCGTGCGCCTCGACGACACGAGCGCGCCAAGCGTCTCCTGCTCGCGCGGGGACGAGCCGTGCAGCGGCAAGCGGCTCGCGCTGGAGCTCGCGCTCGATGCGCTCGTCGATCCCGAACTCCCGGTCGCAAACGGGGCGATGCTGCGGGCCGACTCCGGCGTGGCGGGCGACGCGCGTCTCTTGGCGCGCCTGGACCAGGCCATCGCGCGGGCGCGCGCCTCGCAGCACGACGAGGAGGGGCGGGTCGGCTGGGTCGTGACGCCGGGCGAGCGACTCGAGCTCGTACGGATCAGTGCGCGCAAGGTCGGCGGTGGCTTCAAGACCAAGAAGTTCGCGCGCAACGAGGGGCGGCGTGCGCTCACGCGGCCGGCGCACGTGGCGGCCCTCGCGCAGCTCGGCGGCATGACCGACCGCAAGACCGGGGATGAAAACGAGTTCGACGCCTGCGTGGTGCCGGCCCTTGTCATTTTGGCGGGCGATCCCGATGTCTATGTGAAGACGGGCAACGACCTTCGGCCGCTGGCGGTCCTGCTTGCCGAGCCGCGGCTGGCGACGCGCACCGAGACGGGTCCCACGGGCGAGGCGGTGCGCCTCGTGCTCCAGCTCGGCGATGCCACTTTCGACCGCCCGCCGGAGTTTGTGGGCAGTTGGCTCGTCGCCTTCGACGTGCCCAACGGGCGCGTGACGATCGGCCATGTGCCGGCGGCCCTCGCGGAGGCGGCCGAGGTCCTCATGCGCGGGCAGCCGGTGGCGATCGGACCCGAGGCACGCGGGCGCTTTGCCGAGGCGATGCTGCGCCTCGCGCGCGTCGTGCCGGTCGTCCCCGATCGCCTGTGGCTCGGGACGCGCATCGACGAGGCGCCGACCTGGGTGCTCAAGCTGGAATGGTCTGGGACCGCCTCGGAGCGCGGTCTTCAGGCCACGCTCGGCCTTCGTCTCGGCGAGGGCGTCGGGATCCTCGTACCCGGCGAAGGGGACCGCATCGTCCCGCGGCAGCGCATCAAGCCCGACGGCGCGATCGAGGTCGGGCACACCGAGCGCGATCCGGTCGCCGAAGTCCAGGCCGCGTCCGCGCTTGCGGCGCGCTTCGGCGTGAGTGTGCCGGGGAATGTGGCGGCATATGCCTGGCATATTCGCGCGCTCGACGCGGCGCTCGCGTTCGTCGCCAGCGCGCACCAGCTCGCGATCACCGATCGGCTCGAGGTCGTCTGGGCGTCGAAGCCGCTGGCGCTCGTCCGTGGCGCCAAGCCGGATCGCCTGAAGCTGCGGCTCGGGTTCCGACGCGACTGGCTCGATGTCGCGGGCGGCTTCACGCTCGATGGCCACGAGCTTCCGCTTGCGCAGCTCCTTGGTGCGCTGCGTGATGGCAAGCGCTTCGTCCCGCTCGACGATACACGTTTTCTGGAACTCGGCGACGAGCTCCGGCGCGCCCTAGCGCCGCTGGCCAGCCTCGTGCGCACCCGCGGTGACACGCTGACCGCCAGCCCGCTGGCCGCACCGCTCGTCGCGGAGCTGGCACGCGAAGGGGTCACGATCGACGGCCCACCCGAGTGGCTGGCATTCTCGGATCGAATGCGCGCCGCGACCGAGCTCGAGCCGGTCCTCCCGCTCACCCTCGAGGCGACGTTGCGCCCCTACCAGCACGCCGGTTTCGCGTGGGCGATGCGCCTTGCGCACTGGGCGCCGGGCGCCTGCCTCGCCGACGACATGGGGCTCGGCAAGACGCTGCAGGCGCTGGCCGTGCTCCTCTCTCGCGCGCCGCTCGGGCCGCAGCTGGTCGTGGCGCCAACCTCGGTCGTACCAAATTGGGTGCGCGAGGCGGCGCGGTTCGCCCCGACCTTGGACGTACGGCGCGCGTTTCTCGGGGCCGCGCTCGAGGACGCGCTCGCGGGTCTCGGTGCCGGGCAGGTGCTCGTGACGAGTTGGGATCTGCTGACGCGCCACGAAGCCCGTCTCACCCGCCCGAATGGCGACGCCGCGGCCTCGCTAGCGAAGAGCGCTTCGCGCTCTTCGCGAGCCAAATGGGCCACGGTCGTCCTCGACGAGGCCCACGCAATCAAGAATCCGGCGACCAAGCGCGCCCAGGTCGCACGCGGTCTGGAGGCCGGCTTCATCCTGGCGCTCACCGGCACGCCGGTCGAGAACCGACCGCTCGAACTCTGGAGTCTCTTCTCGGTTGTCGCACCGGGGCTTCTCGGCTCGGCCGAGTCCTTTCGCGAGGCGTTCGCGCGCCCGATCGAAGAGCGCGTCCCGGACGCACCCCAAGCGCTCGCGCGCCTCGTCCGCCCGTTTCTTCTGCGTCGCACCAAGGCCCTGGTCGCGCCCGATCTACCGGCGCGCACCGAGGTCCGCGTCGACGTGATCCTCGATCCGGTCGAGCGCGCGCGTTACGAACAGATCCGCAAATCGGCGCTGCGCCAGCTCGCCGACGCCGGGCCCGAGGCGCTCAGCGGCCAGACCGGCATGATCCGGGTCCTGGCGGTCCTCACGCGCCTTCGCCAGGTCGCCTGCCATCCCCAGCTCGTCGACCCCAAAGCGCCGCCGACCTCGGCCAAGCTCGAACGCCTCATGGAGCTGGCGCTGGAGCTCCGCGGCGAGGGCCGCCGCATGCTCGTCTTCAGCCAGTTCACCGAGCTGCTCGCGCTCGTCCGCGCCGCCTTCGACGCCGCCCAGATCACCTACGTCTATCTCGACGGCAGCACGCCCGGCCCCGCGCGCGAGAGCGCCGTCGACACCTTCCAGCGGGGTCAGGTCGACGCATGTATTCTCTCGCTCAAGGCGGGCGGCGTCGGCCTCAATCTCCCCGCCGCCACCGAGGTCATCCACCTCGATCCTTGGTGGAACCCGGCCGTCGAAGATCAGGCCTCCGACCGCGCCCATCGCATCGGCCAGGACCGCCCCGTCACGATCTATCGGCTCGTCGCCAACGGCACGATCGAAGAGCAGATCCTCGGCCTGCACGCCGACAAACGCACGATGGTCGCGAGCCTCCTCGAAGGCACCGCGTCGACGCGCCCGCTCGGGGCCGACGAGCTCCTGCGACTTCTCGGCGGCGACCTGCCCGATCCGACCGCCTGAATTATCTCTCGCGAAGACCTCGCCTGGGGTCCGCCTCGGACCCCGAAGCGAGGTTGCCCGCGATTCCAGCGTCCCTAAGGGGCTGTGCGGAAATTGTCGATCCGACTGCCGGTCTCGCTTGACGGCCGAGGGTGCGGCGTGATCCACGCTGGTAATGATCGACGAAGACGCGTTGCGAGTCCGGTTTGAGCTTGTATCCCCGTCGCTGGATGAG
>SXGT01383364.1_pt1 | contig 32487 bp, 18 predicted proteins | sample 3176221 | NCBI WGS metagenome assembly SXGT01 (sample SAMN11356862, study PRJNA531348) | freshwater metagenome | isolation source: freshwater sample F1-120 | place: China: Fuxian Lake, Yuxi | collected 2017-12-25
CCCACGGGTCGATGAAGGATGGCGGCCAACACGGGATCGAGTTTTTGAGCAAGGCCAATGCACTGACCCCAGACCCATCAACTGAGTCTCCCCTCGATCCCCGCCACGACGGGCTCCGATGAGATGTGACTAAGAGACAGCTGCGCAAGGAGGGGGGACGCTTGAATTACGGGCAAGGTGGGACGGGGGTGGGCTCGTTGGGGGGCACGATGGTTCGGGGGGGGTGGGCCGCAGGAGCCTGTGGCGGGATCACTGGCCGCCTGGGGCGGGTCGTGAGGTCGTCGGGGCGGGACTCGATCCACCCGAGTCCGTAATTCAAGGGTCCCCCCTCCTCGTGGAACGAGGGCAGTGCCCTTCGGAGGGGGACAGGGGGTGGAGTGCGGGGGTGGAGTGCTCAGGGGGCGTCGGCGCGGTCGGCGCGGCGCAGCGCGGCGATCCGCGTGAAGAGGTCGGCCACGGGCAGGGCGCCGTCGAGGGCGTCGCCGTCGCTCACGGCGCCGTCGTCGTGGAGCAGGTGCAGGCCGCCCAGATCCCGGTGCGCCAGCAGCTCGGAGCCGACGCGCTCGACCTTCATCGAGCCCTGCGACATGCCCACGGGCCGGTAGCTCAAGGCGAGCCCCTGGCGGGACTCCAGGGCCAGGAAGAGCACGGCGCGCTGCCCCACCTCCAGCGCCTTGACGCCCGCGACGGCCTGCTCGATCTCGCCCACCACCCCGCCGGGCGTGCGCACCTCCACCTCCTCGCCCTCCCTGCAAGCCAGCGTCTCGGGGCAGCTCTCGACCCGGAGGGTCGCCGTCGTCCAGATCACCCCGCTCTCGAAGGCCGCGCGCCGGGCGATCACCTCCCCGAGGACGATCCTGTCGCTGCTCAGGGTGAGCTGCTCCAGCGAGAGCGCCCGGGTCGTCGTCGCGCTGGCCACCCCAGGCGCGGCGAGCAACCCGCCGAGGGCCGCCGCGAGGGCGACGACCGCCGCGAGCGCCCGAGCGCCCGAGGCGCCGCCCGCCGCTCGCCCGATCTGATGTGTAAGGTCTTGATCTTCAATGACCTTGCTGGCGCAGGTGGCGTCGGCGGAGGCTCGGCGGCGCCGCACGGCGAGGAGACCGAGCAACATCGCGCCGAGGGCGGCGATGGGGCTGGCGGGCGTCGAGCCGAGGGGGGTCTGGCCGGCGGGGTTGATCGAGGAGCAGCTGAGGTGGAGCTGGGCGCTGTTGATGCGGACGCCCGAGGGGGGCTCGCCGTCGTCCTCGACCTCGCCGCCGCCGAAGATCCCGCCGCCCAGGTCGGGCTCGTCGTTGCCGACGAGGGCCTGCTGGCCCGTGCCGTAGAGGGCCAGCAGGCCGAGCTGGTCGTCGAGGGAGAGGTCGCGCTTCTTGATCTCGCCGATGGGGGCGCTGGCGTACATGGTGGCGTCGGTCTCCTCGCTGTGGTCGAGGCCGATGAAGTGGCCGACCTCGTGGGTCAGGGAGTTGGAGAGGTCGTGGACGCCGGGGTCGCCGTCGCCGCTCCAGGCGAAGTGGGTGCCGTTGACGACGATGTCGGCGTCGAGCATCTGGCCGGTGGCGGCGTTGAAGGTGGTCAGGGTGACGGCCAGCGTGTTGGGATCAAAACTCCAGTCCTGCTCTTCGAAGGTGATCAGGTTGGAGTTCTGGCCGCTGCGGTCGTAGCCGTAGGCGGCGTCGGGGGTCTCGCCGCCGTAGACGAGGCGCAGGGCGCTGTCGGGGTGGACCCAGGCGTTGAAGGCGCGCAGGACGGCCCCGCGGGTCTTGTCGGGGCCGAGGTCCTGGCTGCCGGCCTCGTTGAGCTTGTACATGACGAAGTCGCTGTCCCAGCGGACCTCGGCGCCCTCGCGGGAGCGCTTGGTCTGGAAGGCGTCGGCGGGCGCGGCGGCGCCGGCGACGCCGAGGGCGGCCATCGCGGCGCAGAGGGAGCAAAGAGAGGTGGGGTGGCCTTGGCGAATCATGCGGGGCTCCGTCGGCGCTGTGCCTGCCCTGGGTGGGGGCAGAAGGGGGTTCAGCGCCGACGGCTCACTTCGTTTCGGTAACCCGGCTGCCCCCGACGTCGTGCGCCGTGGGCCCGTGGCTTTGCGTCCCACCCTCGCGGGTGGTTTGCCTTTGTCGTCGAAGCGCTGATTCGAACGGGTCTGTGGACTCTGAGGGCGTCCGGCGCGTCGCGCGTCGGGTGTCGCCTCGTGCTCCCATCGGAAGGTCGGGCAGGAACTTGAGCGCGGGGGGGTGAAAGTTCGCTTGTGGGGTGCGGGCGGGCTATACCCGAGGCATAAGTGGGGGCGGCGCTGGCCGCCTGGGGAGGTGTGGTTGTGACGCTGACGCTCTATCAGTTCGACTACTCACCCTACTGTGCCAAGGTCCGCGCGGTCTTGCAGGCCAAGGGCTTGCGCTACAAGACCGTGGAGGTGCTGCCCTTTGTGGGTCAGGGCAGGCTGATGGAGCTCTCGGGGCAGCGCAGGGTGCCGGTGCTCGTCGACGGCTCGCGGGTGATCTCGGACTCGACCCAGATCGCCTATTACATCGACACGGCCTACCCGGAGGTGCCCTTGATCCCGGAGGGCTCGGAGGGCTATCGGGCTTGCTTCATCTGGGAGGACTGGGCGGACGAGGCCTTTGGGCCGGCGGTGCGCTCGGCCTTGCTCTCGCACGCGCGGGCAGACGCCGGGTTCAGGCAGGAGTTCCTGCCGCCCTTGGGTCAGGCCCGGCTGGACGTCGCCTTGCCGTGGGCCTTGCCCTTCGCCTTGCCGCTCTTGCAGGCCCGCTATGGGCTGACGTCGGGGCGCCAGGCCGCGATGGAGCGGCAGCTGGCCCGGCAGCTGGACTTCCTGGTGGGGGCCACGACCGGGCGGCGCTACCTGATCGGGTCGAGGCTCTCGCTGGCGGACGTGTCGGTGGCGACGATGGCGCGCTGGCTCGACGCGGTGCCGGCCTGCGGCGGGCATCGCTACGCGGGCTTCTTTCGCTGGCGAGACGCGATCCTTGAGCAGTGCCTGTTGACATGAAGGCGTCGGGGATCTTGCAGGGGTCAGGCCGATCGCGATAGACTCCCGGCTCCATTCACGTGGGGTTCCAGCACCCCCGATGGGTCCGGGACGAGGGCGACCCCCTCGGGCCGGGGCTGGAGCGCGACCCATCGCGCGGGGCGGCGAGCCGCGCGGCGGTGGGATGGATTTCAACACACTCCAGGCGCCTTGGACGCCCGGCAGCCAGACGCCAGGCCCCATGCGGGGAGGGCGGGCTGGGTGTCGGCGGGCGCGACCTTCGCGCGGCGTGGGCCTGGACGACACAGGAGAGGCCCAGTATGAAGAAGTTCTCCAGATACCTGCTCGATCACCTGGTGCTCGACTTCGACGGCGAGATCACCATGGAGGAGATCAACACGCTCTTGCTTGAGGACGGCAGCAAGCTGGCCCACGACCTGCGCGCCCGGCTGATCGCCGAGAGCGGCCCCAACGACTTCCTGCTGGTGCTGGCCGATTGCCTCAAGGAGTTCCTCGCCGAGGGGATCAACGAGGAGCTGGTCGGAGATCAGGTCGCCTTCTACCTCGACGCCTGAGCGGCGCCCCAGCGCGCGGCCGGGCACGCAGGCCCGGCCGCAACCCCGCCTACCACTTGCGGATCTTCTCCACGGAGAGCTTCTCCTCCCCATCCGGGCCGATCTCGACGATCTGGCCGCCGACCTTCAGGACGATCCGACGACCCAGCGAGACGAAGCGCTGCACCTCGGGCCGGGCCTTGAGCAGGTCGAAGTAGGCCTCCGAGAAGTACTTGATCTTGACCGTCGGGGCGCCGAGGCCCTCCTGACGCCACGCCCCGTCGCTGTAGAGGAAGAGGCGCCCGGAGACGAAGCGCGAGCGCAGCGCCCCCGAGTCCACCTGGGAATCGGCCTGCTTGAGATCCTCGGTCGCGATGGACGACTCGACGGCCTGCTCGCCGGAGCTGCTGGCGAAGGCGTCCTTCTCCTTGAGCACCCGCTCGCGATCGGCCTTCTTGGCCGTCTTGTCGGCCGAGCCGCGCATCACCGGCGCGTCGAAGGCCTCGTCGGCCGAGGGCTCCATCGCCTTGGCGGGCGCCCTGAGGCCGCCGCTGTTGCGGGGGGCCGGGTCCCTGGCGACGCTGCTGCCCCGACCGCCGCCCTCGCCGCCGCCGCCGCCGAGGTCGCGGCCGCCGAGCGGCGCGCCCTCGGGCACGAAGCGGTCGCCGTCTTCGAAGCGGCGGCTGATGGGCGGCGGCTGCTGCTGCTCCAGTTCGGAGTCGTCGACGGCCAGGTAGCTCGTGTAGGGCGTCACCAGCCCGTACTTGCGGGCCAGCCGGATGACCTCGTCGCGCAGCTCGGCCACCTCACCGCGGGCGCGGATCTCGTCCAGGAGGTAGCCGACCTTGCGGGTGGCCCAGATCTTGGGGATGAAGTCGTGGGTGGGGCTGCCGGCCTCGCCCTCGGCGTCGCCGCGCTCCTCGCCGAAGGTCATCGTCACGCCCTTGTCGCCCACTCGCCCGGTCATCTTGAAGGTGGCCGGCAGCGCGGCCCTGTTTCGACCCAGGACGACGACCTGGCCGCCGCGGAAGAGGTCGGGCATCTTGCGCGGGTAGACGTCGTAGACGCGCGCTTCGCCGACGTCGATCTGGATGTCGGTCAGGACCGGGTAGGCGATCTTGTTGTAGAGCGCCGAGACCTTGACCTCGATGTCCTCCTGCGGGCGGATGTAGTCGGACTGGCCGTTGTGGTCGCTGGCGATGGTGTCCAGCAGCAGGGTGTTGACCTCGAAGCCGACCCCGAAGGTGAAGATCCGCGCGGCGTTGCTGTTGGCGCTCTTCGTGTGGGTGATGATCTCGTTGATGTCGGTGCTGCCGACCGTCGGGCGGCCGTCGGTCATGAAGATGACCATGTTGGCCAGCGAAGGATCGACGCGCGCCTTGAGGGCCTCGATCAGCGCCTCGTCGATGGCGGTGCCGCCGGCCGCCTCCATGTTGTCCGCGAAGGCCAGGCCCCGCTTGACGTTGTCGGCGCTGGCCTCGACCGGGTTGCCAAAGAGCAGCTCGACGTCGGTGGAGAAGCGCACGATGTTGAAGCGGTCCTTCGGGCGCAGCTTGTTGACGCAGTACTTGAGCGCCTGCCGGGCCTGCTCCATCTTCTCGCCGGCCATCGAGCCGGAGGTGTCCACGACGAAGGTGACGGCCTTGCCGGGCAGCTTCTCCTCGTCGACCTCGATCGAGGGCGTCAAGACCATCATATAATAGCCGTCGTCGCCGCCCTGGCCGTCGTCGTCAAAGGAGAGCACGGTCATGCCGATGTCGTCGTCGTCGGTCGACATGTAGAGCAGGAAGTCGCGCTCCAGGTCCGCGCCCATCTCCTCGACCGAGGCCACCACCCGGTGGTCGGACTTGCGGCTGACGGAGAGCTTGTGGGAGGGCGAGTAGACCGTCTTGATGGGGCTGCGCGAGGAGATGTCGGCGACGATCGTGAAGTCCTCCATCAGCCGCGCGCTCGACCGGCCCGTCTTGAGCGGGTAGAGCAGCCTGCGGATCGAGCCGGACTTGTCGAGGATCTGCGCGAAGGCGATCTCGACCTTCTGCACGCCGCGCGCCGGCACCGGGAAGATCCGCGCCTGGAAGAGCGTCCCGTCCATGTACTCGACCAGGCCGGGGTCCTGCGTGCGCCGCACGATGCCCTCGTAGATCTCGCGGGCCTTGTCGCGCTCAAGCACCGCGCCGTTGGTCTTGACGCCGTTGATCCACAGCGCGAAGTCCGACACCGTCGCGCCAGCCGGCACGGGGAAGATGAAGGTGGCCTCGAGCTGCCGGTCGGTGTGGTTGATGAACTCCTGCTCGACGCGGGTGACGGCGGCCTGATCGGTGATGTTGATGTTGACCCGGTGGTTCTTGATCGCGAGCGGCGGCAAGGACTGATCCGTCGGGATCAACATGCCGACCGCGTCGGCGTCGCCGGGCGCGGCCAGCATCACGGCGGCCGCGATCAGGAGCGCGGCCAGCGCGCCTCCCGACGGTGTGGTTCGGTGGGTCATAAAGCTCTCCTCCAACGATGAAACAGCCCGCAAAGCCTCGCAGGCCGCCGGATCCTCGCGTCTTGAACGCCCGCTGCAGCGCTTATCTTACGCTCTCACGATCAAAAGGATCTGCGAAGCGCCCCTGAAAGATCGGCGCACCTCGATGAAAGGCCCCGCAACCTGGCAAGCTCGCGCCCCAGGTGTCGACCTGGGCCGCCCGCTGGCCTGCGACCGCCAGGGCGCAGCCCGCACCGAAACTCCAGCCCCACCCGACGAGCCCGTCCCCCCCTTGTGGGGGGCGGCGCGAGGAGCGTGGGGCGCTCGTCGATCGTCGTGGGCCCTGATCCAGGCGGCGGTCCGCATGCCGCCTGCCGGGCCGGCTGGCAATCGGGGGGGGGCTTCGCTAGACTCCAGGCAGGAGGGCTCAACCCTCCCGTCGCCTGAAACTGAGTGTCTGGGCGGGGCGACATGCTCAAGGCCGCGCGGCGACGCGGTCGGATCGAACCTCTCAAGAGGAAGCGCGAACCCCATGTCTGAACCTTCATCCATCCTGGCGGCGCCGCTGGCGCGGCGCGTGTTGACGCTGTCGGCCTTGACGATGTCCGCCTTGATGCTGTCGGCCTGCACCCAGAGCGAGCCGCTGCCCCAGACGAACAATTACAGCGGCTGCGCCGACGAGGGCGCCTGCGCCTGCGTCTCGGACCTGGACTGCTCCGTTGGCGAGCGCTGCGATCAGGCCAGCGGGGCCTGCGCGCCGATCGAGGGCTGCCAGAGCGACGCGCAGTGCCCCGAGGGCCAGCGCTGCCAGGACGCGGCCTGCGTCCCGATCCCGCCTGACCCGCGCGACGGCGACGGCGACGGGGTCCCCGATGACGAGGACGGCTGCCCTGGGGTGTCCGACCCCGATCAGCTTGATCTGGATCAGGACGACCTCGGCGACGCCTGCGACGATGACGTCGACGGCGACGGGCTGGTCAACGGGATCGACAACTGCCGTCGGGCCTACAACCCCATGCAGGAGGACCCGGACGGCGACGGGCTGGGGATCGCCTGCGAAGGCGGCGACCGCCAGCGGCCCTTCTCGGTGGCCGGCGGCGTGGCCCGTCAGCACCTCGACACGGTGGGGCGGCCGGACACCTTCGCGGCCTCGTGCGGCGGGGGCGGCGCCCCCGAGGTCGTCTACGCCATCCCGCTCGACGTCGGCGAGCGGGTCAGCGCCCAGGTCAAGGCCGGGCACGGGCTCGCGCTGCAGCTCTGGTCGCCGGGTGAGGTCGAGGTGGCTTGCGCCGCCGGCCCCGCGCTGGAGGCGGTCGCGCTGGAGGCCGGGGTGCACCTGCTCGTCGTCGACGGGCAGGGGTCGGGGGACGCGGGGCCGGTGACCGTCACGGCGTCCATCGACAGGGGCACGGCGGGCGGCGACGCGACGCGCCTGGACATGGGCCAGGACGCCCAGGCGACCTGGGCCGGCCTGTTCAACGACGACACGGTGCTGGATCTGGTGACGGTCAACACGGCGCAGGGGACCGTCAGCGTGCGGCTCGGCGCGCACAGCGGCGGCTTTCAGGCGCTTCAGTCCTTCGAGGTGGGGGAGGGGCCGGTGGCGGTGTGGGGCGGCGACCTGAACAGCGACGGCGCCCCCGATCTGGCCGTCGCGCTCGACGGCGAGGGCGCCCTGGCGGTGCTCTTCAACGAGGGGGCGGGGGTCGAGGGCGGCGTGGCGCTGTCGGCGGCGCTCAAGCTGGACGTCGGCGGTGATCCGGCGGCGGTGTGGGGCGGTGATCTGAACAACAGCGGCGCCCCGGATCTTGTCAGCGCCAACAGCGCCGATGGCACGATCAGCGTCCTGCTCAACGACGGCCTGGGCGGCTTCGCCGCCCAGCAGACCTTCGAGGGGGGGGAGGGGCCGGCGGCGGTGTGGGGTGGGGATCTGAACAACGACGGCGCCGCAGATCTGGCCGTGGCCAACACGGGCGGCGGGGTCGGGGCCGGCGTCAGCATCATGCAGGGCCGCGGCGACGGCGGCTTCGAGCAGGTCGGCGAGCTGTCCACGGGGCAGGGTCCGGCGGCGGTGTGGGGCGGTGATCTGAACAACGACGGCGCCCCGGAGCTGGCCGTGGTCCACGACGGCGGGACCGTCGGGGGCGTGCTGGCCGTCTACGCCAACGAGGGCGGCGGGGTCTTCGGCGCGCCGACGAGCCACCCGATCGGGGCCGGCCCCGTGGCGGTGTGGGGCGGCGACCTGAACAACGACGGGATTGGGGACCTGGCCACCGCCAACTTCGGCGGCTCCAGCCTGAGCCTCCTGCTCGGCGACGGCCAGGACGGCTTCGGCGACTCCCGGGAGGTCGGCATGGCCGAGCCGCCGGTCTACGTCTGGGGCGGCGATCTGAACAACGACGCCGCGCCCGAGCTGATGGCGCCGACCGGCGCCGGGGTGGACATCTTCGACTCCGAGGCCCGCGCCTTCGGCCCGCCGCGCGCCGCCGAGGCCAGCGGCCTGGAGGCCGTCTGGGGCGGTGATCTGAACAACGACGGCGCCCCGGACATGGCCGTGGTCAACCGGGAGGCGGGCACGCTGTCGGTGCGCATGGGGCTCGGCAATGGCGACTTCGGCCCGGCGTCCACCTTCGAGGTGGGGGAGGGGCCGGTGGCGGTGTGGGGCGGTGATCTGAACAACAACGGCGCCCCCGATCTGGTCGTCGCCAACACCGGGCAGATCGGGGACACGAGCGGCGTGGTGAGCCTGCTGCTCAACGACGGCGCCGGGGGCTTCGCGGCGGTCGAGTCGCTCACGACGGACCTCATCCCGACGTCCATCTTCGGCGATCAGGACTTCAACGGCGACGGGCTGCTGGATCTGGCCGTCGCCACGCGCGGCAGCGACACGATCAGCCTCCTGATGGCCACCGGGCCGGGCCGCTTCGACGACGGGCACGTCAGCATCCCCGTCGGGTCGGGGCCGATCTCGGTGTGGGGCGGGGATCTGAACAACGACGGCGCCCTGGATCTGGCCACCGCCAACGAGGGCGGGGACTCGATCAGCGTCCTGAGCGGCAGCGGCGACGGGACCTTCACGCGCGGCGCGGACCTGCCCGTCGAGGGGAGCGGCCCGATGTCCCTGTGGGGGGGCGATCTCAACGGGGACGGCTTCATGGATCTGGCCACCGCCAACGCCGGCAGCGCCAACATGAGCGTGATCGTCGGCCGGGGCGAGGGCCTCTTCAAGGCCGCGCGCCACTTCGGGACCGGCGGCGGACCGGGGATGGTCTGGGGCGGCGACCTGATGAACGACGGCCTGTCGGATCTGATCACCACCAGCGCCGACGGCGTGCGCGTCTACACGGGCTACAACGCCGGGGGCTTCGTCGGCACCCAGACGCTCCCGGTCGGCCAGGGGGCCAGAGGGGTCTGGGGCGCGGACTTCGACAGCGACGGGGCGCCGGACTTCGCCACGACCAACGCCGAGGGGACGCAGGTGCGCCTGAGCCGCCTGGGCTCGCCGCTGGACCTGGCCGGGGTGCGCCTGGTCGACCACGCGGCGCCGGCCTGCCCGCCGACCCGCGTCACCGGCCAGCCCATCGTGCTGCTCGGGGAGGTGGTCTTCCCCACCGCCCGGCTGCTGGGCGACTGCCGCGTCGAGCGCCTCGAGATCAGCCTCAACCTGACCCCGCAGGCCACCACGGGGATCGTGATCACCCTGGCGGCCGAGCACCTGCCCATCCTCAAGAATCGGGCCACGCTGGTCTCCAGCGTCGAAGCCCTGCCCCCGGACGATCGCTGGACCCCGGAGATGATGCCCGGCTTCGCGCGCTTCGAGGGCGCCCCGGCCGCCGGCCTCTGGCGGCTGAGCGCACGCAGCGGCGCCTGCAAGAGGGCCAACCCGGCCTGCCTGCCGATCTTCCGCAGCGCCACGCTCCACATCAACCCGCAGACCCCCGATCCGCTCGACGCAGGGCGCCCCCGCATGTTCTGCACCTCAGGTTCCGACCAGCCCGACGCTCGGGAGTCCATCTGCCGCTGGAGCGGCGCCTCCGTCGACGCGATCATCGACCGCGAGGACGACGTCGACCTGCTCCTGCTCGACGGCCCGAACGGCGGCGGGCTGGCCGCCGGGCAGACCCTGACCGTCGACATGACCGTCGAGCAGGGCCAGAGCCCGTCGCTTGGCCTCTTCCTCTTCGGCGCCCGCCGACCCCTGGCCGTCGCGACCCCCTCGGCGCCCGGGCGCTCGACCCTGCGGATCACCATCCCCGATCAGCTCGCCGGCCGCTACCTGGAGCTGCGCGCCCACGCGCGCCCCGGCCAGACCCTGCCGCTGACCTACAACCTCGCCGCCACGATCCAGTAGACGCCCAGCGCGCCAGAGCCCACCCGCGCTCGCCCATCTGGGAAGGAGGCCAGCGCGAGGGCGCCGCCCTGTCCAGATGGGCTCCGCCCGGATGAGCCTCGCCTGAATGGGTTCCGCGTGAATGGGTTCCGCCTGAATGGGTTCCGCCTGAATGGGTTCCGCGTGAATGAGCTCCGCTTGGATGGGCTCCGCCCGGATGGGCTCCGCCCGCGGCCAGGGCGCTCAGGGAGGCGACATCGCCAGCGTCAGGACCTTCATGATCAGATCGACGGAGAGCACCAGCAGCGACATGGCCGCCCCGGCCACGCCCGCCCGCCTGGACATGCCCTGGAAGTCCTGCGCCGAAGCCCCCAGCGCGACCCCGCAGACGGCCGCGCCCAGCCCCACGACCGCGAAGAAGACTCGCCCGCCCGGCAGCGCCGCAGCGGCCTCCGCGGTCGAGGCCACGGTGAAGGGCGCCAGCAGCGCCCCCACCGCCACCAGCCCCGCCACCATCGCCCCCCATCCTCGCCAGCCCGAGCTCTGCCGGCGCTGCTGCCGCACCCGAAGCTCGACGCAATCGGCGCACAGCAGCTCCTCGTGCCAGGGCACCGCGCACATCGCGCACATCGACATGTCGCAGACGTCGCAGCGCTGCTCCAGATCGTGGCTCGGGTGGCTCAAGCACGAGCGGTCCAGGCCCGGGTCGACCTCTCCCCAGGGCCTCGCTTCGAAATCATCGTCGAGATCCTCAACAAGATCATCGACATCGGCGGACTCGCCCGGGGACGGAGCCCCGGCGTCCATGGGGTCCGGCGAGGGCGCCCCGGCCATCAGGGCCTCGAAGGCGTCTGCCTCTTCGTGATCTTCGGGTTGCCTGCCGCGACGTCGCTTCCTGGCCATGATCGCCTCAGCCCGCGATGGGGGGCGCCAGAGCGCGCCCCAACAAGGTCAAGATCCCCATGAGGGTCGCCAGCCCGGCCAGGGCGTAGGCCGCCCGGACGTGCCAGTGGCCGCGCATCCACGGGGTCCGCTCAAGCATCCGGGAGGCCATCCTGGCCCGCCAGATGGCATAGGGTCCGAGCACGAAGCCGAAGGCCACCACGCCGATGGCGCCGATGATCACCGCGCGGACGGCGTCTGGCTGCACCGCGTCCCGGCGCAGCTCGTCGGCCACGCGGCGCTTGCAGCGCTCGCAGAAGTACTGCTGGAAGAGCTCCAGGGAGCAGTCCCGACAGCACGGCCGCGCGCATTGGTCGCAGTAGGCCACGACGGGGCGCTCGGCGTGCTGGTAGCAGGTGTGGGTTCGAGCCATCGGGCTCCTCCGAGCCAGGGTCCATCGCGTGATCCATCGGCGATCGGCGCCACCAGGTTGAGCGGTCGTCCCCAGGCGCCACCAGCCAAGACGCGGCGCGGCCCCATTCTTGACGCCTCGATCCTGCCTCATGCGCTCGCCCCCGGCAACCCGGAGGTCGGGCCGTCGGGCCGTCGGGCCGCTTCAAGCGCTCCGATCCAGAAGCCCCCTGGGGTCGATCCTTCCAGATCCGACGACATCAAGAGGCCAAAAGGCGTCGATGGCTCCCCAAGGATCACCGACAGGTCGATTTGAGGGACCAATCCCTCCGAGGGCATCAACGGTGACGCCCTTTTTGAGGTCGATTCTCCTCGTGCCATCGACAGGAGGTCGCCTTGAGGGGTCGATCCTCCTGATATCATCGATGAGGATCGCCTCAGAGGGGTCGATCCTTCTGGGCGGCGCTGCAAAATGGCCCCTTTCTGTTCCCATCCTTCCAGAGGGCATCAGCGTTGATGCCCTCGGAGGCATCCATGCCTCGGCGGGGATCAACGCTGATGCTCATGGAGGCATCGACGCCTCCAAAGGCATCGCCGTTGATCCCCGCCGAGGCACCGACGCCTCCGAAGGACTCGACGGTGATGCCCTTTGAGCCATCGGCGCCTCCGGGAGCTTCACTGTTGATGCCTGTCGAGGCGTCGACGCCTCCGAGGGCATCACCGACAGGTCGCCGCGCGCCATTGGCCCTGCGCTGGCCTTCGTCGTTGACACCCTTGAGATGGATCGAGCCGACAGGCGACCTGTTGTCCAGTCGAAATGCAGTGGGCGGGCCGCAGGAGCCATCGCCGGGATCACTGGACGTCTGGGGCGAGACCCCGTCGGGGACAATCGCGAGGTCGTCGGGGCGGGACTCGATCCACCTTGCCCGTCATACGAGCGTTCCCCCGAGGGGTCAGTGACCCCCGGCACTGCCTCCCTTGCGCAGCGAGAGCAGTGCCCTTCGGAAGCCAGTGGCTCACGGGGGACAGGGGGTGGAGTGAGGGGGCGCTCGTCGAGCGTGGGGCGCTAGGAAGCCCTTGCCGCCGCCGCTCGCTGCCGACTATCATGCCATCCGCTCCGGGCTCGGGGCGAGCGCGCCCGCCGCGCGCCGAGCCCGGACAGGCGACGTGGACGCGATCGAGCCGATGAGGAGCCCCAGATGCCCGAAGCCCGGATCACGGCGATCATCCCCCTGCGAAACCGCAGCGGCGTGCGCCTTGAGAACTGCCTGCGCTCGCTGCGCTGGCAGGCGCTCGATCCTGAAGAGGTCGAGATCGTCCTGAGCGACTTCGGCAGCGATCCGGGGCACCTGGCCAGCGTCGAGGCGCTGGCCGACGCCTACGGCGCGCGGGTCGTGCGGACCCGGACGGACGAGGTCTGGAACCGCTCGAAGGTCCTCAACATCGGCATCCAGGCCGCGTCGAGCGCGCTGGCCTTCTGCACCGACGCCGACATGATCTTCCAGCCCACCTTCCTGCCCTGCATCCTCGACGCCCACCGCGTCTTCGAGGGCCGGGTCATGGTGCTGTCGCGCTGCCGCGATCTGCCCGAGTCCGTCCCCGAGCAGCTCTGGTCCGTCGAGGACTTCCCGACGCTGCGCGCCCGCTCCGAGATCCGCGACACCAGCGGCACGGGCGCCTGTCAGGCCGCGCGCCGCGCCTTCTTCGAATACACCCGCGGCTACGACGAGAAGTTCATCTACTGGGGGGCCGAGGACGTCGACATGACCTCGCGGGCGGCGCGCTACGGCCTGAAGCTCCACTGGATGGACGACGACCATGCGAGCATGCTCCACCAGTGGCACCCGACGATGAAGAACGACCGCAAGTGGACCTTCCACCTCAACCGCCTGCGCTACAAGCTCACCCGCCACGTCATCGTCAAGAATCGCCGGGGATGGGGCGCGCTGAGCACCTGATCTTGCGCGCCGGGCGCCCCCTCTCGGTCGGCGCGATAGCCACCCCAGGCTCGCGCCTGGGGCGGTGATCGTGCCGACGGCGTCTCGCCCCTGCGGGGCTGACGACAGGCTCTGGGCCAGCCCGCAGCATCGTATCGCTCGGCTCGATGGCCTCAACATCAAGCGCCGCTTGTCCTGGGTGACACGATGCCTGGAGGTTGACGCCCCGTCGAGAGCCCCGAAGCCGCCCCAGGCTCGCGCCCGGGGCTACAGGCAAGGGACGCCTCTTCGAGGCTGACGACGGGCTCTGGAGAAGCCCGCAGGATCGTGTCGCTCGGCTCGATGGCCTCAACATCGAGGGCCGCTTGTCCTGGGTGACACCATCCCTGGAGGTTGACGCCCCGTCGAGAGCCCCGAAGGGGCGTGCCTGGATCTGTAGCCCCGGGCGCGAGCCCGGGCGAGGGGGGTCAGCGGCGCCGGGTGACCTCGTCGAGGATGGCGGCCAGGGCGCCGCTGGCCTCTTCGCTGGAGAGGCCGAGGGGGCGGCGTTCGATGATCTGGGCGCGTCCCCTGGTGATGAGGGCGTGGACGTGGGCGGCGGCGGCCTCGGGTTCGTCGAGGCCGAAGATGGCGCCGCCGCTCTGGGAGACGAGGTCGCCGAACTCGGGGTTGTCGGCCAGGGCGAGGATGGGTCGGCCGGTCAGGGCGTAGTCGTAGAACTTGGCGGGGATGCGCTGGGTGGTGCGGTTGCTCAGGGCGACGAGGAGGTCGGCGGCGGACATGACGGCGCCGATCTCGCTGTAGGGGACGAAGGGGTGGTCCGAGAGCATCGCCTCGACGCCCTTGAGGCGCGCCAGGGCGCGGGTCTCCTGGGGGAAGGCGCCGGTGATGACGAGCTGGAGGTCGCGGTGGTCGAGGCCGCGGCGCTGGAGGGCGGCCAGGAGGTCCAGGAGGATGTCGCCCTCGACGAAGCGGCGGAAGTTGCCCAGGAAGAGGAGGGTGAAGCGGTCGAAGCCGGGGTGGTGTCCGGCGCCGATCAGGCCGGCGTCGCCGTGGTTGCGGATGCAGGCGAAGCGGCTCGGGGGCATGTCGGGGTAGTGGGCCAGGGTGTCGCGCAGGGTCGTCTCGGTGTTGAGGATGATCCGCGCGGCGGGGTCGAAGGCGGCGCGCTCCAGGCGGTCGACGATCTGGAGGATGGGGGTGGGGCGGCGAGGGCGTCGGAGCTCGCAGACGGCCCAGGGGTCGCGCAGGTCCTGGATGAGCGGCAGGCCGGTCTCGCGGGCGAGCTTCGCGCCGACGAGGAGGGCGGCGTAGGGATCGGCGTTGACGACGATGGCCTCGCAGCGGGGTTGCGCGCTAAGCGCCCGCCGGGCAGCCTTGAGGGCGTGGGGCATGTGGACGCTGTGCTCGCCCAGCGGGATCAGCTCGGGGTTGTCGAGCCAGCGCGGCAGGGTGAGGGCGCCGCTGGCCCACGCGGCGAGCTTGCCGCGTCGGCGCGGCCGCGCCTGTGCGGCGTCGGCTGGCCGGGGTGGGGTGGTCAGGGCGGCCTCGGCGCGGCGGGCGCGCGCGCTGTAATCACGGATGATCACAGTGGAATCGGGGATGGCGGCGTTGAGCTCGGGGTTGACGTCGGCCGAGGGCCACAGGTCGCACAGGACGACGGGGGACCACCCCCAGGCGGGCAGGTGGCGCGCGAACTTGAGCGGGCGCAGGGCGCCGACGCGGGATTGGGGGGGGAAGTAGGGGCTGATGTAGAGGAACTGTCGAAGCGCGCTCATGACAGACCTCGGCTCAGGATCTTGTAGAGGGTCTGGCGGGTGATCCCCATGAGCTGTGCGGCGGCGGTCTTGTTGCCCGCGGTGGTCTGGAGGGCCTGGAGGGCGACCTCATAGCCGTGCCTGGCCTTGGCGGCGGCGTAATCGATGGGCAGCGGGGTCGCGCGCGGGGCCGAGGCGTCGTCGCCGGAGGTTGTCGCGCGCGAGGCGTCTGCGGCGGCCTCGCGCGGGTTGGCGGGCGCGGGCCAGCCGGGGTGACCTTGAGGGGCTGTGTGCTGTGGGGTTGGCCCTTGTGGGTGAGGGGGTGGCCAGCTCTGGGGCGCGGCCGGGGCCTGCGCCGGGGGTTGGGGCGTCGACCAACCGGGCGGCCAGGGCCACGGGGGCTGTGCGTGGGGCGCCCAGGTGGGCGCGGGCCAGCCGGGGTGGCCCTGGGGGGCCGCCGCCTGGGCGTAGGGAGGGGCCTGGTGGGGTGGCCACCCGGCCCAGGGCGGCGGCCAGGTCGGGGGCCAGTACTGAGGCTGCGCCCAGGGGGACGCGGGCGCGTGGGGCCACCCCTGGGGCGGGGGCTGGGAGGCGGCGGCGGGCCAGGGCGGGCTCGCGGGGTAGCCCGCGGGGGCGAAGGCGTCGGGGATCGGGTCGAGGTCCTGCTCCTGATCCTTGACCTCGCCGGCGGCGGTGCGGATGGCGTCGAGGCTCAGGCCGTTGGCGTCGCCAAAGAGCATGGCCTGCTGGATGGCGTTGCGCAGCTGGCGGACGGTGCCGGGCCAGGGCAGCGCCTGGAGGGCCTTGAGGGCCTCGGGGGAGGGGGGCGCCATCGAGAGCTTGTGGCGTATGAGGAAGAGGTTGAAGAAGAAGTGGACGAGCAGGGGGATGTCCTCGCGCCGCTCGCGGAGCGCGGGCAGCTTGAGCTTGATGGTGTTGAGGCGGTAGAGCAGGTCCTGCCTGAAGCGGCCCTGCTCGACGAGCTTGTCCAGATCCCAGTGGGTGGCGGCGATGACGCGCACGTCGACGGGGCGGTCGCGGTTGTCGCCGACGCGCCGGATGAAGCCCTCCTCCAGGACGCGCAGCAGCCTGGCCTGGGAGCTCAGGGGCAGGTCGTCGATCTCGTCGAGGAAGATGGTGCCGCCGCTGGCCTGTTCGAAGTAGCCCGCCCGGTGCTGGGTGGAGCCGGTGTAGGCGCCGGCCTGTGCGCCGAAGAGCTCGGCCTCGGCCAGAGACTCGGGGATGGCGGCGCAGTTCAGGGCGACGAAGGGCTTCTGGGCGCGCGGCGAGAGGGCGTGGAGGCCCTGGGCCAGCAGCTCCTTGCCGGTGCCGGTCTCGCCGAGGATCATGACCGCGACGTCGGCGCTGGCGACGCGGCTTGCGCCGTCGAGGACCTCCAGCAGGGCCTCGGAGCGGCCGATGATGCGCGGGAACATGTGGCTGACGGCCTCGGCGTGCTCGCGCTGGTAGGCGCGGGCCAGCACCGGCCCCATCTGATCGCCGAGCAGGTTGAGCAGCTCGGTGTCGCCGTCGGTGAACTGCTTGATGTGCTGGCTGTCGAGGTAGACGACGCCGTTGATGCGGTCGGCGTCGCGCAGCGGGATGGCCAGGATGCTGCGCATGCCCAGGGTCGCCACCGAGTTGCTCTGGGAGAAGCGCATGTCCTGGATGGCGTCGGCGCTCAGGACGGGGGCGTTTCTGGCCAGGACGCTGCTGATGACGGCGCGGCTGGCGCGGGCGCGCTGCTCGCCGAGGTCCTGCTGGTTGAAGCCCCGGCCGCGGGCGACCTTGACGCCGAAGCGCCGGGGCCCGCCCGAGTCGTCCCAGTCGCGCTCGATGATCGTGGCGTGCGCCTGTGCGGCCTCGGCGGTGCCCTCGTCGAGCGCGTCGATGGTGAAGAGGATCCCGCGCTCGGCGCAGGTGAAGCCGATCATCTGATCGAGGACCTCGCTGAGGAGCTCGTCGAGGCTGCGCTCGAAGGAGCGGTGGAGCTTCTGGACGATGTCGAGGATCTGGCGCAGGTCATCGGCGCCGCGGCCGCGCTCGGGCGCGGAGAGGCTGCGGGCCTCGTCGAGCAGGGCGCTGCGGTAGCGGTGGCGCAGGTAGTTCTTGCGGTAGGCCTCGGGCATGTCGGCCAGCAGGCGCTCCAGCTCGGCTCGCGCGCGATCGAGCGCGCGGGCGGCCTCGGCCTGCTGGCCGGTGGCCATCAGGAGCTGGGCGCGCAGGTGCAGGATCAGCGGGACCTCCGAGCCGAGTTCTTGAGCCCGGGACAGGTCTTCGAGGTCGTCGAGGCGGCGGCCGGCCTCGGCCAGATCGCCGAGCTGAAGGTGCGCCTCGACGTTCAGGCGCAGCGTCATGGACATGAAGGACGTCAGCGACTGGCCGCGCAGCGTGATGAGCGCCTGGCCGGTGGCCTTGAGCGCGTCCTGCCAGCGGGCGCCGATCAGCGCGGCCTCAGCCTCGATCAGCAGGCCGCTGAGCATCCCCTGCGTCCCCATGGCCTTGCCCCCGGCCGCCGCCTCGGTGCGGGCCTTGAGCGCCATCGCCTCCTCGGCCTCGCCCCAGGACAGCAGCGCGAAGGCGTACTGGAAGTGGGGCTCGAAGCTCCCCTTGTAGACCTCCGAGGCGATCAGCCGCGCGTGGATGTCCCGCGCGTGGTCCGCGAGGCCGAAGTCCCCGTAATGAAAGAGCAAACTGAGGCCGACCTTGGCGATCATGTCCTTGCGGCCGCTGCTGACCGAGACCCGGTAGGCCTCCTCCATGGCGATCAGCCCGGCGTAGGGCTGGCCGGTGTTCTGGTGGATGGAGGCCTGGGTGCGCAGCAGGCTGTGGTGGATGGCCAGGTAGCCCTCGCGCTCGGCCAGCGCCGCGGCCCGCGTCAGGTAGTGCCTGGCCATGGCGATCTCGCCCTTGCCGTTGAGCATCCGGGCGAGGTTGGCCATGGCGCGCGGCACGGTGGGGGGGGAGGCGCCCTGCTGGCGGCCGACGAACATGGCCATCTCGTAGGCCTCGATGGCCTCCTGAGGCATGCGCTCGGTCTCCAGCACGGCCCCGAGCAGGTTGTAGAGCTCCGAGCGCTCCTGCCGGTCGAGCTGGTCGAAGATGCGCGGGGCGTCGATCAGCCCGCGGGTCGAGGCCAGCAGGTCGGCCTTGTAGCTGGTCTGCCAGAGCTGCTTGGCCAGCGCGCGCATCGTCGGCGGCCACGCCGCCGGGCAGTGCACCGCGTCGAGCTGCCCAAGCAGCGCCCAGAGCCGCTCCAGCGCCTCGCCGCGGCCCCCGAGCTGCCCCTTGGCCATGGCCAGCTCGGCCAGCGTCTTGAGCCGCAGCGCGGCCTCGTCGCTGGCCGGCGGCGAGGCCGCGTCGCCCGGGATCTGCCGCAGGCGCTCGGGCCAGGGGTGATCGAGGGCGTCGCGGCCCTCGGTCAGCGGGTCGAAGGCCCGAGCGAGGGCCGGGTCCAGGCCCGCGTCGGCCCAGCGCGCCACGAGCCGGCCCCCGACCTCCTCGGCCCGGCCCGGCTCGTCGAGGTCGATGTAGATCTGGACCAGCTCGACGAGCAGCGCCTCGGGCGCCGGCTCGCCGAGGCGCCCGGTGACCTCCAGGGTCGCCTCCAGCGCCTCGCGCGCCAGGCCGTGGCGCTGCTGGCGCCTGTAATGACGCCCGATCTCAAGGCCCTCGGCGGCGATCAGGGGCCAGTCCTCGGCCCGCCGCGCCCACTCGATCAGCTCGGCCGCCTCGATCATCTCGGGGTGGAGCGCCCTGAGGCGGACCAGCAGGCGGACGAAGCGCCGCGTGAGGCTGGCCCGATCGGGCGTGTCGAGCCACCCCTGGCGCTCGATCGCCCGCTTGAGGGCCGCGTTGCCCAGCCCGTAGACCCTCGACGAGGCCACCTCGGCCAGCCCCCCGACCGAGGCGGCCACGAGCAGCCCCTCGGCCACCATCTCCTGAAGGCGCGCCATGGGCAGCCGGTGATCCTGGATCAACTCCTGGAGCAGCCCTCTGGACAGCGGCCGATCCACGATCGCCAGCAGCGAGAGCGCCGAGCGCTCCGCCAACCCCAGGCGCCCGATCCGCCGCCCAAGCTCCCCCTCCAGGTCCGCCGCCCGCCGCAGCGTCTGCCCCGTCGGGCGCTCGCCGCGACGGCTGGCCGCGAGCATCGATCGGGCCATCTCCACGAGCCGCAGCGGCAGCCCGCCGGTCAGCCTCAGGACCTCCTGGGGGTCGTCGGGGCGAGCCTCCCCGGGCAGCACGCACTCCAGGAAGTGGCCCACCTCGTCCAGCGACAGCGGCGCCAGCGTCTCCAGGCGAGCATTGCGCCTCAAGCACTCGACGTCGACCCCGTCGCCGGCCTGCGCAAGATCGCCGTCGAAGGTCAGCATCACCATCAGCCGACAGGGCGCCTCCCGCGTCCGGTCGGCCTCCAGGTGGCTGGCGATCATGGCCAGCGAGGACAGCGCCGGCGAGCTCAGATCAAGGCCGCGCGCCACGATCGCGATCGGCCGCCGACGCGCCGCCCCGATCAAGTGCCGCAGCAGGCGCTGGCGCCTGGCGTCCTCGCCGCCCTGCGCGTCGGGGTGGATGTCCTGGCCCAGCGAGAGCTCCCTCAAGAGCGCCGCCTGCTGATCGCCGAGCGCATCGGGCGCCGCGATCAAGAGCTGCCGCGCCAGGTCGTTGAGCAGCCCGTCGGCCTCGCCGCTCTGGGAGGCGACCTCCAGCAGCGCGACGCCCTGGTTGCGGGCCTCGGCCGCGACGATCTCCAGCAGGCGGCGCTTGCCGACGCCCTCGGGCCCCTGGAGCACGAGCAGGGGGCGCGTCGAGGTCGGCTCCTTGAGGGTGTCGTCGAGCCAGCGCCCCAGCTCCTCCTGGGGCTGCTTGCGGCCGACGAAGAAGCCAAAGTCCTCCGCCGCCCTCGGCGCCCACTCCGAGAGCCGCTCGGGCAGCCGCGCCAGCGCCTCGGCGCGCGCGTGGCGCTGGGGCGACATCATCGCCTGGATGACCGCGTCGAGCGCCTCGTAGGCCCGGCGCTCCGACGCCTCCGTCGGCGGCGCCCACCCCTGCGGGGGGTGGAGGGGCTTCTCGTGCAGGATCCGGCCCAGGAGCGCGCCGTCGAGGTCCTCCCCCTCGCCGTGGGCCTCCCCGAGCCGGCAGAAGGGCGCCACGCCGTAGCACAGGTGATAGAGCGTGGCCCCGAGCGCGTAGATGTCCGTCGAGGCCGAGGGCGAGCCGCCGTGGAGCAGCTCGGGGGCCATGTACAGGGGGGTGCCGCGCGTGCCCTCGATCTCCGCCTTGAGGGGGAAGACGAGGCCGAAGTCGATCAGCGACACCTCGACGCCCTCGTCGTCGACCCGCAGCAGCGTGTTGTGCGGCTTGATGTCGCCGTGGCCCATGTGGGCGCGGTGCATCAGGCCGATCGTCTCGCCCAGGGCGCAGGCGACCCTGTTGAGATGGGCGAAGCTCAGCGCGCCGGCCAGCTCGTCGCCCGGCGTCCCCTCGACGAAGGCCTCGGTCGTAAAGGCGCGCCCGGCCTCATCAATACCCCAGTCAAAGAGGGTCGGCAGGCTCGGGTGCCGCAGCCGCGTCAGCGCCGTCAGGCTGGCCTGGGAGAGCTGGGTGGCCTTGTCGGCCGCGTCGGGCCACAGGTGCTTGAGCGTGATCTTCGAGCGCCTGAGGCGATCAAAAACCAGGTAGACGACGCCCCCCGCCCCCGCCCCCAGCTCCCGCAACACCTCATAGCGCCCCCGGACGAGCGACAGGGGCTCGTCCAGATCGCCCGCGTGAGCGCGATTAGGTTGTGAGGCGTGCTCGGACATCATGGGGTTCTTCCGGCTGTGCGCTGCGCCCCAACACTCATGCCACGGACTGGCCTCGCTGCCAACCGGCGATCTCGCGCCCCCCTCTCCGATCGGCGCTGCGTCCTTCCCTGGAAGTCAATCTCAAGTTATCCCTGAACATTGAACCTTGAAGTCGAAACGCGGCCATTACAGAACCGAGCAGCTTTTTGGTTGCATCGTATCGCTTGAATATGGTAAGTCTAACAGGCGCTCGGGGCGCGTGAAGTGCTCAACACAGCCATCTTCATGGCTCCCATCGCGCCGCCCTGGAGACCCGACGAAGACCCCGAATGAGCGCCCCTCGCAGGCGCTGAGCGTGGGTGTCCAATGTCGTCCTCGGAGCGCAGGTCAGAAAGGCGGCCTTTTGCAGAAGGCACCTGAACCCTCGATGTTCCTGAGCGCGCTCAGTGAATATTGACAGGCCATCTTCTGTCCGCCGCTTTCAAGTCTGAAAAAACATTCAGTGTTAGAAAAAAATAAATTAAAAAAACGCTTTTCGGGCTGCGGCGGGTCTGCTATCAGATGCCGCGTCGGGAAAGGAATCCGAGGTTGTGACCAGTCTTGAGAGGTTTGATCATGAACGTTTATGGACACAAGAGTCTGAGCAAGGCGGTCGGCCTTGTTTTGTTCGCAGGCATGTTCACTCTGGCCGCTTCGAGCGCGATCGCGGCGTCCTACCAGGGCGACTTCGTGGCCGACATGTGGGAGGCCGGCGACGGATACACCGGCGGACTGACCAACGCCAAGGTCGTCGCCTACGACGTGACGGGCCTGTCCGTGGCCGTCTGCGTGGCCAACACCTCGGTCTTCGCCAACGACGGCTGGGTCGACTTCGACTGCACGATCAACGGGGACTTCGACGCCTCGACCATCGAGCTGGTCGAGCTCCAGTCCAAGCAGCTCACCGAGATCTTCTACGTCGTGGAGCAGTCCGCGGGCTCCTTCCGCCTCAACTCCATCGTGGGCCAGAAGCGGGGCTACTTCTCCATCCCCAACCTGGGTGACAACGAGCCGGACTTCTGATCCGAGCTCACCCCGAGGCGCAACACACACGCGATGGAGACGATCATGAACGCGAACACGAACATCCTTGGCAACATCGACCTGAGCGACAACGAGCCCCTCTGGTAGAGCCCGCAGGGCGGCTCGCCCCAAGCGGCGCGGCCCCCGACAGGCTCCCTCCTCTCCGATCCCCCCGAGGCGCGCCGCGCCTCGCTTCGCGCGCCCCTCGCCGGCGATCCCCCCGCACCCGACAAGACCGCAGCCCTGCCCCGCGGCCATCACAGGCCGAGGCGCCGAGCCGCGCTCACGGCGCGCCGCCGGCCTGCCGAGCGTGGACTCCCTGATCATCACGCCATCCCCGCGATCTGCAGCGACCACCCGGCGGGGTCGGCCAGCGCGAGTGGGGTGCTCTCGATCCAGGCCGGCCCCCTGCTCTGCCCGTCGTGCCTGATGACCTTGTCCGGGCCCCACTGGCGGCGGCGCTCGGGCGGCGCGGCGCACCGGATGCGGGGCGCGGTGGAGTTGATGAGGTGGAGCTGGACGAGGTCGATCCGGAGGGTGTCCTTGAGGCGAGCGCCTCCGGTGGCGGAGCCGACCCAGCTCTGGGCGTCGTGGACATTGCCCAGGGACTCCAGCGCCGCCTCGATGCAGGCGGCGGCCTCGGCCAGGTGCGTCTGGCGAGGGGAGACGTCCTCCTGCTCGGCGGCCAGGGCGTGGATCCGGCCCAGGACCCAGAGCGCCTCCGCGGCGCCGTGCTGGCTGCCGACCGCGCGGAAGAGCCGCTCGGCGTATTGACCGTCGCGCAGCGCCTGCGTGATCAGCCTCGTCCGGGTCAGCCCTCGCCAGCGGCCGGCCTCCATGAGCTGAACGTGGCTCAGCGTCATCAGCGCCCGGGCCAGCAGCGACTGGGTCGCGGTGGGCCGCGATCGCTTGAGCTGGCGCGTCAGCAGCGCCACGGCGCGGCGCAGCCACTCGAGGATCTTGTGCATGGAGCGGCTCTGGGCCGTGTCGCAGATCGCGATCGAGGCCAGCGACTTGAGCACCAGCGCGTGGGCGGTGTGCACCGGCATCGTCTCGATGTCCACGTGCGAGAGCGCCAGGTCGGCGAGCTGGCGGCAGCGGTGGGCGTTGTGCAGGCGCTGGCGCTCGGTCCCAGGCATGTTCAGCGAGAGCTGGCACAGCGCCGTGGTCGTGACCACCGTCGGATCCGAGGTCGTCGGGCTCTCCATCAAGCGGCGGGCGATCAGCACCGCGGCCGGATCGCCGAACTGAACCCACCGCGCCACGATCTCCAGCGAGGCCAGCCGCATCCGACCCTCAAGGACGAGGTCACCTCCCAGACGCGCGAGCCGCTCGCCCTCGCCGAGCAGCCGCGCGATCCGCTCGCACTCGACCGTGTCGATCTTCTCGCCGAGCAGCTCGCGCCGCAGGCAGGCGACCTCGAAGATCATCTCCCCCAGCTCCGCCTCGTTCCACCAACGCGACGAGAGCGCGTGCAGGGCCTCCTCAAGCCGGGCGCACAGCAGCCGCCGAGAGCCCACCGCGCCAGCCTCGCGGAGCTGGCGCTCGAAGAAGAGGGCCAGCTGGACGACGTGGGCGATGTCGCGCGGCGGCACCGCGCGCTGGGCGCACGCCCTGGCCCAGATCGGCACCAGATCCAGCCCCCTGAGGCTCGTCTCGGCCCAGCCCAGCGAGGCGCTGCCGTACAACTCCATGAGCCGGAACATCGCCCTGGAGCGCTGACCCTGGGAGAAGCCGAAGGTCTGGCTCTGCGACATCTCCAGCATCCGCTCCAGCACCGCGATCTCGTCAAGCTCCAGGGCCTCATCCTGGGTGTCGGACAGGACCGGGGACTCGATCGCGTCGTTCTGGCGGCGCATGATCCGCACCAGCCGCATCAAGGTCTGGGGATCGCTGGCCTGAGGGCTCGTGCCCCAGATCCGCCACGCCTTGCGCACCTTCTTGAGGCCGATCTGGCTGAAGGACAGCGCCGCGCACTCCGGCGAGCGTATCTGCAGCTCGGTCAAGCGCGAGACCGTCCGCACCACCATCGCCTCCGAACCGCCCGCCAGCCCGAGGCGCAGCAGGAGCCCCATCAGCGAGGCGGCCAGCTCCGTCTGGCCGCTCGCGTCCCAGGCCACGGCCAACGCCAGGTGATCGCCAAGGACGCGGGCGCTCGACATCAACCTCGAGAGCTCGACCTCGTCGATGAGCTTGAGGAAGGCCTGGCGCGGTGAGAGCGTCCCGGCGAGGATCGCCAGCGTCAAGGGGCCCAGCGGGCTGACCTCGAAGAGCGCCACCCGCAGCTCATTGCGAGGCTCCCTGGCCAGATCCGCAAGGCTGCCGCTCTCCTCCCGCAAGAAGGCCTCAAGCTCCTCCATGCTCCAAGAGCCCGCCATCTCGTCGATCTCACCGCTCTGCGCCACCTCGCCCGTCTCCCGCGACGTCGCCTTGAACGCTCCCGTCGACGGGACTATCTCGCGCAATCTCTCCGTCAGGCTGGTCATGGGATCTCCCTGCTCAAACTCAGATCTTCCGCCGCGACATCTTCTCTTCAAGGCTCATGCCAGTGATCGATCTTGCGCCGATCCATTTTCTAAGTGGTTGTTTTTAAAGGGCAAATTAATTGCCGACGGATCGCGCCAGAGCTCCCGCAGCGTTTGAGTCGTAACCTTGAGTGGACATCTGGTGTCGCAAATTCGTATGATTTGAGTGTCGGATGTAACTTATTTTTTACTGTGTATGTATCGCGCGACGATCGGCGCCGGATGGGGCGTGGGCTTGCGCCCCGGGATCGGCGGTGGCAGACTCCGGGCGCCCCGAGGCGGGCGAGCGAAGCAGAGCGCGAGGCGGAGGCCAGGATGGCGGCAGATCAAGAGGGCGCGGTGTGGCCGGAGCTGTGGGCCGATCTGAGGCTCGTGGCGCTGGACGTCGAGACGACCGGCTTTGACCCGGAGACCGAGCGGATCATCGAGATCGGGCTCGTCACCTTCGAGCGCGGGGTGATCGTCGATCGCTGGGGGCAGCTGATCAACCCCGGCAAGCCCATCCCCCCCGAGGTCGTCGAGCTGACCGGGATCTCCGACGCCGACGTGGCCGACAAACCCCCCTTCGAAGCCGTGGCGGCCGAGATCCACAAGCGGCTCCTCGGCGTCGGCATCGGCGCCTACAACCTCGCCTTTGACCGCAGCTTCATCCACGCCGAGCTGGCCCGCTGCGGACTCGGCTGGCCCTCGACCGCGCCGACCTTCGACCCCCTGATCTTCGCCCGCAACTACCAGAACGAGCACCACCGCCACAACCTCGGCGCCGTCGCCGAGCGCCTCGGGATCGTGCTGGAGAACGCCCACCGCGCCGTCGACGACGCCGAGGTCGCCGGCCTCGTCCTCTACGCCTTCGCCCAGAAGCTGCCCCCCGTCCTGCAGGACATCCTGCTCCTGCAGGCCCAGTGGGAGGTGCAGCAGTCCAACCAGGCCCACTGGCGACGCGGCGGCGACCTCGGCCCCTCCCTCGATCTGGCCGCCATGACCCAGGTCAACGTCCGCGCCGTGGGCCTCGGCCCCGCCTACATCTACGGCGAGGAGCTCGACCCGCTGCGGGCCATCTACCTGAGCGTCCCAGAGGTCTCGCGCTCCTGAGCCAGGCGCGTCGCCGCGCCGAGCGCCGCGCCGAGCCTCGGCCATCCCCGGCGGCGCTCCCGAGCCAGGCGCGTCGCCGCGCTGAGCCTCGGCCATCGGCAAAGCCCCCCGGCAGCGCCCGTCGAGGCCCCCTCGGCTCCCCATGCGGCACCCATCAGGTCGAGCGCGCGCAGGTCAACCGCGCGGCGGCGCCGAGGGAGGCCATGCGGAACCACGTTTGAACCACTGTCATCCTGGGCTTCCTGGTGGCCCAACATGTAAGCGGCTTGAGCGTGGTTCCGTACCAACCGGGCTGCGGCGCCGACGGAGGCCAGCCGCAGACCAGGAGCGGCGCCGTCGGTCAAGCGGGCTGCGGCGTCGAGGGGGGCCAGCCGCAGACCAGGAGCGGCGCCGTCGCCGAGCGCGCCCCGACACGATCAACAAGTTGTTGTAATTGTTCTGGATACTTGATCCGATGGCCGAGGTCGCCGAGGCCGAGCCACAGGCCATCGACCAGCGGCCTGAGCCCGTCGACGGCCTCGCAGCCCTCGGGCGTCTCCAGCATGGCGCCGAGCCGGACCGGCCCGCGCAGGTGCCCTCGGAGCTGCGCCAGCGAGGCCGGGCTCTCGACGTGCGGGGCCACGATCCAGACCTCGGGGTGGCGCGCGTCGAGGGCGGCCCGCTCGATCGCCGCGATCTGCAGGGCCACCGCGGCCTCGCCTTTGCCCTCCATCAGCCCGGCGAGCCCGCGTCGGCCCTCCCAGGCCTGGATGGGGGTGGGCGCGGCGGGGGGCTTGTCCGCGGACCAGTCGGCCAGCCGGACGGCGACGGGGGCCGGGGCCAGAGCCTCCATGAGCCGCCGCAGGTGCTCGCAGAGCGCCTCGGGCTCGACGCCGGGGTCGTCGAAGAAGACGAACTCCAGGCGCAGCAGCCCCACGCCCGCCGCGCGCCCTCGCCGGATGGCGCGCGCGGCGAGGTGGCGCTCCTCGGGCTGGGCGCTGATGAGCTCGATCCAGGGCGGCGCGGGCGGGGCGGCCGGGAGCATGGCCAGCGGCAGGACGCGGGCGGCCGACGCAGGCAGCCGCAGGTCGAGCTGCGGGCCCGGCCAGGGGTCGAGGCCGCCGAGGCGCAGGGGGGAGGGCAGGGTGCCCAGGGGCAGGGCGGTCAGGGCGAGCGGCAGGCCAAGGGCGCGGGCCAGGACCAGGGTGTGGCGGTCGGGTTCGGCGCGCAGGACGAAGCCGCAGGCGCCCCGTCGGGCCAGCGCGAGCAAGGCCGGGGCGGTCAGCGCCTCGACCAGCGCGACGAAGGGGGGCGGCGCGGGCGTCGAAGCAGCGGGGAGGTTGTCCAGCGGGGCGTCTGGCGGCGACGATGTGTCCGGGTCTTCCGGCCCGAGGGGTGAGAGGTCAGGCGCATGTGAGTCGTCGGGAGGGTCGAGGCTGAGGCGCTCCAGGAGGCCAGCGCGGGTGTCGTGGGGGAAGATGGGCGGGGAGAGGGGGCGAGCGCCGAGAGAGCGGGGGTCGATGAGGCGGGTGGGGGCGTGGCACCAGCCGGGGGTCAGGGGGGGGAGGGTGGCGGGTGCAGGCAAGGGGTGGCCCGGTGTCCCTCAGCGCGGCAGGTCGCGGTGGTGGGTGTTGACGGGGAAGGGGAAGCGCTTGGCGAGGGTGGCTGCGACGTGCTCGGCGATGGAGACGGAGCGGTGCTGGCCGCCGGTGCAGCCGAAGGCGATCGTGAGGTAGGCCTTGCTCTCGGCCTCGTAGAGCGGCAGCAGGAACTCAAGCAGGTCGTTGATCTTGTTGAGGAACTCAGAGGTGTTCGGCTGGGCCAGGACGTATCGGGCGACGTCGGGTTGGATGCCGGTCTTGGGTCGAAGCTCAGCGACGAAGTGGGGGTTGAGCAGGAAGCGGACGTCGAAGACGAGGTCTGCGCCGCGCGGGAGCCCGGCCTTGAAGCCGAAGGAGACGACGTTGACGATCAGGCGGCGCGCGTTGTCGGCGTTGGGGTCAAAGAGGTCCTGGATGGCGCGGCGCAGGTCATGGACGTTGAGGTCGGTGGTGTCGATGATGTGGTCGGCCATGTGCCGCAGGTCGGCCAGGGTGGCGCGCTCGGTGCGGACGCCGCTCTCGACATTGCCGTGTGGGGAGAGGGGGTGCTTGCGTCGGGTCTCGCTGTAGCGGCGCAGGAGGGTGTCGTTGTCGGCTTCGAGGAAGACGATCTCGAGGTGGTGTCCCTCGGCCTTGACGGTGCGGAAGGTGGCCTCGGCCTCCTTGATGAAGGAGCCCTCGCGGGCGTCGATGACGAGGGCCATGTTGGGCGTGGGCTTGGAGGCGTGGTCGAGGAGGTCCAGGAAGCGGGGCAGGAGGACGACGGGCATGTTGTCGACGCAGACGAAGCCCAGATCTTCGAGGGCACGGATGGCGGTGGACTTTCCAGAGCCCGAGAGGCCAGTGACGACGATGATCTGGACGGTCTGCATGGGGTGTGTCAGTTCGGCCTGGTCTCGATGAGGTTGTAGTTGCCGTCGTCGCGTCGGTGCAGGACGTTGATGGTGCCGGTCTGGGTGTTGGTGAAGATCAGGACGTCCTCCTCGTTGAGCAGGTCGAGCTGCATGATGGCCTCGGGGATGGACATGGCCGGCGCGGTGCCGACGTCGCGGCGCAGGACCTTGACGTGCTGGTGTCCGCGCTTGGCGTCGTCTTCGAGGGCGACGGAGAGGAAGCCGTACTCCTCGGGCGAGGGCAGGGTCTCGTTGATGTCGTACTCGCCGCGCTCGGCGGCCTCGAGCTCTTCGTGGTCGAGTTCAACGGCGAGGGAGTCGCCGACGTTGGAGTCGCCGGCGGGGGAGATGACCTCGTAGTGGAAGCTCTGCTCCTTGACGGAGGTGGGCTTGCGGGTGTGGATCTTGTCCTTGTAGCGCCGGAGCTGGCGTTCGAGCTTGTCGAGGGCGAGGTCGATGGAGGAGTACATGTCCTCGGACTTCTCCTCGCTCTTGACGGTCAGGCCGTGGATCTTGAGGGTGAGCTTGGCGATGTGCCAGAACTTCTCGACGGCGAGGATGACCTGGGCGTCGGTGGGCTCCTGGATGTACTTGGTGACGATGTGTTCGAGCTTGTCGGTGGCGTATTGGCGCAGCGCCTCCGAGGTCTCAAGGTGACGGAACGAGACGGCAACTTGCATCGTTTTCCTCCTCACGCTCCGGGGCGATGAGTGGTTCGGCGTGGGGCCCGGCCATCGGGCCAGCTGGGCCGTGTCAGAACAAGCGCTTTCGCTTGTTGCTCGACAGAATGCCGAGCATCTCTCGGTACTTGGCGACGGTGCGCCGGGCGATGTCGATGTTGTGATCGTCGTGGAGCATCTGGACGATTCTGGAATCGCTCAGGGGCTTCTTGGGGTTCTCGGCGTCGATGATCTTCTTGATGGTGGTCTTGACGGCCTCAGACGCGATGTCCTCGCCGTGGACCTTGGAGATGGAGGAGTTGAAGAAGAACTTCAGCTCGAAGATGCCCTGAGGGGTGTGGACGTACTTGTTGGTGGTCACGCGCGAGATGGTGGACTCGTGCATGCCGATGTCGTCGGCGACGTCGCGCAGGACCAGGGGCTTGAGGTGGTCGATGCCCATGTCGAAGAAGTCGCGCTGGAACTTGAGGATGGAGTCGGTGACCTTGATGATGGTGCGCTGTCGCCGGTAGATGGACTGGATGAGCCAGGCGGCGCTCTTGACCTTCTCCTGGATGTATCGCCGGGCCTCGGAGCCGTCGCCGCCGGTGAGGGCGTCGCGGTAGAAGTTGGAGACCTTCAGCTTGGGGACCCCGTCGTCGTTGATGACGGCGACGTAGTCGTTGCCGATCTTGTGGACGTAGATGTCGGGGGTGATGTACTGGGGGCTCTCGGTCTGGAACATGCGCCCGGGCTTGGGGTTGAGCTTGCTGATGCGGCGGGCGGCGTCGATGACCTCATCCATGCTCAAGGACAGGTCGCGGGCGATGGAGTCGTAGCGCTTCTTCTCCAGGTTGGGGATGTGATCCTCGATGACGGCGAAGATGGGGTTGTCGTGGCTGAAGAGCTGCGCGGCCTGCAGCAGGAGGCACTCGCGCAGGTCTCTGGCGCCGACGCCGGGGGGGTCGAACTCCTCGTGGATGATCTCGAGGACCTCGGCGACGAAGTCGACCTCGCACTCGGCCTGCTCGGCGATCTCTTCGAGGCTGGCGACGAGGTAGCCGTCCTCGTCGATGTTGCCGATGATCACCATGGCCACGAGCCGCTCGTCGTCGGTCAGGTGGGTCATGTTGAGCTGCCAGGTCAGGTGATCGTTGAGGTCGTCGCCCTTGGTCAGCGTGGCTTCGAGGCCCGGCAGGTCCTCGTTCATGCCCTTATAATTGTTCGACGGCAGGGTGGAGGAGTTCTCCAGGTAGGCCTGCCACTGCTCCATCTCGTCGGCGCCGGGCTTCTCGTCGATCTTGCGCTCGCCCTCTGCGATGGCGTCCTGGACGCTCTCGATGGGCTTGGGCTCGGGCTTCTCGGTCTCGACGCGGGGCTGGCCGTTGAGCTCGGGGATGTCGCCGGTGGGCAGCTCGTAGTGATCGGAGAGCTCCTCGAGGGCGGGGTTCTCGACCATCTCCTGGGCGACGAGGTTGGCCAGCTCCATTCGAGAGAGCTGGAGCAGCTTGATGGCCTGCTGGAGCTGCGGCGTCATGCGCAGCTGCTGGGTCATCTTCAGGTGCTGTTTGAGCTCCATGGCCATGCGACCACCTCTTGACTACTGCCTTTTGGAAGAACCCAAGGTCGTTGTGTTGTCCTGTCCCCGCGATCCCTTCGCGGGCGCCTTCAGTGCCGGGAGCCCGATCAGGCCGCGGGCGCCCTCGATCTGTATCGTCCCTGCGGCCTGATCCAGGACCGCGCGCTCGCCTTCGAGGCGCTCCTGACCGCGGTGCAGCCGCACGCGCCCCTCAAGGACGACGCGGGCGGCGGCCTCGTCGAAGGTCGCGGCCTCGCAGAGGATCAGCAGCGCCCCGGAGGCGACGCGGACGTCGCCGCGCGCGCTCCAGACGCCCTCGGCCCGCGCGACGCGCATGGCCCGGATGGTGAGCCCGTCGCGCTCGATGAGGCCGCCGCCGTCCGGCTCCTGGGCCTCGCCCTCGGCCCGATGCGCCTCGGCGGGCTGCCCGGCCCCTTCAAGCCCGGCCCCGAGGGTCACGGACCCGAGGGTCACCGACGCGGTGGAGAGCGCCAGGGCGGTGAGCCATTGTGCGGGTGCGCGTCGTTTGGGCCGTATCAACACCGCGGACATCTCCTTGAGGGGGATCCCAGGCTCGCTTGCTCAACATGAGGCTCAGCGCGCAAGAATACTCCTCAAAGTCGAGCGCCTTGAGTGATCGGCGGTTGGCTTTGCGAGGCCCTTGCGAGCGCGTTGCGTGATGTCGGGGTGGCGCGCCACACCGACAATGTAAATCAGAGCGCGCGGCAAGTAAAGGGGGTGGGGGAAAGAAGTGGTATGCTGCTTGCACAGAGCGGGGAATCGGATTTTGTCAAGTGTTCTTTGAGGTGCGCAGGCGCTGATCCATGGCGGCGCTGATGAAGGAGGAGAAGAGGGGGTGCGGGTGGGTGGGGCCGGACTTGAACTCGGGGTGGAACTGGCAGCCGAGGAACCAGGGGTGGTCGGCGCGCTCGACGATCTCGACGAGGGACTGGTCGGGGCTGGTGCCGGAGAAGACCAGGCCGGCCTCCTGGAGCGCGGCTCTGTAGTCGTTGTTGACCTCGTAGCGGTGGCGGTGTCGCTCGTCGATGCGGGCCTTGCCGTAGATGCGCCGGGCGAGCGTGGAGTCGGCCAGGGCGCAGGGGTATGAGCCCAGGCGCATGGTGGCGCCCATGTCGACGAGGTTGCGCTGGTCGGGCATCAGGTCGATGACGCAGTCTCTGGCGTCCTCGTCGAACTCGCGGCTGGCGGCGTTCTCGATGTTGCAGACGTGGCGGGCCAGCTCGATGACGGCCAGCTGAAGGCCGAGGCAGATGCCGAAGAAGGGGATGGCGCGCTCGCGGGCGAAGCGGATGGCCTCGATCTTGCCCTCGGTGCCGCGCTCGCCGAAGCCGCCCGGGACGAGGATGCCGTCGACGTCGTGGAGGAAGCGCTCGGCGCCGGAGGTCTCGATCTTCTCGCTGTTGACGAAGCGCAGGTCGACCTGGCAGTCGTTGTCGATGCCGCCGTGGCGCAGCGCCTCGTTGAGGGACTTGTAGGAGTCGGTCAGGCCGACGTACTTGCCCACGATCGCGATCGTGGCCTTGTGGGCCGGCTCCTTGCTCCGGCGGACGATCTCGACCCACCGCTCCAGGGTCGGGACGCGGCTCCAGATGTTGAGCGCGGCGGCGATCTTGTCGTCCAGGCCCTCCTTGTGGAGCAGGATGGGCAGCTCGTAGACGCTCTCGACGTCGGGGCAGGCGATGACGTGCTGGGTGGGCACGTTGCAGAAGGAGGCGATCTTGCGCTTGATGTCCTCGCCCAGGACGTGATCAGTGCGGCAGAGCAGGAACTCGGGCTGGATGCCGATCTCGCGCAGGTCCCGGACGGAGTGCTGGGTGGGCTTGGTCTTGAGCTCGCCGGCGGCCTTGATGTAGGGCACGAGGGTGACGTGGATGCAGATGGCGTTGACGGGCCCGACCTCCTGCTTGAGCTGCCGGATGGCCTCCAGGAAGGGCAGCGACTCGATGTCGCCGACCGTCCCGCC
>SXGT01605957.1_pt1 | contig 32467 bp, 25 predicted proteins | sample 3176221 | NCBI WGS metagenome assembly SXGT01 (sample SAMN11356862, study PRJNA531348) | freshwater metagenome | isolation source: freshwater sample F1-120 | place: China: Fuxian Lake, Yuxi | collected 2017-12-25
GATCGCGATCCCGTCGTGGAAAATCTTCCCGGCACTCCTCGCGGGCAACGGCGTCGTGATCAAGCCGTCGGAGCTCGCGCCGGCGTGTTGCAACGAGTTCGTCCGCGCGTGTGTCGACGCGGGAATTCCCGATGGGCTCGTCAACGTGGTCCACGGGTTCGGCGAGGTCGGCGCGACGCTCACAACCCATCCGAGCGTGCGCGCGATTTCGTTCACGGGTTCCGTTCCAACGGGTCGGCGGGTCGCTGCCGCGGCGATGGAGGTCGGCCCGAAGCTCGTGAGCCTCGAACTCGGAGGCAAGAACGCCATGATCGTGATGGACGACGCCGACCTCGACCTCGTCGTCGACGGCGCGTTGTTCGGAGCGTTCGGCACCGCGGGTCAGCGCTGCACCAGCACTTCGCGCCTCGTCGTGCACCGTGCGGTCGCCGACGAGCTCATCGAGCGGATCATCGCGCGGGCTGCCGCGTTGATCGTGGGCGATCCGATGCACGCCGCGACCGACGTCGGACCGGTGATCACATCCCAGTCCGCCCAGCGCATCCACGCGATGGTGGAGCGCGCCGCGGCCGAAGGCAACGCAGTCGTGCTCGGCGGAACGATCCTCGAACCCGAGGGATGCGAGGGCGGCTCGTTCTTCGCGCCGACGATCCTGCGGGGCGCGCACCGCAACAGCTACATCGCCCGCAACGAAGTCTTCGGACCGGTGCTTGCCGTGCTCGAAGTCGCCGACTTCGACGAGGCGATCGACACCGTGAACGACTGCGACTACGGACTGAGTTCGGCCATCTACACGCGCGACGTCAACCTCGCGATGCAAGCGGTGCACCGGCTCGACACCGGCATCGTCTACGTGAACGCGCCGACGATCGGCGCCGAGATCCATCTGCCGTTCGGCGGCAACAAACACACCGGCAACGGCTACCGCGAGGCCGGCACGCGCGGCCTCGAACAGTTCAGCGAGACCAAGTCGGTCTACATCGACTACAGCGGCCGCCTGCAAAAAGCTCAGATCGACAACCGCGAGGCTCCCGCGTGACGCCCCCCACCACCAAACTTGCGCTCTTCACTTGCGGAAAGCGCAAGTACGCGGCGCAAGTTCGTGAAATGGGGGCGGGGTGAACGGCGCGGACGCGATCGCGGCGGCCCTGCGCGCCGCGGGGGTCGACGTCGCGTTCGGGTTGCCAGGGGTTCACAACATGGCACTGTGGCCCGCGTTCGAGCGCGCCGGAATCCGGATCATCGGGAGTCGCCACGAGCAGGGTTGCGCGTACGCGGCCGATGGCTACGCGCGGGCAACCGGCCACCTCGGTGTCGCGCTCGTCACGACCGGACCGGGCGCCGCGAACACACTCGGCGCAGTCGGCGAAGCCTGGGCGAGCAAGAGTCCGGTGCTCATCATCGCCACCGACATTCCGAGCAACCAGCGCGTCGCCGACGTGTACAAGGGTGTTCTCCACGAGTGCACCGACCAGGCCGGCATGTTCGCGCCCGTCACCAAGCTGCAGACTCGCGCCCTCGCGACGGCACTCGTCGCCGCGACGGCACCGGTGCAGGGCCCGGTGTACTTCGAGGTTCCCACTGATCAACTCGTGAAGGACGCTGTCGAGGCACCGATTCCTCCAGGCGCCCACGATCACATCGCGGTCCAGTGCCACGGCACCGTCGCGCTGGACCGACCGATCGTCTGGGTCGGCGGCGGCGCGAAGCACGCAGGCCCACAGATCGACGCGCTGGCGCGACGGGTGGGCGCACCGGTGGTCACGACCTACTCGGCGCGAGGCGTGCTGCCCGCTGGTCATCCGCACCTGGTTCCGGCCCCGCCGCACGAACCGCAGGTCATCGAACTCATCCGCCAGGCGGGAAGCACGATCGTCGTCGGCTCCGACCTCGACGCGATGAACACGATGGCGTGGAAGCTGCCGCTCCCCGGGCCACGGATCGCCGTCAACCTCGACCGAGCCGACGCCACGAAGAACTACGAACTGGACGCGGTCTTGACGTTCGACGCCGCTGCCATCGACTCGTGGACCGAGTCGCTCTCGCCTCGCGAACCGTGGTTCGGCGATCTCGCCGCGCTCGGCAAGGAAGTTCGCGACGAACTGCGGGCCGACGAAGCAACGACCGAGAGCGTCGACTTTCTCGAACGCACCGAACGAGCACTCCACGCGTACGACGACCCGATCGTGTTCGCCGACATGTGCGTCGCGGGCTACTGGCTCGCCGGTCATCTCGCGGTCCACCGGGCGCGCGGGCTCCATTATCCGATGGGTTGGGGCACGCTCGGGTGGGCGTTCCCCGCGAGCATCGGCGCGGCCGCCGCGGGCGAGGACAGCATCGCGTTCATGGGCGACGGCGGCATGTTGTTCGCCGTCGGCGAACTCGCGACGGTCGCGCAAGAGCAACTGCCGCTCACGATCGTTGTGGTCGACGACGGTGGGTACGGCATGCTGCGCCACCCCCACGACGCGGCACCCGGGTGCGAACTCGCGCCGGTCGACTTCGTCGCGGTGGCCCGGGGCTTCGGCGTCGAGGCCGAAACCGTCGACGGAGTCGGCGCGGAGTACGAGTCGGCGCTGTCCCGCGCTCTCCACGCTCGAAGCCCCCGACTCCTCCACGTGCAGGCCCGATTGTTCCCACCCCGAACGACCAGCCCCCGCTGGCCGATGAAGTAGCGGAGGCCTGAGGTGAGCGACCGAGAGCCGGGTATCCCGGCGAACAGCGAACCGGGGCCCGAGCGGCCCGGCGGCGAACGCCGCCAAGAGCGGGAGAGGTAGTTCACGATGGCATTTCGAGTCACCTACGCAACGCTCAGCGCCGACAACGACGAACTCCACGCGGCGTTCGACCGCGGCATCGACGTCGCGCACACGATGACCGGTCATCGCCACCCGAACGTCATCGCCGGTACCGACGTCGACCACGGTGATGGCTTCGACACCGTGAGCCCGGCGGATCGCGAGATCACGATCGCCACGTTCGCGACCGCGACCGCCGACGATGTCGATGCGGCCGTTGCAAGTGCGCGCCGCGCGCGTGCCTCGTGGGCCGCAACACCGTGGCAGGACCGCTGCGATCTCTGCGATCGCGCGGCCGACCTCATCAGCGAACGTCGCAATGAACTGTCGGCGCTGCTCACGATGGAAGTCGGCAAGAACCGACTCGAAGCGCTCGGCGACGTCGAAGACACCGCCGACCTCATCCGCTACTACACCCACCAGATGCGCGAGCACGAGGGCTTCACGCAGCCAATGGGACGATTGAACCCAAGCGAAGCGACCAGCGACGTCATGCTCCCCTATGGCGTGTGGGCAGTCATCTCGCCGTTCAACTTCCCCGCCGCACTCGCGGGCGGCCCGATGGGCGCGGCACTCGTGGCCGGCAACACCGTGGTACTGAAACCGAGTGAGATCGGTGGACTCACGAGCCTGCACATGGCGCGTGCGTTCTGGGATGCGGGCGTGCCTGGCGATGTACTCCATGTCGTCTTCGGTCCGGGCGAGACCACCGGCCGCGCGCTCGTCCGCAATCCGCAGGTCGACGGCATCACCTTCACCGGCAGCTACGACGTCGGAATGGAGATCTACCGAAGTTTCGCCGGTGCGTTTCCGAAGCCGGCGATCTGCGAGATGGGCGGCAAGAACCCGGTGATCGTCAGCCGTCACGCCGACCTCGACCTCGCCGCCGAAGGCACGATGCGATCGGCGTTCGGCCTCACCGGCCAGAAGTGCTCGGCCGCGTCGCGCGCGTACGTCGAGCGCGAGGTCTACGACGAGTTCGTCTCGCGATTGGTAACCCGCGCCGAGAGCATTGTCGTCGGTGACCCGCTCGAACGCACGACGTGGATGGGCCCGATCATCGACACGGCCGCGTTGGCGCGCTACGAGCGAGCGACCGAGCAAGCACTCAGGGAGGGGCAAGTCCTGACCGGCGGCGAACGCCTCACGACCGGCACTCTCGGACGGGGCAATTTTGTCGCGGCGACCGTCGTCGACGTCCCGTCGACGAGCGACCTGTGGTCTCGCGAACTGTTCGCGCCGTTCATCGCCGTCGCGCCGGTCGACTCGCTCGACGAGGCGCTGGCGTTCGCGAACGACACGCCACTCGGTCTCACCGCCGGTTTCTTCTCCGCCGATTCGGACGAGGTCGATCGTTTCCTCGCCGGGATCGAAGCGGGCGTCGTCTACGTCAATCGCCGCGCGGGTGCGACCACAGGAGCTTGGCCGGGAATCCAACCGTTCGGCGGCTGGAAGGGATCGGGCAGCGGAGGGAAGGCCGGGGGCGGCCCCTATTACGTGCAGCAATACCTGCGCGAACAGTCGCGCACGGTCGTCGAATGATGACTCGATCGAGCACCGAGCCCAAGGATGCGTACCCGATGAGTGCCGTGACACCACTGCCCGAACGCGATCTCGCCCAACTCCCCACGCCTCATCTGATCACTGCCCTCCCGGGGCCACGCGCTCGCGCCGCGATCGAGCGCGACGGTCGCGTCGCCAGCCCGTCGATGGGGCGGGTCTATCCGCTCGTCCCGGCGCGAGCGCAGGGCTGCGTGATCGAAGACGTCGACGGCAACCGGGTCCTCGACGCGAACGCCGGCATTGCCGTCAACAGCACCGGTCACTGCCATCCCGAAGTGGTCGCGGCGATTCAGCGGCAGAGTGAGTCGCTGCTCCACTACTGCTCGAGCGACTGGTACCTGCCGATCTACGCCGAACTGTGCGAGCGGCTGGTGGCGACGGCGCCGACCGGTATGGGTGCAGCGCAGGTGTTTCTCGGCAACAGTGGGACCGAAGCAGTCGAAGGTGCCGTCAAGCTTGCCCGTTATGCAACGAAGCGCCAGAATGTGATCGCGTTCTTCGGCGCGTTTCATGGTCGATCGCTCGGTGCGCTCAGCCTGACGGCGAGCAAGAGCAAGTACCGAAGTGGGTTCGGTCCACTCACGCCGGGCGCCTACCACGCGCCCTACGGCGATGCCGCGTACATCGAGCGCGTGCTGTTCGAACACGTCTGCGCGCCGGAAGATGTTGCGGCGATCATCGCCGAACCCATCCAGGGCGAGGGCGGCTATGTGGTCCCTCCGGCCGATTTCTGGCCGGCGTTGCGCCGTATCTGTGACGAACATGGAATCGTGCTGATCGCCGACGAGATTCAGAGCGGGTTCGGACGCACTGGACGCTTCTGGGCAATCGAGCACGAAAATGTCACGCCCGACGTTGTGCTCGCCGGTAAGGGCATCGCCAGCGGACTCCCCCTCAGCGCGATCATGGCCCGCGAGGGACTCATGACGTGGGGTCCGGGAAAGCACGGCAGCACGTTCGGCGGCAATCCGGTTGCGTGCGCGGCCGCCGTCGCGACCATCGACCTGCTCGAACGCGGACTCGTGACGAACGCCGACACGATCGGTGCCGAGTTGACCGCCGGACTGCGCGACCTGGCCGACCGGTATCCCGCGATTGTCGATGTGCGCGGTCGGGGTCTGATGATCGGCATCGAGTTCGCCGACCACGACACGGCCGCCGCAGTCGAACAGGGTTGCTACCGCGAGGGTGTGCTCGTGCTCACGTGCGGACCGGCTTCGGTACGCCTCTGTCCCCCGCTCGTGATGTCGTCCGATCAGGCCGCCACCGTGCTGCGAACGCTGGGAGTCGTCCTCGACGATCTCACCTGAACAGGACCGCGGAACAATCACTCCAGGAACGCTCACGGAGGGCCGACACTCGCGGTATGACGATCGACGAACCCGCCCCGTCCGCGCTACCCCGACGCATGCTCCTCGCCAGCGGAGGAGCAGTCGTCGCCGGCATCGCCCTCCTGAAGGCAGAACCGGCCGCGGCGACGACGGGCGCGATGCAGTACGGGGTCATCAACGACGCCGGTGCCGACTACACCCAGTTGTCGTCGAGTAGCGCGACCGGAACATTGCGGGTGGTGAACTCGAGTGTGAGCACTGGCTCGGCGATCTACGCCGAGATCACCGATGCGGCGAACTACTCGCGAGCCATCATCGCATCGACCTATGGCGTGTCCCACGCGTTCGTCGGCGAACAGAACAACCCGACCGCGCAACAAGCCGCCGTGGTCGGCGTCCACTACGGCCTCGGCGTCGCCGGCGGGTTCGTGCAAGACAACGAAGCGGCAGAAAACTCCGGTATCTGGGGCCAGACCGCCGGGGCGGGCGCCGGCGTCCACGGCTCGAGCTACGGCACAGGCATCGGCGTGTTGGGAACCAGCGCCACGGCCGCCGCGGGGATCAAAGGCACCAACTCGTCGACCGGTCCGGCGGTCTACGGGACGAACTCGTCGAGCGGGGTCGGCGTATGGGGATCGAGCGCCGAAGGACGGGGAGGACAGTTCGCGGGTGCCAAAGCTCAAGTGCGCCTCGTTCCGTCAGAGGGCACCCGGCCGGCGGTCGGCAAGACCGGCGACTTCTTCGTCGACAATTCGAAGCAGTTGTGGTTCTGCAAGGGCGGCAATCAATGGGTCAAGCTCGCCTGAACGTCAACGACTCGGAGCGCCGAGCCCTTCGACCGTGATCCTTCGCACGCGCCGACGTTGGGGAAAATGGTCGGGCGACGCGAGGTGTTGGGTCGCGTACTCGTCCCAGATGGCGACGTCGCCAACCGACCATTTGTGACGAACCTGGAACGTCGGCAGGGTCGCGTGCTCGCACACCAGATCGAGGATGCGGTCGCTCTCCACAAACGACAGGCCCACAATCGACCGACAGAAATCGCGATTCGCGTACAGAACTGGGACGCCAGTAACCGGGTGGGTGATGACCAGCGGATGGCGCGCGGAGGGCAGCACTTCGTGCATCTTGTTCGCGATTTCGTTTCCCGCCTTCAGTCGCACACCCTCGATGAACGACGCCGGCCAGTGCTGCACGATGAGACCATCGATCAAGGCGCGCACCGGTTCGGAGAGCGCGGCGTAGGCCTTGACCTGACTGGTCCACAAGGTGTCGCCGCCCGTTTCAGGAACGATTTCGGCTCGCAGGATCGCGACCGACGGAGGGTCGGGCGCGTAGGTGACGTCGGTGTGCCACTTGTCGGCCGCCGGCGGAGAGTCGGGGTTGTCTTCGATCACTTCGACGCGAGTGTCGGTGATTCCGAACGCGGCCATCGCCGGATGACGGAAGATCGGGCCGAAACGTCGTGCGAACGCGAGTTGGTCGTCGTCGGTGAGGTGCTCCTGATCCTTGACCCACAGCACCGAGTGCTCGTACAGCGAAGCCCGTAGCGCGTCGAAGGTGTCGTCATCGAGGCTCGCGAGATCGACGCCACGAACCGTGGCGCCCAGCGCGCACCCACTCGGCTGGACTTCGAACGCTGTCACCGCAACGCCGATCCCATCATCGCTTCGAAGTTGTGCCGGTAGAAGTTGTCGCGCGCGACTTCGCCAACGTCGGTCATCGTGGCCTCGAATCGCGCAATGGGATCTCGCGTACCCTCGGGGTGCGGGTAATCGGATGAGAACAGAAACAGTTCGTCGCCGCCGTGTTCGATCATCCAGCCGACGGGTTCGTTGGGGAAGGGCGTGAACCACAGGTGCCCGTGCACGAACTCACTCGGCTTCATCGACAGCGACTGCAAGATCGGCTCGGTCTTGGCGAAGGTCATTGCCAGGTCGAGCCGTTGGAGCCACGGCACCACGAAGAGCGCACCTTGTTCGATGCAACCCCCGCGTAGGCGGGGATACCGGTCGAAGTTTCCATCGAGAATCAGGCACGACAAGAAGTTCTCGGGCGACTGGGCGATGACCATGTAGTCCTTGGCTCGAATGTTCTCACCCCCGCCGAGAAAGTCGGTCGGCTTCTGCATGCCGTTCTCGTGATACTTGCGATGCAGTCCTCGGCCGCCGCCGCCGATGTGCAACATGAACGGTCGGTCGGCGTCTTGCAGTCGAGCCCACACTCCGTCGTAATCGGGATGCGTCGGTGAGACGTCGCGACCAGGCGTCGACGGCACCTGGATCGCCGCCACGCCGAGTTCGAGCGCGTACTCGACCTCGGCCGCAGCCAGCTCGGGATCGTGCAGCGGAACGAAGCCCACGGGTAGCAATCGCCGGTCGTCCGAACAGAAGTCGACCATCGCGCGGTTCAGCGCGCGCGTACCGCCGTACAACAACGCCAGGTCGTTCGAAACGAACTGCGTCGCCGCGAACGTCGCGAACACGAGTTGCGAATCGAACCCGAGTCGATCGAGCGCGCGACTCCGTTCGAACTTGTCGGTCGCGCCGAGCGCAGACCAGCCCTTGTCGCGCATGATGTCGGCCTCGAGCGCGGCGACCCGGGCTTCATCGGCGGCGCGTCGGGTTGCCTCGTCGACTGCTTCGGTCGCGATCGCGCCAGCCCCGCCGAGATGCAACGGTCGGATCCGATCACGAATCGAGGGATCGGCATAGGGCTCGAGCCAGCCGTGCGTCTCCATCAGGTGGCTGTCGGCGTCGTGAAAGACCCGACCCGATGCATAGGGTGCCGTCGACGTCATGGGCCTCATCGTGCCCCACCCGACGCATTGATGTCGACACCGTCGCTCGCGATGTGATCGGATTTGCCAATGGCCTCCTACGAACCGGTGCGCATCGACGTCGACGACGTTCCGGGCCTGCTCTTCGCATCACCGAACGTCGATGGCCCGTTGCCACTCGTTCTGTTCGGTCATGGTGCGCATTCCGGCAAGGACGACCCGATCATGCAGACGTTGGTCCGCGCGTTCGCTCGAGCGCTTCCAGCCGCCGTCCTCGTGATCGACTGCCCGGGGCATGGCGAGCGTCGCCCCGAGCACGAGGTCGAATACCTCGAAGGCGTCGAACGCAACATGGCCGACGCGTCGGTGCACCACCAGCTCGCCCGCGAGTGGACCGCGGCCGCAGCCGCCGCGCGCACGATCGAAACACGGATCGACGATCGCACCGCCTACATCGGATTTTCGATGGGCTCGATCTTCGGTGCGTCGATCGTGCAAGACCTGCCGTTCGTCGGACCCGTCGTGCTGGCACTCGGAGGATTCGTCGGACCGGGCCGGCTCGAAGGTGCAAACGACCTGATCGATTCAGGGTTGCGGGCGCTCGGTGATCGTGAGGTGCTGATGGTGAACATGACCCGCGACGAATCGTTCCCGTTCGTCGACGCGCTGCGTGCGTTCGAACTGGTCCCCGGACCAAAGCGCATGTTCGTCTACGAGGGCGGGCACATCGACATCCCGGGCGAAGCCGCTCGACTCGCGGGACAGTTCCTGCAACGAGCACTCGCGCGATGAGTTGGGTCGCGCAGCGTCGCGTGCTCATCACGGGTGGCAATACCGGAATCGGCAAAGCGACCGCGACACAACTCGCGCGAATGGGTGCGAGCGTGACAATCGCGTGCCGCGATCTCGACCGTGCGGCCGCGGCGCGGGCCGACATCGAAGCAGTCACCGAGCGATCGGTCGACGTGATCGAACTCGACCTCGCGTCCCTCGAGTCGATTCGACGTGCCGCAGAGTCCGTTCGCGAGTCGCTCGACTCGATCGACGTACTCGTGAACAACGCGGGCGTCGCGGTGCTCGGTCGAAAGCGACGAGAGACCGCCGACGGCTTCGAGCGCCAGTTCGGTGTCAACCACCTCGGTCACTTCTTGTTCACGAACCTGATCGCGGATCTCGTCGGCGAACGCGTGATCAACGTGAGCAGCGCCGGATACGCCATCGCTCGCAACGGACTCGACTTCGACGACCTCCAATGGACGCGGCGCGAGTACGACGGTTGGGGCGCTTACGGCGCGAGCAAACTCGCCAACCTCTACTTCACCTGGGAACTCGCCGATCGACTCGGCCCCCGTGCGATCACGGTGAATGCGGCGCACCCCGGCTTCGTCGACACCGAACTCGGCTATCGACGCCCCGAAGAGGGCGGGAAGCCGAAGCCGGCCATCGACCAAGCAGCCGGCAGCATCGGCACGGTCGACCTGTCAGCCCTCGGAACCCCTCTCACGGCCGACGAGGGTGCCCGGACCAGCGTGCTGTTGGCCTCCGACCCGGGTCTTGCCGGCATCACGAGCGCCTACTTCGACGATCACCAACAACGCGTCGACGACCTCGGCGCGATCGCACTCGATCGGTCGGCGAGCGCGCGTCTGTGGGAATTGAGCGAGGAACTCGTCGGGCTCTGAAGCGACGAGTCGCGTTGACGCCGACCCCGGTCGACCTCAGGCGAAGATCAACGGAAGCTGGTCGGCCTGGCGAATCCCCGGCGAGTACATGATCGTCGCGTCGGGGTCGATGGCGTAGTCGGGCACCCGCCGATGGAACTCTTCGAGGGCGACCCGCAGCTCCATCCGGGCGAGGTGCGAGCCGAGGCAACGATGGGGTCCGCCACCGAAGGCGAGATGGCGGTTGGCGGCGCGGTCGAACGAAACGTCGGTCGCCGCGTCGAACTCCGCGGCGTCGGTGTTCGCGGCGCCGAGAACGAACACGACGTGATCACCCGCTCGCATCTGCTGTCCCTGCAACTCGAGGTCTTGCTTCAAGATGCGCGGGACCACCTGCACCGGTGTCTCGGTTCGCAGCAACTCCTCGACGATCGCGTCGATTCGCTCGGGTTGTTCGACGACCACTCGACGTCGGTCCGGATGCGCCGCGAGGTAGGCGACCATGCAATCGAGCGTCGCGGTCACGGTGTCGAGCCCGGCGAGCAGTTGCAAGTGACAGATCCCGAGCTGCTCGGCGCGGGTGAGCGACCGGCCGTTGACGCTGCCGTGGGCGATGCGGGTCAGCAGGTCGTCGCCCGGATCAGCGAGCTTTGCGTCGAGGCCCACGTCGAAGTAGCGGGTGATCGCGGCTCCGGCGGCTTCGCGAGCGGCCTGCTGTTCTTCGGCGTTCGATCCCGACGGTCGAACGGTGCCGTCGCGCCACTCCATGAACTGCTCGACATCCGACATCGGCAAACCCAGCAGACGAAGGAACACCGTGCTCGGCAGGGGCGTCGCGAACTCGGTGTGAAAGTCGCACCGGCCGCGATCGACGAACCGTTCGACGAGTTCGCGTGCCAGTGCGCGGACGTCAGGTTCGAGATCGGCCATCTTGCGGGGCGAGAACTCGGGGTCGAGGATCCGCCGGAAGTGCGCGTGCTCGGGCGGGTCGACCTGCAGGGGAATCAGTGGGTGCTCGTTGCCGACAGAAACCGCGTCGGCCCCCGACGAGAAGATCTCGGGGTGTCGCATCGCCCAGATGACGTCTTCGTAACGCGAGATGTACCACGTCGTGCCGTCGCCCATGAAGCCACTCGCCGGCGCGACCGGACACTGCGAACGCAGCCGTTCGTAGACGGGCTGTGGGTCGGCGGCCGCCTCGAAGGAGAACAGCGCGACGCCGGGGTCGAACACCTCGGTCATTGGTCGATCACCTCGTCGATGCTCGTCGAACCGCCGGTACGGTCGGGGAGACAACGCTCCCCGACTGTATCGGCCCCAACCTGGCGGGGTTGACGACCGTCCGGCTCATCGCGCCTGACCGATCGATTCGATCAGGCGCGGACAGGAGTGCGGTGCGCCGCTTCCGCGAAGGCTTCGAAGTTGGTGACGAAGCGAGCGACATCGCTCTCGGTGTGTTGGACCGACAAGGTCCACTGTTCCATTTTTCCCCACGGCGGCAGGAACACTCCGCCGTTGTGCTGGTACAGCCAGTTCCCGTGCCCGAACCGGCCGTCGTACGCCAGGAAGTCTCGGTAGCTCCGAAGCGGTTCGTCGTGAAACACGATGCACCCCTTGGCGCCGAACGCTCGAACGTATCCGGGCAGTTCGTACCGACGCAGAACGCTGTGCGCGCCTTCGACCATGATCGAACGCAACCGATCGAAGTGCCGGTATGCGTCGCCAGTGAGCACCTCGCGCAGCATCGCCCGTGACGCGGCGAGCGTGAGCGGATTGCCGTTGAACGTACCGACCTGCTCATAGGTGCCGTCGGCGATGTAGCCGAATAGTTCGTTGGTGCCACCGATCGCACCGCACGGGAGTCCGCCGCCCATCGCCTTCGCGAGACAAACGAGGTCGGGGGTGACGCCGAACAGTTCGCTCGCGCCACCAGGCGCCACCGCAAGCCCAGTCTTCACCTCGTCGAAGATCAAGTACGCGCCATGTCGGTGCAGCAGGTCGCGGAGGCCCTGGAGATATCCGTCGGGCGGCGTGATGATGCCGATGTTCATCATGATCGGTTCGATGATCATTCCCGCGATCTCGCCGGGGTATTCGAGCAGCACCCGTTCGACGGCGTCGAGATCGCCGAAGGGAACCACGCTCACGAGCCGCGCGACTTCGAGTGGGATCCCGCGGTGTTCTCGAACGGTCAATGGTCGCCACGGCGGACCCGTATGGCCGGCCTCGGGGTAGACCGAAACCTGCGTGTGGTCGTGGTGCCCGTGATAGCTGCCTTCGACCTTGATGATGCGCGATCGGCCGGACGCGGCCCGAACAAGATGGATCGCCTCCATGGTCGCCTCGGTGCCGCTGTTGCACAGACGCCATTTCGCCAGACCGAACCGTTCTCGCAGCGCCGACGCGACGTCGATCAACGCTGCTGTCGGTTGCGCGAAGTGCGTGCCGCGACGAACTTGCTCGGACACCGCCTCGACGATCGCCGGATGGCCATGCCCGCAGAGCATCGCTCCGAACCCGGCGTGCAGATCCACGTACTCCGTGCCATCGACATCGAAGACGTGGGAACCACTCCCGTGACTCAACCAAACTGCCTGGGGTGGCGCATCCTGCCAATTGCTCGCGACGCCACCTGGCAACACCTCCCTCGCTTCCGCGCGCAACGCCAGGCTGCGAGGGATCCGCTCGACGAGCAACCGTTCTTGTTGCTCGATCAGCCCGTCCAGTGCCGCCCATTCATCCACGGGCGGCGGGCTCATGAGGGCCATGACGGCCACCTTCTTTCGCATTCGGTCGGGCCCTTTCAGCCCGAACCATCCCGCGGTTCCGATACTCACCTGTCAGGCCGTACTCACAACCGGCTGGCGCGTCCGGGAGCAGCTGCTCCCCTGGCGAGGTGCCGGCGGTCGTGCCCAGTTCGCCCGTGTTCGGTGAACCGAGTCGGTGCGTCGTTGCTTGCTCTGGTCGACTCCGCCCGGTCACGTCCGTGCGACCCGGATGGCGCCGACCTCGGCGCACTGGTACTGACTGACGGGCCAGCAGAAACCTACTGACTCATCAGTCAGTAAGGGTACCGGACACTCGGTCCGCTGGCAACGCTTTCGGTCGTCTGCCACAATGGCGCCCCATGCGACGCTCTATCACCCTCATCGCCATCCTCGCCTCAGCGGTTTCGCTGCCGTGGATCGTGGGTTCGCCCGCGCCCGCGGGCGCCGCTTCGGAGGGCAAACCCGACTTCAATGGCGACGGATACGCGGATCTCGCAGTTGCAGCCCAGTTCGAAAATCGCGGCCGCGGGGTCGTGCACGTGCTCTACGGGTCCGCATCCGGCCCGAGCGGTGCGGGGTCGATCGTGTTCGGGCAGGACACGGCCGGCGTCCCCGGCGAGGCAGCGCCGGGCGACAGCTTCGGTGCCATGTTGGCATTCGGCAACATCAACGGCGACGCCTACGACGATCTCGTCGTCGGCTCACCGTTCGACGACATCTCGGGTAAGGCCAACGCCGGATCGGTCACGCTCTTTCGCGGATCCGCCACCGGCTTACGGCTGAACGGCAGGCTGTTCACCGACACGTTCGGCCCAACTGGCACGCTTCACCGCGACGAGTACTTCGGCATGGGTCTCGCGATGGGTGACTACGACGGCGACGGCGACGACGACATCGCGGTCGGCATCCCTTACGACGACCTCGACTTCGACCGTGATCCGTCGGGGGTCGGTCGAGTGAAGATCCTGCGTGCGCAGGCCGGAGGCTTCAGCGAAGCCAACGTCCGAGTCGTCCAGCGCAGCTCCCTCGGGTCGTCGATTCGACGGAACTTCACCGCGGGCTTCGGTTTCGCGTTGGCGACATTGCACGGCGTCGCGGACTTCGACGGACTTGCGATCGGGATGCCCGAGTACAGCACCACGCAGTACGCGGTCGGGGCGGTCTCCGTCTATCGCGGCGGCACGACAGGGATGCGCTACGTCGACACGTACGTCGGCACCTACGGCACCGAGTCGTTCTTCGGAGCACCGCTTGCCGCCGGTGACCTCGGTGGTGACGGCAACGACGACCTCGCGATCGGTGCGTACTCAGCCGTCGGCGCACGCGGCAGAGTCGCGGTTATCCATCTCGGACGAGGCCGCGAACACGTCGCGGGTCCGCACACGATCAGCGCGACAAACGGCGGACAGACGCCGGCCTCAGGCGATGGCTTCGGGTACAGCATCGCGATCGACGACGACGATGCGGTCGCATACCTGTATGTGGGGGCACCGGGCGACGAGGTTGGCGCGCGTCTGAACGCTGGCAGTGTCTTCGTGTTCCACAGCGTCGGCACCGGGACTCCCGTCGGTCACGACCGGATGACGCCGACGACCGCGGTACGCAACGGTGGTTTCGGCACGCAGATCACGCTGCTCGATGCGACCAACGACGGGTTCGACGATGTCGTGGTCAGTGCCGACTACGACACAGTTGGGAGCAAGGTCGGAGTTGGTGCGGTCTACTGGTACGATAGCAACGACGGCAACCCGGTCACGATGGGCGGCGTGAAGTTCAGTCAGGACACGCCCGGAGTGCCGGATCGATCCGAGACCGACGACGGATTCGGATCGACCTTGGCGTTCCTGTAACGAACGATCTCACACCACGACGGGCGCGAGTTCGCCCGCGAGATAGCTGCGCGCGATCCACTGCACCCATTCGCATACGGCATCTTCGTTCTGTGCGAACGGGCCCGGGCGATAGCCGCGCGACGCCAAACCGCGCTGCACGCCTTCGCAGGCGGCCCAGTCCTGGCGGTTCGTGATGTCCCAGAAGTCGACGGCATAGCTCGGATCGAAGTCGGGGTTCGCGACTGCGGCCGGGTCGAACAGCCATTGGCATTCGACCCAGGTCTCGGTAGCGCTGATCGGTTCGATCCGATGCGTCATCACGTAGTCGGGGTGCAGCGAAATCAACATGTTCGGGTACAGCCCGATGTAGACCACTTCTCGCCGCTGGTCGGTGGTCAAACCGGGGAGCGCGACTCCGCCGCTGCGTCCGTCGAGCGACATCGTCATCGCGTGATCGTCGAGCACCATCGTCCCGCCGGCCCACATTCCGGGCGCCTTGATGTTGTCGCCGCTCTCAGGTGGCGACACGGTGCACAGCTCAGGGTGAATGGCCGAGCAGTGGTAGCACTCGTGGTAGTTCTCGATCGGCAACTTCCAGTTCGCCGGGCTGCGGTATTCGTGGGTCGCGCCGACCACGAGCCGGCCCGGCTCGTATCGCCTGAGTACCTCGGCGAACGCACCGAAGTGATCGACGAGCGAGATCGCGTCACCCGACACGTTCACGAACACCCAACCTTCGAACACCTCGACTCGCACCGGTACGAGTCCGTGCTCGCCCGCGTCGAAACCGATCGGCGCCTCATAGCGAGGCGTGCGGGTGAGCGCGCCGTCGAGCGAATAGGTCCACGCGTGATACGGGCAGTGGATCGCGCCGCGTTTGGCCGTCGCTCCGCACGCCATGAGTTCGTGGCCGCGGTGCCGACAAACGTTGAAGAACCCCCGGACGCCCGACTCATCGCGCACGAGCAACACCGGTTCGCCGGCAACGTCGACCGCCCGTCGCGAGCCGACTTCGGGAACGAGCGCGGCGCGACCGGCGCAGACCCACGAGCGGGCGAACAAGTGCTCGCGCTCCCACGCGAGCACGTCGTCCGACGTGTACGCCTCGCGGGGCAGCATCCGACCGGTCGTACCCGGTTCGAGCACAGCCTCGATTCCGATTCGGTCGAGCGGAGGGCGGCCCATCATGCGCTCCTGTCCTTGTCCCGTCTGATTCGTCCGGTGAGCGCGGCCTTCTTGCGGTCACGCAAGACGCGCTGCGTCGCCAGGAGCGCAGGTATACCAGTCACACCGCCGCCGCCGTGGGTCGCCGACGAACACTGGTAGAGGCCGTGGATCGGCGTCGTGAAGTCGGCGTAGCCGGGAGCAGGGCGCATGTGGAAGAGCTGATCGGTCGACAGTTCGCCGTGGAAGATGTTGCCGCCGATGAGCCCGTACTCGCTCTCCATCTCGTGGGGCCCGATGACCTGGCGGTGCATGATCGACTGCTTGAAGTTCGGCGCGAGCTCGGTGAACCCGTCGACGACTCGATCCGCGAAGGCCGCAAGCTCGGCGTCGTCGGGTTCGGATGCCCAGGTGTGTGGCACCCACTGGCAGTACATCGACATGACGTGGCAACCCTCGGGCGCGATCGTTCGGTCGAGCGTCGACGGAATCACGCAGTCGGCGAAGGGCTTGCGCGACGCTCTCCCCGATCGTGCGTCCTGGAACGCGTCCTCGAGGTATCCGATCGAGTGACACAACTCGATCGCTCCGGTGTGGCGCGGCGCTTGTTCGGTCCCGGGATCGGCGATGAAGTCGGGCAACTCGCTCAACGCAACGTTGACCTTCACGACACCACTGCGGCTGCGCCACGCCTCGAGGTCGCGCACGAAGTCGGTTGGCAACTCGGATCGATCGAGTTGGCGAAGGAACGTGATCTGTGGATGGGTGGCGGCCATGACCGTGGAAGCCGAGATCTCGTCGCCCGCTCGTAGCACGACCCCGGTGACTCGCCCGTTGCGTGTGGTGATCCGCTCGACCGGCGAGTTCGTTCGGATCTCGCATCCGAAGCTTCGGGCCGCACGCGCACACGCCTCGCTGACCGCGCCCATACCCCCGATCGGGAATCCCCACGACCCCATCTGACCGTCACCGACGTCGCCGATCGTGTGGTGCATCATCACGTACGCAGTTCCGGGTTCTTCGGGCCCAGCCCAGGTCCCGATGATGCCGTTGACCGCCATGGCGCCCTTGAGTTCGGGCGATTCGAACCAGCGATCGAGAACATCGGCGATGCTCATCGTGAACAGGCGCGTTGCGTCGGCCGCGTTGCGAACGTCGAGGCCCCGCAGCCCCCAGGCCAGACGAAGCTGGTCGAGCAGGTCCTTCGGACGCTTCGAGGCGAGCTTCGGCGGCGTCGTGAGCAGCAGCGGCGCCAGCACGTCGCCGACCCCTTTGAGCCACGCCCAGTACGCATCGTAGTTGTGCGCGTCGCGCTCGGAGAATCGCGCGATCTGCGCGCGGTCCGCGTCGTCGCCGACTTCGAGCGTGAGCGAGCGACCGTCGGGGAACGCGAAGTACGACGGCCCCATCGGCACGACTCGGTAGCCGTGTTGCGCGAGGTTCAAGTCGCGCTGCACGGTCGGCGGCATGAGGCTCATCACGTAGCTGAGCGCCGTCACCTTGAAATCGGGCCCGAAGGGCTGCTCGGTGCGCGCGGCACCGCCGAGATCGTCGCGAGCTTCGAGCACGACCGTGCGCACTCCGGCTTTCGCGAGATACGCACCGGCGATGAGGCCGTTGTGTCCGCCGCCGATCACGATCGCGTCGTAGGTGCTGGCTTGTCGGGCCACCAGAGCTCCTCGGTTCGGATAGGACGCCGCGGGGCGGCCCATGGGTGCCGTGCGTTCCACCCCGAATCGGTTCTATTGTTCGCACGGCGCTGGCTTACTGACTCGTCAGTCAGTAGCGTACCGCCGAAGCAGTCGTGCGCCAACGACGGATGGGCACGAACCAACCGAGCTGCACCAGATCGAGGGGGAATCTCGAATGGCGATGCACCCGCGTGAACGACGTTCCCGACTGTGGCTCCAGCGGCCGTACGACCGCCGCGAGTTTCTCCGGCGCAGCGCAATGACAGCGCTCACCGTGCCGAGCGCGGCCGCATTGCTCGCGGCCTGCGGCGGAGACGACTCCCCGAAACCGAACGGCGGAGATTCGTCGACCACTTGGCCGCAGGTCGACGGCATCGACTTGTCGCGACCCGATCACCCAGTCGAGCTGCCACTCAACGGCGACGCGATCGCCGACGCGCTCGAACCCGAGGCCGGGCCGCTCAAGATCTACAGCTACGCCGACTACATCGCGCCCGACATGATCGCGGCATTCGAGTCGGAGTACGGCGTCGAGATCCAGTACACGAGCTGGACCGACATCGACGAGGGGATGACGAAGGTCAAGACGGGCGAGGTCGACTTCGACATCATGTATCCGACCATCGATCGGCTCGCCGAACTCGTCGGTCGCGAGCTGATCCAGCCACTCAACCTCACGTACATCCCCAACCTCACGAACGTTTGGGAGCGATTGCAGAGCCCGTTCTACGACGTCGGGTCGCGTTACACCGTGCCGCACACGATCTGGGTCGACGGCATCGGTTGGCGGTCCGACAAGACCGACAAGATCCCGACCGACTACGACAACCCGTGGGACATCCTCTGGGACCCGGCCAACAAGGGCAAGGTATGGGTGCTCCAAGACGACCGCGACACGCTGGCGCTGCCGTTGGTCAGGATGGGCGACCTCGACGTCAACACCGACGACCAGTCGAAGCTCGACGCGTCGCTCGCCGAATTGCTGAAGCTCGTCTCCGACGTCAACGTGAAGGTCGGAGCCGAGTCGTACACCAAAGTCCCCGAAGGCGCCGCGCCGATCCACCACACCTGGTCGGGTGACATGCTCTCCGGCGCCTTGTCGTACCTCCCCGAAGGGGTCGAGGCCGACGTGCTGGGCTTTTGGCATCCCGAAGACGGGCGTCAGATCGTGGGCAACGACTCCATCGCGATCATGCGCAACGCCAAGAACCCGGTGCTCGCGCACCTGTGGTTGAACTACGTCCTCGACGTCGACAACAGCCTCTTGAATCAGAGCTACATCGGATATCAGGCGCCCATCACGGCCATCGACCCCGATCGCCTGGTCGCCGACGAGCTCGTCCCCGCGAACCTTGCGTCGGCGATCGTTCGTGAAGCGGACTTCGACAAGGGGGTCCAGCTCATGCAGCTGACACCCGAGACCGAGAAGCGCTGGGACGCGGCCTGGGGACAGTTCGTCGGCGGATGACAACGGGTCGCAGTCGGCGACGCCGCTTCATCGGAGGCGGCGCACAGGAGTGGCGAGCGGCCCAACCCCCGCGAGGACTATGGCCCGCGCTCGCGTTTCCGGGGGTTGCCTGGCTCGTCGCGTTCTTCCTCGTGCCGTTCTACGCGGTCGTCGCCCTGACCGCCGGCGGAACCGACGCGTTCGCGGAGCCCGTCCCCGAGTGGAACCCGTTCGAGTGGAACACCTCAGCGATCGGCAACGGCATTCGTGCGATCCTGCCCGGTGGTGATCATTGGAATCCGATGGAGCGCACGTTGCGTTACGTCGCTCTGGCTCTTGCGCTGTGCTACCTGATCGGTTACCCGGTCGCCTACTTCGTCGCTCGCCACAGCGGCCGACGAAAGTCGCTGTTGTTGTTGCTGCTGCTCGCGCCGTTCTGGATCAGCTACCTCATGCGCATGCTCGCGTGGTTGAACCTGTTGCAAGAAGACGGCTACGTGAACGACATCGTCGACCCCCTCCCTTTGTTCGGACCGACCGCCTGGCTCGACGGCCGGTGGCAGACCGTCGTGCTCGGCCTCGTCTACGGCTACCTGCCCTTCTTCATCCTGCCGCTGTTCGCAGCGCTCGATCGGGTCGACGGACGCCTCATCGAGGCATCGCGCGATCTGGGCATCGGGCCGATCCGAACGTTCCTGCACGTCACGCTGCCGCTGTCGCGCCAGGGCCTCCTCGCGGCCGGGGCGATCACGGCGCTGCCGATGTTCGGCGACTACTACACCCAGGACCTCCTGTCGCAGTCGCCGCGCACCTCGATGATCGGAAATCAGATCTACACGTATTTGAAGTCCGGGGCGAGCAAGCAAATCGGCGCGTCGCTGGTTCTGTCCCTCTCACTCTTCTTGGCGCTGCTGATGGCGTACTACCTCTGGTCGACGAACACGGCCGCGAAGGAAGTCCGATGAGCGTGGCGACGCGAAACCGACGATCCTTCGGAGAGTGGTTCGCCGACCCGTTTCGCAAGCCGCGGACGCTCTCCGGAATCACGTGGCTCTACATCGCGTGGTCGTTGTTACCGATTCTCGTGGCGGTTCGGATCTCGTTCAACGAAGGGCGGTCGCGCTCCTCGTTCCAAGGTTGGTCGACGAAATGGTGGACGGGTTCGGGCGACTCGCTGCTGCACAATCCGGCGCTTTCGAACGCGATGACGAACTCGATCGTCCTCGGCATCACCACCATGCTGGTGTCGACGACGATCGGTGTCGCGCTCAGCGTCGGTCTCGCCCGTTGGCGCGGCTATGGGCGCCGGCCCGCGAACCTGTTGATGTTGGTTCCGCTCGTCACCCCCGAGCTCGTCATGGGTGGCGCACTCCTCCTCGTGTTCACCGAACTCATCGAGTCGATCGGCTTGGGGCAAACCGCACAACTCATCGGACACGTCACCTTCACGATCAGCTACGTCGTCGTGATCACGCGCGGTCGGTTGTTCACGATCGGCCGCGACGTGGAGGAGGCCGCACAGGATCTCGGTGCGACGCCCATGCAAGCGATCCGAACCGTGTTGTTGCCATTGCTCGCACCGGCGGTGATGTCGAGCGCCATGATCGTGTTCGCGACTTCGCTCGACGACTTCGTGATCTCGGCCTGGCTCTCGCAAGACGTCGGCGACGAAACCGTTCCGATGAAGATCTACGGCGCGGCCAAGCGCGCGCCGACACCTTCACTCAACGCGTTGGCGACGTTCATGATGTTGTGCACCTTCATTGCGATCGCGCTCGCGATGGCAATCCCGCGTCTGCTTCGCCGCGGCGACAAGTCCGACACGGGCAGCGCCGTCCAGGACTTCGCCGCCCTCGACCTCTGAACCATGGTGCGTCGATAGACCCTAAAAATTGGGGTCTATCGACGCACCTTGGGCGGCGCTGCGGTAGGCAGCGTCGACCAACGCGTGTGCCGTGAACGCGTCGTGGACATCGGGCGAGGGAGCCGTGCCGTCGCGCAGGGAGCGTGCAAACGCACGGTGTGCCAAATACTGATAGACCCAGATCGCTCGGTCGGGGTCGATTCCCTGAGCGGCGAAGTCGGCGTGGCGTTGCTCGGCGACGTCGATGCGTTCGGCCGGTTGTCCCGGCCGTTGGACGAGCATCGAATCCTCGGGCGCGCCGACGACGAAGTCGGTCGTGATCTCGACCGCACCGCGTTCGAAGAACACCTCGAGTCGACGCTCCTCGCGTCCCTCGACGCCGTTGAAGATCGTGATCAGGTTTCCGACCACCCCATCCGCGTGCTCGATCGTGAGTGTCGCGGTGTCTTCGACCGAGTAGCCGAACACGCTCCTCGTCATGGCGTACACCCGCACGGCAGGACCGAACATCCACGACAGCAGATCGCACGAATGGATGGAATGTTCGAGCAACGCGCCGCCGCCCGCCTCGGCCCGATCGCTTCGCCAACTCGTGTGCCCCGCGACCACGTCGCCCGTCGGCCAATACTGGTCATCTCGCAGCGTGTAACCCATGACCTCGCCGAGTTCACCCGACTCGATGAGGGCGCGCAGCGCGCGGTTGATCGGATGGAATCGCGACTGAAATCCGACCTGGCACGAGATGCCACTCGTCACGACTGCGTCGCGAATCTCGGTGACCACATCGAAGGTCGGCGCCAGGGGCTTCTCGGTGAACAACGGCTTTCCGCTCTCGCACACCGCGAGGATCGCATCGCGATGAAACCGGGTCGGCGTGATGACCACCACCGCATCGACGTCGTCGCATTCGATCAACGAGCGGCCATCGACGAACCGGTGCTCGAGCCCACCTGCGATCGCGGCGACGCGATCGATTCCGGCCGCATCGGGATCTGCCGCGGCGACGAGCCGAACGTCGCCGTCTTCTTGGAGCAGGCGGACGGCGGCGGCATGCGCCTGCGCGATCATCCCGCAACCGATGAACCCGAGTCGCAGCGGCGTTCGTGTCACCGCTGCATCATGCTTCGGAGAGGATCAGCTCCGCATCTTCCTCGGTGAGATCGAGCACGGCGTCTTCCATCGGCAACAGGCGCAGACCTTCGGCCGGGAGTTCGACCGAAACTGGCGTCCCGGAAGCAAGCTCGAGTGCTCCATCGGCGTTGGTGACGAGCGCGTGCACCGTCGAGCCGTGGGGCAAACGGACCGCGACCTGCGAGGTCGCACCGAGATACACCAGCCGGTCGATCATCCCGGTCATGTGGTTGGGGCCCGTCGTTCCGAAGGCCGAGATCCGCACGCGTTCGGGTCGCACCACGACTTTCGCCGGTCCCGCGGGCGCAGCACCGGCAGCGCACCGCAACGTCGCCTCACCACAGCGCACCGTGCCGTCGCCGAGGCTCTCGACGTCGAGCAGATTCGCGACACCGAGAAAGTCGGCGACGTAGGCGTTCACCGGATTCTCGTACACCTCGCGCGGGGATCCGAGTTGCACGACTCGACCCTTGTCCATCACCGCGAGTCGATCGCTCATCGTCAATGCTTCTTCTTGGTCGTGCGTCACGTACACGAAGGTAATGCCCACGTCTCGTTGCAACGAGGCCAACTCGACCTGGAGTTGCTTGCGCAGCTTCGCGTCGAGCGCGCCTAGCGGCTCGTCGAGCAACAGCACTTTCGGGCGGAGTACGAGTGCACGAGCGAGCGCCACGCGCTGCTGCTGACCACCCGAGAGTTGCGCCGGTTTGCGATGCGCGAACGCCTCGAGCTGCACGAGCGCGATCGCCGCTTCGGTTCGTTCGACGCGTTCTGACTTCGGAACATCTTTGCGCCACCGCAACCCGTATGCGACGTTCTGGCGCACGGTGAGGTGCGGGAACAGCGCATACGACTGGAACACGGTGTTCACCGGACGCTTGTGCGGCGGGACGTTCGCGACATCGTGCCCGTCGAGCAGGATGCGGCCGGCGCTCGGCTGCTCGAACCCGGCGACGCACCGCAACGTCGTCGTCTTGCCGCATCCCGACGGTCCGAGCAGCGAGAAGAACTCACCGGCTTCGATCATGAGGTTGGTGGGTTCGAGCGCCACGAAGTCCCCGAACGACTTGGCGAGTCCGACCAACTCGATCCGCCCACCATGTGTCGATACATCGTCACTCAGTGTGATGATCTGGGGATCCCTGGCCACACTCCATTGTCGCAGGCCCCTCGCCTTGCCGGCAAGGGATCACTACGCTTACTGACTGACGAGTCAGTAAAGGACATCCACGGTGACTGCGATCGACACTCAACTGGCCGGCATCCGGGCGCGGGGCGCCAACCCCGTTGCACACGCACGCACGCTCCCGGGCGGGGCGTACAGCGACCCGCACCATCACCAGGTCGAACTGCAACGGATCTTCCGTCACGACTGGATCGCGATCGGGCTCGACACCGACGTCGCCACGCCCGGGAGTTTCCTCACCGGATTCGCCGGGGACGCTCCGGTCCTGGTCACACGCGACGAAGCGGGGTGTTTGCGCGCCTTTCTCAACGTGTGTCGGCATCGCGGCGCACCGCTCGCCGAGGGCTGCGGCGAAGCGCGTGCGCTGCGCTGTCCTTACCACTCGTGGGTCTTCCGACTCGACGGCTCGCTCGCCCGCGCGACCGGCGTGGGCAGCCCCGACGACTTCGATCCGACCGACTACGGACTCTTCGAGATCGGGGTCACGACCTTCGCCCGATCGGTATTCGTGAACTTGGACACCACTGCCGACGAATTCGACGCCGGACCGCTCGCGGCCGTTGTCACGCCATACCGGCTCGACGAACTCGAGTTCGGCCGGCGGGAGCGTTACGAAGCGCGGTTCAACTGGAAAGTGCTCCTCGAGAACTACAGCGAGAACTACCACACTCCGTCGATCCACTCCCAGCTCCTCACCGCGGGCTACGAGTATCCGACCCTGTGTCGCGACCGTCTCGTCGTCGCTTGGGATCGACCTCTGCACCCGCGCGACGCGAGCGAACGAGCGCTGCACGACCACAGTCCGCTCGATCCCGAGTGGAGTGCCGTGACCGCCAGCATGGCCCCGGAGTCGTTCAACAATGGGGCCTACATCACCTGCTACCCGAACATGATGATTTCGATGTTCGCCGGGTACGCCGCGACGCTCCGGCTGCATCCGACCAGTGCGAACACGACGATCGTCGAACGAGACTTCCTGTGGGCACCGACCGTCGACGCCGACCGACGAGAACGGGACTACGTCGCCACCAAGGAGGTCGTACAGCAAGACCTCGACATCTGCGAAGCACTCCAACGAACGTACGACGCAGGCCTTTCCGCCGAAGGCGTGTTGTCGACCGAGCACGAGGCTTCGATCGCGCACCTGCACCACCTCCTCGCCGAGTCGCTCGCGCCAGTGCCAAGGAGCTGACTGCTTCGCGTGAACCCACGTATGATCCGAGCCTCATGGCCGAGGCTGCGCCGTCGTCGCGATCCCGTACCCGAGCCACCGTCGAACAACGGCGCGCCGAGATCCTCGCCGCCACGCGCGACGTCGTGCTGCGCCTGGGTTTCGGAGGAACTCGCGTGAAGGATGTGGCTGACGAGCTCGGCGTCTCGAACGGTCTCATCCATTACCACTTCGCGAGCAAGGACGAACTGCTCGCCGAGACACTGCGCTTCGCGGCGAACGACGACCTCACCCGGCTCGAGGAGAGCGTCGCGGTCGGACGGCCCGCGATCGATCGCCTCGATCGGCTGTTCCGCAACTATCTCCCCGGTCCGGGCGACGTGTCGTGGCGCTTGTGGATCGATGCGTGGGGCGACGCGCTGCGAAGCGACACGATGAAGGAGATCTCCCAGGAGCTCGACGAGGCGTGGGTCGCACTGCTCGAACGCATCATCCGCGACGGAGTCGCCGAGGGAGGTTTCGTCTGCGCGGCGCCGAAGGCATCGGCGTGGCGGATCGCCGCGCTCATGGATGGGCTCGGGCTGCAGGTCGTGCTGCATCGTTCGACGATGAGTCGAGCGCAGATGCTCGAACACGCCCGGGTCATCGCAGCGTTCGAACTCGGCCTCGAGCGAGGCGCGTTCCCGGCGAAGAAGCGATGACTCGCCGACGGTGAGCTGGCCGAGCGCGATTCCCGAACTCGGCGTCGATCTCGACGATCGTCAGTCGCTCGCGTGCTTGCTTCGGATTCTCGCGCCCACTTGGGAGGAGAACCTGTCGGGTCACATCACCGTGGCCGACACTGACGGAACGATGTTGTGCAACCCTTGGGGGCTGTGGTGGCGCGAGGTCTGCGCAAGCGACATCGTTCGCGTCGACACCGACGGCAACGTCGTCGAAGGACGCTGGGACGTGACGCCCGCGGTGTTCTTGCACACCGAGTTGCACCGCGCTCGACCGGACGCTCGGATCGTCGTGCACAACCACCCGTTCTCCGCAACGCTGCTCGCGTGCGTCGGAGAGCTTCCCCCGGTGTCGCATCAGAACAGCGCCATCTTCGCCGACGACCTCGCGCTCATCGACGAGTACGCCGGCACGGTCGAATCCGTGGCTTCGGGTGCGAGGCTCGCGTCGCTGGCCGGTGCTGCGACCGGCATACTCCTTGCGAATCATGGTGCGATCGTGACCGCATCGAGCTTCGGCGAAGCCGGTTACAAGGCGACGACCCTCGAACGCATGTGTCGGCTCCACGTCGAGGCCAGACCGATGAACCGCGAGCTGCGAACGCTCCCCGGCGCCCCGTACACCGACCTGAAGGCCGAGCTGTACCGCAATACGCCCGAGGTGTTCTGGCGCGGCGCGGTGCGCACGTTGTTGCGCGATCAACCGGAGGTGTTGCATTGACCAGCGGCGGCAATGCCCTGTCGATCGATGATCTCGCGGCGTCCGAAGCGTTCGGCGGCGGAAAGGGACGACGCGACCGCGTGACGTTTCTCCCTGAGCCAGAACCCCGCGACCGATGGACCACCATCGTTTCGGTCGACGACCACGTCGTCGAACCGCCCGACGCCTTCGTCGGCCGCTTCCCGGCGCGATTCGCCGACGCCGCACCCCGCGTCGTGGCGACCGACGACGGCGGCGAAGCGTGGTTGTGGAACGGCGAGCTGCTGCCGAACGTCGGTTTCAACGCGGTGGCCGGGCGACCGTCGAGCGAGTTCGGTTTCGAACCCACCCGCTTCGACGAGATGCGCCGCGGGGCGTGGGACGTGCAGGCGCGGCTCGCCGACATGGATCTCAACGGCGTGTGGGGGTCGCTGTGCTTCCCATCCTTTCTTCCGGGGTTCGTCGGGCAACGACTGACGACGTGGCCGAACGACCGCGAACTCGGACTTGCCGCGATGCGCGCGTACAACGACTGGCACCTCGAGTCGTGGTGCGCGGCCGCCTCCGACCGGTTCATCCCGAATCAGATCACGTGGCTCCTCGACCCGGAGGTCGCGGCGAGCGAGATCCGGACGAACGCCGAACGAGGCTTCCGGGCAGTCACCTTCTCCGAGGCTCCCGACAAACTCGGACTGCCGTCCCTCCACACCGGCTACTGGGACCCGTTCTTCGCGGCCTGTGAAGAAACCGGCACCGTCATCTGTCTGCACGTCGGTTCCTCGGGGACGTCGCCGATGACTGCGCCCGATGCGCCGCCCGAAACGGTGGCGGTGCTGTTCTTCGCCTACGGCATGTACGCCGCGGTCGACTGGCTCTATTCGAAAGTCCCGGTTCGCTTCCCCGACATCAAGATCTGTCTCAGCGAAGGCGGCATCGGCTGGGTCGCCGGGCTCATCGATCGCCTCGATCATTGTTTCAAGTATCAGCTGGGTTACCTGCCGACGTGGCGAGACGTCGACCTCACCCCGGCCGAAGTGCTGCGCCGCAACTTCTGGTTCTGCGCGATCGACGACGCGTCGGGCTTCTTGACGCGCGACGTCATCGGCGTCGAGAACCTGCTCGTCGAGAGCGACTACCCGCACGCCGACTCGACGTGGCCCGACACCCAGCCACGTTTGCGCGAACAGCTTGCCGGCGTATCCGATCACGACGCGCAACGCATCTGCTGGCAGAACGCGGTCGAGCTGTTCCGAATGCCGACACCCGTCGATCACCAGTTGTGACCACCATCTCCGAAGTCGTCGCGCAGCATTCCCGCGTGCGACCGACCGCAACGGCGTTCGTCGATGCCACGACCGGAACCGTCACCACGTGGGCCGAGTACGACGAACTGGCCGACCGGATCGCGGCCCGTTACGAAGGCGAGTTCGCGGTCGGAGCACGAGTCGGTGTCCAAATGCCGCACACCGCGCTCGCCCACGCGACCTACGTCGCGTTCGAACGTCTCGGCGCGGTCGTCGTCGGCATCGGCGATCGCGCGACGAACCGCGAAGTCGAGCACCTCATGTCGAAGACCGGAGCCACCGCGTTGATTCGCGCACCCGAGATCGCTCCCGAGCGGATCGCTTCGACCACCGAACCCGACGGTGATTCGTTGTGGTTCTTGAACTCCACGTCGGGCACGACCGGTCTCCCCAAGTGCGTGATGCACCATCAGGCCCGCTGGTTCGCGTTCCACGAGTTCGCGCGACGCGCCGCAAGATTCACGCAGGACGACGTGTTCTGTTCGTTGCTCCCCGCACCGTTCGGGTTCGGTTTGTGGACCGCGCACTTCACGCCGACGATCCTGGGTTCGCCGTGCGTGCTGCTCGACCGGTTCACCGCGCCGGACGCGATCGCGGCGATCGCGGCGTGGCGCGTGTCCGTCCTGGCGGCCGTGTCGACGCAGTTCATCATGATGCTCGAATCGCCCGACCTCGACGCTCACGATCTGACGCCGCTACGAGCGATGTTCACCGGCGGCGAAATGGTGCCCTACGCGCGAGCCCTCGACTGGGAGCGGCGCACGGGTTGCACCGTGTTGCAGTTCTACGGCTCGAACGAGACCGGTGCCTTGTCGGGGACGACGCTCGACGACTCTCCCGAGATCCGGCTTCGCACCGCCGGGCGAGTCATTCCCGAGATGCAGGTGCGTCTCTTCGATCCGCACACCGGCGCCGACATCACCTCGACCGGCGGACCGGGAGTTGCCGCGTGTCGGGGTCCCGTGACGTGTCTCGGCTACTTCGACGATCCCGACGCCAACGCGCAGTTGTGCACGCCCGATGGCTGGATGAAGACCGGCGACCTCTGCACGATCGACTCCGACGGCGTGCTGACCGTCGCCGGTCGATCCTCCGACTTCATCATCCGCGGCGGCAAGAACTTGTCGGCCGCGGTGATCGAACAGGAGTGCTCCACGATGCCCGGCGTCCGGCTGGCAGCCGCCGTCGCCAAACCGGATCCGATCTTCGGCGAGCGCGTCTGCGTGTTCTGCGCGGTCGACGCGACGACACGGTTCGCCCTCGACGAACTCCGAGCCCATCTCGCGACACGGGGGCTGGGCAAGGAACACTGGCCCGAGTATCTCGTGCTCGTCGACGACGACCTGCCGCGCAGCAGCGGCGGCAAGGTCGCCAAAGCCGAGCTGCGCGCGCGAGCCGCCGCGCTCGAGATGTTGTGAGCGAGGTTCACCAGCAGGCGCGCAGCAGCTCCACGAACTGGGACACGCCGTTCGAAGGTCGATAGCCAATCGCTTGTCCGTGGCGCCAGGCCGCGTCTGCAACCGCGTCGATCTCGGATTCGACCGCGCCCACCTCGCGCAGGCGGGTCGGCAATCCGAGCGCGGCAACGAATTCGAGCAGGCGTTCGGCTGCCGCGGCCGCGTCGATGGCGCCGAGCGCGGAAACGACCGCTTCGACACCGGGGCGTTGCTCGCTCGCCGCGAGTTCGAGCACTCGCGGCAACGTGATGCAACTCGTCACTCCGTGCCCGATCCCCCATCGCGCGGCAAGTTGGTGACCGAGGAGATGACTCGGTCCGGGGCCGTGGCGCGTCATGCCGCTCATCGAGAACCACCCCGCCAGTTGCGCATCGAGGCGAGCGTCGAGATCGTCAGGCGCCGCCGCGCACCGCGGTAGCGATCGCCACAACCGGCGGATCGCCTCGGCCGCCAACGTGTCGTAGAGCGGGTGCGGATCGAGTGCCCACAGTGCCTCGCAGGCGTGGTCCAGCGCCTTGATCCCCGACGCGAACCAAAGCTCGGCTGGCGTCGAGAGCGTCAACTCGGGATCGAGGACAACCGCAGTCGGAGCCATCCGAGCGTCGATGACATAGGACTTCTCTCCTGCCACCGCGCCGGTCATGGCCGCGGCAGGCGTGAGTTCACCGCTCGACAATGTCGTCGGAGCGAGGAACAGCGGGATCGACGAAGCGTCGATCGAGTCGCCGAGCAATCGGACCCGCACGATCTTCGCCGCGTCGGTGACGCTCGAGCCGCCGATGCCAACGACCGCACTCGCGTTCGCGTCGGTCCCGAGTACGAGCGCGGCTTCGACATCGACGGCCGGAACGTTCGCTCGCATCGATGGGAAGATGGCAACGGGCGCGACCTCCCACGACGAGGTCAGCTCGTCGACCAGCCCGGCCTGCACCACGGAACGGTTGGCGACCACCATGACGCGCGGTGCCTCACGCCGAGCGAGCAGCCGCCCGATCACCGAACGCGACCCGACACCGTCGAACACCGTCGTGCTGGCGTCGACCGCCCAACGGCGCGCGCTCGTCATGGCACCAGTGCCGCGCCGCGAGCGCCCAGCGGATCGACCTCGACGCGAACCGAAGTGTCGAACACGACACCTTCACGCCGCGCCGCCCAGCGCGGCCAGGCGCCGGTCGCCGAGTTGGTCGGGTCGCCAGTGGCTGCGAACGCGACCCAGGCCGCTCGTACCGCGTCGGACAGCCTGCGACGTTCGCCGTCGTGACCGCCGAGAAACGCGGCCCATTCCGCATCGAAGTTTCCGAACGTGAACGGAATGTCGACCCCGTGAGCCGCACCCACCGGCCGGCAGTCGGGTCGAGGCGGCGCGGTCCAGTCGAAGCGATATCCGAACGTGGCCGCGTGAGCGATCGCGGCCGCGTCGAGCGCAGCCCGCGCCGGCAGCACCATCTCTCGATCGGAATAGATGGCGCCCCAGACATCGATCGGTTCTGCACGACGCCCGGTCCGGGTCAACGTCGACTCGTACCGGCGCGTGACCGCCGTCGCGGCGTCGTCGGCGATGCCGAGATACTTCGCGACGCGCCGCACCAGTCGACCGGCCTCGATCGTCGCGTCGGTCAGGAACAGCTGCATTTCGTCGCGCGTCGAACCGAGCACGAGATCGCAGCCGGCGTTGGTCCCGCGTTGCAGTGCGCGCTCGGGCGACTCGAGAACGAGCGAACCGTCGATGCACGGGTGGAAGGGCATCATCCCGGCGTTCGCCCAGACTTCAGGGTCCGCCTGGAGTCCGACCGACGCCGCGACGAGTCGTTCGGCCGGTCGCGTCCGTAGCTCCGCGACCGTGTCGCACTCGGAAGCTGCGAGAAAGCGACGTGCGATCAAGGCGGAACTTTCGGCATCGAACGTGCGGCCCGTCGAACCACTCTGCACGATCGCACGGTCGAACCACCGGTACCGATCCGCGTGGCCGAGCAAGTGCAAGATCACACCGCCGCCCGCGCTCTCGCCCATCACCGTGACCCGATTCGGGTCGCCACCGAACACGCCGATGTGCTCGCGGATCCACTCGAGTGCCCCGATCACATCGTGGAGCCCGGCGTTGGCGACGACGTCGTCGCCGAGCGAGCGCAAGTCGACGAATCCGAACGGGCCGACGCGGTACTGGATCGACACCACGACCGCACCGTCGGCCGCCAGGCGGGCACCGTCGTAGGTCGGCGACGCAGACGTGCCGATGAGGAACGAACCACCGTGGATCCAGACGATCACGGGGAGTTGGTCTGCGCCGTCGGGTGTCCAGACGTTGAGGGCGAGACAGTCCTCGTCGAGGTCGCCGACGGGTTCGAGTCCGGGAACGAGTTGGGGTCCGCCGCGGGGCTGGGGGCAGGCGGCCGCGAAACGTTCGCAGTCGAGTTCGGCGGGGAGCCCGACCGGGCGAGGTTTACCGAAACGCGCCGCGACACCGTATGGAATCCCGCGAAACACCCGAATCGGGCCGACCTGTTCGCCGCGGTAACGACAGTCGGATCCCACCACAATGGCCGACGACACGGGCGCATGATTATCACTGCCGGTCGGGTTCGGGCCACAACTCGGGCATTCGGGTGCCGATCAGACATCGACATGACCGGTCACGACCAACCCGGTGCGGGAGCGAGCGCGCCCAGTCGCGCCATGTTTCGCGCGATCGTCGACCATTCTTCGGAGTTGGTCGTCGTCACGGACGCGTTCGGCACGATTCGGTATGCATCGCCGATGTCGAGTGTCACGCTGGGCTACGAAATCGGTGAGTACGACGGCCGCAGCGTGTTCGAACTCGTACACGCCGACGAGATCGGCGATGCGATCAACTCGTTGGCGTCGACCGCGACCGCGGGTGGCGTCAAGGAACCCATGGTGGTCCGACTCCGCCAAGCCGACGGACGGTACCGCCCGTTCGAGATCATCGCGACGAACTTGCTCGATGATCCCGACGTCGCCGGAATCGCGTTCCACGGGCGCGACCTGACGGACCGACTCGAGCAAGACCGCCGATTTCGAATGCTCTTCGAGCAGTCCCCGATTCCCAGTGCGTTCGTCAATCTCGATCGCGGGCTGTTCGCGAATCACTCACTCTGCGATCTCCTCGGCTACACGAAGGAGGAGTTGCTGAACATCGAGGTCGCCACGCTGATGCACCCTGATGATTTCGCGCGAGGCCGCGTCGAGGTCGAGAATCTGTGGGGCCCCGATCACGAGGCCGTGACCAACGAGCAACGATGGATCTGCAAGGACGGAACCACGTTCTGGGGTCGCACGACGACGAGGTTGCTCTACGACGAGAACGAACAGCCCGAAGCGCTGTTCGCCGCGATCGTCGACATCACCGCCGAGCGCGAGTCCCGAGCAGCACTCGCCGACAGCGAACGACGGTTTCGCGCCATCATCGACAATTCGACCGACATCATCGCCGTGCTGGAACCCGACGGCAACTGGAGCGCGAGCGACGCGGGCACGCGCCAACTCGGCTACCCGAAGGGGTTCGATCCCGAGGGCGGGGTGTTCTCCCTTGTGCACCCAGATGAGCTCGGCATCGCCGCCGAAGCACTCGCCGAGGTGCTCGACGGTCGCCGAGGACCACTCGATACCATCGAACTCCGGCTCCGCGACATCGACGGCAACTACCACTTCTACGAGTGTGTGGGTCAGAATCTCGGCGACGACGCCGATGTCGCCGGCGTCGTCATCACCGCACGCAACGTCGACCGTCGCAAAGAACTCGAGGCCCAACTCGAACGCGATGCGACCCACGACGCGCTGACCGGACTGTTCAATCGAGTCGCGTTCATGAACGCGATCGAACGAGCGATGGCCCGACACGCACGAAGCACGAAACCGCTCGGCCTGATGTTCGTCGACC
>SXGT01893900.1_pt1 | contig 32460 bp, 27 predicted proteins | sample 3176221 | NCBI WGS metagenome assembly SXGT01 (sample SAMN11356862, study PRJNA531348) | freshwater metagenome | isolation source: freshwater sample F1-120 | place: China: Fuxian Lake, Yuxi | collected 2017-12-25
ATCAGCAGATAGGAACAGAGCCCGACCAGTTCCCAGCAGATGAAGAGCTGCACCAAATTGGGCGCCAGCACCAGGCCGAGCATCGAAAATGCGAACAGCGACTGGTAGACGTAGTAGCGACCGATCGCATGGAAGGCGATGCCGTCCATGACGCAGATGATGTCGGCGGTCTTCTTGGAACTGGTCTCAATGCCGTTTATGGTCTCCACCACTTGGAACACCCCTGGCCGCCTTGAATGGCAACCTCGGAAGCGATCTGAGCAAGCAGGTTGGCCTGCAGGGCGTTGTCGGCTTTCTGGCGCACGCTGGATGAAAGTTCTTCCATCGAGGCAGCGGTCTGTTCGAGCGCGCCGGCCTGGCTTTCGGTGCGTGAACTCAGTTCCTGGTTGCCCTGCGCGATCTGCACGCTGGCACTCGAAACCTATTCCGAGATAGTTCGCACGCGACCCACCACCGAGACCAGGCCCGACTGCATCTCACTCAGCGCCTGCATCAACGCGCCGGTTTCGTCTTCGACCGGACCTCACGGTTCGGGTGAGGTCGCCGGCCTCGACGGCGCGCGCCAGTTCGATCGCTTCGTTGATGGCGGGTGATGGAGCGAATGATGCAGATGCCCATGCCGATGGCGATGGGGAAGGCGACCGCGAGCGCGGCCACCACTGAACCAGCAATCACCAGAATCATGGTTGCAACGGTTTGTTGAGCGGCGGCACTCGCATCGGCCGCGCCTTTGTCCTGAATGCTGACCGCAGCATTGAGCGCCTTGAGGTACGCGAATTGAGCGGGCCGGACTTCGTCGAACAGCACGGCGAGTGCTTCGGGTCGCCGCCCGGCACGGGTCAGGTAGGTGAATTCGTCCAGCGCGGCATCGAAGGGGGCGCAGGTTCTGAATTGTGGCTGCGTGCGCACATTGACGGTCTGTGAGTGCTCCGATGGCCATCAGCAGGGCGACCATCAAGGCGAAAGCGCCGACCAGGCGGGTGGAAATCTCGAGGTTGTTGAATTTGAGACATTCGTGGTGGTAGTTCCGGCATCGACCCACTGCGGGGTGACACACCTTCTTGGTGGGGTTGCTGGAGTAGACGAGGGCAGGTTCGAGACGCTGTCGAACCTGCGCTTCACATACTGATTTCGGCAGTTGCTGCCTATTCTTGGCAGGAAGACTTCGACGCGAGTCAGGGGCTCGCTGTTACAACCGGCCTGGGGGTCGGTTTCCCGAGTCTTGCCCTGCGCTGCTCACCGCCAATTCAAAGCGAAGAATTCAAGGCGGAAAAACGGCAGACGGTTCTCTTCGAGTTGCAGTTCGTCAACTCGTCCTCCACCGATGCGACCGGATGAAAAGAATGCTGCACGTCAGTCGTCTTTTCATTTTCAACGCATGCGAGGAGTCAGCATGGACAGGTCCCGTCAATCGCGTTTCGCGCGCTCGCCCCAGCGCGGTTCAGCACACGCGCCGTTTCAACGGCAGGGCGGCTTCACATTGGTGGAGATGGCGGTGGTCTTGGTCATCATCGGCGTCATTCTCGGCGCCGTCATGATCGGCCGCGACGCGCAGCGCAACGCCGAATACCTGCGCATCCGCCAGACGTTTGTGAACCAGTGGGCGGTGGCCTACAACTCGTATGTTCAGCGGACGGGGGTGCCACCTGGGGATGACGTAGGTGCGCCGCGGCTGATGGTCAACGGAACCGGGTTTATCGTTCCTGCAGGCGGTGTGTTTGCTGCAGGCGCGGCGGGCCCGGGGGCGCTTTGTCAAGGTGTAGCGGCTCCGGGCGCCGCAACCGTCACCAATCAGGGCATGCGCAACATTTTTTTGCAGATGGGCATTGAGTTGCCCAACGGCCGCGGACTGAATCTGGAAGACAAGTACGTTTACCTCGATACAAACGGGCTCCCGCAGGAGCTCCAGGTTTGCTTCCAGTGGAATCCCCCAGGCAGCGCGTCGGGTTCAGGCAATGTAATGGTGATCTCCGGCTTGACGCCCGACCTCGCTCAGTCGCTGGACGCGGCTATCGACGGGCAAGGGGCGGCCAACATGGGGAGCTTCCGCCAAGCCAACATCGCGGGAATGGCGGCGAGTTCGGGTGCGGGTGCAGCGGGGGTTCCGTGGACTGGAGACAACACGCAAAACGCTGCTGGGCAAGCTAATACCCGTGACAGCCAGGTCCTTACGGTCACGGCGCACTACAAGATGAACCAGTGATGGCCGCCCTCATGAGAAATCCATCGAGCGGTCCTCAGCCTTTGTCCCGCAGCAGCTCGTCCGAGGTCGAGCCGCGCTGGGTCTGGGTAATAGGAGCCTTGCTGCTGCTCGCGACAGTCGCTGGCTTCTTCCAGTGGGCCAGCGTAGACCTATCCACCGCTCGCCAGGAACTCAGTGCGGCGCAACAACGCCTGGCCGAAGCCCGCCAGGAAGAGGTGCGCACCATCGAACTGGCCAAGCGGGCACAACTCGCGCTCGGTCTCATACGCGATGCGAACACCAACGGCCTGGGTCACGCGGCCTGGGCTGAGCGCCGCTTCAACATCAGGCAGGCCACCATGAGCCGAGCGGCCGCCAATTCCCTGCTGTCGGAAATGCAGCGCTTGCCCGACCGCCTATTTGGCGCAGAAGAGTTCGAGTTGTCCGTGCGCCAGTCGGGCGAGGGCTTGTTCTCCAGCGTCGCCGATCCTGCATCCGCAGTTCAGGTCACGGTGCGTGGCAGTCTGCTGTTCCGCACCACCGGAGGTGCATCATGATGATCCTGGCGCTGGGCGCCGACTGGTTGGCCTATGGGGTGCGCGGTGCCTCGGGGTTCAGGTCGGATGCGATTCCTGGCGGCAGTGATCGCCTGAGCGGGCTAAGCCGCTATTCCGCGCTGCAGCAGCCGTGTTCCGTGGCATGGCATCCTGAGCAAGTCGGCATTGGGGTGGCCTCCTTCGAAGGCGATCCCCGGCATGCGGCCACATTGCTGGAGCGCAAGCTCCGGGCACAGGGAGAAATCTCTGCCGACGTCAAAATCCTGATCCTTGAGTCGCAACAAGTGGGTCGCGGTTATCAGGTGCTTTACGTCACCGTGGCGCTCGACGAATGGCAGCAGATGCTGTCATGGGCGGGTTCGCAGCCACACATCTGCCGCCTCACGCTCGCCACCGCCTTGGCCTTCAAGCGAGTGCACACTGAGCGCGCGGTGGTGCTGCACGCAGGGCGACACTTCCATTTTTTCGCCCGGCACGACGGACAACTGGTGCATTTGCAAGCGGTGTCGGTGGACGACAACGTGGCCGATTTGGGTGCCGTGGCCGCGATGCTTGGCGCTCAGGCCAAAGAGGAGATGGCGGCCCGGGGTTGCAACCAGTTCGGCGTCACCTGGGTGCCTGCCGCTTTCAAGGGCACTCGGCCCGATCTGGCCAACCTGACGTCAGCATTTGCAGGTGCCGCGCAAGCCGAAGTGGCGCTTCAAAGCGAGTCCCTGGGTGTACCGGACGCCACCAGTGTTGAAGTGCATTCCGGCTTGTTGGAGCTGGCTCGTCATGCGCGCCCGAAAGATCTGCTCAACCAGGGTGAAGACAAGCTGCAGGTGCTGGCCCGCGAATACCTGCCTTACGGCGCGGTGGTTGCAGTGGTGGCGGCGCTGGGTCTGGCCTATGTTGGCTATGGATGGATGAGCGATGCCTCGGCCTTGAGGGCGCGGGCCAACCAGTTGCAAGCCGAAGAAGCTTCGGTACGCCAATCCATTTCGCTCATTGCGCGGGACACCGCCCTGGAGCGACCCGTGGTGAACAGGCAGGTCGACATCCTGGCCATGTTGAGCAAGGTGCAAGGCGATCACGATCCGGTGCACTTGCTCAATGCGCTGAAGGAGGGGTCACAGGGTGGCATCCGCATCCTTTCGGTCAGTTCGGTTCGGTCCGCAGTGGTGGCGGGCAACGCCACCAAGGCCGCAGAGGCGCCGACCGTGGTGGTGGATGGCACCTTGCCCGAGAACGCAATCAATTCAGACCGCGACACGCGCTCGCTGTCGATGTTTGTGAAAACGCTGCACGAGAACGGATACCGGGCCGAGCCGGTCGATATCCGTTCCGCAGCGGCGGGACAGGACATGTCCACACGCTTGTTTTCTTACCGCGTCACACGCATGGAACCCTTGGAGCAACGCGGATCATGAAGCAGCTCATCAAACCTCGACTGATACCCCTCTTCGGGTGGGGGGTTCTGGTGGTGGTGGGCCTCTTTTGCGCCTACGTGCTGTACGCCCGTCCTGCCGTCTTTCTTTCGGGCCCTGCAGCGCCCGTGAGCCCGCTGGCGGAGAAAGACTCCATCGAGCAGGCACTCAAGAACCTTGCCGCCATCAAGGCATCGAGCTGGCTGCAGCGTGGGTCTGGCTACCTGGGCGCCGACCAGGCGTTCGAAACGATCGCGCCGGCCCCGGCGCAAGCCGAAGTGGCCGAGGCTCAAGCGAATCTGGAGCCAGCGGATCCCTCGCTCAAGGGCGCCGTGGTGGTGCGCTCGGGCAAGCGCCTTTATCTGGTGCTCGGTCCAAAGCGGTTCCGTTCCGGGGATCGCATCGCCACCGGCGAAACGATCCGCCGTTTGAATCTGCAGTCCGTTGAACTGACTTCACCCGAAGGCCGCGCCAGGACGGTGGAAATTGGTCGTGGCATTGGCCCGGCCTCACAACAACTCACCTGGTAAACCCAAGGAGCCTTCATGCGCACGAAATACATGGTGATCACGGGAGTGTTGTCGGGGGTGGTGATGGCAGGCGTGGTATTTCATGACAAGCTCTTTCCTGGCATCGAAAGCCCAACCCACGCCGACAAAACAGCCAACCAGCCAGCCGTGGCGATGCCGGCGCGTGGCCCGGCGGTGGCGGCCCCCGGGGGCATGGAGGCGACCGATAGCGTGGACGAAACCAGGCCAGCCTGGATGAACGCCCCGGGTTCAACCGCAGCGATGCGGCCATCGGCGACGGCATTGGCGGCCGAAGCGGCCAGCCGCGAGCGCGACGAGCGTGCGGCCCGCATGCGAGCCGCCATGGGCCGCCTCGAGAAACTTCAAGGCCAGAAGGATGTGGACCCCAAGGCGGTGGACGATGCCCTGGCCGAGGTCGAGCGGGCCCACGGTTCCAGCGTGCTTCAGGGTGTGCGCCTGGACGTGCTGCGAGAAAACCTGCGGGTGGCCGCTCGCCTGCAGAAAGCCGCTACAGAGGTGCAGTCCCTCCAGCAGCGCAGCGCCGCCGGCGAGCTCAAGCCGGCGCAGCAAGCGGAACTGAACAAGAAGCTGGCCGAAATGGAAGCCATGCAACGCGAGCTGCGCATGGACTTCTTCGTCAGCAACCCGGCGCCAGCGGGGCAGTGATGGGCGGAGCCAGTCTATCCACGCGCCTCGCGCGCACCATCGGGCGGCGGCAGGCGGGCGGCTTCCTCCTGGAGCTGAGCCTGGTCATGCTGATTGTCGGCACCCTGACGGTGGCCACGTTCCAGGTCCACTCGGCCATGCGCAATCGCCAGCAGACGGCTGATGCCAAAAGCCTCGTGGGCTCGATCGATGCGGCCCTGCGTGCCTTTGTCATTCGAGAGCATCGGCTGCCGTGCCCGGCGGCCGGCGGCGGCGCCGTAGAGGTCATGGGAAGCGATCGTGACTGCGCTTCGCGGGCGGGAGAAGTCCCGTTTGTCACGCTGAACATGGAGATTCCCCAGCAGGGGCAAGCCCGCATGTTGCGCTACGGCGTGGCGCCTGGCCTTTCCCGTGACGACGCCGGGCTTGTGCTGCTGAACAACGCGGAGGGGGTCAGCCGCATGCCCCGCAACACCCAGGTTCCCTATGTCGCCGGGCGCGACGAGCAGCAATTGTTTGGTGACTGCAATCAGGCCGCCTTGAACCCCGCCTATGCGCTGATGTGGATGCCAGCGCCCGGGACGGCGGGTGCGCCCACAGTACCGGCCTTGTGTTTTCGAGAAAGCGCCGATCAGTCCCTGGGGCTTCTGGCGGTCAGTGGTCAGGAGTTCTTTGGATGGCTTCAGACGAACCTGAGGCAGTAGTCGGACGACGGGGGGCCGCGACGCACATGCAGTCCCAATCCTGGGCGCACTTTGTTTGATGTCGGAGATACAAGATGAAACGCAAAATGGCCTTGCTCGGCGTGGTGTTGGGTCTGGGGGGGTGCTCGCACCTGCAGGAACACTCGGAGGCGCGGGCCTCCCAGCGTGCTGCTCAGATTGACGACCTGATTGATGCGACCGCCCAGCTTGATGCAGATTCCTATCGCTTGCTGAACTCGCAAGACACGCTGGTTCGCGACCTGGAGTCAAGAGCGCCTTTGATGCCACCTGCTCGGGTTCCAGAGATCGAGCTTCCGCAGATCCCGTCCACCGGCCCGCTTTCAAGCAAGCGGTTCGGCATGAGCATGCAGGATGCCCGTATCGGGCAACTGTTGTGGATCGTTGCGCAGGAATTCAACATGGGCCTGTCGATCGACCCTGCCGTGCTGGAGTCGACGAAGACCGTGAACCTCTATCTGAAAGACGTCACCGGTCGACAGGCGCTCGTTCATATCCTCAAGTCTTTCGATGTGCATGGACGCGTGGACGCCGACAACGTGTTGCGCGTGAGCTCCATGGAAGAGCGGATCTTTGCGGTGGACGCCATGGCGGTCAGGGGCGCCCTGGGTGTCAACGTCGGTGGCGACGCACTGGGCTCTGGTGGGACAGAAGAGAACACTGGATTGCGCGACAGCGTGATCCTCACCGGTGGGATGGGCAACGACAAGGACGATGTCTGGACCTCGCTGGGAAAGACGCTTGACATCCTGCTGTCGGAAGGGGATGGCAAGACCGGTTCCGCACCGGGCGGGGCCTCCGCTGGCCCCGGGGCCAGAACCGAGGAGGCGGCACGCTTCTCAATGGACCGTGCCAGTGGCAGCCTGTACGTCAGGGCCAAACCGTCCAAGGTCAGTGCGGTGGCGCAAATGCTGGAGAAGGGGCGGACCTACCGCAACCGCCAGGTGCAGATCGATGCACAGCTGCTCGACGTGGTGCTCAACAACGACTCGCAGTTGGGCATCAACTGGACCTCGCTGGGCAACCGGGTCATGGCCACGGTGGGGGCCACTCCGGCGACCATTGGCCAGGCGCTTGGCACGGTGGGTGGGCTTCCCAACCTCCTGGGCCGCTCCGTCACGATCCCTTCCCAACTGATGGGCGCCACGGGCGCCACAGGCGGCGGCATCACGATGTCCAACAAAGTGTTTTCGGCCACCATCAATGCGCTCAGCACCTACGGTCGCGTCAAGGTGTTGTCCAACCCGACGATCCGGGTGAACAACGGTGTGCCTGCCTTCATGAGCGTGGGCACCAACTACCGCTACGTGAAAGAAATCACCAGCATGGCGTCCATGACCGCCGGCGCCGGCGCCGCGGGGGGCATTGTTCCCGTCACCACGGAAGTCAAGACCGACTCGGTCTTCTCGGGCGTGGTGCTGGGGCTGGGTGCCCTGGTGAAGGAAAGCGGGGAAATCGAGCTGTTCGTGCGCCCTTCGCAGACGCAGGTCGATCGCGAGAGCCTAAGCCTCGTGGATGTGGGAGACGGTGCGCGGCTGACCTTGCCGATCGTCAGCACCAAGAGCATGACCACCATGCTCCACATGCGCGATGGCGATGTGGTGCTGCTGGGTGGACTGATCGCGCAGGACACGTCCAACGGCCGATCCGGCTTGCCCGGTCTGTCTGAAGCACCCGGGATCGGTGCGCTCTTTCGATCGAGCAGCGAATACGGCACCACGCGCGAACTGGTCATGATCATTCGGGCACGGATCATCCACTGAGTCCATTCGATACGCCAACATGTCGCCCACCCCCAGACTCTCCGCCGAACAGCAGTCCGAGCTGCTGGGGCGGATGCTCATCGAGAAGCGGATGCTCGATGCCGTGGAGCTGGAGTACGTGCGGCAGAAGCAGGCCGCCGGTGGCGGATTGCTTCGAACCATCCTGGTTCAGGAGGGCCTGGTCGGCGAACAGGATGTGGTTCGCGAACTCGCCGAGCTGCAGGGTTTGTCGTATGTGGATGTGTCCACCCTCGACCCACCCGACAACGCCTTGCTCGCCATGTTCCCCCGCGAGCTGTGCCTGACCTCGCACTTCCTGCCGATCGGCAAGCAGGACCAGACCCTGAACATCCTGCTGGGCGATGCCGAGGCGGAAGATGTGGCTCAACAGGTGCTGAGACGCACCGGCATGCGATCGAGCTTCACGCGGGGCCAGTTCTCCGAAGTGATGCGCTTCATCCGCCACTGTTATCACTTCTCCAAGCACCCCCCGGAAGAAGACGTCAAACGGGAAACCGAACGGCTTGTCAAGGACACCGAGCATGCGCACTCGCCCGAGTATTTTGTCGACAGCCTGATGCACTGGGCGGTGCGCGAACGCACCACCGACATTCACGTCACCCCCAGCCCCAAGGGTTTCCACATCCTGTTTCGCATCGACGGCGTCCTTCAGCCGATGATCGCCTTGCCTCCTTCGCTGGGCAGGCTCGTGGGCTACATCAAGCTGCGCTCCGAGATGGACATCTCCGAGCAGCGCCGACCACAGGACGGCAGTTTTCGGGTCGTGGTGTTCGAAGTGCCCATCACCATTCGGGTGTCCACCATCGTCACCGAGTACGGTGAACGCATGGTCATGCGCTTGTTGCCCGAGGCACACGACATTCAGGATCTGGAGACCCTCGGCTTCTTCGAGGAAGACGTCGCGATCATTGCCCGGGTGATGGAAAACCCGGTGGGCATGGTGCTCATCACAGGCCCCACCGGCTCGGGCAAGAGCAGCACCTTGCATGCCGGCCTGCGCATGCAGCACCTGATCGAGCGCAACGTGCTCACCGTGGAAGACCCGCTGGAATACCGCGTGCCTGCGGCTGGTCAGACCGAGGTGAACCGCCGCGCGGGCTACGACTTCGGCACGGCACTGCGGCATTTTCTGCGGCACGATCCTGACGTGATCCTGGTGGGTGAAATGCGTGACGCGGAAACCGCCCAGGCCGCCTTCGACGCGGCCGCCACCGGCCACCTGGTGCTCACCACGCTGCACGTGACCACCGTCTTTGGTGTGGTGCCACGGCTTCGCCCCATGGGCCTCTCTCCCCAGGTGATCGCTGAAAACCTGAAGCTGGTGATCAACCAGCGACTGGTGCGCAGGTTGTGCATGATTTGCCGGGCCGAGGCGCCTTTCTCAGACGAAGAATGCGAGTGGTTGGGGGTGGCGAAAGGCACCATCGGCTACGCCTCCATGGGTTGCGCGCGCTGCCGGGGTACCGGCTTCCATGGCCGCATGCCGTTGTACGAGCTGTTGCGGGTGGACGATGCCATGGCCAACGCGATCGCCGACGACGCAGGGCGGGAAGCCATACGCACGCTGGCTTTTGCCGAAGGCTTCAATCCCATGTCCAAGGTCTCCAAGCGGCGTGTGCTGTTGGGCCAGACCACCACCTCCGAAATATTCCGGGTCACGGGGGAAGGGCCTGAGCGATGAGCGGCGTGTTCTATTACGAGGTGATGTTCTCGGGGGGCAACACCACCAAGGGCGTGGTCGTTACCCCTTACGAGCGCCCCGAAGCGGCCTCCGCATGGATCGAGAAGCGCACCGACGGCATTGTGGTGAGCCTGCACAGCATGCCTGCGGGCCTGGCTCAGTTTTACCGCTGGGGCCGCTCCATCACCCGCGCCACCCCAGGTTCCAAGGATGTGGCCGGCATGATGCGCGATGTGGCCGTGATGGTGTCCAGCGGCATCCCGTTGCTGGAGGCTTTTCGCACCCTGGCCGAAGACGACTCCCCCGAAGCCAACAAAGCCATCACGGGCCTCAGCCGCCTCATGCTGGAGGACTTGAGCGCGGGCGCCACCGTGACCGAGGCCTTTGCAAGGCAGACGGAAATCTTTCCCGAGTCGGTCCGCAGCCTGGTGGCCATTGGCGATGCCTCCGGCACCATGGGCCAGATGCTGCAGGAAGCCGCAGACCACCTGGACCGCGTGATCAACATGAAGGCCGACGCCAAGCAGGCCATGATCTACCCGGCGTTCTCGTTTCTGGCCATCTTCGGCGCCGCCGCGTTCTGGATCGTTTACGTCATGCCCAGCATGGTGGACCTGTTCAAGCAGATGAACGCCAAGTTGCCCCCGCTCACCGTGGCGGTGCTCGCTGGCGCTGAGTGGCTGAACGATCACTGGGTCATCGTCATCGGCCTGATGGTCTCTTCCCTGGTGGCGCTGGTGTGGTTCTGGCGCACCAGCCGCGCGTTTCGCCGGGTGGGCTACACCGTGATGCACCGACTGCCCATTTCCCGCGTGCTGGTCACGTCTTCGGGTCTGGCGTTCCTGGCCGAATACCTCGCCATCCTCACCCGCTCCGGCCTGGACGTGGTGAGCAGCCTGCGCATCCTGGAGCGCAGCACGCCAGACATCTATTACGAGGAGCGGCTCACTGCCGTTCGAATGTACGTGGAGCGCGGGGACCGTGTGTCCTCTGCCATGCGCCTCATTGGCGGCTTCCCCAACCTCATGGTTCGCATGATCGCGGTCGGCGAAGACTCCGGCACGCTGGACAACCAGTTGTCCTATCTGGCGGCTGAATACGGAAAGCGCCTCAAGCAGACCGTGGCGATCATTGCCGAGATCATCAAGCCGCTGGTGGTCGTCATTGCCGGTGGCGTTTTTCTGGTGCTGATCATGGCCTTGCTGTTGCCGGTCTACGACCTGGTGCGGCAGGCCATGGCCAGACCCATGTGATGGTTTGAAGAACAAGAAAACTCAGGGCGGCAGATGAACTTTGGATCGGTAGTCATCATGACCCAAACAGGCAGAGCTTCAAGAAATCCGTCTGGCCGCTTCGGGCGCCAAGAGCGAGGCGTGGCCGCCATCGCCATGGCGCTTGTCAGCGTGGCTGTGGCGGGCGCGGCCACGGTCAGCTTCATGCTGAGCCGCTCACAAGATGGCCAGGCCGAGACCCTGGGGCAAGCGCAGACGCTGGCATGGGCCGACAAGGCGGTGCGCAGCTTCGCCCTGGCGAACGGTCGGCTCCCTTGTCCAGCGGCGGTGCAGAACGGCCCCGAGGTCTGTTCTGGAGCGGTCAAGGGTTGGTTGCCTGTCGCCTCACTGTCGCGCGTGGCGGCTCAGTTCAATCCCCTGGTGAACCCGGACGCCCTGGCCAGCATGCGCATCCGGTACCTGGTGTCTCACGGCGCGTTGGGTGCTGGCAGTGCCTCGGACCTCAGCGCGCCCACGGCCGCGTTCCTGCCAAGGCTGGAAAACGGCGAGCCCCTGTCTGGTTATCCCGGCAACATTCCGCCCCCACCCGCCGATCCTCCCATGGACCCCGCCATCCAGGGAACCATGGACATCTGCGCCAAGCTGTTGGCGCTTCGGGGCGGTTGGCAGATGTACACCCGCACGGTGATGGTGAAGGGTCAGCCGGTCGAGGAACTGCTGCCCCGGCGCTGGCGCATTGCCGCCGATCAAACCCCTTCTGACACTGCTGCGGCGGTCTCGGTGAATCAGATGGTGTATGGCGTGGCGGTGGCCGCGCGGGGCGCTCCTGAAGAGGCCTCGGGCAGCAACGCAAATCTGGGGGCTGCCCAGATGGAATCGCCCTCGCGGGCCAAGAATCCTGAATACCAGGACGTGGTCAAAGTCACGCGGCCTGCCGAACTGTACGACGCCTTCGGCTGCGCGGGCAGCATTGCGGCGCTCGACACCATGGCGGTGGCCCACGCCTGGTCGGGCGTGAACGAAGGCAATCGTCGCGGGGTGATCCGGTTCGCCAACCGGGTCATCGACCTCACCGAACTCGCTCTGGCGGCCGACGTCACGGGCGCAACCATTCAGGCGGCAGAGCTGGCGAATAGTCTTTGGAACGACGGAGCCAACGCGATCAAGTTGAACCAGGCCATCGCGGCCTTTCTTTTTGAGTGGCCTTGGATTCCGGTGCACATCGCAGGCATGGCCTCAGCGGTGGCAGGCGGGGTATTGACTGCGATCGATCTGGGCATCAGCGCAGGCGCCATCGCCATGGACGTGATCTACAGGGATGGCTACATGCAGGCCAGAGATCGATTGATGGGTTTCAGTGTCTGGACCGGTGGAGAGGTCATGCTGCAACAAGCCCATGAACTGGGCATCTCTCCCCTCATGGTGCCCAACCCAGTGGATCCCGATCCATCAGCGCCGGTCATTCCTCCCACCATCGGAGCGCCGCGATGAACCCAAGACGTCCGATCGAACCCCGTGGACGCCAGCGCGGCTGGAGCCTGGTGGAGGCTGTGATGGTCTTGCTGCTGATGGGCGTGATGTCCACCGGTTTGTGGAAAACCATGGAAGTGGTGGGCAAAAAACAGAGCGGTGAACAGTCCCGCGATGTGATGCAGCGAGCGGAAGACGCTTTGTACGGCATGGTGTTGCGCGACATGCGGCTGCCCATGCCCGAGGACGCCAGCGTCTCGCTGGAGCGTCCCTTCCATTTTGTGGGCTGGCTGCCCGAACGTGTGCTGGGCACCGAGCCTCCGCGCAGCATTCGCTACATCGTGGATCGCGATCTGGTGGAGCCCCCGGGTGCTTTGCGCTTCCAGGCCGATCCCATGGGACTGATTCCCAACCCGCCGCCGCCGGCGCCTCCCTTTCTGGCACCCCGTGTTGAGGCCAATGGCCTGGACCTGTGCCTGAGGATCATTCGAAGGGAGGCAGCGGCCGTTGCCATGGTGCAAGGCGTGAACCTGGCTTTTGGCGTGCAACAGGTGGCCAAGCTCGACACCTTGGGCGAAGCAAGCCCCGCTTTTCAGTTTGGCAACGACCAGGCTGCCGCAGGCGAGACCAATAGCGAGCTCAAATCCCGCGCGGCCGGGCACATCGAGATGGTGCACCGCCTGGGGTGCATCCAGGGCTTTGCGAGGCTGACCACCGAGGTCAAATCCGCCGCCTTGTTCAACGACCTTTACACCATCGCGCGGATCAACACCGACCTGAAGGGCTTGGAGCTGCAGGCCGCGCGCGACTTTCTGCGCAGTCATCAATGGCGGCGCAGAGTGGCGATGACCAACGTCACCATTTCGGGCCTTCGGATCATCACCAATCTGGTTGCCATGAGCACGACGCCGGCCGGTGCAGCCATTGCGGCTGCGAATCTGGCGCCTCAGATCATGGCGCTCATGCTGTGGGCGGAACTGGTGCAGCTTTCGGACACGGGCGCTGCGGCGAATGCAGGCGCGCTGCCGGGATTGCAACAAGCCCATGATCAGGCCAGGGCGTATGCCGACCATCTCGTCGAACAACGGGATCGGCATGTGGCCCGTGCGAACGAGTTTCAAGTCAGGGGAGTGCAACCATGAACCACATCGCCCGTCGCCTCCGCGGCCGCCAGCGCGGTATCTCCCTGGTGGAGGTCGCTGTGTCCATGGTGATCATGGGCGTGGCCGCCACCATGTCCTGGCAGGGGATTCAAAGCAGCGCCGGTCGGGGCCACCAGGAGGAAGGCCGAGACCAGCTCCAGCGCGCAGAAGCTGCTCTGATGACCTTTGTGGCGATCAACAACCAACTGCCTTGCCCCGCCTCGAGACCGAACGGTTGGGCCGATTGCAGCGCGCCGCTGGCCAATCGAAATCTCGACAACCTCTACTTTCCCTACCGCACGTTGGGCATCCCCGAGCCCAAGATGGCGACCCTGCGCTACAGGCCCTACGACCTGACGCAGTTGCCGAGAAGGCGCTTGGGAAACGGTGTGTTTCACGTGCGGTTGAATGATCTGGAAATTTCCGTTGAACAGGGACCCCGGGCAGAGCCCACCCCGCTGGGGAGGGTGGCATCCACCACCTACGACGGCATTCTGGACACATGCGATGCGCTCTCTCGCGTCGGTGACGCGCGCTTGAACGCCTTTTCACTCGAGCGGCGGCCTGGCGACGATCTGATGGTGAGCAGTCAGAGAATCATCACGCACGATGTGGGCGCTGCCAAGGTGGCGGACTACATGTCCTGCCTTCCTCTGGCGTCGGTGGGGGGCCGAAGCCAGTTTCACGCCCACCTGGCTTCGGCCATCCTGAGCAAGACGCTGAAGGAGTACAAGTGGATCTTCGAGGCGGACTATGGCACCTACAACCTGGACTTGGCCGAGGCCGCCTTCTTCATGTCCACCAAGGCCTATGGCGAACTGCTGCGCTGGCCCAAGACCATCCAGGCGCTGTCGAAGTTCTTGGAATCCCGCTTCAGCGACTTCAATGCCATCCGGATGATGATCACCTCGGTGATCAACCAGGTGGCGTCCACCGCCAGCGTGGTTGCGCAGGCATCCAACGTGAAGCGCTTTGATACCAACCTGGATGCGGCCAAGGCCCGGTACCGGATCATCCTCGACCTGACGAGACGGGCCGACGAGGCGTATGTAACCGCTTGGCAGAACGCCGTTTTGTCGAGTTCCAGTGCGTACTTCCTGCGGGAGCAGTCGGTGGTGCCACCACGGCCGCAGCCACTGGGCGGGGTGGCCGCCGAAATCGTGAACCCGACGGCGGAAGATTTGATCAACCAGGCCCGAAACCGAGCCAACGGTTTCGGAGCCAGCGTGGTCAGCGACCAAATTACCGCGTTCCCCAGATCTGCCGAAGTCGCGCCGGGAAGCTCCATTGATTTCCTGGTCGATACCAAGGACGATCTCGCTTTGAGCTCAGACGCGCCCGATGCAAACACGAGGGGTGATTTTGTCAAGGACACCGAGGAGGTGAAACTCGACACGGATCTGGATATGCAGGTGGACCCCGATGCGACAGCCCCCACCGAGAAAGAGGTCGAGGAGGGAAAACGAGATGCAAGATCCCAGAAGATCGAGAAGGATCTGCAGGACGAGGCGGCCAAAAGAGCAGAGAGAGGGAGATGAAAAACAGACATCGTCAGCCCGAGCGGGGCTTCTCTCTGCTGGAAATGTCAATGGTGCTGGTCATCATCGGCGTGATGATGGGCGCGGTGATGGTGGGGACGGATGTGCTGCGCATGGCCAAGGGGCAGCAGGCCTTTTCGGTATTCGTTTCCAGTTGGCGCGATGCGTTTGCGCAGCACGTGCAGGTGGTAGGGCGGGTGCCTGGTGATGGGGGAGACATACCTGCCAACGTCGTCAACGCCGACGAAGGGGGCATTCCCCTGTGCAACGATGCACCGACTTTTCGATTGAGCAACGTCTTTTTAGACGCCAGCATCCGCATTCCCCAGGGACGGGGAATCAGCTTGGAAGATCGATTCATTTACCAGGACTCCAATGGCATACCGCATGAGATGCGGGTGTGCTTCCTGACATTGGGCGGATGGTCGGTGCAAGGCACTACCGTAAACACGTTTGTAGGAGTGGACCGTCACGTCATGAGGATCACCGGCCTCACCGCGGAGCTGGCGATGCAGATGGATGTGCTCATTGATGGCAATGTCAGTGCACGATTTGGGCAGTTTCGCCACGACATACGTGCCCAGGTGTTGGATGGCAACGAGGTCGGCTGGGGAGACCTTGAAACGACCGTTGGTGATCAGGAAAGCGCGAGGCGGGTGGTAACCGCCTTCTTCGAAATGCTTTAGTACGACAGCCCACCCTGCCGAGGCGCCAGGCACGCCTGCATACGCGCCATGGCGCTCGTGTGCATTTGCCAGATGCGCGACCTTGTCACGCACTGCCCGTGGGCGATTTGTCTCAGGGTCAAGCCGCGCACATCGTACGGGTGCGTGATGTCCTGCTCGCACAACGACAGCGTGGTCAGGGCGAGTTTGATTTTTCCATCAGTAGTTGATGAACACGGTGTGCGCTTGCGAGCCTGTGCAACTGGCGTTGGCGCAGGTGCCCGCCTGGCCGGCCTGCATGGTGCCCGTGAGCGTGACGGCCTGACCGGTGTTCCCATTGCCGCTGCCCGATGAAGGTGTGGGGGCGATCTGATAACGCAGGCCCAGCAGCGTGGAAACGGAAGGGCTGACGCTGATGGACCAGGGCAGGCCGGTGCTGCAGCGCAGGAGAAAGCTGGTGGAAGCGGTCTGCGCTGTGGAGCTGAACGCGGTGTAGTTGAAGACCAGGTTGCCGGGGTAGGTGTTGAAGACGCACTGGTTGCTCACGCCCACCGTCATCACCACCGGCGCGCTGGGGCTGAGCGCGCCGGCATTGCTGTTGGGGTACTGCGCGAAGATGTTGAAGGTGTCGGTGTAGACGCCGGCTGCGGGAGAGGCGGGGTTGCCCCCGGCGTTCACCCGCACACGGATGCAGTAGGTCAGCGTGGTCGAGGCCACCAGTCCGGCACCGAAGTTCAACGTGCCCGTGTGAACGTTGCCGGTGCCATTGGCCGGGGCCCTCCAGTCGGTGTTGTTGTTGCAACTGCTGTTGCGGCGCAAGGAATAGAACAAAAAGTTCGAACTGGCGCCCAGTCGCACACGGCGTATGGGATTCGACCCCGAGGCGTTGAGCCCATCGGTGGCTTTGAGCCGATAGGTCAGTGAGTTCGAGTCGCCCGAAGCGCGCGTGCAGGTGAGGGTGGCCGAACCGGTCACGTCCCGGGGCGTAGGCGTCTGGTAAATCAAACCCGCGCTGGTCGCCGTCACGGTGCAACTGTAGGCGGCCTGTGCCACGGATGCCAGGCACGTCAGAGCGCCGCCGACCAGGAAATGCAAGGCCAGGAAACAATGGGCACGGGTCATGGAGAGACTCCTTCACAAACAAGGGGCTTGGGCCTGGCGATGTCGTCGGCGGATCCTGGTGGCAGCACCAAGGTCATGAGACAGCTCGTGTGGTTCCAGTGAAGCCGCAGCATCTGTTCGCCCAGCAAGCCTGTGAGGAAGGCCTGCCCGCCTCGGCCCACCGGGAACCGCCTGGCATCGCCCACACGTTCGATCTCCGCGCCGGCCGGTGCGGGCTGACCGTCGTGAAGCAACACGGTGACCAAAGCCGCTCGACCGCTGCGCACCGGGAAACTGAGCTTGACCGCACTTCTGAGCCGGGGCACCACCACTTGTTCGAGGCTGTCGATTTCCGCACTGATTGGCAGGTCGGATGGGTACAGACGAACGCTGTTGGTGTTGTACGGCTGCAGCCCGACCAGCAAAGCCTGGCCCTTCGCATCGGTTCTGGCTTGCTCGCGCCCCTGAAACGTCAGGCCCACATCCGCCATGCCCACATCCACCAGTGCAAAACTTTCGTGCAAGGGGCGCGTGGCAAACAGGCGCCCACCCATCAGAACGAAGCCGCCCTGCGTACCCAGCCGCAGGGACTGTTGCCCGGAACTCGCGCTGGCGTCTGCCGTGAATAGATGGCGTTGGCTCTGCAGGTGAATACCGCCCTCGCTCAAGGCACGACCATTGCGCGTGCCGCCCAACACGCGCCAGCCCAGACCCGTGTCACCGCGCAGCCCCTGGCTCGCGCTGGCGTAGGCATCGGTCTGCCCGTTGCGCTGCATCACGTGCAAGGCGGTGTTGATCTGCTGCTCCAAGGGCCAGAGCAGCGACACGGCGAAGAGTCTGGCCGAACTGGCGCCCAACACCTGGGTGAACACGACATTGAGCGAGCCCTGAAGTCCGATGCGCGTCGAGTGACTCAGGCTGTACGTGCTGAGCGTGCCTTGAGATCGCGAGTTCAGTCGCGCCATGGCCACGCCAAAAGTGCCCCATCGTTCGTGGGTCTGGCTGAAGCTGCCCGCAATCTGCCACTTCGGTGGCTCCGTGGTGGCGCTCAGACCCACGGTGCGGAAACCGGCGCTGGCGCCCTGGGCCTGTAGCGTGTACGCCTGATCGGCGTTGTGGTATTCGCCTCCGGCGGTCCATTGCCAGCCGCGTCCCAGCCCTTTCTGCTCGCTCCAGGCCAGCGATGCCTGCCCGAGCGCCTGCCACGGCAATGCCTGGCTGATGCCCACGCCCAACCCGCGCGTGATGGCACCCCATTCGCCGCGCGTCTCCATCGTCAGGCGCTTGCTCAGACCGTGGCGCCACAAGCCGGCGGCAAAACGCTCGCCGTAGTCCGCATTGGCCAGGCCCAGGTTGTTGCGCACGGCGCCCATTTCAAAGCTCCAGTCCGACAAGCCCTCCTCGAGCAGCTCGGCGTGACTGAAGAAGGACTGGGTGATCACCGTCTCCCGGCCCAGCACGTCACGAACCACCATGCGGGCACGCCCGTCGCCCGAGACCGGCATGGGGTTCTGAATGGTGAAGGGTCCGGCCGGTACGTTCAAGGTCTGGCGCAAGGCGTCGTTGATGTAGAGCTCCACCGTGCTGGGCACGCTGGAACTCCCGCTGAGCAGCGGCAAGGGCTGGCTCACAAAGCCGGGCGCCAGGTCGAAATTGCGCGCGAGCTGAATACCGCCAAAGTAGATCTGCCGGCCGAGCAGGCCGGTGCGAGTGGTGGTGTCACCCAATCGAATGGACAGCTTGTTGTTCGGAAAGTCGCGTGTGAACGTGGTTTCAAGCCGCCGCCATTGCGAGGTCTGGCCGATGTCCGCGTTTTCGAAGTGGCGCCCCAGGAAATTGGATGTGAACACGCCCAGCTGGTTGGTAAAGCCCAACTCGGTGAGCGCGGCCAGTTCTTTCGAGGGCGCGATGCCGATCGTGCGGGTGTGGCTCCAGTGGATGTCGTAGTTGACGAACAGGGCGGGTGCCGTGGCGCTCAATGTGGGCATATCCTGTTCGGCATCCGCCACCTGGGTTACGACGAAGGCAGAGGGGGCGAAGCTGAGTTCGATGGCCTGACGGGACGGGTTCAGCTGGGCGGCATAGCCTTCGATCGATGACAGGGCGTACCAGTTTTCGTTATGAAACGCCAGACGCTCACCTTCTGCTTGAGGCCGGATGCGCCATGCGTCCAGCGCCTCGCTGGCCGCGTAGTAGTGGCCCGACGCCTGCAGCAGCAGCCAGTTGCCCACACTGGCACCATTGAGCACCACTTCAAGTGGAACCAGGCGAGGTGCTAGGGGCGCTAAAGTGAGGGCGCTTGCTGCGGCAGGATGAGGGGCTGCCTTGGTGATCGGCACCTGACCGAGGGCTGGAGATGAGAACAGCCACAGCACCGCAAGAATCGCCGCGCCGGGCAGCCGCTTGGTGAATGGCTGGCGTGCCATGCGTGCCCCCCTGCAATGCAGGTTTCCATTCAAGGCAGGTTCACGGCCTGAGTATGAGACGTGCCGTCGTCGAATTGAATGGCCATCTGGGCGGGCCCGGACGTTACCGGCAGTGGCCCCTCGCCCAGCATCAATCTGCGTGCGCCCGGCAAGATGTAGGTGCCCCCTTCAAAGCGTGCCAGCACCTTGTCTTCGCGGCTCCAAGTCACCTCGCGCACCTGTGCGTAGGCATTTCCGGTGTTCATGCAACTGGCCCCCAGCGTTGCCGCGTCGGAGCGCTGCACCTCGCATTCGATCAGCCGCCGGGCGCCGGGCGGTGTGATGAACACCGGCATCGACAGCGCCAGGGTGATGGGTACCTGGATCGTCTGGTCTTTCGGCTGGGTGAGCTCGGGCACTTCGCGCACGATCAGCCGGTAGGTGAGCTGACGTTGCCCGTCTGCGGGTCGGAGCAACGCCAGGCGAACCACCTGTCGTGCTTTCGGTGCCAAGCGAATGATCGGGGGCGCTAGGATCAGATCCTCCGTGGCCTGGAGCTCGTCGGTGCCGTCCGGCAACTGTTTCCAGGTATGGAGGTCGGCCTGCAAGGCCACTTCGGTTTCGCCCTCGTTGGCAATGGAAACGGCCACCACACGATCGCGCGACGTCATATGAATGCGGACCGGAGACACCGAAAAGGCACCGGCCTGTGCGTCCGCGACCCAGGCGGGCAGGGCGGCGGCGATGGCCAGGCCCACGCAATGGGACACGGTCGATGACGCAAGGCGGGGAGTGCGATTCATGTGATGGTCCTAGAACGAAACCAGGATTTCGACCTGTTCATCGAGTGCGGATCGGCTGCCGGACACGCGCATGGCAGTCATCTCTGAATGCGGTTTAATCTGTGTGGGGTGGGCATGCTGCTCGTCCTGGTGCGCGGCGGGCGCACCGCGCATCAAATGGAACTGGAATGCACTGCCGTGGGTGCCCGCGAAGGGGCCTCCGGCGTGCGGCGACATGCTCACAAAGTGTCTGCTGGCACACGTCACCAGGAACACGGTCTGAGTCTGCAGGCTTGACGGCCCGCTCATACACACACCTTGCGAAGCCGGGGCCATCCTCACAGCCACCTGAAACCCGGCCGTGCCGTGGGTGCCTGCCGCCCCCGGCGGCGCCAAACACGCCAAGCCGCATAACAGGCCGGCCGCAACGCTGCCGGCCCTGGAGACCGCCATCATGTCGGGACAAGGGCTCAGTAGGTGATGGTCAGCTGGCGACCCTGGGTCTGCACCCCCGTCGTGTTGGTGCCCGCCTGCCCAGAAGGCATGGAGCCCGACACGGCGAACCGGTAGGTGTCCGGGGTGCCGATGCTGGCCGTGGTCGCGGCTGTGCCAGCGGTGTTCACACCCGCTGCCACGGCCATGGTGTAGTTCAAGCCCGAAACCACCCCGGCGCCCGTGGCGGTGGAGCCCGCTGCGGAACTCGTGCGGTCGGTTCCCGTGTCGAAGGCCACTGTGGGTGCCGCTCCAAATCCACGTGTGCATTCGAAGTCGATATCGATACCCGTGGCGGGCTGGGCCGCAGCCTGGAAAGCGGTGTATGTACCGAAATCCAGCGTCAGGTTGTCGAAGCCGGTCTTGACCCGGCAGACCGAGGTGAGTGTGACCGAGGCGTTGAAGTCGGCACTGACGTTGGCTGCCATGGCCGGCGCGCCCATCAAACCGGCGGTGCACAGAAGGAGGAGACGGGATGCGGTGTTCATGACATTTCCTTTCGCTGCAGAGGAGGCGGCCCCGGGTCCGGGACGTGGCCTGAAGTTGCTGAAACGGAGCGCCCCTCCTGCCCGGGACGTGAGTCACGGGCCCGACGAAACGCGCCTAGGTTGATGATCAAGCCCTGCAGATCGCGACGCTCTGAAGGTCACTCGATGCACCTGCTGTGGAACGAACGGGGTATACGGAGGAACGAGACGTGCAATCAGGGGCGGATTTGGATGCTTAACGGGGGGTACTTCGGCTCTCACGGGCCATTCGGAGCCAAGCCGCACGTCATTCAGATCAAGCGTTCGTGATGAAGATCACAACCACCTGACGAACTCGCGTGAGCCGTTGTGCCTCGATGCGACAGTTGTCGCGAGTGGGTGTTCGTGCTAATTAAACGTAGAGCCATTCGCGCACCGCACCGATCCGTACCTCTCGTACTCAAGTCGATGTTTGAAAGCCAGAATGTGGGTGCAACTGGTGATGGACCCGTTGTCTCCAAGGTGAGTTCGAGGCATAACCTGAACTCGATCTTCAGCCCGCTCACTGCTACCAGTGGGCGGGCTCTTTTCTTTCTTTGAAAACTGTTCTATCGCATCGAGCATCGTGGCCATCCACTCGGCTTTCCGTTGAGCCAGTGCGGGTGAAGGCCGATTGCCATAGCAGGACACGGGTGCTCATGCCGGAGCCTTTCTTGGGTTGGCAAAAGCTTTTGGCTGCCCGCCCGGCCAGCATGGCCATGATCGGACCACGAAGTTTTGTGGTGTGACCAAACGGCGCCACCCAGTCGATCAACCAGAGCCGATCGCCACTTTGCCAGTCGCGCATGGCGATCCTTTGCGTGGGCGCTGCCAGATACCGTGACTCTGCCTTTTCGTCAAATCGTGCGAACAGCAACAGGGCCAACGGGTGCAGGGGTGCATCGATCGCTGCAGAGCCGCCTGGCCCCTGCCGGGCGATCAGATACTGGCCCGCCTCAATTGGAGCCAGCAGGCGGTGTTCCATGTCCTGAACCGATTCTCGACGGCGCTTCGGATCGTGCATCCACAGCCAGATAGCCGCACCAAGCGCCGCTTCCGGGTGACCCTGATTGCTTTGAAGCCAGGGGGCCTCGAACTCCCAGTTCGACGGCGTCATGCATGTTGCACCGCGTGTGCAGACACGGTGTCGCAGATGAGCAATGCCAGTTTTTCTCGTGAGAGCGGTTTGTAGGCAATCGCCACTGCGGTGGCGGTGCTCTCGGGGCCGTGACGAATTTCCACGTCTCCTGTCAGCAGAATGGCGGGAATGCGTGATCGGAGTCGTTTGCGCAAACGCTTGATCAGCTCATAGCCTGAGAAACCGGCATCAAGATGGAAATCCGTGAGGATCAGATCCACCGGGCTGACCGTCATGCCCAGCTTGATATCGAGTTCACTCCAGTCACTGGCGGCGATCACTCGGCATCCCCACTCCTCCAGTGTGCGTGCCATGCTCTCGAGCACGGTCTCGTCGTTGTCGATCACCACGATGCGCAAGCCTCGCAGGTACGTGCTGGGCATCGGCGTGCCTGCCGTCGGGATTTGCTGCCCCAACGGCAGATCGAAGCTGAAAGTGGTGCCGTGGCCGACCACGGACTCAACGCGGATCGGCGCCTTTATTAGGTCAGCGGTTTGCTTGACGATGGCCAGCCCCAGGCCAATGCCATCCGCCGAGGCCTTGCGAAAGTGGAGTCTGACAAAGGGATCGAAGATCCGGGAGAGTTCATTGGATGGAATGCCGATTCCGGTGTCCGTGACCTCGATGCTGACAGTGTCGGGCAAGACCGATCGCTTCGCGAAAATCTTGACACCGCCCTGTGGGGTGTACTTGATGGCATTCGAAATGAGATTGATCAGGATCGTGCGCAGATGATTGGGGTCGGTCGTGACGCTCAGGTCGCCAGACTTGAATTGCAGTTGAAGTCGGCTGGCCGCAGCGGTTTCCTCGAACTCGTTGGCCAGCGACATGAAAAGTCGTTCCAAGGAGACCGATTCGGGAAGGGCAATCGCCTGCCCGGAGTTCAGGCGGGTGACCGCCATCAACATGGTCAGTGACTTCGACAGAGAATTCACCACATCGTTGACGGCCTCAATGTCGATGCGCATGGAGGAAGAAGACGCATCCTGGCGGAATCGGCCCAGCATTAAGCCCAATGCATGGACGGGCTGGCGCAGATCATGGCTGACCATGGCCAGCAAGCGGGACTTGGAAGAGTGGGCCTCTTTCAAGTGGGCGATCTGCTGCATCAGACAGCTGCGCTCCTCCAAGCGATCACTTGCGCTGCATTGGACCTCGACTTGTTCGCGCCCACGCAAGATGGCCATGCCGTACGCCAGCATGAGGACTGTGACCAAGGCGACGGCCTCCAGGCCGGCTTGTTGCGATTCGGAAAAGCACAGCCACGCGCCCCCTAGAGCGATGCATTGCAAAGAGAGCAGCGCCCACACGGACCGACGCAGCGCACCCTGTGTGTGGTAGTGCGACGAAAGCAGCATCGAAAGCAGCATTGCCCAGGTCAACATCTCAAAACTTGCATCCGGAGCGGGGCGGAGCAGTTGTATCGTCAAAGCGACCCACAAGAGGCCATAAAGAGATGTCATGCCCCTCAGCACCCAGCTTGCCATTTGGGTCGGCGCTTTCATTTCACGCTGCAAATTTGCTGTGTATCTGAGAGCGCTCAAAGACCACGTGGCGAAACACAAGACGCATACGCCGGCTAACATCCACAGCGGCAGCATTGAGGCGAGCAAAGGCGTGGAATCATAGGAGGCCGCGAGCATCAACAAGATGAGCAGGGAGAACAACTGACCCCCAAGCGCTGCGAGCACCTGATCCGTTGGATCTCGAGCCATCGTGGCCGGTGTGGGCAACTCCGGCAGTGAGTTGTGCCCTGAGAGGCTCGAAAAGGGTTCAGATGCCTTTAAAGACATACTCGAACGTCCTGCTCACGATCAAGCCCTCAGGTCGCCCCTTCATGTGAATTCGCAGACGCCCCATTTCGTCCCGGCGCAGAAAGTCGATCTTCTTGGCATTGACGATGGTGCTGCGATGAATGCGAATAAACGCCGTCATGTCGAGCTTGGCCTCGATATCGGTGATGCCACTTCGCATGAGCACGTGGCCATCGAGCAGCACGGCGGTGGTGTATTTGCGTTCTGCCTGAAGATAGATGATGTCGGTCGGTTCGATCATCACCACATCGCGACCACGCGAACCACTGAGCCATTGGTTGGGTGCCGGGGCTGTGCTCTTTGAAAGGAAACTAAGGCCCGTCTGCCGGGCGCGGCGGGCGTATAGCACGCCCTCCGCTCGTTCCAGCGCTTGGGCCAGGCGTGCGGGGCGCACCGGCTTGACGATGTAGTCGGCCACCGCGCTTTCATAAGCTTCCAGAGCTTGAGATGGATCGCCTGTGATGAGGATCACCACCGGGGGCGAGGTGTTCGCCCTCACGATCTCTAGCACGCTGCGCGAATGATTGGGCTGCTCAGGCATGTGAATGTCGAGCAACAGAACATCGGGCACGACTTCTTCAAGAGCCTGGGTGAGCTGGGCTCGATCGTGCACCAGTTCCTGAACATGCCAGCTCGGTCTGAGCTGGCTCACCAGCGACGCAATGCCTTCTGCCTGAGCGGCATCATCTTCAGCCACGACGATCCTGATGGCTCCCATGTCGTTCTCCTTGTGGTTCATGCGTATCCCAGTGCTGGCCATAAAGATGTACTTCACGTCTTGGTTCCAGAATTCATGAAGACTGTGGATGGGCCCGCTTCCCGAAAGCAGGCCCAGTTGCGGAAAATGGTCACACTCAGCGCTCGCGAAATGCCTCTTTCAGTCGCAGGACGGGTTTGATCACCGAATTCGCTACGGTGGTGGTGCCCGTCTTGATGTCAACAGTGGCGGTCATGCCTGGCAACACAGGCAGTTCCTTGCCGTTGTGGTTCAGCACGGCGGTGTCTGTTCTCACAATCACCTTGTAATAGGTTTCTTGCTGCTGACTTTTCTCTTCAAGCAGAGTGTCCGGGCTGATGAACTCCACTGTGCCCTCCAGCGACCCATAAAGTTGGGGGTCATAGGCCGAAATTTTCACCGTAGCTTTTTGTCCCACTTGCATGAATGCAATGTCGGAAGGTCGAATCTTGGCTTCAACCAGCAAAGTATCGCCCCGGGGAACGATCTCCAGGATGTCCTGACCCGGCTGAATCACACCACCTCGGGTTGTGATCCGGATGTTCTTGACGGTGCCCCGAATGGGTGCACGGACAATGGTTCGCTCCACCTGATCCTGTTTGGCCACGAGAAGCTCAGACACTTGGGAAATCTCCCCCATCACCTTGAGCAGCTCCGAGTTGGCCTCGGACTTGAAGCGGTTGATCCGTTCGGCGATTTGGCCTTCAACTTCACTGCTCTGCCGCTTCAGACGCAGGAGTTCGACCTCAGCGACCAAACCTTGATTGACCATAGGCTCGGTGATGGAAATCTCGCGCTGCAGGAGATCGCGTGTGCGCCTTTGTGCCGACACCACCTGCTGCATGGTCTGCCTTCGTGTTTCCAGCGTCGACCGCTCCCGTGCGATCAGTGCCTTGTCAGCCCGCACATCTTCATCGAACGCGGGGACGGCCTGGTCATTGGCTTCGGCGTAAAGGCGCGCTGCAGTGGCTTTGAGAGCCAATAGTTTGTTGCGTCCTTCGCCGTACGATGACTGTGCCCGGATCGGGTCCAGTTGCACGAGAGCATCGCCAGCATTGACCTGGTCGCCCTCCCTCACCAGCATCTCCGTGAGGATCCCGCCCTCCAGTGATTGGATCACTTGCTCACGTTGGGCTGCGATTGCGCGCCCCGGCCCGCTTGCGACCTGTTCGATCACCGCATAGTAGGCCCACACGCCAAGACTTCCCAACAGCGCAATCATCAATATCGCCGTGGCGATCCAGCTATAGGACCGGTCGTCCTGCGATGCCTCAAGCACGGGGTCAGCGAAAGGAAGAGATTTGGGAGATGGCGCCAGAAACTCCAACGGTGCCTGTAGAGGCTTGGCGGCCGGCGTCGCCGGTAGGGTGTTGGCTGCACTCATGAGGTGGCCACCGCGGGTGCTTCAGGGGCGCGTTTCGCAGGCGTCGGGCTGTTCTGCGCCTGGTTCGGAGTGCCAGAAAGGCGCTTGAGCACGTCGTCGCGCTTGCCATCCATCACGATCCGGCCTTGATCCATGACCACCAGTCGGTCCACCAGTCCCAGCAGGCTGCCCTTATGGGTCACCAGCACCAGCGTGCGTCCCTTGCTTGAATGTTCCAGAGCCTTGTAGATGGCGTTCTCACTGAACTGGTCCATGGAAGCGGTGGGCTCGTCCAGCAGCAGCAAGCGCGCGTCGGCAAGCAGCACTTGCGCCAGCGCCACGGCTTGGCGTTGTCCGCCGGAGAGCATTTGCCCGCCTTCCCCCACCGGCATGTTCAGTCCCAGCGGGTGGGTTCGGGCGAAGTCCAGAACGCCAGCATCCTGCGCCGCCTTCATCAGCAAGTCGTCGCTGGCATGTGGCGCAGCCAGGCGAAGGTTCTCCATCAGCGAACCTCGCATGAGGCGCACGTCCTGGGTGAGCATGCGAATGCAACGGCGCACGTCCGACACATCGACATGCCGGAGATCCTGCCCATCCATCATGACCTCGCCGCTGGTGGTCTGGTAGAGCCCCGCCATCAAGCGCAGCAACGTTGACTTGCCGCTTCCCATGCGCCCAATGACGCCCACTCGCTCACCGGGTTTGACATCCAGTGTGCACTTTTGAATGACATCAGGCAAATCGTTCGAGTACTTGAAGGAAACATCACGCAGCTGCAAATCGCCATCCCAGTGCGAACGATGAAAATAGTTCAACCCCGGCTCCCGCTCGCGGGGGCTCGTCATGATGTTGTTGAGCGCCTTCAGGGCCGTGCGTGCTCCCTGAAATCGGGAAGCCAGGTTGGCCACCGCGCTCAAGGGTTGCATGGCGCGTCCCATGAGAATGACGCTGGCAATCAGAACCCCGGAAGTTGCTTTGCCTTCAGCCACGAGGTACACACCCCAGGTCAGCAACGCCACAGTGCAGACTTGCTGAATGAGCCCATAGAAGTTGGTGACGAAACTCGTGATCATCCGGGTTCGAAGACCAATCTGTGCACTCTCCGCCGCCAGCCGATCGTGTTGACGCACGATCAGCGACTCCGCACGCAAGGATTTCAATGAATCCAGCGCCGCGATCGATTCCACCACCAGACCCGTGCGTGCGGCACCTTGACGCATCTGCTCGCTCATGAGCTTTTGCAGCGGAAACTGCGTGGCGATCAAAACGATCATCAGGATCACCGCGCCCGCAATGGGCACATAGACCAGCGGGCCGGCTATGTAGGCAATGACCGCGAAAAACAGCAACATGAAGGGCAGGTCCGCCAGCACGGTGAGCGTTGCCGAAGTGACAAAGTCGCGCACTGACTCGTACTCTCGAATCACTTGGCCCATGGAGCCCGACGAGCTGCCTTGCTGCTTTTCCAGCCGAAGCATCAGAACCTGTCGAAACACGATGGAGCCCAGGGTCAAGTCCATCTTCTTACCTACGCGGTCGAGGGCATGTGTTCGCACGGTGCGCGCCGCAAATTCGAACAGCATGGCAATGCACACGCCCAGCGCCAGCGCCCAGAGAGTTGTGAACGCCGAATTGGGCAACACACGGTCGTACACCGACATGGTAAAAATCGACATGGCAATGGCCAGCACGTTGATCACAACGGTTAGCAAAATGCCTTCCACGAGAGTTCTCTTGTGTCGCAACAGGCTACCCCAGAACCAGTCGGCACCCTGAATCCGGTCGATCCAGTCAACTGACGTGGCTTTCATGGGAGGCGGGGCGACCAGGAGAATCCTGCCCAGCGCAGTGATATCGGAGACCAGCACATCGCTCTCTGCCTGGGTCATTGGGTCAATCACGGTGACGATGTTGCCCCGAATCCGGGAGGCGATCAGGCACCTCCCTGCAGTGCTCAGAGTGGGCTCCAGTTCCAGCACCATGGGGCAAAATGCGCTGTTGAGGTGCTTGTCGTCGGCGGGCACCCAAGAACTCTTGAAACCCAGTGCCTTCAAGACCTGAACGGCGTGCCGGAAGTCGAAGGCGTCTCGTGAAACCCCCGCTTCGTCCAGCAGCATGGCCGGCGTGACAGGTACTCCGTGAAGCCTGGCCAAGGTCACCAAGGTCTGGAGCACTTCCTGACCCGACGGCCCCGAGCCCGTTTCGCGCACCGCAGGGCGGGGCAAGTTCTGAATCAAATTCTGCTCCAGTTATCGTGAGGGCTCAGCGCCCGGATCGATGTTCAACGCGCTCAGCAATTGACCCGATGCATGTGCCATGCGAGCCTGTGAGAGGAGAGAGTCATAGCGCTCTCCCAACACGCTAAGCTTCATCTGGTAGATCTCTGTTTCCTGCGACAGCAGATCCACCAGAGGACGTCGCCCGACCCGAAACTGCTCGCGCATGCGTGCGGCGAGGCTCACCGCCTGTCTGTATGCCAGGTCAAAGCTGTCACTGCGGGCCTTGCCACCTTCCAGCAGCGATCGCAGGCGGGTAAGGGCGGTGAACAGCTCCACCTGAACCGCGTCCCGAGCTCGCTCTGCCTGTTGCAGGCGCACCACGCTGGCCTTGGAAGTGGCGGCGCCGGCGCCGCCATCGAGCAAGGAAACATTACCGACCAGCTGAAGGCCCACGTTGTTCAGAGCCCGGAACTGCCCGTACACGTTTCTGCCACTAGCTGCAAATGCCTCCACCGACAGAGAGGGCCGGTCGTACAGCTGGTCAAGAATGGATAGTTCACGTGCCGCCTCGATATTTGCCTCTGCGACCCTCATCTGAGGATGCGACACTGCCGCACTCTCCAGATTGCCAGGAAGTGGTGCATTCAATGCGGCCACGGGTTGCACCACCTCGACGGGCTGACCGGCCAGGCCCGCAAGCTGAGCCCTGGCGTCGGCAAGTGACGTGCTGCGGGCAAGAATCTCCGCTTCTGCCCGCTGCACCCTGCTGCTGGCCAGCGCGTTGTCGAATTGCCGGCCGCGATCGATGCGCTGAATCTGCTCGGTCATGGCCGCAATGGCGCTGAGGCCCCCAAGCCACTCGCGTGAGGCGTCCAAGGTGTCGCTGGTGCGGGCCACCTCGAGATAAGCGGTGACGGTTTCAAGCGCCAGATCTTCCTTGCCCACCGTCAGCGTGCTGCGGGCGCCGCCCAAGCGCGCCTCCCGCAGCTTCACCTCGTGATCGGTGCGGCCCGCGTCATGCACCAGCTTGCGCAAGCGCAGAGTCGGCGTGATCACGGACGAAGAACCCCCTTCTCGTGTGTGCTGGGTTCCCACGCCACCCTCAAGCGCCAACTGCAGGTTTCTATTGGACTGAGGGATTTCAACTTCGGCCTTGGCCGCCTCGACGGCCTGGCGCAGTTCGGCCATGCGCGGATGTTTCTCCAGCGTGGACCGCACGACTTGGTCCATGGCCTGCGCCTGTGCCCCTTGCCATGTGAACGGCCCCGCGACCAGCAACAAGGCAGTCAACGTCCGGACCTTGAAGGCGAGCAAGCGGCGGCGTGAGCGCATTGCTAGGCGGACGGGGAGCTTTGGCAAAGGCGGCATGATGGGTAGGGGAGCGAAGTGGGGGAGATGGTCGCGCGATTGGACTTGCCAAACGGAGGCATGCCATGAATCGACGGAAATTCGGCATCAAATGCAAAATTTCGGTACGAATGGAATCTGTCCCAGGCTTTGGGCCGCAAAAAAACGCCTATCTGGGTACCCCTGACGAAAGCGGGCCGTAGAGCTTTGCGTAGTGATGAATGCCAAGCATTTGCAGAAAATGAGTCAGCAACGGATGGGCATAGGCAACGCCCACCGCCTCGCCTCGCGAATGCCTCCGGATCACCCAATTGAGCAGATCGGCCCCGAAGAAGAAGTCCAGTGTGGTCAGCAACCGAAAGTCCAGCACCACCAGCCTGCCTGGCATGGTTGTTCGACCTTCCAGCCGGTCCAGTTCTTCGGCGTGATCACGGGTGAGGTCCCCTTGAAAACGTGCGGCGAACACGAGATCTTGCGACCCACCATCGCCGGGCACGCTCAAGGGCACGCAAATGCACCTGACACTGTGGAATGCCGGGGCGTTGTCCTGGTAGCGCCTGGTATAGGCGGACGCTGCAGTTTGATGTGCATGACGAAAGCCCGTCCAGTTCAAGAGCGCGAGCCAAAGGCCCCAGGCTTCGCGAGAAAAATTCTGATTCTTAAGCGCCAGACGCGTGGCGGTGATGAGCTTCGAAAGCCCCAAATGAATGTAGATGTTCTGCGACCTCCTGGCGTTCTCGATGGAAAGCTGCAGTTCACCGATTGCACTGACATCGATGCCAACCGCAGCCGTCCAATCGATCACCATTGGCGCGCCCGTTTTTCGGCCTCTCAGGAGCATGTCCAGTGCCACAGGCACATCTGGACCGATCAGAGCCGGGCATTTCCAAATGATGGGATCGCAAATCTGCAAACGACCTGCCACGGAAGCATTCAGCTTTGGCGGAACGATGCGACCTGGCTCCCGCCCGTGGTTCTGTAAGTACTGCAGCCGCATCGCCGTTGCCCGCTCGGCCTGCCCACTCCGTTCGAAAAGATCGATGGCACTGCGCGTGGCCCAGTCGGCGCTGCGGGGCAATTCTCCAGCGCTGATGGCCTTGATCAGCAAATCGCCCGCGTGATCCCATCGTCGAGCCGCCACCATCAGGGCCGCGTCGTCCAGCGGGTGTGCCTTTGAAGAACCACTGGGAGATGGCCCGCTCTCGCCGCTGCTGGTAGAGACGACGGGAAGGTTGGTGGGCGAGGGAAGTCCGGTCAATCCCATGGGTTCGGAAAGCACCCTGATCTCCAGTTCATTGATCAGGCTGACCAACTGAGCGCCGTCGACCATTCCCGGCGGTCGGGTGACGCCAGTTGCCAGAAGTCCCTTCTTCGCACTGGGGACTTTGGTGCTTTTCCGGCGACTCTGGCGCAACGCCATGATCTTGCGGAGCTCATCCAGTTCGCGATTGCGCGTCATCAACATGCGCCGCATGTGGAGCTTGCGCTCCTCGTCTTGCTGTTGACGCACCAGCGCCAGTGCCTCGCTGTCGGGCGCATCACCAGTCGAGCCAGTGGACCTGGCCTGCAGTGCCTCGCTGATGCGCGATTTAAGGTTCATGACCCTTACGGTGGTTGAGGTAGCCGACTCCCGATGGTTTGCAGTAGACAGCGCCTGGCGCTTCTACGCCGCCCTTGTTGTTCAAGAGAAAGATTTGAGGAACGAACCGTCGCCGTCGCGAAACAAGATGCTCTGCGCGCCTGCATGCAACTCAATTCTCGGGAGCAACTGCCGCAGACAAGCAAGTCTCGTCTTGAAGGCATTTGTTCCTATTCATAGCTGGCTGGTGCTGCGGGCGCGTCCCTTCGGCATCCCATTGCCGCGCGCGCCGATCATTCGCTAGATTGCCTCCACGTTCTCCGCTTCGCGCTCCTTACAGGCGTTCGATGTGTACATGTGGAGCGCACCAGGAATCGATCCTTGACACAAGCAGAACTGCGCACCGTAGCCAGCGGTCCGTGCAACCAGTAGCCCCGGTGCACCCTTGGTTTCGGGCGCACTGGTGGGCCAGTGCGTTGCTCATGCTCTAGGTGTCGATTGCCATGCGATTCCCTCGCTGGAACAAGGCCGGCATCGGCTGGCTGATGGTTGCGCGCGAATTGGCCTGGATGTATTCGTCACCTCGGCGTTTGGGTTCTGTGTGACCGCCTGAGCCGGGCTGTTTTGACGTGAATGCATCAAATCTCCCGCGTCGACGTTCGGCAGTCGCCTGATTCGTGCCGTTGTGCCGCACCTCGTTCCCTTTGCAAGTGGGTGGGTGCCTTTGCTTCGCAACAGGCGCAGGCTTGCATACATTGATTTCACTGGGGTTCAAACCCCTCATCGCGGGCGAAGGTCCTGCAGTCGGCAAGAAGCAGCCTTAAGTCGTCGCTCCAGTGGGTGACATCTGCGCAAATTAGGAAGTCCAATGAGCATTCGATTCAACGAAACGGTCTTCACGCAGCACTCCATGCCAGAGGGAGTGCGTGAAGGTCAAGCGGTCCTGTCCGCTGCTGACGCCAGCAAGTTGATGGGGCAGCCTGGCGTACGGACGGTCAGGCAGGGAGCAGCACTGATCCTTGTCGATGCTCAAGGCAATCAATTCATCGTCAAGGATTTTTTCGCGAAGGCCTCCGTCACTGGCCAGGCTGATCCTCAAGAATCCGAAGTGGTGGACGCTATAGAGGCTGCAGACCAGGACCGCGATCCCTCCAGCAAAGGCGAGTCTCCTGCTGACTCGACGGAGCAGGTTGCGGCTGCCAGCCTGGACGAAGCGTCTGGTGCCCTGGCCGATGTTCAGTTGGCGCAAGCACCTGCTGGCCGTGCGCAGCCTGATTCAGGGGCTGGTCAGGAATCGGATAAAGACGGCGCCAAAGACGACAGTGCTTACCACTGGAGCTCTGTGGTGGGATTGGGGCTGCTGGGCGCGGGCTTGATGGGCGGTGGAGGCGGGCGCGCTCCTGCTCCTGCTCCTGCTCCTGCTC
>SXGT01858813.1_pt1 | contig 32454 bp, 22 predicted proteins | sample 3176221 | NCBI WGS metagenome assembly SXGT01 (sample SAMN11356862, study PRJNA531348) | freshwater metagenome | isolation source: freshwater sample F1-120 | place: China: Fuxian Lake, Yuxi | collected 2017-12-25
CCCGCTCGGCCACGGTGGGATCAACCCCGCCGGGGTCCGCGTGGGCGGGGCGGGCGGCGCCGGCCGCGCCGTGCAGATCGCCACGCGGCGCGACTTCGCCAACTACCGGGACGACGTGGTGCTGGATGTGCGCCAGGTCCAGGTGGCGCTGCGGAAGCTGCGACGGCTCAACCGGTTGGGTGAGCGGCTCGAGCTCGACATCGACGAGACCGTCGACAAGACGGGCAAGAACGCAGGGGAGCTGGAGATCTGCATGCGCGCGCCGCGCCGCAACTCCGTCCGGCTCACGCTGCTCATGGACGCGGGGGGCTCCATGTCGCCGTTCGCGGACCTCGTCTCCACGCTCTTCTCCGCGGCTTCGAAGTCGGCCCACTGGAAGCGGTTCGAGTCGTTCTACTTCCACCACTGCGTCTACGAGTCGGTGTTCACCGACATCTGGCAGCGCTGTGAGAAGCCCACCGGCGACGTCCTTGCCAACAGCACCGAGGGCAGCATCCTCGTGATCGTGGGCGACGCCACGATGCACCCGGCCGAGCTGCTCGAGAAGCACGGGGCGGTCGACTATTGGCATCGAAACGAGACCCCGGGACTCGAGTGGCTGCGACGCCTGCGGCGCGCCTACCCGGCGTCCGTGTGGCTGAATCCGCTGCAAGAGAAGTGGTGGAGCGCCCCGAGCTGCCAGGTGGTGCAAGGGGTCTTTCCGATGTATCCACTCACGCTGGAGGGCCTCGGTCGCGCCGTTAGTGACCTTCGCGCCGGCCGTGCGGCGGTGCGTGTGCCCGAGCCCGTCGACGCGCTCTGGCGCCGATTCATGGGAGCATGACGTTGGTCTTGACCTTGTTGTTAACGACGCTCTTCGCCGCCCCTCTCGAGCTCAGAGGCGATGAAGCAGAAGACCGTTCGGAGCGCCGCGCTACCACGCTCCGCGAGCCCCCGGTCCTCCGTCCCACGGCGGACGTCTTGTCGTGGCGGCCAGTCGCGGCACACCTCGACCGCGAGAACCTCGACGACGCCGTGGCCATTCTGGCCGACCGCATCCGCGAGCGAGAGCGCGATGGCATCTTCGCGGCGCCGTTCTTTGCGGCAGAGCTCGCGCGGCGCGCCGCCGAGGCCGCCCCCGCGCTCTCCGAGCGGCTCTTCAAGATGGCGCGGGTCGTGGCGCCCGGCAGCGCTGAGGTGGAGCTCCTGGCTTTGGCTGACTCGCAGCGCCGCTCCGGGCGCCTCCGCGCTGCGGTTGGCTCCGGCGCCGGCTGGCGCACTGCGTGGCAGAGCCCTACGCACGGCGTGGCGCTGCGCTCGGTGCTGTTCACGAGCGCGCTCTGGGGCGCCCTGCTGGCGGCGTTGATCGCCGTCGCTGGGCTGCTGTTGCGCCACCTGCGCGCGATCGGGCACGACCTCGGCACGAGCCTCCCTCCCTGGTTGCGCGGCGGGGGCGCGCCGCTCGCCTTGTGCGTCTCGGTCCTGGTCATCACGGGGGCCTTCGCCGGCCCCGTCGTGGCTGCCATCCTCGGTGTGGTCGCGCTCGGCGCCCACCTCCAGGTCCTCGAGCGTGTTGCTTTGGCTCTCGCCTTCGGCGCTGTGGCGGGCCTCGCGGTGCTGGCGCCGCCCACGGGCGGGGCCGTGGCCGATCCGGTCGATGACGACGTGGCCGCGTGTGCCGGTGGGGGCTGCGACCCGGCCGCGATGGCGCGGCTGGTCCACGCGTCCGGGCGGGACCAACGGGCGCGAGCGGTCCGTGTGCTCGACGCGGTCCGGGCGGGCGAGCTGCAGACGGCGATCGAGCTCTCGGCGGTCCCTGCCACTCATCCCGGCCTCGCCGTGGCGCATAGCATCGCGGTGCTCGCCGACGCGCGGCTCAAGTGCGGCGGTCGCGACGTGGCGCCGTCCGAGCTCAAGGAGCGGCTCGTCGGGCCGCTGAAGAAGCTCGCCGCGTTCCCCGAGGACCTCGCGGCCACCTACAACCGGGGCGTCCTGGCGATGTTCGCGGGGCGGCCGGACGAGGCGATTCGAGCGCGCAGCGACGCGCGCCTCATGGACGGCGACACGGTGGAGGCCGAGATCGCTCGCGGGCGCCACAACCGCAAGGCCGCGGGGGACGACGAGATCGCCCGAGAGCTGTGCGGCTCCGGCATCACCGCATTCGGTCAGCTGATGCCGCCCACACTCTCCGCGAGGCCCGAGCGTGTGGTGCTCGCGCCGCCGGGTCTCGGCCCCGTCCCTCCGTCGTCTTTGCCCTGGATGGGGCTCGGCGTGGCGTTGTGGGTGGTCCTCAGCGGCGTGGCCACCCGCGGCTGGCGCCTCGCGGCCCGGTGCCTCAACTGCGGGTGGCTCTTCAGCTCACGCCGTCACCTCGAGCTCTCAGGCCTCACCGAGTGCGAGCGGTGCCTCCACCACCGCGTGGTCGGCGTGTTGTCCGGTCCGGGCGACCGCTGGAAGCTCTCTCGCGACCACGCCGACCGGGTGCGCCTGGGTCTACGCGCGCGCCAGCTCTGGTCGCTGGTGTTGCCCGGCGCGGGCGCGCTGTTCGCTGGCCGCCCCCTGCTCGGCTGGATCGCCGCGCTGTCGTCGTGGACCGGCGCCGCGCTCTGGCTCATCTCCCACCAGAGCTTCGCGGGGCGACCTGCGAGCCTCCTTGGCCTCTTGGAACCTGCCGGGGTGCTCCTGGTGTTTCTTGGAGTCCTGGCGCTCCTCTTCGCCGCGGCGCTGCCTCCTGTGGCCGACCCGCCGCCTCGCCTCATCGCCGCGCCTGACCCCGAGGCGCAGAAGCCAAAAGACGCCGGATCCAAGGCCGCCACGGGGAAGGGGGAGCGCAAGTGAACGCAGGCACGTTGGGACACGTCTTCGTCCGCCTGTCGGAAGAGCTGCTCACAGGGGTGCTTCGCCTCGACCGCAACGGCGAGCGGTACGTCATCCAATGGGCTGATGGCCGCATCGTGGGGGTCACCGACGGCGACGGCGTGCCGCTTCGCTCAGGGTTCGGCCAGTTCCTCGTGGCGGGAGGCATGATCTCCGCGCGACGCCTCCTTCGCGAGCGTCGGAAGGCAGCGCGCGCCACGGAGACCCTCGAGTGGCGACTCGCCAAGGCGGGGGTCCCCGAGGGGCAGCTGCGCCGTCTGGTCAGCTTGGACGCTCGCGAACGGCTTCTGGCGCTCATGGACGAGGGGGGCTTCGTCGCCAAAGTAGTGAAGATGCCGCCCACCCCCGACGCGTGGCTCGACCCGGTGAGCGTGCCCTCGCTGGGGCGCTTGTGGAAGGAGCGCCGCGCGGAGCGAGCGACCTTCGGTGACAGGCTGCCGGAGCTCGACACGCTCTACGTGCGCACCCACAAGGCCCCCACCGAGCTCTTCCGGCTGCGCGGCGTCACGGTCAACGAGAGCGTCGACCCGTATGCCGCCAAGTCTCCCACGGCAGCGAAGGACGCGTCGGCGGTCTTCCCGCCCACCGCCCGGCTCGTGTACCTCAGCGTCGACGGAATCCGGCGGGTCACCGAGCTGGCTCGCGCCGCTGGCCTGTCTGAACACGAGGCCCGAGTGGCGTTGGCCGTGCTGCACCGGGAGGGCCTGGTTCGCTCCGCGTTCCGGGAGGCCACGACCGCGCTCAGCCTGCCGGGGCTCGGCGCTGTGGTGGCCCTGGTGCTCCTGGTGATCGCGGGCGGCGCCGCCGCGACGCAATGGCCCCCAGCCGCCCCCGAGCTGCCCGTGGACGTGGACGGCGAGTGTCGCGCCGTCCAACGTACGCTGGCGTTCGAGTACTGGAAGAACGGGCGCTACCCCGACACCATGGACGATCTGTTCAAGAGCGGTGCGCTGCCCAGCGGCGCCGAGTCTCGTGTGGACTACGCTGTGGCGGAGACGCCGAACGACTACTCGTTGTCGTGCTCCGGGCGGGGCCGGTAGAGCAGGGCCACGCGGCCCACGCGCTGGATGAGCTCCGCGCCCGTGGCGTCGCAGAGCTTGTTGGCAGCGTCGTCCTTGTCGACCGAAGCCGACTGCAGCAGCTTCACCTTGATGAGCTCGTGCGCCGTGAGCGCGGTGTCTACCGCCGCGAGGACGCCTTCGGTCAGGTTGTCTTTCCCAACGAGGACCACAGGCTGAAGTGTGTGTCCCTGTGCGCGGAACGCCTTCTTCTGTTTGTCGGAGAGCATCAGAACCGTAGCGTGGCGGAGAACCCGCCACCGTCTGGGAGCGCCCAAGGCGCTGCGATGAACGGCAGCTCTTGGGGCTGGCCGGCCATCGCCGATTCGTCCTCGAACTGCACAAGGATAAAGACCGGGATGCTCGCGAGCGCTATTGCGCCCCCGATTCCGGCGAGGATTCCGGCCTGGAGCCCCAGGTCGTTGCCTTTGTTGGCCTCGTCGAGGCGCTGCTCCTGCGTGAGGCCGTTGGAGCCGTCCTCTACCCGGGCTGCGATCTCGTTGCGCTCGAGGCCGAGCGGAACCGACACCGACGCCACGGCCAGACCCGTGCCGAGGAGGGTCCACCCGATCCAGTTCTTGTACCAGGGCTTGTAAACCACCCCGTCCGAGATGGCGGTGAGGTCCTTACCGGCGAGGAACGCCGACATCTCTTCGACTCGCTTGGCCGACACCACGTTGGCCTTCACCGGGAAGTCCTGCTGCCGCACCACGGCGCGCGCCTTCACGTCCACCTGATAGCCGGCGAGCGCGGGGCCACTCGCCCGCTCGACCACGCCGACCATCATGATGTAGTCGACCTCGAGGAACTTCCCGAGCTTCTCTGCGTAGTTGAGCACGTTCGCCTTGAGCGAGGCGTCGTCGGTGAAGGTGAGCCCGAACTCGTCGCCGGCGAAGGTGAGGGCGGACTCGTACTCGAGGTCGATGTCGATCTTGCCGGAGCCGTTGTTGGGCACCTCGACCTTCCGGACCATGGACTGGAGGTTGCCTCGGCGGACGTTGATTCGGAGAGGGCCTGGGTAGAGCCCCTCGAAGGTGAACGGGGTCTTCTGGCGCATGGGCCGGCCGTTGATGAACACGTCACAGCCGGGCGGGTTGGTCGAGACCGTGAGGCTGGCGGTGCGCTCGGACTGCAGCGAACGGAAGACCTCCTTGTAGAGCTCGACCACGCGCGGGTGATAGTCCTTGGTGGTGACGGGGTTCTCGTCTTCGAAGACCCGCACGATCTCCACCATGATCTCGTTGGCTTTCTGTTCGTTGCCGTTCTCGAGGTGGCTCGTGACCAGCAACATCTGGGTGGTGAAGTAGTCCTTGCGGATCTTCTCGTCGAGCGAGACGTGCTCCACCAGCGCCTGCAGCTCCTCCTTGGCCTGTCGCAGCACCTCGATGGCTTGCTTCGGGTTGGTGTAGGCGAGCTTGTCACCCTCGGCCACCATCTTCTCGATGCTCTTCAGCTTCTCGTCCGTTACCCGCTTCGCCGGCGTGATCATGGTGGAGCGCAGGCGATCGGAGGCGTCTTTGCGCGCCAGGACGGAGTATCTCTTGTGGCGCCTGATCTCCTCCTGGACGGCCGTGGCGTACTCGGGGGTTTTGCCGCCGGCCCCATCTCGCAGGTACAGCTCGAAGAAGACGATCGTGGGCTCGAGATCCGACGTCTGCGCGGTGGCCGCAGCGGCAAACAAACTCGAAACCAGGAACGCGTGGACAGCGGCGCGCTTCATCGGACCTCTTCAGCTGCTCGAGACGGGTGATCGAACCGCGCGATGGTAGCCCAAGGGCTCCGTGACTCCAAGGAGTCGCTCGGCGACCACTCCGGCGCAGGATGCCACGGAAGCTCGGGCCGCGCCCTACGGGCACTGTGAGTGCCCCGTGGTGCGCACCAGAGCACGTCCACGAGGCACCCGGCCCGGCTCCGTACGAGCGCCTCGAGGGATGGGTCCAGCCGGGGCGTGCCGGCGCTCACCACGAAGACCACGAGCGACCGCTCCGGTAGCTGATGGACCGCCTCCTCGCCAAGACGCACGCACAGCACCTGCCCGCCGGCGTCCAGCTCGATCACCCACAGCTCGGCGTGGGTGAGAGCCACGCGGCGCCGGCGAAGGGTCGGGGGGTGGGCGCCCACGAAGCGGCGCGCGTCGGACGGGTGACGGAGCGGACCGAGTGCAGTCATGACAGCGCGTGTGATCACGCGGCGTGCCAGTGCTAACTGCTCGAATGTACTACTCCCAGAGGCCCTGCCTGTCTCATTCCGGGACGAACCGTCCCAGGCTGAGACTCGACGCCGCCGCGGTCCGGCGTTATAGGAGCACGCATGCCCTCCGCGTGTACGACCTGTGGTCATTCGCTCGACGGCGGCGCCTTCTGCGGGCACTGCGGCGCGCGCGCCCCGGGCGCGGCGGCCGGAATAGGAGCCGGCGGCCCCTCGCCCGACGCGCGCGCCCAGTACCAACAGGTCCTCGCTGGCCTCGGCAGCGAGGGCGGGCTGGCGCCCGACGATCTGCCGCAGCTCGGTGCCCTGCGCGCTCGCCTGGGTCTCTCGCAGGCGGACCACGACTCGGCGGTACAGGAGCTGGGCCTCACGCTCTTGAAGGCGCCGTCGGTCGCCCTGGCCGTCGACGAGGCCGCGCTCGGCTACCTGGTCCCGGGCGCGCCCGGGCTCCTGCGCGCGCAGCTCACGCTGCTCGACGGCGCGCCGCTGTCCGCGGTGGAGCTCTCGGGCGCCTTCCTCGAGGCGCCGGCGTCACAGGGCCCCGTGCTCCCCGGCGCGCCCTTCGAGTTCAGCGCGCGCCTCGTGGCGATCCCGGCCGGCGTTCACGCGCTGGAGCTGGTATTGCGCACCGCGGACCTGCGCGGCGTCTCCCGGTCGTACCGCGCCGAAGCCCTGGTCCTGCGCGTCCAGGCGGCTCCCCAGGCTGTACACATCGACCAGCGGAGCGCCCGAGTCGTCGACAACTCGGGCCTCAGCCTCAGCTCGGCGGGTGCGGTGGGCCCCGCGGCGTTTCGGGCGCTGTCCCTGCGCCCCACCGGCGCGTCGCCGGAGCCTGCTGCGCCCCGCCCGTCACCCGGAAGGGTGTCCTTCGAGGTAGAGGCGGCGGGCCGTGTCTTTCGCGCCTCCGGCGTGCTCGCCGAGGGCGACATCGCCACCGTGTTCTCGGGCAGCGGACCTGCCGGCGAGGCAGTGGCGATCAAGGTGGCGCGCGACCGAGGCGACAACGACCTCATCCAGGCCGAGGTCCAGACGCTCGCTCTCCTGCGGTCGACGCAGTCGCCTATGCACAAACACCTCCCGGTGGTGGTGGGTCAGCTCCGCACCTCCGACGGGCGCGTCGGGACCGTCTTCGAGGCTCTCGACGGCCTCGATCTCGGGACCATCCGGGCGCGCTTCCCTGCGGGTGTCCCGGCGCGGCACCTCATCTGGATCGCTCGGCGGGGCCTGGCGGCGCTTGGCTTTGCGCACTCGGTGGGCGTGCTCCACGGCAACGTCGAGCCGGCCCACATCCTCATCCGGGCGTCTGACCACAACGTGTGGCTGGTGGACTGGAGCTGGTCGATCGTGCGTCCCGCTGAGACCGGGCAGGGCTTCAAGGCCCTGAACGAGCTCTACGGGCCGCCCGAAGCGGCCGCGCGGCGGGCGCCCAGCCCCGCCTCGGATCTGTATTCGCTGGGCAGGGTGCTCATCCACGCCGCCGGCGGCGATCCCGCCACCGGCACGCCACCGGAGTCGCTCCAGCCGCCGCTCGCGCGCCTCTTGCGCTTCATGGCCTTGGGCAGCCAGGGCGGCCGCGCCCAGGACGCATTCGAGCTCTTCCGTCGCTTCGAGGCCGTGCGCCAGGAGCTGTGGGGAGCACACCAGTTCGAGGACCTCGTCATACCGCCGGGCTAGTCCTCCAGGATCTTCAGCCCGAATCTTCAGCCAGATCGACCGAAGGAGAGAGCAGCACATGGGTGGTGGGTACTACAGTCAGGACGTCGCGACACAGCTCCGGTCAACCGATCGGGCCTACACCTGGAGCACGCCGCCGAGCGCCAAGGCCGCCCCGCGGACCGTGCACGATGCGCTCAATCCGCGCGGCAAGACCCGTGAGGTCAACAACCAGACGCCCATCGTCATCGCCCTGGACGTCACCCGCTCCCGGGGCGACGACACGAAGGTGTTCTACAAGCGCCTTCCGGAGTTCATGGGCCTCATCGAGCTGCATGGGTATGTGCAGGGCGCGGGCATCAGCTTCGCCGCAGTCGGAGACGCCGACGCCGACAAGGCGCCCCTCCAGGTGAGCCAGTTCGAGGCCGACAACCGCCTCGACGAGGCGCTCGAGCGCTTCTGGATCGAGGAGGGGGGCGGCGGTACCGGGCAAGAGAGCTACGAGCTGTGCGCGTACTTCTACTCGCGCACCAACTGCGTGCGGCTGGCGCGCGGCGAAGCCGGTAAGGGCTACTTCTTCTTCGTCGGCGACGAGGGCTTCTACCCCACGCTGTCCCAATCGGCCGTGAAGCGCCTCATTGGCGACAACCTGGGCTCGGACCTTCCCGCGGCCGAGGCGTTCCGCCGTCTGCACGAGAAGTTCGAGGTCTACCTCGTGTTCCCGAAGAAGTCGGTCGAGGAGCGCAAACGCGACATCGACGCCGAGATGCGCGCCCGTGTCCTCTCCGCGGGCGGCCAGTACGACAACGTCGACATCCGCGCCTCGCTGCTCTGGAACAACCGCAACGACCTCGACCTGCACGTGATCCCGCCATCGGGCGAGAAGGTCTACTTCGGTCACAAGCGCTCCGCCTGCGGTGGGTGGCTGGACGTGGACCGGAACGTGATGGGCGACACGGACAAGCCGGTCGAGAACGTCCAATGGTCGCGCGGCACGGCCCCGAAGGGCCGCTACCGGGTTCGCGTAAACAACTACCGCTTCCACTCCAACCCCGGCGACGACACCCCGTTCCGGGTGGAGCTGGAAGCGAACGGTCGAATCGAACACTTCGACGGGGTGGTCCCTGCCGGACGAGTGGGCTACGACGCCGATTTCCCCTGCTTCGAGTTCGACTACGACCCCGACGCTCAGCGCGCGGAGCCCGTAGACCACTACGCCGCGTATTCGGACGACGTGGTGCTCACCCAGTGGGCCACGGTGATCCCGCGCGAGCGGATCCTTCGCGTCAACGACCCGAAGAACATCATCGAGGTGGTGCTCGGCGCGCTCGCTATAGGCACCGGCTCACGCGACCTCCCGGCGTTCCTGGCCGACCTCGCCGAGCGAGGCTTGGGCGCTGCCGACGTAGCGCAGGTCGAGTCGGCATTGACCGGCCTCACCCCGAAGAACCTCGGGGCGGTGGTCTCCGGCGAAGTGCCCACCGGCGGCGCCTCCGTGGGGCGCACGCGACGACTCTGAGCGAGCGCTAGCTCACCCCTCGGCGCCGGAGAACTCGAAGCGCCGAAAGCGCCACGTGGCGAACGCCATGAGCCCGCCCGAGAGCGCCATGAGCGCCAGCACCGAGGTCACGGCGCTGGGCGGCGGAGCGAGCATCTCGGCCACCGCTCGGAAGGGCGGCTCGATCCCGGCGAGGTTCTCGACGTGGGCGCGTACGGACGCGAAGCGGCCCCCCATGGGCATGCGACCGAGCGCCCAGTCGGCGAAGAGCAGCATGAAGCCCGCGAGGAACGTGCGGCGGAACAGGATGCCCAGCGCCACGAACACACAGGTGTAGGCGAACGCGCCCAGCGCGATGGCGGCCGTGGCGGCGGCGAGCTCCGAGCCTGAGGCTCCCAGGGCGACGGCGTTGCCCAGGGTCATGAAGAGCCCCATCGCCATCGCCACCAGCGCTGCCATGCCGGTGCGGCTGAGCAGCAGCGTGTGGTGCGGGATTGGGCGCGCCAGGAAGTACCCGAGCGTGCCGCCCTCGAGGTCGTCGCGGATGACGGCGGACCCGAACACCAGCGCCACGACGGGGAGCATGAACCCGGTGACGAGCTCGCGGAGCAGGTTCCCGAACGTGGTGTGGCCGGCGGCGTTGAACGCGAGCAGCACCTCCAACGCGACGAAGAGCCCGATGATCACGCTCCGTTTTCGGAGGACGGCGGTCCGCAGATAGAGTCGGGCGAGCAGCCAGCCCATCGGTCAGCCTCGCGTCAGGTAGCGGAAGACCGCGTCCAGGTTGTTGTCGGGCGACACCATGCGAAGGACTGGGATCCCGCTCTCCCCGGCGAGGCGGCCGATCGCCGCGTAGCAGCCGTCAGCCTCACGGGTCTCCAGCGTGAGCCCGGACTCGGTGATGTTCACCGAGACCACGGTGGGCTCAGCCACGAGGCGCGCCGCGAGGCCGCGAGGGTCTGGCGTGCTGAGCTCGATGCGGTGGGGGTGTTTGTCGATCAGGGCGCGGATCTCGCCCACGGTGCCCTCGGCCAGGAGGCGGCCTTTGTCGATCAGGATGAAGCGCTGCGTCACCCGCTCGACCTCGTGGAGGACGTGGCTCGAGACCACGACCGTGTGGCCAGCGCGGCCCAGCTCCTTCAGCAGCTCGTTGATCTCGTGGCGGCTCACCGGGTCTGCGCCCGTGAGCGGCTCGTCCAAGACCACGAGCTCGGGCTCGTGCACCAACGCCTGGGCGATCTTGACCTTCTGGCGCATTCCCTTCGAGTACTGGCGGATCTGCTTCTTCGCGTAGTCGGACTCGGCGAGCCGCACCCGGTCGAGCGTCTTCGCGGCGGCCCGCCGCGCGTCTCCCGCCGCGAAGCCCGAGAGCCGCGCGAACGTCTCCACGAACTCGAGCCCTGTCATGTCCTCGTAGAAGTTGTCGTGCTCCGGGCAGTAGCCGAAGCGCCGCCGCCACGCGATCTCGTCGGCCGGCACGGCCCCGAGCACCCGCAGCGCGCCCGACGTCGGGCGCATGAGGCCAACGACCAGGCGCAAGAACGTGGACTTGCCTGCCCCGTTGGGACCGAGGAGCCCCACGATGCCCTGCTCGATGGTGACCGAGACATCGTTCAGGGCGATCACCTGCCCGTACCAGCGGGAGAGGCGCTCCGTGGTGATCACCGCCGTCATGAGCGCGCCTTCTCGAACCCGGAGAGCCGGATGCGGAGGATCAACGTGAGCAGCGCTCCGACCCCCCAGAGCGTGATCACCGAGCCGAGCTTGTGAGACGCCCCGAGGAAGTAATACTCGACAGAGCCTGAGAGCAGCCGCGCCAGGCTCAGCACGTCCAGCGCCTCGCTGCGGCCGGTGGACTCGTAGAGGATGCCCCGGATGGCCTCCAAGAACACGAAGGCGCCCAGCCATGTGATGCCGACGTACCGCGCCGAGAGGCCCGTGGACGAGAGCAGCAGGATCAGCGCCGACGTGGTGAAGGCCGCGCCCATGGAGCAGGCGGTGATGGACCAGACGTTCTCGGCGAAAGCGCCAAACGTGAGGTGGTCTGCCACCGAGTACTGCACCACGGCCACGAGCAGCGACGGGATCCACGTGATCGTGAGCGCCAATGCCATCGTGGCGCCCAGCTTCCCCAGCAGATACTGCGTGGCGTCGATGGGGCGCGTGAAGTAGAGCGACAGGGCCTTGGTCTGCATGTCACCCGTGATCATCGACGCGCCGAACCACGCCTGCATGATCCCGAGCCAGCTGAACTGCCAGCCGAAGAGCACGCTGAAGAACGGGAAGTCGAGCTCGGCGCCCGTCGCTTCCTGGAACGTGGTCATGAGGTAGAGCCAGCCGGCCATCATGACCGCCGGCATCGCCGCGCCGAACAAGAAGCGGCGCCACCACTTGTCGGCGAAGATGCGCCGAAGCTCGGCGAGCAGGATCACCCGGAAGCGGCCGCGAGGCGGCTCGAGTTTCCCCTCGTAGCGCGAGAAACGTCTGACGTAGATGCTCACGAGGCCCCCGACAGGAAGCGCATCAGCGCCGTCTCGAGCGAGAGGGTCTCGGGCTCGACGTGCCGGAGCTGGAGGCCCAGGTGGTGCGCCACTCGCCAAAGCGTGGGCACCCGCTCGGGCTCGAGCTTCACCCGAAACAGCAGGGGGTCTTCGGGGTCGGCGCGCCCGTAGAGGCCCTCGTGGCCCAGCGCCTCGATGAGCGCCTCACGGCCCGCCTTGACGCCCACGAGGTACTCGCCGTCGTTGCCTTTGCGGAACGCCGAGAGCGGCCCGTAGTGCTTGATCTCGCCGGCGACCATGAGCAGCACGTCCGAACAGACGCGCTCCACGTCGCCCAGGATGTGCGTGGACAGCACCACGCTGATCCCGATCCGGCCGAGGTCTGTGATCAGGGCCAGCATCTCGTCGCGCCCGTGCGGGTCGAGGCCATTGGTCGGCTCATCCAGGAACGCGAGGCGCGGCCCGTGAACGATGGCCTGCGCCAGCTTCACCCGCTGCTTCATCCCGGTGGAGTACTCGCCCACGGGGCGGTATCGCGCCTCACCGAGCCCGGCGTAGTCGAGCACCTCGTGAGCGCGCTGGATCGCCGCGGCGGGCGGGAGGCCGGAGAGGCGCCCGGCGTACCGCACAGCCTCGAAGCCGTTCAGGTCTTTGAACCACGCCTCGTTCTCCGGCATGTAGCCGACCAGCTGGCGGACCAGGGCGGCTTGCCGTTGCGGGTCGACCCCGAGCACCGTCGCGCGACCGGCGTTAGGGTCGGTGAGGCCGAGCAGCGTGCGGATCAGGGTGGTCTTGCCCGCACCGTTGGGCCCCAGGAGCCCCACGGAGCCCGGCTGCACCTTGGCGTCCACGTGCGACAGCGCCGGCCTCCCCCCGTAGCTGAACGTGAGGTCGTGGAGCTCGAAGAGGGTCACTCCGCCACCACCGTCTTCGGGGCACAGAACGCGCGGTCGACGCCGGCGGCCACGAACGAGGCACGACGCTCTTCACAGCTGCCCTCGGGCAAGGCCTCCAGCGCCACCTCGAGCGCCGACGCCGAGAAGGCGCCTGCCTGACCGCAGCCGAGCAGGGCCTCGCAAGCGGAGTAGAGCGCCGTGCTGGATTCGCACACCGCCGTCTGCTCGCCCACCACGCACGGGGCCGTCAACGAAGTGCAGAGCGACAGGCAGGCCGAGTGATATCCGACGAGGCGCCCCGTGGGCGCCTTCTCGGCCTCGCCGCAGTCGGCCCGAGCCACCTCGCACTCCACGGCCAGCGCGTCGCGGCACACGAGGAGGCGGGGTTTCCCCGAGCCGTCGGCGCCCACCTGGGCGCGGATCGTTGCCGCGCAGGCCTCCACGTCAGAGGCCTCGACCTGCCCGCCGGGGCATCCGGGGAGGATGTTGCAGTTCAGGTAGTCGAAGAGCAGCGTGTCTTCGGCCGCCAGCTCTCCGCCGCACACTTCGAGCAGCGCTCGACCGAGCACGCCACACGCCTCCGCGTTGTCCATGGCGGTCTCGAGCGGGGACCCACACGCGAGGGACGCGGTGACCGCCACGCCCACGGCCGCCCGCTTCATCCGGTGCGGTCCACGTCGGAGTCGGGGCGCAGCGCTCGTGGACCCGGAAGGGGCGACGAGGCAGAGATACGCGCCAACAGGTGCGCCGGCGGGGTGTCCATGGAGACGAACTCGTCCACGAGCTTGATGTCGTCGCGGTAGGCATCTTTGATCGCCTTCACCTCGGCGTGGTGATCGAACAACGTCTGGACGAGCTCCGGATCGAAGTGCTTGCCTGCGCTGGCGCGGATGATGTTCTCGGCGCGGTCCTCGGAGTACGCCTCTTTGTAGCAGCGCTTGTTCGTGAGGGCGTCGTAGACATCGGCCAGGGCCACGATCCGCGCCTCGATGGGGATCTGCTCGCCCCGCAGGCCGTACGGATACCCGGTCCCGTCGAACTTCTCGTGGTGGCAGAGCGCGATGTTCTGCGCGATCCGGTCGGCCCCGGCCACCCGCAGCAGCTCGTATCCGTAGATCGTGTGCCGCTTCATCTCCTCCCACTCGGGAGGGGTGAGCCCGCCGGGCTTCTTCAGGATCGCGTCGGTGATGCCCACCTTGCCCACATCGTGTAGCGACGCGTAGCGCCCGATGCGCACCACCGTGGCGGGTTCGAGCGAGATCCCCCGCGCGAACAGCTCCGAGAAGTGACACACCCGCTTGATGTGGTTGCCGGTGTCTTCGTCGTTCATCTTGTTGGCGCGCTCGAGCGCCGCGGTGAGACCGATGGTCAGCTCCTCGAGCTCGGTGGTTCGCTGTCGGACGCGCTCTTCGAGCAGGAGGTTCGTGTCGGCCAAGAGGCGGTTCTGTGTCTCGAGCTGGTCGGACTGCGACTTGATGCGCAGGAGCGACTTCACCCGCGCGCGCAGCTCCAGCGGGTGGAACGGCTTGTGGAGGAAGTCGTCCGCGCCGGCTTCGAGGCCGCGCACCTTGTCCTTGATCTCGTTGAGGCCCGTGACCAGGACCACTGGGACCTTCGACAGGACCGGATCGCTCTTCAGGTACTCGCAGACCTGATAGCCATTGACCTTCGGCATCATGACGTCCGACACCACGAGGTCGGGCATCAGGCCCGCGCCCAGGGCCTCGAGCAGCTCCTGGCCGTCTCGGAAAGAGCGGAGCTCGTAGCCGAACGGCTTCAGCGAGCGCTGAAACAGGAAGAGGTTGTTCTCTTCGTCGTCGACCAGGCAGACGACCGGCAGCGCTGGGAGGTCGGTGACGGCCAGGAGCTGCTCATGCGAATCGGTTCGGGATACCAGGCTTTCGTTCACGATTCACCAATGCCTTCAAGGCGGTGGCGATCGAGCTCCAGCACGAAGCTGGCGCCGCAATCGGGGTCTGACTCGCAGCGCACCTCGCCCCCATGGTCCATGAGGGTGCGGTGGACGAGCGCGAGTCCCATGCCCGTCCCTGTGCCGAGCTCTCGGGTGGAGAAGAACGGGTCGAAGATCCGGGGCAAGAACGCCGGATCCACGCCGGGGCCTGTGTCGGTGAAGCGCACCGCCAGGCGTCCGGAGGGGAGGCTGCCAACCGCGATCGTGATCCGACCGGGGCGTCCCGTCGATAAAACCGCCTTCCGCGCGTTGTCGAGGATTGCAGTGAATGCCTGCTGGAGGCGGAACGGGTCGCAGAGGACCAGCGCGTTCACAGCCGTGTAGTCCCGCACGACCTCGATCGCGCCCGCCACCATGGACTCGAACACGCTGACGCAGCTCTCCACCATCTCTATGAGCTCCGCTGGCTCGAGGTCGAGACCTCCGCCGCGCCCGTACGAGAGGAGCTGCCGCACCACGCTGACCGCCCGCGAGGTCTCCTCGGCGATGATCCGCGCGTCCGCGCGCACGCGTTGCGGCACCTCATCGTCCAACATCAGTAGCTCGGCGAGCCCGAGGACGATCCCCAGCGGGTTGTTGAGCTCGTGGGCCACCCCGGCTGACAGCATGCCCGTGGCGGCGAGCGTCTCTGACCGCACCAGGTGCTCGTAGCGCTCCTCCCGCAGGCGGCGCAGCTCCAACGCGTCCCGCGCGGCGCGCAGTCGAGCAGCCAGCAGGGCGCCAAGCGCGCGCAAGCTGGGCCCGTGGAGCTCGGCGACCCCCCGCGACGTGAGCAGCACGCCCGAGAGGCGGCCCTCGAGGTGAAGGCCGTGCGCGACCAGCCCACTGAACTCGGGCGCCTCGGCCTCGTTGCGGCCGATGAGCGCGGTGGTCCCCGATTGCGCGCTCCGCAGGCGATCGATGCAGCGGGGCAGGGCCGATAACGAGTGTGGCAGTGGGCGCAGGTGACCGCCCACGAGGAGCTCGAGGCCGCTGCCCGACGCCCGGTAGAGCGCCATGGCGGGGTCGACCACCGCGCCCTGGGCCTTGAGGGCCAGCAGGGCGCCGTCGAGCGAGGGCTCGGTGGCCACGGCGTCGATCAGCGCGTCGAGCGGCGTCACGCGAACCTCATGATCGGCCAGCCGCGCCGGCGCGCAGCGACCCACAGGCGCACGTCGGGCCCAACCACCCTCGGCGCCCCGACGGCCTCCAGCATGGGGAGATCGGTGTACGAGTCCGTGTAGAAGTACGAGGCGTCCAGCGCGTAGCCCCCGAGCTGCGCCCAGTCGCGGGCCAGCGCGACCTTGCCGTCGCCGTAACACATGGGCCCCTCGGCGCGCCCCGTGAAGAGGCCCTCGGTGACCTCGAGCCGAGTACACAAGATGTGCTCGCAGCCCATGAGTCGGGCCAGGGGCTCGGCCATGTACAGCGTTTGCGCTGTGAGCAGCGCATTGGTGTGCCCCTGGTCGCGGTGCCGCGCGGCTGCTTCCAGCGCCTCGGCCGACACCAGCGGGCGGATCTCGCGCTCGAAGAGCTCGTCGCAGCGGGCCCGAAGGGCGGCCTCCGACGTGCCCTCAAGGGCCTGGAACACCCGGGCCATCACGCCGCGCATGTCGATGAGGGCCAGCCTGTATCGAAGCAACACGACGGACAGGCGCGCCAGATCCAGCCGGCCGAGCTCCCCGCGCCGGCGCATGTCCCGCATGTAGATGCTGGCCGTGTTCCCGCGCACGACCGTGTGGTCCATGTCGAAGAACGCTGCGACGCGCGGGGAGGATGGTGACACGCGGCGGAGGCTACCCTGCGGCCCGCCGCCCCGCAAAGCCCAGTGGCGCGTTGAGTGCGCTCGCCTTGCGCGGCGCAGTCAGCCCGATAGGCTCGCCGGTCGTGGAGGCGGACCGTTGGTCTTCAGAGGACGCGTCTTGGGGTCGGTGCGTGTGCGTGCCTGGGTGCTGCTCGGTGGCTTCGTCATGCTCGCCATCACGGGTTGCCGCGCCGGCGACGCCCAGGAGAACCCCCCGCCCAAGCGTGCACTGACCGCACCTCCGCCTAAAGACGGCGCAGCTCGGCCACCCACATCGCCGCCACGCCCTGACGCGGAGATGGCCGCGCGGGTGGGCTCCCAGCGCGCCGTGGTGAGCCGGCTCGGCCCGGTGGGGCCGGCGTCGCCCGGCTTGTTCACGCGGCGGTCCTATGCCCGACCCCACGGTCTCACACCCCCGGACGAGCGGCTCCAGAACGCAAACTTCAAGACGGGCGAGAAGAACGAGTGGCGCCTCGTTCGGGCGGTGGTGTTCGCGTCCGGAACCACCGCTGAGTGGACGGTCGACGCACCGGCCGGGGCGACGCTGGCGCTGGAGGTGGCCGCCGCTGGTCCCGCGGAGGGCAACGTACCGCTGGAGTGGCTGGTCGACGGGGCGGTGGTGGCGTCGAGCGTGGTGGTGATCGGTGGTGACCAGGTCACGCCGTGGCGGGTGCCACCGATCACGCTGGCCGCCGGGACGCGGCGGCTGGCGCTGCGCAGCCCGGCCGTGGCGGGAGCGCGCATCGCGCTGCTGGACCCGGTGGTCACTGCGCCGGCGCCGGTCCCCGCGGACAACGTGCTGCTCGTGGTGGTGGACGCGCTCCGCGCCGACGCGCTGGGGCGCGTTGCTGCCGCTCGAAAGCGCGCGGCGCTGTTCCCCACCTTCGCCCGGCTCGGCAACGAAGGCGTGGAGTTCACGCAGTCGTTCTCGGTGGGAAACCAGACGCGCCTGTCGACCTACGCCTTCCTATCGGGGCAGTGGCCTCGCTTCGGGCGCTTCCACAGCGTGCAGTGGGATCTCGAGCCCGAGGACAAGGCGCGCTACTTCGCCGCCCGCCCGCCGCTTCTCGGGCGCCTCCTGGCCGAGGCGGGCGCGCGTACGGCCACGTTCGGCAACGACGCCTTCCTGTTCAACCACCAGTCCATCGGCCTCGACGCCGCGTTCGATGCGGTCACGGATTTTCGCCACAGCACCTCGGATACGCCCTGGATGACCGACGCTGCCATCCACTGGCTCGAGCAGCACTCCGGCGAGCGCTTCTTCCTCATGGTCAACTACAACGCGCCGCACAAACCCTACGAACCGCCGCCGGAGGATCGCGCAGCCATCGATGGCGGGCTCGGACCCGAGTGGGCGGCACTGGACCCCGACTATCTCGGCGAGATTCACTACACAGACCGCCACCTGGCGCGCCTCGTCGAGGCGCTCGACCGGCTGGACCTCGGCAAGCGCACCACGGTGATCGTGACGTCGGACCATGGCGAGATCTTCGACGAGCGCCACAAGTGTTACAGCCCCACCTACGACCGCTACTGCTACCGCAGCCACGGCGTGACGCTCTTCGACGAAGAGCTGCACGTGCCGCTGATCGTACGCCAGCCGGGGCGCTTCGCGCCGCGCGCAGTGGACCTCCCCGTCTCGCACGTGGACCTGGCCCCGACCGTCCTCGCGCTCATGGGCGTGGCGCCGGACCCGCTCCACCTCGGCCGAGACCTGGGCCCGCTGTTGGATGGCCAGACCCTGCCGGAGGTGCCCATCCGGTCGGAGTCGCGGCGTTCGGTCGCACTTCGCTACAAGGGGCTCAAGTACGTCTGGCACGACCCGAGCCTCGTCATCAACTACCGCTCGGACACCCTTTGGGACCCGAGCGCCGGGAACGAGGAGCTCTACCGCCTCACCACAGACCCGGACGAGACCCAGACGCGCGCGCTCGTCGAGCCCTCCGTCACGGCCTCCATGCGCGACACGCTGTACCGCCAGGACGCGCGGCACGACCGACTCCGGGGGCAGTCGGCGCGCTGGGTGCTCGAGGCGGGCGAGGCCGTAGGGGGACAGCTCACGAGCCTCGGCCGGATCCTGGATGTGGAGCCCAGCCCCGGTTGCCGGGCGTCGGCGGATCGGGGCACGCTCTCGCTTGCGCTGGCCGGGGGCTGCACCGTGCGCTTCGCTACCTCGCCGGGGGACGCCGGGATCTGGCTCGAGGGCCTCACGATCGGCACGCGCCCGGTGACGTTGGCCGACGTGGGCGCCGGTCCACTCGCGATCCGGCTCCTGGAGTCGTTCCGGGTAGAGACCGCGGGCGTCCGGGCCCGCTTCCGCGCGCCGGATGAGGCGTCGCCGCCCGCCGAGCGACCGGCGGTCTGGCTTCGCCGGGTAGACACGGAGGTGTATGCTGCCACCCCCGCTGCGGCGTCCTCTACGCCGCCTGCGGACGCCGAGGTGAGGGCGATGATGCAGGGATGGGGATATCAATGAAGCGTCTTGGAAATACCTGCTGGCTGTTCGCAACCGCGGTGCTCGCCGTGGGGTGCGCCGGAGAGAGCGCCGAGACGCCCGCCCAAGACGCCTGCGGGGCCAGCTGTGAGGATGCCCCCTCTTCCGACGGGGGCGACGTCGTCGCTCCAGACGTGGCCGCTCCGGACGCGGCCCAGCCCACCGCCGCGCGCGCCTTTCCCCCGGGCTTCCTGTTCGGCACCGCGATCGCCGGTTTCCAGGTGGACATGGGATGCCCCACGCTCGCCGCCGAGGCGTGCGAGGACCGCAACTCCGACTGGTACGCCTTCATCACCTCCGAGGCGGTGAAGGCTTCGCCCAACGCCTACCTCCACGGCGACCCGCCGGCGGCGGGGCCTGGGTTCTGGGAGCTCTTCGAGCAAGACTTCGATCGGGCTCGGGACGAGCTGGGCAACAACGCGTTCCGGTTCAGCTTCGAGTGGAGCCGCGTCTTCCCCACGGCCACCGATGACGCGAACACGCACGAGGAGCTCCTCGCGCTGGCCGATCCCGCCGCGCTGGCCGGATACCGCGCTCAGCTCGCGGCCCTCGCGGCCCGGGGCCTCACGCCCATGGTCACCCTGAACCACTACTCGCTCCCCGCGTGGATCCACGACGGCCCCGGCTGCCACCTCGACATCGACAAGTGCTCGCCCAAGGGTTGGGTGGACGCAGACCGAACGATCGCCGAGATCGCCAAGTACGCCGGCTTCGTGGGGCGCGAGTTCGGCGGTCAGGTCGACCTCTGGGCCACGGAGAACGAGCCGTTCGCCGTGATCTTCCCGGGCTACATCTTCCCCAGCCCGGACCGCACCAACCCGCCGGCGGTCACGCTCCGGGCGGCCGAGGCCAAGACGGTCTTCGGCGCGCTAATCCACGCGCACGCCCGCATGGTCGACGCGCTGCGGGCTTCGGATACGGTCGACGCCGACGGCGACGGCGCCGCAACCTTTGTGGGGCTGGTCTACGCCATGGCCCCCGTGAAGCCCATGGACCCGTCCAAACCCGCCGACGTGAAGGCCGCCGAGAACGTCTTCTACCTCTGGAACATGGCGTTCCTGAACGCGGTGGTGAAGGGCGACTTCGACCACGACCTCGACGGCGTCGCCGAGCGCGACGACTCGCTCGTCGGGCGCATGGACTGGCTCGGCATCAACTACTACACGCGCATCACCGTAGAGGGCGTCGACGTCCCGCTGCTGGCCGAGCTCTCGCCGCTCACCACGTTCAACCTCCTCACGCTGGTTCCGTGGGAGGCATACACCCGCGGCATCTACGAGATGGCGATGGTGGTTCGAGACTTCGGGCTCCCCGCCTACGTCACGGAGACCGGCATCGAGGACGAAGCCGACGACGGCAAGATGGTGAAGTGGCTCGTGGAGACGCTCAGCTGGGTCCACCAGTCCATCGAGGACGGCGCGGACATCAGGGGCTACTTCTTCTGGACCCTGGTCGACAACTACGAGTGGAACCACGGGATGTCGATCGAGCTCGGCCTCTACGGAGTGGACCACACAGACCCCGAGAAGCGGCGCGTGCCCCGCAAGGGCGTGGCCGTGTACAAGGCGATCACCGACGCCTGGGGGATCACCGACGAGCTCAAGGCCACCTATCCGATTGAGGTTGAGTGAGCGCTGCGCTGTTCGCGGCCCACCTCCTGGTCGGGGCCGCCATCACAGCCTTCCTGTTCGGTGTCGGGCTCCTCGGCGCCTCCCTCTGGCGCCCGCCGCGGGCCGAAGATGACACCCCGATCCACCACGTGCTCATCGCGCTGGGGATCGGCTTCGGCCTCGTGCCCTTCGTCGCCTTCGCGATCGTGCTGTTCCCCGACATCGCCCTCACCGCGGAGATCCCGGTGGGCGTGGGCCTCATCTTGGCGGTTGGCGCGGGGCTCGCGCTCCGGCGCCGGGGGTTGCCGGTTCAGCTGAAGGAGGGGTGGGCCGAGGCCCGACCGGTGCTGATCGCGGCCGGCCTCGTGGGGCTGGTCTATCTGCTCAAGTACGACCGCAGCGTCTGCTTCCTCGAGTCGTGTATCCACCGGGTCGTCATCCAGGTGCTCAAGCTGCACGAGCAGGACGTGCACCTGCTCTACTCCAACCGCGATGACCAGCGGCTCGGCAACCCCGCGGTCATCTCGGGCTTCGTGGTGCTCTACCGCGGGCTCGGCTTTCGGGTGCTCTACGGGTTCCTCGGCTTCGCGATGGCCCTCGGCGGCTGGGCGTTGGGCCGCCGCGTCTTCGGCTCGGCGCGCTGGGCCTGGGTGATGCTGCTGGCGCTCCCGCTCAACCCGTACGTGTTCAAGATCCCGCTGCTCGACGAGAACCTGCTCACCCTCGGCTTCTCGTCCCTCTTGTTCCCGCTGCTGCTCCGCCGGCACGTCCCGTGGGCCATCGTGGGGCTCTTCTACGGCCTCGTGGTGATGATGCAGCACGCGGCGATCCTCTCGGGCCTCGCGATGGTGGTCGCGATCGCCTTCAACAAGGATCCGTCACGGCCGTGGCACCGCGCCAAGGCCTTCGCGGTGGCGTTTCCGCTCTTCGTGTTGGTCACGCTGGTCTGCCACATCCACCACTACCTGGCGTTGGGCAGCCTCTTGCGCTTCGAGTCGTTCGGGCAGATCCCGGCCTTCCCCCACCGGTTCTTCGGGATGTACGAGGGCCTCTTGCAGTGGCCCTTCGGCCCCGAGCTGGTGCGCACCCCATGGAACCCCTTCCCCACATTCTTGATGTGGCCGGTCTATCTCATGGACCTCATCGGCGCGGTCCCGTTCGCCGGGATCGCGGTTGGACTCGCCTGGCAGCTGTGGCGAGCGCGCCAAGACGCGGCGCTCTGGCTCGCGTGGTTCGTGCTGCCCTATCTGGCGTTGTCCCTCCAGGAGAACTGGGACGTGCCCAACAAGATGGGGGTGATCTACATGTGCCTCCATCCCCTCTTGGTGTGGGCCATCACGGGTGTGCGTGCCGTCTTCGAGGGGGGCCGCGCGTGGGGCGTGAGCCTCGCCGTGCTGTCGTTCGCGGTGGGCGCCTCGGCCGAGGGCCTCCGTCACCTCGATGTGCCGGTGGACACCCGGTACTACGTGGCGCGTTTCGGTGAGCGCCGCGAGGACCCCACCTATGTCCGCGCAGAGCGCGAGCTCGTCACTGACGTTGCTCCCTGGCCCGACTACTCACGCGTCGGCCCCGTGGACCAGGTCATCGATCCGGCCAAGCTCCGCACGCTGGTGCAGGAGATCGTGGACCCCACGATCGACCGCAAGGGCACCCCCTACGGCTGGTTCCCGGACGAGCAGAAGGTCGACGACGCACCCAGCGTGGTGCTCGAGGTCGACCTGCGGGCGCGACCCGTCGACGGCGGGCCGCTGGTTCGGCTCGCTGAGGCCGGGCCAGTCGATCTCGACCTCAGCGCGGCCCCTGCCGGCTCCGGGGCGTTCCCCACCTGGGCCATCCCCGACATCCGGGTGAGCTGGGCCCCCCGGCCCGTCACGGTCCTCGCGAGCGGCCCCGGGGCCGCCGTGACCGGGCTATACCTGCTCTTCGAGCCCTGGGGCGAGGGCGACGACCGCCGCGAGTACCTCCAGGACCGCTACCACCGCGGCTTGCGGATGGTGCTCGGCTGGCCAGACAGCGCCTTGTTCGGCACGCGCTCCCTCCCGGCCGACACCGACGGGGTATTTCGAGTCCGCGTGCCGCACGGCCCCTTCTCGCTCGTGGAGAGCGTCAACAACTCCGGTCAGCTCTACTATGCGTGGCAGGGCGTCGTGTCGGAGGCGGGCGTGCTGCTCGACGGGCCGCGCAAGGTCTTCCATAATTGATCCCCCCCCGGCGGTTGCGCTGGAAGTCAGACCGCAAGTGATGCCACCGTGGGGGAGTCCCCCGGCCCATGGGAGCCCTCCGAATATGCCCACTCTACGCGTCTCCTCACTGCTGGCCGCGGCCGTGCTCGCCGGCTGCTCCACCACCGCCGCCAACCCGATCGTCACCGGGGAGACCGTGACCCCCGACACCCACGCTGGCGACACGGCCGTGGTCTCGCTCGATACCCCCACGCCGCTCGCGGGCAAAGACACGGATGGAGCAGCCGACGTGGTCGCGCTCCCCACCGGCTACGGCGAGCCGTGCACCACCAACGCGGACTGCGCCTCGAGCCTCTGCGTCCACGGCAAAGACGGCGAGACCTGCACCATCCCGTGCGTGGATTCCTGCCCCGCGGGCGCGTCCTGCAAGCAGCTCGTGCTCCCCACGCGAGACGTTCAGTTCGCCTGTTTGCCGGAGCACGTCACGCTGTGCCGCCCGTGCGCGGACGCCGCACCCTGCGTCGACGGGGGCTATCAGGCGAAGGCCATCTGCAGCGACCTCGGCGCCGAGGGCAGCTTCTGCCTCACCCCGTGTGACGCGGCCGCGCCCTGCCCAACGGGCTTCAGCTGCGTCGCGCAGGAAGGCGGGACGGCCACCTATTGCGTCCCAGACTCGGGGACTTGCGAGTGCGACGCCGTGGCCAAGGCGCAGGGGCTCTCCACCGCGTGCCAGCTCTCCAACGAACACGGCAGCTGCGCGGGGACTCGCGCATGTGGCGCCCAGGGGCTCGGGCCTTGCACCGGCCAGACGCCCGCCGCCGAGTCCTGCAACCAGCTGGACGACGACTGCGACGGCGTCGCGGACGACGGCTTCACGCTGGGTCAGGCGTGCGACGGTCCGGACCTCGATGGGTGCGCCGACGGCGAGCTGGTGTGCGGTGAGGGCGGCGCGGTCTGTGCGGACGACGCCACCTCCGTCAACGAGGCCTGCGACAACGACAAAGACGACGACTGTGACGGTGAGACCGACGAGGGGTGCTGCAGCGCGCCGGGCTCGCCGTGCTGCGCCGGGGGCACGTGCGCCGCGCCGCTCACCTGCATCGTGGGAGAGTGCGCCTGCGACCAGAAGAGCGGCAGCACGTGCGTCGACGGCGACGCCTGGTACGTGGACTGCGAGGGTAAGTCCACCCTCGTCAAGGCCGAGTGCGGCGCTTGCGCGTGCTCGAACGGGGAGTGCGAGGAGTCCGCCACGGCGCAGTCGGTCTGCCACCTGGGCGACGTCTACGGCGCCGACTGCCACGGGGAGAACCTGTCGCTCGTAGAAGACTGCGGTGCTTGCGCGTGCCTCGGCGGCGCCTGCCTGGAGAACGACACCGCGGGCACCACCTGCAACGGCGGGGACGTCTGGTTCACCAGCTGCGACGGCGGGGTCACTACCCAGAAGTCGGAGTGTGGTCTCTGTGCATGCAGCGACGGGGAGTGCGCGCTCACGGACCAGGCGGGGACGGAGTGCTTCGAAGGTGACGCGTGGCACGTGGACTGCTTCGGGGTGCCCACGAAGCTCGCGAGCGACTGTGGCTCCTGCTCCTGCGTGGATGGCGCGTGCCAGACGTCCGACAGCGCAGGGCTGACCTGCTCCGACGGCGACGCGTGGTTCACGGATTGCCAGGGCGCGCCCACCACCAAGGCCGCCGAGTGCGGCGCTTGTGCCTGTTCGAATGGCGCCTGCGTGGAGTCGCCGGCGGCCGAGAAGGTGTGCTTCGAGGGCGACGTCTGGTGGACCGACTGCGACGGCGTTCGCACCGAGAAGGTCCTCGACTGTGGCGACTGCGGCTGCGAGGCGGGCGCCTGCGTGGTCGATGCCGAGGCGTCGCGGCTGTGCGTCGAGGGGAACGCGTGGTGGGTCGACTGTCGCGGCGTGCCGTCGAAGGTGGCGGACGACTGCGTGGGCTGCGGCTGCTCCAACGGCACCTGCCAGAACGACCTGCAGGCTAGCGCGACGTGCTCGGATGGAGACGTGCACTACGTCTCCTGTCTCGGCGCGGTGGGCGACCTGAAAGAGACCTGCGGCGCCTGCGGTTGCGGCGACGCTGCGTGCCTCCCAGACGCCCCCGTCGCGACGGTCTGTGTGGACAACGCGGTGTGGTCGTTGGGCTGCATGGCCACCCCCACGCTGAAGCTAGCCACCTGCGAAGCGAACGCCGTGTGCGTCGCCAGCGGGGGCAGCGCATCCTGTGTGTGTAGCACCGGCTTCGACGGCGTCGGTGGCCAGAACTGTGCTCCGATCTGTGGCGACAACATCAAGGTGGGGATCGAGGAGTGCGACGACGGGGACAAGGACTCAGGCGACGGCTGCAGCAGCGCCTGCAAGCTCGAGTCTGCGAGTTGGGTCACGGGCTCGTGGAGCGCGTGCACGCAGAACAGCTGGCAAGCCGCCGGCGAGACGGGGTGCTCGGCGCCTTGCGGCGGGGGGACGAAGACCCTGCTCTACACCTGCCCGCCACAGACCGGCACGCAGACCCGGTCAGTCACTTGTACGCTCGGCGGCGTGTCCGCGCCCGACATGGCCTGCGTGTTGGTGGGCGCAAAGCCGGCCTCTTCCCAGGCGTGCCCAGAGACCGGGTGCGCCGGCTCGGATCCGACCAACGTGGTGAGCTGCAATACGCAGTCGTGCTGCGTCGCGAACGTAGGTCAGTCCTGCGACAAGGGCTACAACGTCCCCGTGGCGTGCGACAACGCGAAGTGCGTGACCGCGAAGGTGGACTGCGGCGAACACGTCACCAAGCACTGCTACCCGTTGGCGCCTCTCTCGAACTACTGGGAGCCCGGCTGGACCAACAGCACGAACTGCGCGGTGGCCAAACACACCTACTTCAACGACCCTCCCTGCAGCACCACGCAGTACGTGAGCGTACCCGGCGTGGTCGCCTGCAACGGGTCGTGCCAGTAGCTACTCCTTGGAGCGGTCGCGGATGGTGTAGGCGCGCGTGCCCTCGACCGTGATCCCCATGGAGAAGAAGGTACACACCCCGTCCACGCGCTCCATGTCGGCGTTGGCCTCGAAGAGCGGCTTGACGAGCTCGGTCTCGGCGGAGGCGCCGGTCTCGAGGAGCGCGGTGATGACCTCATCGAGGTTCAGCGCGCCCCCGAGATAGCCCGAGAACGTGCCGTCCTCGGCGAGCTCGAGGTGCGCGCGGCCGAAATAGAGCTCGGCCACGATGTCGAGGTCGAGGATGGCGATGGGGATCTGGAGCGTGACGGGCCCCGCCTCGAGGACGCCGTCTACGATCGCCACGTTCTCGACCGTGGACACCGGCTTGGCGTAGTCGAGCGCGAAGGTCTGGTCCGGCGAGATGAGGCCGAAGGTGCCGAGGTCGGGGTCTGCGAGGCCCCGGTACACGTTGAGGGTCACACTCGGGTCATTCCGCAGGTCGTCCACCCCGACCAGCTCGAGCATGATGAGCACGCGCCCTTCGTTGATCGCCCCTTGGAGTAGGGCGTCGACCTGGGTCCCCACCAGCGGCGCCAGATCGGACCAGATCTTGGCGAGCTGGTTGTCGACGCCGGTCTCGCCGTTCGGGCCCAAGAGGTCGCCGTGACCGCAGCTGGCCTCTTCGCCGGCCGGGCTGTTCTTGCCGTCGAGGTCGAAGCCCTGGGCGCGACCGGGCTCGAGCAGCGAGGTGAAGCGCATCTTGCGCACCACGTTCACCCGAGAGTTCTCGAGCACGTAGAGGTCACCGTCGAAGTACGGCGGGGGCGCGGCGGCCGTGTCGCTGGGCGGCGCCCCGAGGTCGCTCCCCGCGTCGGTGGGAGTGACGAGCGCTTCGTTGGGGCCGAGCTGCACACACCCGGCGGCGACGACTGGCAGCAGGAAGCGCCTCATGCCTCGAGCTCCGAGAGGCCGTCGCTGACCTCTCCCTCCTCGGCCCCGAACGTGGCGGTGGGCACGTCCAGCGCGCGGAGCAACGACAGCCCCACCCGCGAGGCGTTCTCCTTCGTGGTGGACCGGTAGTGGAAGCCGGTGCGCAGCGTGCCGCAGGCGGTGCCAGCCAGGATCACGGGGTACTCGTCGATCTGGTGGGTGCGGCCCTCGGAGACGTCTGACGTCGCGAGCAGCGCGGTGCTGTCGAGGAGGGTGCCTTCGCCCTCGGGCGTGCCCCGGAGTCGATCGACCAGATAAGCGAGGTCTTCGAGGATCCCGAGCACGATCTGGTTCACCTGGGGCTGGTCTCCGGGCTCGTCATGCGTGAGCTGGTGGTGGCCCGAGGTGGTCCCCGGATAGAGCACGTCGCTGAGCGGATCGGAGTACCAAAAGCTCACCACCCGGGTCTGGTCGCATGCGAGCGCCATGGTGGTGAGGTCTGCGAAGACGCGCGCCCGCTCCTTCATCTGGGGCCGGCCGTCGATGAGGTCGAGCGCGGGAGGAGCCTCCGGACGCTTGCAGCTGGCGCGGTCCAGGGGGGCCTCCTGGAGCCGAGCCACCCGTTGCTCCAGGTCGCGCACCGCGGTCATGTGCTGGTCGAGGCGGATCTTGTCGTTGGCGCCGAGGCGCTTCTCGAGGTCCTTGGCGTCGGTGAGGACCGCGTCGAGCACGCTGCGACGGAGCGCCAGCTTGGGATCGGGCGGCGTGTTCTCGCCGGGCTGCTTGAACGTGGCTCCGAAGAGGCGCTCGAATAGCCGGAGGTGGTCCGTCTCCGGGGGGTTGAGGCTGTCGGGGCCGTTGTGAGAGAGCCCCCGCACGCCGGGCTGTATGCCCACCTCGAGCGAGCGATACAGCGTGTCGCCGCCCACCGCGCTGGCGACCAGCTGGTCGAGCGTGGGCGCGGCGAAGGTCCAGTCGCCGCCGCCCTTCATGATCGTGGGGTGTCCCGTCAGGAAGCCTCCGGGGCCCGAGATGTGGGCGTCGTCGTTCGGGGTCTTCACCTCGAGCCCGGTGATGAGCGAGATGGCGTCTTTGACCGGGGCCAGGGGCTGAAGCTGCTCGGAGAGCGTCCAGTCGGGCCCCGAGTCCGCGGGGATCCACCGCGCAGGCTGGATCCCGTTCCCCCAGAAGTAGAGCATGAAGCGCTTCGGTGCGAGCCCGCCCGAGGCGCGCGCTCGCCCCCCGAGCGACTCGAAGAAGGGCAGGGCCACCGTGGTGAGGGCGCCCCCCACGAGGCCTCGAAGGACGGCGCGGCGAGTGAGCTTCATCGGGGCTCTCCGGCCAGCCGGAACAGCGGGCTCATCACGATCTCCAAGAGCAGCGGTCGCACCCGGTACCCGAGCGCCGCGAAGCGCTCTGACAGCGCGTCGATCGCGGCAGCCTCCGTGGCCACCTCGACGTGCCCCGTGGCGTAACGCACCAGGGTCTGCACCACGCACGGTCCGAAGCGCTCGTGTTCGCGGACGGCGCGACCGAGGGCGAGCCCGTCCGAGAAGGTGGCCCCGTCGAGGTCGCCGCTGGCGTCGATCGGGGCGCCGTTGTCCGTGAGCCGCCACCGCCCAATCGCGTCGTAGTTCTCGAGCGCGAGGCCGATCGGGTCGAAGGCGAGGTGGCAGGTGGCGCAGTCCTCGTTCTCGAGGTGCTCCTTCACGCGGTCGCGCAACGTGAGGGTGGTCCCCGATGGCTCGGGGATCGAGGTGTCGACGTTAACAGGCGCGGGCGGGGTGGGTTGGCACAAGAGGACATTCCGGACGAACCTCCCGCGCCGCGTGGCCGAGGTGGACGTCTGATGCGCCTGCAGGTTGAGGATGGAGGCGTGAGTGAGGAGTCCCGCGCGTCGCGCCTCGGGAGGCAGGTGCACGCGTCGGAAACCCTCGGTGGTCGGGGCGGGCACCCCGTACAACGACGCCAGCCTCGGGTTGAGGAAGGTCTCCGTGGTGGTGAGCACGTCCCGGAAGTCGGCGTCCTCGTCGAAGACCTTGTAGAGGAGGAGGCCCAGCGTCTCCTCGCGTGCGTCCGGCCCGAGGTCGGAGGTGAAGTGCTCGAAGAGCTTCGGGTCCTTCGCCAGCGCGTCCAGCTTGTACAGAGCGAGCTGCTCGGAGAAGAAGTTCCTCAGCGCGTCGCGCGACCGCGGCGAGTCGAGCAGCCGGGTCGCTTGCGCCCGCAGGCCGTCGTCCGTGGCCAGCTCGCCGCTGGCGGCTGCGCGGAGGAGCGCGTCGTCCGGCGTGGTGTTCCAGAGGAAGAAACTGAGCCGAGAGGCGAGCTCGAACGGGTCGAAGGCTCGCGCCTCGCCGTCTTCCCCTGCCGCGCCCAGCTCCACCCGAAACATGAAGTGCGGAGACTGTAGGAGCGCCGCGATCCCGTACTCGAACCCCGCGAAGAAGTCGCCGAGGGTTGAGCCCGCCTCCACAACCACCGCAGCCACCCGCTGAACCTCGTCAACAGTCAGGGGACGGCGCCAGACGGACTGCCCGAGCCGGGTGATCGCCTCTCTGGCGCAGGCCTCGTCGCCGGGCCCCGTCGGGTCGCACGGGACCCACCGCGCGCGCTGCGCCGGATCCTTCATGGCCTGCTCGGCGATCGTCAGGGCGGCCGACTCCGCTGACGACACGCCCCGCGCGCTGTAGGTGGTGCCCGCGGCGCCTACCGACAGGAGACCGCCCTGAGCCACGTCGGGATCCTCCAGCTCCGGGACCACCACCGACTCCCCGAAGAGGTCGACGATCGCGCGGTGGTATTGGGCCTGGGTGAGGCGGCGCATGGAGCTGGGCGCAGGCGTCACCTCCACCGGAGCAGCCGCGGCCTCGGCAGCGACCACGAGGCTGGGCGAGGCGCTGTTGTCGCACGCGCCGAGGGCGAGGACGCACAGAGCCGCGTTGAGTGGGAAGCGCATGCCCATCGATAACAAGTTTCAGCGCTGCGTTCCAGCGGCGTGTATCGGCCCCTCTCGAAGGTGGAGAGCCGCTTGGCCTGCGGCATCACGGTCGCGGGGCCTGGCCCCAGCCGGGTCACGCGACGGTGGCGAGCACCGCGGTGAGGTAACGCGCTTCCGGGCAGGCTACGGGGAACGGGTGGTCCGGCCCGGGGCCGAAGACGCCGTGCACATGCAGCTGGCGGCCGGCGTGTAGCGCCGCGTCGGTGAGCATTCGCAGGAACATGGCGTCGTCGACGAGCCCGGAGCAGGTGCAGGTGAGGACGAGCCCTCCCGGGCGCACGCGGGAGAGCCCGAGCGTGTTCAGCGCCAGGTACTTCTTGAACGCGTCGTCGAGGCTCTCCTTGCCGCGCGCGAACTTCGGCGGATCGAGCACCACCACGTCCCAGAGGCGCTCGTCGGCCTTTAGGAAGCGCATGGCGTCTTCCTTGAGCCACGAGCCGCCTTCGAGGTCGTTCTGCTTTGCGGTGCCGTGCGCCACGCTCACCGCGGGCCCGGAGCTGTCGACACCGAGCACCTCTCGGGCGCCGGCTTTCAGCGCGTGGAGGCCGAAGCCGCCGGTGTAGCAGAACGTGTCGAGCACGGTCTTGCCCGCGCACAGCGGCGCCAGGCGTCGGCGGTTCTCGCGCTGGTCTGAGTAGAAGCCGGTCTTCTGCCCCTTGCCGGGGAGCAGCCGCCACTCGATGCCGTTCTCGAGGAGCGGCACGTGGGTCTCGAGGTCACCCCGCCCGAAGCGGTCGCCCTCTGCGATGTTCTCGAGGCGCGCCGAGTCTTCGGGCACCGAGACCCACAGCGACGGCGGGACACCGTTCACCCGCACGAGCGCCTCGATCGCGTCCTTGAGGTGCTCGAGCCACAGCTCTGCGCCCGCCGTGGTGAGCTGGACGGACACGAGCGGGCCCAGCACGTCCGCAATCACGCCGGGCAGGCCGTCGCCTTCGCCGTTGATGAGCCGGTAGGCCGTAGTCTCTTCGCTGGGCAGCCCGAACGCGGCGCGGATCGCCACTGCGCGATGGACTCGCTCGTGGACCAGCTGCCGGATGCCGCCGGCTGGGAGCTCCTTGCCAACGATCCGCACGGCGATTCGCGCCGTGGGGTTGTAGGTGCCGAAGCCGATGCGCCGGCGCTGCTCGTCGAGCAAGGTGACCAGCTGCCCGGACTGCTCTATCTGGCCCTCGACGCGCTCGATCGCGCCGCTGTACACCCAGGGGTGGCCCGCCCACGCGGGGCGCGCCTTCCCCTTCTTCAGGACGACGCGCGGTCCCTCATTCATCGGCGCCTTCGTCCGGATCCTCGACCAGCGGGGCCTCTGCGTCGGCGTCTGTGGGCTCCTCGGTCACGAGGCCGTCCGTGGGTTCGACGTCGTCTTCGACGATGCGCTCGATGGAGCTGACCTGCTCCCCAGCCCGGAGCCGCACGAGGCGCACACCCTGGCCGGAGCGGCTGATCATGCGCACCTCGGACACGCGGAACTTGATCATCATCCCGCCGTCCGTGACCAGCATCGCCTTGTCGGACTCGTCGACCTGGATCACGCCCACCACGGGGCCGTTGCGGTCGTTGACCGGGATCGAGATGACGCCCAGCGCCCCGCGGTCGGTCTTGCGGTATTCGTCTACGGGCGTGCGCTTGCCGAAGCCGTTGGCCGTGACGACGAGGATGTGCTTCCCGGGCTCGAGGAGCTCCATGGAGACCACCTCGTCCTCGCCGCGGAAACGCGCGCCGGTGACGCCGCGCGTCTGGCGGCCCATCGCGCGCACCCGGTCGTGCTCGAAGCGCACGGCGTAGCCGTTTCGCGTGGTGAGCATGACGTCGTGGTCCGAGACCACCTTCACCGCCACGAGATGATCGCCGTCGACGATCTCCGTGGCGATCAGGCCGTTGGCCCGCACGCGGCTGTACGCCATGAGGTCGGTCTTCTTGATGAGCCCGTTGCGCGTGGCGAAGATCAGGTACTTGCCTTCGCTGAACTCGCGCAGCTTCAAAATGGCGGCGGCCTTCTCGCCGGGCTGCAGGTCGACCACGTTGCCGAGCGGCTTGCCGCGCGCCTGGCGGCTGCCCTCGGGCACCTCGTAGACCTTGATGCCGTAGACCTTCCCGGTGTTCGTGAAGATGAGCAGCGAGTCGTGGTTGGACGCGGCGAAGAGGTCGGTGACCCAGTCCTCTTCCTTGGTGGTGGCGCCCACCTTCCCCGACCCGCCGCGCCGCTGGGTCTGGTACTCGCTCATGAGCGTGCGCTTGATGTAGCCCGAGTGCGACAGCGTGACGATCACGCTCTCGTCGGCGATGAGATCGGTGTCGCTGAGGTCGCCGTCCCACTTCTCGATCCGGGTGCGGCGGTCGTCGCCGTACTTGGCGCGGATCGTCTCGAGCTCCTCGACGATCACGGAGAGGAGGATCTCCTGGCTCGCCAGGATCGCCTCGAGGCGCGCGATCTCCGCGCGGACCTCGGCCAGCTCGGCGAACAGCTTGTCCCGCTCGAGGCCGGTGAGCCGAGCCAGCCGCATGTCGAGGATGGCCTGGGCCTGCCGCTCGGAGAGGCCGAAGCGGGCCATGAGGCCTTGCTTCGCGTCCTCAGACGAGGCGCTGGCGCGGATGAGGCGCACGATCTCGTCGATGTTGTCGAGGGCGATGACCAAGCCCTCGAGGATGTGCTCGCGCGCCTTCTTCTCGCGCAGCTCGAACAGACATCGCCGCGTCACGACGTCGCGCCGGTGGTTGATGAAGTGCTCGAGCAGCTGGCGCAGCGTGAGGATCTCTGGCCGCGAGTTGACGATCGCGAGGTTCAGGATCCCGAAGGTGACCTGCATCTGAGTGCTCTGGAGGAGCTGGTTCAGCACCACCTGGGGCATCGCGTCGCGCTTGAGCTCGATGACCACGCGCATGCC
>SXGT01791260.1_pt1 | contig 32450 bp, 32 predicted proteins | sample 3176221 | NCBI WGS metagenome assembly SXGT01 (sample SAMN11356862, study PRJNA531348) | freshwater metagenome | isolation source: freshwater sample F1-120 | place: China: Fuxian Lake, Yuxi | collected 2017-12-25
GTCGATGAGCAGCACGTCGATGTCGCGGTACCGGCGCTTGAAGTTCGCGGTGGTGTTGGTGCGGATCGCATCGACGTACTCGTTGAGGAACGTCTCGGTGCTCACGTAGCGCACGACGTCGTGCTGGTAGTGGCTCTGCACGTAGTGGCCGATGGCGTGCAGCCGGTGGGTCTTGCCCAGACCCGCGGAGCCGTAGATGAACAGCGGGTTGTAGCTGCGGCCCGGCGTCTCGGCCACCCGCAGGGCGGCGGCCAGCGCGAACTGGTTCGAGGCGCCCTTCACGAACGTCTCGAACGTGTACCGCGGGTTCATCCCGTCGGCCGAACTGTTGCCGGCGGTGCTCGACAACCCCGACGAACTCGACGACCCGGCCGACGACGACCCCGTGCCGGCACTGCTGCCACCGGTGCCCGATTCGCGGGGCGTGTCGTTGGCCCACGACGACTCGGGTTCGGGCTCGGCGACCTGCACCTCGACCACGAACTGCACGTGGGCGGCACCGATTTCTTCGAGAGCATCCCTCACCAGTGGCAGGTAGCGCGACAGAATTCGATCGCGGGCGTGCGCGTTCGGCGCACTCACCCGCACCATCGAGGAATCGCTCTCCAGGGCCACCACGTCCTGGAAGGTGGAGAACCACACGGCCTCCGACACCTGCGCGCGGAGCAATTGCGCAACGGCTGTCCACAGTTGTTCATGGTCACTCACCTGCGCCTCCTCTCCGAACGTCGACCGACATCCACATCATTGTCCACATCGTGTGGACAACCAAAACCGCACGAGGTGCGCACGCTAGCAAACCTGGACGCCGCCACCGAACGGCGTGGCCTCCCGCGCCCGTCGGTTGCCACTCCCGCTCGCGCGACCGTAGTCTTGGCGGCTGTTCTGGTGTTGCCGGTCTGTGTCATTCCTGCACGTCGCGGCTCCGCCGTCCCGAACGAAGCATTGTTGTCGACCATGAAGGCTGCCAGGGGCAGCTCGAGGAGGGCTGCGTGAAGCGCACCTACCAACCCAACAACCGTCGCCGCGCCAAGAAGCACGGCTTCCGCGCCCGCATGAGCACCCGCGCCGGCCGCGACGTGTTGAAGTCGCGCCGCGCCAAGGGCCGTCACAAGCTGTCGGCTTGATCTGGCGCATCCGAGAGCGCCGCGCCTTCGCACGCCTCACGGCGGAGGGTCGGCGCGCTCGGGCCGGAGACCTCTGGTGCACGTACGTTCTCGATCCTCCCGGCAGCACCACACCACCGCGTGTGGCGTTCGCCCTGGGTCGCGCGCTCGGTCCCGCCGTCGTACGCAACCGTGTGCGGCGGCAACTCCGGGCCATGTTGCAGGCCGCGTCGTCCGCCGGCGAACTGCCCCCGGGGGAGTTCCTCATCGGCGGTCGACCCACCGTCGCCTCGAGATCACGCGTCGAACTGCAGTTCGATCTGACGCAGCTGCTGCGCAAGGTTCGTTCCTGATCCGCCTGGTCATCGGCTATCAGAAGGCGGTCGAGGGTCGCCCCTCCCCCTGCCGATTCACCCCCTCCTGCAGTGCCTATGCGATCGAGGCACTGGAAGTCCACGGTCGTGCACGGGGGCTGTGGCTCACCGTGCGTCGACTGCTGCGGTGCCGCCCGTTCGGCCCGTCGGGCTGGGACCCGGTCCCCGAACCGCGTCCCGATCGCACTCCCCGTTCCGTCGCTCGACACATCTCCCCGAAGGGGTCCGTCGCATGATTGCAGGTCTGTTCGAGTACCCGGCCGCACTGCTGGCCTGGTTCTACAGCATCACCCACAACTACATCCTGGCGATCTCGCTCATCGCCCTCGTGGTGATGGTCATCACCGCCCCCCTGGTGCTGAAGAGCACCAAGGGCATGCTCGAGATGCAGAAACTGCAGCCCGAGATGAAGCGACTGCAGAACCAGTACCGCGGTGATCGCCAGAAGCTCAACGAAGAGATGATGAAGCTCTACCAGGAGCACAAGGTCAACCCGATGGCCTCGTGCTTCCCGCTGCTGCTGCAGATGCCGGTGTTCATCGTCATGTTCCAGGTGTTGCACGGTCTCACCAACACCGGCCCTGACGGCACGTTCGCACCGAAGTTCGTCAGCGAGTCCTCCGAGCTGTACCAGTCCCTCGTCGGGAAGACGGAGATGATGGCCTGGGGCCTCGACCTGTCGAAGCGTCCGTACAGCATGATGAGCGAGTCGTTCGTCGAGGGGCTCATCTACGTCGGTCTGGTGGTGGCCCTCGGTGCGCTGTACTTCGTGCAGCAGCGAATGGTGGCCTCTCGCGCTGCCGTCTCCCCCACGGTGTCGCCCACCCAGCAGAAGCTGATGCAGTACCTGCCGGTGGCGTTCGCCGTGTTCATGGGCTTCTACCTCACCGGTCTGGTGATCTACTACTTCGCCCAGGCGGTGTTCCGCATCGGTCTGAACTGGTACATCACGCACCGCTTCTACAAGGGCGAGGAGTCGCTCGGCCGGCAGGCACAGCAGGCCAGCGAGAAGGCCCGCGAGCTGCACAAGGAGTCCGGTGGCGGCGGCGGCCTGTTCTCGCAGGCCAAGAAGCAGGCCCAGGAGGCCAAGGCCGCCCAGGCGACCAAGCAGCCCACCACCAGCAAGCGGGTCACCCCGCCCAAGAACAAGCCCACCCCCACGTCGGGCAAGAGTGCGGCACGACCGCCGTCCTCCGGCAAAGCCGCACGCCCCGACACCAAGAAGAAGTGACAGGTTCAACAGCATGGAATGGGTAGAGACCACGGGCAAGACCGTGGACGAGGCCAAGGACAAGGCGCTCGACCAGTTGGGCGTCCACATCGAGGACGCAGAGTTCGAAGTGCTCGAGGAGCCCAAGGCTGGACTGTTCGGCCGAGTGCGCGGTGAGGCCCGGGTGCGGGCTCGTGTGCGTCCGGCGCAGGTGCGCCAGAAGCTCGACCGCCGCGACCGCAAGCGCAGCGACAAGACCACCAAGGGTGACAAGGCGGAGAAGGCCGACAAAGCCCCGAAGGCCGACGCCGACACCGCTGGTGGCGACACCGGCGAGTCGTCGCGTGGTGGCCAGTCGCGGGGCAAGGGCAAGGGCGACGGGCAGCGTGCGTCGCAGCCCCGGGCCCCGAAGGCCGCGCCGGCGAAGAAGGCCGCCGCACCGAAGACAGAGAAGTCAGCAGACAGTGAGGAGGAGCCCGTGGACGCACGTCAGGTGGGTGAAGAGGCCAGCCGGTTCATGACCGGGTTGATCGCAGCGTTCGGTGCCGAGGGCACCGTCGAGCTGGTCGAGGACGGCGACGACCTCGAGGTGCGCGTGCACGGCAAGGAGCTCGGCCTGCTGGTCGGCCCGCGTGGCACCACGCTCCAGGCCGTGCAGGATCTGGCCCGGGTCGCCTCGCAGCGTCGCCTCGGCGATCACGACACCCGCCTGCGGGTCGACGTCGGTGGGTACCGCGAGCGTCGTCGTGAGGCGCTCGGCAAGTTCGCGGTGCAGATGGCCGACGAGGTGAAGGCCTCGGGTGTGGCACGTGTGCTCGAGCCGATGTCGTCGGCCGACCGCAAGATCATCCACGACACCCTTGCCGAGGTGGAGGGCATCGCCACTCGCTCCGAGGGCGACGACCCGTACCGCCGGGTGATCATCGCCCCGGCGAATGACTGACGAACCGCTCGTCCAGGCGCTGGCCGCCATCGCGGCACGCGGCGCCATCGGCGAGGCCTCGCTGCAGCGAGCCATCGCCCACGCACAACAGTACGTCGACAAGGTCCCGGCTTCGGCCGGGACCTTGTGCGATCTCGGCTCGGGTGGCGGCCTCCCCGGGCTGGTGATCGCCGTGCGGTGCCCCGACCTGCGGATCACGCTCGTCGAACGCCGCGCCACTCGGGCGGATCTGCTGCGCCGTGCGGTGCGTTCGTTGTCGCTCGAGGATCGGGTCGACGTGGTGGCCGACGACGTGCAACAGGTGGCACAGGACTCCCCTGCCTCGTTCGACGTGGTCACCGCACGCAGCTTCGCTGCACCGCCGATCACGGCGAAGTGGGCCGGCAAGCTGCTCCGTCCGGGTGGGCTGCTGATCGTCTCGGAGCCACCGGAGGACGACCCGGCTCGGTGGACCACCACGGTGCTGTCGGCGGCCGGCCTCCTCGACCAGGGCCGTGACCAGGGCGTTCGTACCTTCCTGCGGGTGTGATGTTCCACGTGAAACATCGTCGGACGCGCCCTCAGGGCTGACCGGCGGCGTCGGCGACGATCCCTGGATGTTCCACGTGAAACATCATCCGGGCGTGACGTCATCCGCGCGAACCGCCAGCCCGTGGGCTATCGTGACGCCTTGTCCGTCTGTCGAGGAGCTCGTCGATGACCGAAGCGACCGAGGGAAATCGCCCCCTCCCCCGTGTGATTGCCATCGCCACCCAGAAGGGCGGCGTCGGTAAGACCACCACCACCATCAACCTCGGTGCGTGCTTGGCCGACCTGGGCTACCGCACCCTGATCGTCGACCTCGACCCGCAGGGCAACGCCTCCACGGGTCTCGGTATCGACAACCGCGGCCTCGAGACGTCGATGTACCACGTCATCCTGCAAGAGGTGCCGCTCGAGAACTGCATCGAGCCCTCCGCGGTCAAGAATCTCTTCGTCGCCCCGGCCAGCCTCGACCTCGCCGGTGCCGAGATCGAGTTGGTGCCGGCCTTCAGCCGTGAGAACCGACTCCGCCGTGCGATCGATGCCGTGCTCGACGACTACGACTACGTCCTCATCGACTGCCCGCCGTCGCTCGGCCTCCTCACCGTGAACGGCCTCAATGCGGCGTCCGAGGTGCTGGTGCCGATTCAGTGCGAGTACTACGCACTCGAAGGACTCGCGCAACTGTTGCGCAACGTCGACCTGGTGAAGCGCAACCTGAATCCCCGGCTCGAGGTGAGCACCATCGTCTGTGTGATGTACGACGGTCGCACCAAACTGGCCGATCAGGTGGTCAAGGAAGTACGTGCGCACTTCGGTGACAAGGTGTGTCGTTCGGTCGTGCCGCGCTCGGTGCGGTTGTCAGAGGCGCCGTCGCACGGTCAGCCGATCACCACGTTCGATCCTGGTTCGCGAGGCGCCACGGCGTACCGCGGTGTGGCGAAGGAGGTCAGCGGTGGCCCGGCAGAGCGGACTCGGTAAAGGACTCGGGGCACTCATCCCCGCCGATGTCACGGCGGTGGTGACGGGGGACCAGCCGCGGCTGGAGGACCTCCCGGTGGGCAGCATCGTGCCCAACCCCAATCAGCCGCGCGTGCACTTCGACGAGGAGTCACTCGCCGAGCTCGCTGCGTCGATCCGTGAGATCGGTGTGTTGCAGCCGGTGCTGGTGCGCGCCGTGGGGGAGCAGCAGTACGAGCTGATCGCCGGTGAACGTCGCTGGCGCGCCGCTCGCCGTGCCGGCCTGGCGGTCATTCCGGCCGTGGTGCGCACCACCGACGACGTCGGTTCGGTGGAGCAGGCGCTGATCGAGAACCTGCACCGTCAGGATCTCACCCCGCTCGAGGAGGCTGCTGCCTACCAGCAGCTCATCGAGGACTTCTCGCTCACCCACGAGCAGGTGGCGGCGCGCGTCGGCAAGAGTCGTTCCGCGGTCACCAACACGTTGCGGCTGATGTCGCTGCCGGCAGCCATCCAGGCGTTGTTGGCCGACGGTCGGCTGTCGGCGGGTCATGCCCGCGCCGTGCTCGGCACACCCGACCGTGCGTTCCAGGAACAACTCGCTCGCCGCGCCGTGGCCGAAGGCTGGTCGGTGCGCATGCTCGAGGAGGCCGTGAAGGATCGCGGCGGCAACGACGAATCGGCCGACGAGGAGGGGACGCCCGCGGCGAAGCCGAAGCCGTCCACCGACGGCGCCGGGCTCGTGGAGGGCACCAAGCTCCGTCCGCCGGGGCTGTTGGAACTCGAGCACCTGTTGGCCGACCACTTGTCCACACGTGTCAGCGTCACGATGGGGGCGAGTCGCGGCAAGGTGGTCATCGAATTCGCCGATCTCGAAGACCTCGAGCGCATTTATCACCAAATGACCACAGGGAGTGACCAGTAGTCACCCAGTTCACCACGGAGTGTGTGATAAGTTGACAACCCTTTGCTTGAGGGTTACACACACCGGTGGACAATGCTGTGGATAAAGTCTCAGCTCGCGCGAGAGATCCACAGTTCGAGTGCCTGGAAGATGGCACTCGCGAGCGCCGGCGTGGCATCGGTGGCGGTGCGCACCGGCCCGACGGTGAACAACACGGCCGGCATGCGCGTCTCGCGCAGCACCGGCAGGCGCATCCCGGCGGCAGTGGGGGTGAGGCCTTCCACGTCGTGCAACCGTTCCACCATCGCCTCGGCCAGGGCTCGCCCGCCGATCGACTCGAACGTCGGCACCCGGTAGAAGTAGGCCACGGCGGCCGGCTCGGCGCTGGCCTCGAAGCCCAGGTAGACGTGGGCGCCGAAGTGGTTCGCCGCCAACGCCTGGGCCACGGGATCCGGCTCGTCGAGTGCCATCACGGCGGCACCACGTTGGCGCAACTCGCGGGTGAGCACCCGGGTGAGTCCGCTCAATCCGCCGAACTGACCGATCACGAGGCGGCAGTCCTTCAGCGAACCGAGCCCCTCGCGCAGGCGCTCCCTCTCACGTACGGCCTGCACACCGGGGCCCGTCCCGCTCTGGCTGCGGATGATGGCGATGGCGCGCACCGTGTCGGGGCCGCACACGCCGTCGTGGGGGAGTCCGCAGTTGCGCTGGAAGTCCTCGAGGGCCTGCGCCGTGCGCGGCCCGAGGATGCCGTCGACCCGGCCGCAGTCGAAACCCAGTCGCCCGAGCCCGGACTGCAACTCTGCGACGTCGTCGCCGCGCAGGTTGGGCGACGTGAGGAACAGCAGCCGGTCACCCAGCTTCCAGCTGGCCTCCACGAGCGCCGTCCAGGTGGTCTCGTCGCACACACCGTCGGACTTCAGCCCGCGCGCCGCCTGGAACGCACGGACCGCCGCTTCGGTGCGCGCGCAGAACTCACCTGCCTCGGCGCCCGGGGCAGGTGCATACCCGGCGGCTCCGAGGCGGCGTTGCAGGTCGCGGATGGCCTCGCCGCGCTGACCGGGCGTCAGCGGGAAGTAGGCAGAAATTCGGTGAGCTCCTGGAGGAGTTGACCCTTGCCCTTGGCGCCGACCAGGCGCTTCGCGACCTCGCCCTTCTGGAACACCAGCAGCGTGGGGATGCTCATCACGTTGAAGCGCATCGCGATCTCGGGGTTCTCGTCGACGTTGAGCTTGGCCACGGTGATGCCGGGCTGCTCGACGGCGATCTCACCCAGGATGGGCGCGATCATCTTGCACGGGCCGCACCATTCGGCCCAGAAGTCGACGACGATGGGCTGGTCGCTGGCGGCGACCGTCTCGTCGAACGTGGACGTGGTGAGGGTGACGATGCCATCGGCCATGGCGCAGGTCCTTTCGCTGGGGATGGTGATGTTACCGCCCGCCAACCGGTGGGGCGGGACACGCATGCCGGGGTCAGTGGACGCCGTGTGCCTCGAGCCAGCGTTCGCAGTCGATGGCGGCCATGCACCCCGAGCCGGCGGCCGTGATGGCCTGGCGGTAGGTGTGGTCCTGTACGTCGCCGCAGGCGAACACGCCGTCGATGTTGGTGTACGACGAGCCGGCCTGGGTGATGAGGTAGCCGTTGTCCTCCATGTCGAGCACGCCCTTGAACAGGTCGGTGTTCGGGCGGTGGCCGATGGCGACGAACAGGCCGGTGACCGGCAGGGTGGAGGTGGCGCCGGTCTGGGTGTCGCGGATGATCGCGCCCTCGAGCTTGTCGGTGCCCACCAGGTCGTCGACCACGGTGTTCCACATGATCTCGATCTTCTCGTTGCTGTGGGCCCGCTCCTGCATGATCTTCGAGGCACGCAACTCGTCGCGGCGCACCAGCAGGTGCACCTTCGACGCGAACTTGGTGAGGAAACTGGCCTCTTCGATGGCCGAGTCACCACCGCCCACCACGGCGATCTCCTGGCCACGGAAGAAGAACCCGTCGCAGGTGGCGCACGTGGACAGACCGTGGCCGAGCAACCGCTGCTCGGCCTCGAGGCCGAGCATCAGGCTCTGTGCGCCGGTGCTGACGATGATGGCGTCGGCCGTGTGCAGGTCGTCGCGCACCCACACCTTGAACGGGCGCTCGCTGAAGTCGACGGCGGTGGCCTTCGCGGTGAGGAACTCGGCGCCGAACCGTGCGGCCTGTTCGCGGCAGCGCATCATCAACTCGGGACCCATGATGCCCTCGGGGAAGCCGGGGAAGTTCTCGACCTCGGTGGTGAGCATCAACTGACCGCCGGGCTGATCGCTGGTGCTGCTCGGCTCGCCTTCGATGACCAGCGGCGACAGGTTGGCGCGGGCGGTGTAGATGGCGGCGGTGAGGCCGGCCGGGCCGGATCCGATGATGACGACCTGGTGATGACTCACGCGGTCTCTCCCTTGTGACGCTGTCGAAGGGCGACGAAGCCGCCGATCATGAAGATGGTGCCGAGGAGCAGGTACGACAGGTACACGGCCCGCTCGTGCGAGACGAAGAACGCGAGCAACTCGCGCAGGATGCCGAGCAGCAGGATGACGATGAGCGGCACGGCCACCATCACGGCCATCAGGATGAGCACGCCGAACACGACGCCGCGGGACGCCTTCACCGCGTTGTCGGTGGCCGTGGTGCGGACCTTGCCGACGACACGCTCGACAGTGTCGGCGAGATCGGGGGCCCAGTTGGGATCGGTGAACGGGTTACCCGGCATGGGGCAGGAGCCTACCCCGGTGGCTCACCACAGGCTGAGTGCGAGCGAGACGATGGCGCCGTGGTACGTGATCATCACGGCTGGCCCCATCCAGGCCTTCTGGCCGACGAACTGCCGCCAACCGAGAATGCTGTCGCTCACCACGAACAGCAGCGTGCCGAGGATCACCCACGGCATGGCCGTGGACCAGCCGACGACGGCCATCGCGGAGATGATGAGCAGGTAGGCGAGTACGGGCTTGGCCAACTTCTTGTCGGCGAATGCGGCGCCCTGCACGATGACCTTGCCGATCGACACGGCCAGGAGGGCGGCCAGCACGATGGCGATGCCGGCGAGCTGCACGTTCTCGAGGCCGTACTGGAAGAACAGCACGATGAAGGCCAGGTGCCCGAGCAGGAACGACGCCAGGCCGAGGACGAAGTTGTCGACGACAGGCATCAGGAACACGTCGCCGGCGAGGCACAGCGTGAGCGCGATGACGGCCACCACGATCTGGTCCCTGGGTGCACCGCTGACCAGGGCGAGGCCGATGACCAGGATGGTGGTGAGGGGCTTCGACCACCGTTCGACGGCGTCGTTCTCGACGGCGCGCGACCACCAGTTGGCCACCGCGGCCAGCCCCGTGGCGACCAGGAGGACGAGCTGTGCGTTCAGGGTTGCAGCGAGGCCAGCACGGTGCACTGGGAGTCGAGGGCCGAGATCACGCCGGTCACCGTATCGCGCACGACCACGGCGGGCGTGCCCTGGTAGGTGACCTCGGCCAGGATCTCCTGGGTGTCGGCGAGCGGGCACTCGAAGCTGAAGCTCGGGGCCACGGCCACCTTCGGCTCGGGCAGCGTGCGCAGGTCGCTGGACTGTTCCAACTGCGGCACGGGCGACCCGGGCTCGTCGATGGAACCGATGGTCGCCACGGTGCTCGACTCGGACTGGCCACCGGCGGTGGTCTCGGTGCCGCCCTCGGAGCCGCCGGCCACGCCGACGGTGTCGAGTGCCTCCTGCGAGACGAGGGGTGCGTCGCCGTTGGCGTCGACGGCAGTGCGGGCCTCGGCGGGGTCGACTGCGCTCGAGCTGTCCTGGTCGCTGCCACCCATCGAGCCGAGGGCGGCAACACCCACCACGCCGACGAGGGCGAGTCCGGCGGCGACGGTGAGCACCTTGCCCCACCGACGGCTGCGCATCGGGACGACGTTCGGCGCCGTCGGTGCCACCGGTGCGGCGGCTGCCACGGGTGCGGCGGCCTGCAGGCGGTCGAACTCGGCGAGTGCGGCAGCGACGCCCCGTTCGCGAGGGCCGACGGGTGCGGGGGGCACGTCGGCGAGCCCGTCGCGTACCTGGGCGAACGTCGTAACCATGGCCATGAGCTGGGGTGATGCCTCGACGCGAGCCCGTTCCTCGGGCGTCGCGTGACCGTCGAGGTACGCGGCGGCGAGCAGGGCGCCGTCGTGCTCGGGGTCGGGGGAGAGGGTCTCGTCGCTCATGGTGCCTCGGTAGGACGTCGCGAGTCGGGCGGTTGGTTCCCGTGTCGTTCCAGCGCGGCGCCGAGCATGCCACGGCCGCGGGCGATGCGGCTCTTCACGGTGCCGAGCGGTACGTCGAGCGTGTCGGCGATCTCCTGGTAGTCGAGGTCGGCCACGTCGCGCAGCACCACGGGGATGCGGAAGTCGTCGGGCAGGTCGCGCAGCGCCGCCTCCAGCACCTCGCGCTCGGCGATCTGCTCGAACGGACGATGGGCCACCGGGTCGACGTGCTCGTGGTCGGGGCGGTCGTCGTCGCGCACCACCGACATCGGGCGGCGTCGGCGTCGGCGCAGCTCGTCGAGGCTGGCGTTGGTGGCGATGCGGTACACCCAGGTGCTGAACGCCGAGCGGCCGTCGAAGCGCGGCAGGCCGCGTACGACGGCGATGAGCGCTTCCTGGGCCGCGTCGGCGGCATCGCTGTCGTGGCCGGTGATGCGCCGGCAGACGGCGTAGATGCGGTCGTAGTGGGTGCGGATCAGCTGGTCGAGCGCGGCGCGGTCGCCCGCCTGTGCCGCTGCCACCAGCGCCCGGTCGTCGAGGGGCGGTTGCACGGTTCAGCCGAACGTGAGCTCGCGGATGCTGCCGCGGTAGGGGTTGTTGGCGCAGTCGTTGTTCTCACCGAGCTCGATGAACGACACCAGCACGTACCGGGCGGGCTGCGCCAGGGTGAGCGAGAGGGTGTCGGTCTCGGTGCCGTCGAACGACTCGAGCGGCGAGCCCCACGCCGCGAAGGAGGTGGGCGTGGTGCCCTCGCCGGCGGCGTAGACGCGTACCTGGTAGGGGGCGCTGCCGAGCACCACCTGCAGGGTGCCGGCGCGGGCGCTGCCCAGGTCGGCCACCAGGCCGACGCCGCCCTTGCCGCCGAGGTAGCGATCGGAGTAGCAGACCGTCTGCCAGGCGGTGTCGGGGTTGCCGTCGATGGCGAGCGCGGCCTGGTCGTCGTTCTCCACGCCGTCGTCGCCGTCGGGGTCGAAGGAACGCACGGATGCGATGCCCTCGGTGGCGATGGGCGCCCCGCTGCTCGGTGCGGCCGTGTCGCCGGCGACCACGGTGGTGTCGGTGACGCCCCCGGTGCCGCCGTCGGTGCCCATGGTGACCCACAGCACGAGCGCCACCACGAACGCGGCGAGGAGCAGGCCACCGATGACCAGCATCGAGGGCCCGGTCTTCTGTTCGAACTTGCGGTTCGGTTGCTGGCGCGGCCGTACCGGCGACGGCGGGGTGCGATCGGCGCGGGTGGGTGCCCCGGCCGGTCGGCCGGCCTTCACGGCGCCGGTGTTGCCGGTGGTGGGGCCGACGGTGGTGGGCGTGGGGCCGGTGGCGCCGCGGGGCGCGAGGGCCGGTAGCGCGGGGGTGCTGCCGGTGGGCTGGCCCTTCGGCGGTGTGTTGCCGCGGGTGACGTCGCGGCTGTGGTCGTCGTCGATCTTCGGTTGCGCCGCGATGCGCTGCAGCTCGGCGCGCACCTCGGCGCCGGTGGCGTAGCGCTCGTCGGGCTTGCGGGCGAGCAGTCGGTGGATGAGCGGTGCGAGGCCGAGCGGCAGGGTGGGGCGCAGCCGGGTGAGGTCGGTGGCCTCGCGGTTCAGGCGGGCGAGCGCCGTGTCGGCGTCGGTCTCACCCAGGAAGGGCACGCGGCCGGCGAGGCACTCGTACAGCACCAGGCCCAGCGAGTACAGGTCGGCGCGTCCGTCGAGCTTGCGGCCGCGCACCTGCTCGGGCGAGAGGTACTTCGCGGTGCCCATCATCACGTTGGGGCTGGTGAGGTCGTCCTCGCTGGTGCCGGTGAGGCCCTTGGCGATGCCGAAGTCGGTGAGCAGCACCCGGCCGTCGGGGGTGATGAGGATGTTGCCCGGTTTCACGTCGCGGTGCACGAGGTTGGCGTGGTGTGCGCAGTCGAGCGCCGATGCCACACAGGCGCCGATGTGCATGGTGAGGTCGGGGCTGAGTCGCTTCTGTTCGTCGAGCAACTGGCGCAGGCTCTTGCCGTTCACCAACTGCATCACCACGGCCTGGCGTCGTTCGCCGTCGATCTTCTCCTCGATCGCGTCGTACACGGCCACGATGTTCGGGTGGCTCAGTTGTGCGACGGCGATGGCTTCACGGCGGAAGCGTTCGGCCACCACGGGGTCGGCCGCGAGGCTGGGTTTCAGCAGCTTGACGGCCACCTGACGGGTGAGCGAGAGGTCGGTGCCGAGCCACACTTCGGCCATGCCTCCTTGCGCGAGTCGACGCTCCAGCCGGTAGCGCTGGGCGAGAATGGCAGGGGGCAACGAGGGAGGGCTCGTGCCAGGAAGCGTGGCAGACATGTCCGCACATCGACACTAGTGGCGACACGCTCGTGAATCCGGGCAATGGGCCCGGTTGTTGCGTGATCGTCGCAGTGGTGGACGGGTCAGCCGACGGTGTTGAACGCCACGCCGATGGTGCCGTGGCCGGCGTGGGTGCCCACGACGGGGCCGATGTCGCCCACGATGATCTCGCCACTGTGGTGCGGGCGGAGCATCTCGACGAACGTGTCGACGTCGGAGCAGTCGGCGTGCATGACCATCAGGGTCTCGATGGCGCCCGCCTCGACCACCTTGTCGACGACGTGCTGGAGGGCCTTGCTGCGCGTGCGCTGCTTGCCGCCCTGCTCCACCTTGCCGTCGCGCACCTCGATGATCGGCTTGATGGCGAGGGCCGAGGCGAGCAGTGCCTTGGCGCCGCCGATGCGGCCACCCTTCTTCAGGTTCTCGAGCGTGTCGAGCGCGCCCCACACCTTGGTGCGCTCGGCGAGCGACAGTGCGAGGTCGACCACGGCCTGGTGGGTGGCGCCCTGCGCAGCGAGGCGGGCGGCTCGGCTGACGACGAGGCCGAGGCCCATCGTGACCTGCTGGCTGTCGACCACGGTGACCTGGATGGTGTCGGCCACGGCGCGGGCGGCGAGTTCGGCCGACTGCATGGTGGCCGAGAGGGCGGCGCTGAGGTTGATGGCCACGATGCTGGTGGCGCCCTCGGCGGCGAGTTTGCGGTACACGGCCTCGAACTGGCCGGGTGCCGGCGCGGCGGTCTCGGGCAGCGTGGGCGACTGCGAACACTTCGCCCAGAACTCGGCCGGGGTGAGGTCGGCGCGGTCGACGTACTCGACGCCGTCGATGCGGATGGTGAGGGGGACGATCTCGATGCCGAGCTCATCGGCGACGCTCTGGGGCAGGTCGCAGGCGGAGTCGGTGACGATGCGGACGCGTTCGGTGCTCACGAGGGTGGGAGGGTACTCGTTGCGGCGTCGGGGGAGAGGTCGTCGTCGCCCGTGGGCTGGTCATCGCCGGTGTCGGGGCCGGTGTCGGGGCCGGTGGTGGCGGGGTGCCGGTGGGCGGCCTCGGCCGCTTTGCGGGCCCGGTGGTTGCGACGGATGTGGCGTACCCACCATGTGAGCAGCATCAGCAGCGCGGCGCCGGTGAGCAGGTTGCCGATGCCGGCGAGGGCGCTGATGCTGGCCGTGAGCGGGACGGGCGGGGCGAGGCGCACGTCGCCGAGCGGGGTGAACACCTCGAGGGTGACGCCCTGGTCGCCGTTGCTGCGGGCTTCGATGTTCACCTTCACCTCGGTGAACGAGTTGGGGGCGAGCACCACGGTCTGGTCGCCGTCGGGGAACAGCAGCTTCGACGAGGTCAACCGGACGCGAACCCGCAACGGGATGTCGGCGTCGTTGCGCAGGGTGACGGGCACGGTGCCGGTGCGGCCGGTGAGGTTGAACGAGAACCCCTCGGCGTCGGGCACCACGACGCTGTCCTTCAGTTCCTGGAACTCGGCGCGCAGCGACTGGGCGATGCCGTCGGCCTGCTCGTCGGTGAGTGCCGTCGTGGGCAGCACCCCGATGAGGCGGTTCCACTCGGCGAGGCGTTCGTCGCCGGCCGGCAGCATGCTCGCGGTGCTCACTGCTTCGAGGCCGAGGGCGTTGGCGAGGTCGAACCGCGGCTGCAGGTCGCCGTCGACCGCGGCCGGCAGGTTCACCACGACCGGGCCCTCGGGGCCGAGCAGTTGGTCGGTGCGCACGCTGAGGTCGTCGAGTGTGGTGGGGCGCAGGCCGGGTGTGTCGGCGAGCAGGGTGGTGAACGCCGTGAACCGTTCGAGGTCGGGCATCGCGAAGTCGGGGGTGGCGAGGGTGATGCCGTGGCGCCGTGGGTCGCCGCCGAAGTCCTCCACCTGTTGCCGCACGCCGAGCAGGTCGGCCACCATCTCGATCGAGGTGAGCAGCGGGGTGTCGGTGGGGCGGGCCAGGTCGTCGGTGGCCACCCGGTCCACCACCGCGGCGTCGACGGTGACGTCGGGTGCCACCTGCAACTGGACGAGTTGGGTGGTGTCGGTGAAGCCGCCGAGTGAGTCGGGCAGCAGGTCGTACACGTCGCCCGGCACCACCATCATGCGCGCGCCGAGGTTGCGCAGCACGGCGCCGCCCGCCTGGCTGAGCGGTGTGTCGAACAGCGCGATGGTGCGTTGCGCGGGGGCGGTCACCAGTTGCGCGAGGGCGTCCTCGCCGTCGCGCAGCCACTGGGTGAACAGGTTGGTCTGGCCGGCGGCGGCGGCCTGCGACACGTCGAGGGGAAGGATGGGTGACGACAGCAGGTCGTGACGTTCCATCGCGGCGTTGAACCGTTCCACGAGTTCGGCGCCGGCGGTGCTGCCGTCGGCGACGGCGGTGAGCAGGCTGGCGTCGACCCGTACGGCGATGGGGATGGCGCTCGCCTCGAGCAGGGCGGTGAGTTCCTCGAGTTCGCGCAGGGCGTCGCGGTCGACGACGACGCGGGCGTCGTCGTCCATGGTGACGGGCTCGGTGGTGGCGACGGCCATCGCGACCGGTATGGGGTCGTCGGCCTCTTCGATGTCGCTGGGGACGCGATGCACGAACGTGAGCAGTTCGGCCGTGGGTTCGCCGGCCTGTTCGAGTTGCACGAACACGGGGTACACGGCGGGTCGCGACATCTGCAGTGCGGGCTTCGTGCGGGTGGTGACCTCGACGGGCACGGTGATCTGCAGTTGGTCGGCGGCCGGTCGTGGCAGGGCGAGCGGCAGCAGTTCCACGGTGTCGATCTCGCCGGGCAGGTCGCCGGCGATGGCGGCGGCCACGTCGTCGCGCTGTTCCACGGGGCGGAGTGCGGTGACGAGCACCCGGAAGTCGCCGGTGGGTGGGGTGACGCCGGCGGGCAGGCGGACGGTCATCACGATGGTGCCGTCGGCGGCCACGTTGAACGTCTGGGAGAGCAACTCGAACTCGGGTGCGGCTGCCGACACGACCGTCGGTGCCGTCGGCACCGCGAGGGCCAGCAGTGCTGCGCCGGCAGTGAGGCCGAGCATCCGGGTGCGGCGGCTCATGCGAGTGACCGTTCGTACACGCGCAGACCGTCGGGCAGGCGGTGGAAGCCGGTGCGTTCGTACAACGCGAGGGCCGCCTCGTTGTCGGTGGGGGTGTTCACCAACACGCGCTGGGCGCGCCACCGGGCCAGCCACCGCAGCGAGTCGTGCACGAGGGCCCGGCCGAGGCCCTGCCGTTGGTGGTCGGGGTGCACGGCGAGGCGTTGCAGGAATCCGAGGCGCGCGTCGCGGCCCGTGATGGCGTAGGCGGTGATCGCGTCGTTGCGAGTGCTGTCGACCGTGGCGCGGGCGCGATGGCGTGGGGTGGCGTGGCGCACGTCGTCCACGGCGGTGGGGTCGAGCGCCCAGTCGTGGCCGAACGCGGCGTGGTCGACGGCGCTGGCGGCGAGGTCGTGGCCCACCAGCAGTCGGCTCGTGGGTGCGTCCGGGGCGGGCGCGTCGGCGGGGTGGTCGTGCTCGAGCAGCACCAGGCGTTGGATGACGTGGAACCCGCTGTTCTCGACCCGCCCGCTCGCGGCGTTGGCCAGTGCGCTGGTGCGCACCGTGCGGAAGCCGCGCTGCTGCAGTTCGTCGCACCACCGGGCCAGGTCGGCGGTGGTGGGCGGCAGGGTCTGCTGGTACATCACGAGGTGCGCGGTGAGCGGCGTGGCCGGCCACTGCCGCACCTTCACGGTGCTGTGGGTGCCGCGCAGCACCAGGCCACTGGCCGGCAGCGTGGCCGGCACGCGGGGGTCGCCCGTGGGGCGCCGGTCGGCCTCGTGCATCATCGACGCGAACGGTAGCGGCAACAGGGTGGTGGGGCGAGGGCGGGTACCGGGTGTGTTGCGGTCGGGGGGTGGCACTAGCGTCACCGGGGTGACCGTGCTGTTCGCCACCCACGCCGCGTATCTCGACCATCTGGCGGGGCCGCGGCATCCCGAGCGTCCCGAGCGACTGAACGCCGTGCTCGCGGGCGCCACCCGCGCGGGTGTCGACGAGGCGTTGGTCGCGGTCGATCCGCAACCGGCCACGCGGGAGGACGTCGAGCGGGTGCATCCGAGCGCGTACCTCGATCGCATCGAGGGCATCTGTCTGATGGGTGGCGGTCGGCTCGATCCCGACACGTACGCCAGTGCCGGTTCGTGGAAGGCGGCACTGCTGGCCGCGGGCGCGGGCCTGACGGCGGTGCGCGAACTGCAGGCCGGCCGCGGTGACGCGGCGTTCTGTGCGGTGCGCCCGCCCGGGCACCACGCCAGCAGCAACGAGTCGATGGGGTTCTGCTTCGTGAACAACGTCGCCGTCGTGGCGGCGTCGTTGGCCGCGCAGGGTGAGCGGGTGTTGGTGTTCGACTACGACGCGCATCACGGCAACGGCACCAACGACATCTTCTACGCCGATCCGCGCGTGTTGTTCGTGAGCATCCACCAGTGGCCGCTGTATCCGGGCACCGGTCGTCACGACGAGGTGGGCATCGACGAGGGTCGCGGCTTCACGATGAACATTCCGGTGCCGCCGGGTGCCACGGGCGACGTGTACCTGCACGCGTTCGATCATCTGGTGGCTCCGCGGGTCGATGTGTTCCAGCCGACGTGGGTCATCATCTCGGCGGGGTTCGACGCGCACCGCGACGACCCGATCACCGAACTCGGTCTCGCCGCCGGCGACTATGCGCCGTTGACGAGTCGAGTGCTGTCGTTGGTGCCCGCGGGTCGGCGACTGGTGATGCTCGAGGGTGGGTACGACCTCGACGCGCTCGCCAACAGTTCGGCGACGGTGCTGCGCGAGATGGCGGGCATGCAGGGTGCGCCCATCGAGCACGCCACGTCGGGTGGTCCGGGCATGGTGGCCGTGGGGCACATGCGCGACCACTGGGAACACGAAGGGTTGCTGTGATCCCTCCCCGGTTCCAGCCGGTGCTCGACGAACTCGAACCGCTGACGGCGCGGTTCCGTGCAGCCGGTCACCGGTTGTACCTGGTGGGCGGCACGGTGCGCGACCTGTTGGCCGGCGCGCCGACCGAGGAGATCGACTTCGACTTCACCACCGACGCGCACCCCGACGCGATCAAGAAGGTGCTGAAGGGCTGGGCCGATGCGGTGTGGACCCAGGGCGAGAAGTTCGGCACCATCGGTGCCAAGAAGGGTGACCGTCCGTACGAGATCACCACCCACCGGGCCGAGGCGTACCACGAGGACTCGCGCAAGCCGGAGGTGGAGTTCAGCGACCAGGTGGAGGCCGATCTGTCGCGGCGCGACTTCACCATCAATGCGATGGCGTTGGAGCTCACGGCCGACACGCCCACGTTGGTCGACCCCTACGGCGGTGCGGCCGATCTGGCCACGCGGGTGCTGCGCACGCCGTTGGCGCCCGAGGTCAGCTTCAGTGACGACCCGTTGCGCATGCTGCGTGCGGCACGGTTCATCGCCCGGTTCAACGCCACTCCGGCGCCCGAGCTGGTGGCGGCGGTGCAGGAGATGCATCCGCGTCTCGCCATCGTGTCGGCCGAGCGCATCCGCGACGAGCTCGACAAGCTCGTCACGTTGCCGCACCCGACCGCGGGACTGTGGTTCGCCATCGACACCGGGTTGGCCGAGCAGTTCCTGCCGGAGTTGCCGTCGATGCGGCTGGAGCAGGACCCCATCCATCAGCACAAGGACGTGCTCACCCACACCCTGGCCGTGATGGAGAACGTGCGCCCGCCGAGCGAGCAGCCGGAGGGTCGGCCGCCGTTCGACTTCCGTCGCACCCGGTTGGCGGCGCTGTTCCACGACGTGGGCAAGCCACGCACCCGTGGGTACCAGAAGGGCAAGGGTGTCACGTTCCACCATCACGACGCGGTGGGTGCGCGCATGACCCGCAAGCGGATGGAGGCGTTGCGGTACAGCAACGACGACGTCGAGGCGGTCACCGAGTTGGTGGCGTTGCACCTGCGATTCCACACCTACTCGATGGGGTGGACCGATTCGGCGGTGCGGCGGTACGTGCGCGACGCCGGTCCGTTGCTGCACGAGTTGAACGTGCTCACCCGGTGCGACTGCACCACGCGCAACGAACGCAAGGCGTTGCAGTTGTCGCGCCGGATGGACGATCTCGAGGTGCGGATCGCCGAGCTCGCCGCGAAGGAGGAGTTGGCCGCGATTCGCCCGGAGCTGAACGGCGCGCAGGTGATGGACCAGCTGGGGGTGGGTCCCGGTCCGGTGGTGGGCAAGGCGCTCGCGTTCCTGCTCGAGATCCGGCTCGACGAGGGCATGCTCGGCGACGCCGAGATCCGGTCTCGACTCGACCATTGGTGGCGCGACCAACACGCATAGTGGTAAAGTTGCCGCGATCGAGCGTTGCCGTGTCGACGGGACACGGTGGCCGGAACGGCGGTGGGCAGTGAGCGACGGCGACGTCGGAGTGCATCGGGCGACCTGGGTTCGCTCGTACGCGCTCGGCTTCCGGTTCGCTGCCATCTGCGGCGGCATCGTGATGGCGCTGTTCCTCGTGGCCTTCTTCGTCGGCATCGACGATGTCGACGGGTGGGAGCGTTGGACGCACGTCGTGCTCTTCGGTCTCTCGTGTTTCGGTCTCGTCGTGGTGGGGCGCTGGACGCGCGACGAGCCGAGCTGGGGTGTGCTGCTGGGCGCGTTCGTGGCCCTCGCCCTGGCCCAGGCGCTGCTCGCGTTCGACGTGGCCTCGGGCCTCGACGCCGAGTCGGTGTCGCCGAGCGACTTCCTCCTCGTGGTGTGGGGGGTGTGCATCGCCGTGTTCCTGGCGCGGCGACTGTTCCACGCCGGGCGCGTGAATGCACTGGTGCACCTGCTCGACGCGGCACTGATGACGCTGGCACTCACCCTCGTGCTGTGGGAGCAGCTCATCGCACCGGCGGTCGGCGACGCCGACAACCTGTCGCTGCTGCACCAGGTCATCGTCGTCGTGGTGCCGGTCGTCGACCTGTTCATCGCCTCGGTGTTGGCGCTGCTGCTGCTGGTCGATCGGTCGCCCGGTCGCATCGCCTGGTTCGGCGCCACGCTCTGCATGCTGGTGGGCGACGTCGCCGCCAGCGCTGCGGGGCACGACCCCACGGCGCGGTCGCTCTCGCTCTCGGCGCCGTTCTGGATCCTCGGCGTCAGTGGGTTCATCGTGTCCGCCGGGCTGCCGGCGGGCGCCCGCGTGATGGCCCGTCGCCCGACGGTCGCACGGTTGGTGCTGGTGAACGTGTGTCTCATCGCCGGACTGTGGGTGGCCACGTGGCACTACGTGCTCCACGACCGACCCGCCACCGTCACGTCGGTGGTCATCGGCCTCGTCGTCGGTGTGGTGTGGGCCGCGCAGCACTTCGCATCGTTCGCGCAGTCGTCGCAGTGGGCCGATCAGCTGCGCGTGAACGTCGACGAGCTCGCGAAGGCGCACGAGGAGTTGCGGGCACTGCTCGACGACCTGCCCGAAGCGGTGTTGGTGCTGAACAGCCAGGGCCGCATCCGTGAGGTGAACGCCCACGCGCTCGAACTCACCGGCCGGTCGCGCGATCAGTTGCTGGGCCGCACGTTCGTGAGCCTGTTCCGTCCCGCCGAGCGGGCGCAGATGATCGAGCTGTGGCGCCGTATGAACACCGGTGGCTCCATGCATCCGCCCACGTTCCACTTCGACAAGCCCGACGGTGGCGAGGTGTTGCTGGAGGCCGATGCCAACGTGCCGGTGCGCGATCCCGAGCGGGTGGTGGTGGCACTGCGCGACGTCACCGAACGGGTGGCCGAGGCCAGCCGGCTCGAGCGGGCGCGTGAACGCTTCCGCCTCGCGTTCCACAACGCCCCGACGGGCATGGCCCTCATCTCGGTGCACGACGGTGTGCTCATCGACGTGAACGACTCGCTGGTCGAGATGCTCGGCCGCACCCGCTACGAGCTCATCGGCAGCGAGATCGACGACATCAGCCACCCGCAGGAGCGCGGCCGCAACCAAGAACTGCTGCAGCAGGCGGTGCGCCACCGCCAGGAGGGCTATCGCACCGAGCAGCGGTTCCTGCGCGGCGACGGTGCCACCGTGTGGGCGCGCACCTGGGTGTCGGTGATGGACGACGAGGGCGATTCGCTGGCCATTGCGCACATCGAGGACATCACCGAGCAGCGCCACACCGCCGAGCGGATGGAGTGGGCCGCGACGCACGACGGGCTCACCGGTCTGCCCAACCGCTTCCGGTTCCTCGACCGCCTCGGCGCCTACATCGAGCAGGCCGAGCCGGGTTCCATCGCGGTGCTGTTCATCGACCTCGACAACTTCAAGGTCATCAACGACAGCCTCGGCCACGACGCGGGCGACCAGCTGCTGCGGGCGATGAGCGACCGCCTGCGCACCGTGGTGCGCGACCGCGACCTGCTCGGCCGGTTCGGCGGCGACGAGTTCATCGTGATGCTCCGCGACGTGAACGGCAACTACGACCCGTTCGAGGTGGCCGAGCGGCTGCGCGAGGAGATCGCGAAGCCGGTGTTGGTCGACGGCGCCGAGCTGTTCGTCACCGCCAGCATCGGCATCACGGTCTCCGACCGCGAGGGCGTCACCACCAGCGAGATGCTGCGCGATGCCGACGCGGCCATGTACCGCGCGAAGGCTCGCGGCCGCGACTGCGTGGAGGTGTTCTCGCCCGGCAGCCACGACGCCTCGGTGCTCACCCTGCGTACCACCAACGAACTGCGTCGCGGTCTCGACCGTGGCGAGATCGTGCCGTACTACCAACCGATCGTGCAGCTGAACAACGGGCACCTCGTCGGGTTCGAGGTGTTGGCGCGGTGGCGTCACCCCGACCGTGGTCTGCTGGGCCCCGAGCAGTTCCTGCCGATGGCCGAGGAGACCGGTCTCATCGGCGACGTGGGCGAGACCGTGCTGCGTACGTCGCTGGTGCAGTTGGGCCGTTGGCGCGAGAGCACGCAGCGGTTCAACGACCTGTCGTTGTCGGTGAACCTCAGCGTGCGCCAGTTGGCCGGCGCGCGGCTGGTGGAGACGGTCAACGACGCGTTGTCGCAGGCAGGGGTGTCGGCCGGTGCGCTGTGGCTGGAGATCACCGAGACCGCGCTGATGAGCGACGTGAAGGCTGCGTCGGTCACGTTGCGCGAGCTGCGCAGCCTCGGGCTGCACCTGTCGGTCGACGACTTCGTCACCGGCTATTCGTCGCTCACGTACCTGAAGCGTTTCCCGGTGGAGGCCATCAAGGTCGACCGCTCGTTCGTCAGCGGCCTCGGCATCAACCCCGAGGACTCCACCATCGTGGAGGCCGTGGTGAAGCTGGGCCACTCGTTGGGGCTGATGGTGGTGGCCGAGGGTGTGGAGACCCCGCTGCAGCTGTCGCGGTTGCGTGAGCTGGGCTGCGACCGCGGCCAGGGCTACCTGTTCGGCCGGCCGCGGCCGGCCGAGCTCATCGAGAGCGAGTACTCGCTCACCTGAGCAGTGCGGTCAGACGCCCTGCTTGCGGGCGCGCAGCACCAGCACCGACGGCGCAGCCGCGTCGCGCCGGCGGCGGTCGTTCAGCTCGAACACCATGTCGAGACGGAAGTTGCTGCGGTCGAACGCCAGGTACAGCTCGGCGAAGCTGAGGCTGTTCGCCCCGTATGCGTACTGCAGTTGCTGGTCGGGACCGAACATCGCGGCCACCGGGTGGGGCATGGCCACCACGAACGGGGTGCCGGGCTTCAGCACGCGGTGCACCTGGCGCAGCAGGCGGGGCAGGTCGTCGACGCCGGCGAGCGAGTGCGAGGCCAGCACCAGGTCGACGGAGGCACTGGTGGCGAACCCCAGGTCGGCGAGGTCGCCCTGGTGGCATTCGACGCGCACCTCGTGCCGTTCGGCGGCGGCGCGCAGCGCACTGATGGCCTGCGGGTCGGGGTCGAGTGCGATGGCCTTCGCGCCCATCTGCGCCATGAGGATGGAGTTGGGGCTGGGGGCGATGCCGAGTTCGATGACGCGCTTGCCCGCGACGTCGCCGCAGAGGCGCAGCTCGTTCTCGTCCGCCACGTTCGCGCCGTACCAGATGCTCATGGCACCAGTGTGGCCCGCGAGACCCCGTGCTCGGTGGATCACGTCCCGGTGTTCAGGGATAGCGTGTCCGGTCATGACGTTCGGTGTCGGTTCGCTGCGCGGCAATGGTGCCGTGGTCGACCATCGTCTGTCGCGCCGTCACCTCATCAACGAGTTCCACCGCGGCCGCCTGCGGCAGGACCAGGTGTGTGATGCGCATCCCGAACTCATCCGCGCGGCACGCAACGTCGGCTCGGCGGCCACCATCGCCTGCCCGATCTGCGAGTTGCCCGAGCTGAAGCTGGTCACCTACGTGTTCGGGCCGCGGTTGCCGTCGCACGGGCGTTGCGTCAGCACGGCGAAGGAGTTGCAGCAGCTCGACGCCCGGCCCGACGAGCTCACCGCGTACGTGGTGGAGGCGTGTGTGTCGTGCCGCTGGCACCATCTGCTGCGGGTGTTGCCGGTGGGGCGTTCGAACCGCCGGGTGCGCGCCTCGTCGTGACCCACCATCTGTTCGTGTACGGCACCCTCCGGCCCGGGGAGGTGCGGTGGGTGCATCTCGCCCCGTTCGTGGTGGGCGACGGCGTCGACACCACGGTGGCGGGCGACGTGTACGACACCGGCCTCGAGTACCCGGCGGCGATGTTCGGTGGCGAGGGCCGCATCATCGGGAGGGTGTACGAGCTCACCCGGCTCGACGAGGCGCTCGCCCACCTCGACGAGGTGGAGGGCGCGGTGCGCGGCCTCTACCACCGTGTGGTGGTGCGCACCGACAGCGGCCACGACGCCTGGGCGTACCAGTGCGGCGACCCGCAGTTGCTGGTGCGCCACCTCCCCCACGGCGACTGGGCCCACCGCTGACCTCGCCGTCGGTTTCTGGGCGTGATTCGTTCCAGCTCGGGTTCTGGGCGTGATTCGTCCCGGATTCCGGGACGATCGAGCGCCAGATCACCTCGCTAGAAGGGGCTGAGGCCCATCCGGTTGCGCACGCTGATGCCCTCGCCGACGTGGGCGTTGCCGTGGCCGAGCACCGGCCACTGCACGAACCACCAGATCGGCTGGTCGCGCCACATGCGGTACAGCCACGGGAACTCGGCCTCGGTGAGCCCGCCGTGGCGGGTGAGTCGATCGGCGCTGTCGGGCACGTGGTCGAGCACCATCGTGCCGAGCGGCTCGAGCCACGCCCGGGTCGCGTCGAACACGGCGTGCAGGTAGGCCAGCAGTGGGTCGGCCTCGACGAGAGCGCTCACCGCGGTGTCCTCCTGTTCCGACAGGCCGGCGCCGAGCGGTGCGTCGGTGAGGCCGAGCGCGTCGCGGTGCTGCAGGAACAGGGCGTCGTGGTTGCGGACCACCGTGGTGACGGCCAGGTCCTGGTGGCGGGCGATGTGCAGCAGCAGGTGGGTGAGGGTGCTGCCGCCGCCGTCGGCCTGCTCGTGCCAGCGCTCGGTGGGCACCAGCCGCACCACCGAATCGAGCAGCTTCGTGCGCACGGCGGCCAGGTCGTTGAGCATCCACTGGTGCAGGTCCATCACGACCGACCGTAGCCGCGACGGATTTTCCCGGAATTCTTCGGGAGTGTCAGGCACCTGACAACGCGGGGTGGGGTGCGTCCTGCACGATGCGCACATCGAATCACGTGGGCCCGGCGGGCTCCGGAGCAAGGGAGAGACCAATGAGCACCAAGGACACCGAAGTGAACCGCAACATCGACGGCGAGACGGCCGAGGGCCACGCCCGCATGAAGCTCGAGGAGGCCGAGCTGCGTGCGTCGAAGCGCACCGAGAAGCGCTCCAACACGCTCGACGACGAGGCCGAGGGCCACGTCCGTGCTCGCGTGGTCGGCGAGGCCGACGAGGCTGTCCGGCGCATCTGACCCCTGGAGCGCACGCGACGAGAGGGGGTTCGGCGGTGGGAGCCGGACCCCTTCGTCGCGTCCGGGGTCAGGTGGAGGGTGCGTTGGCAGCGAGTTGACCGAGCACGGTCTTCGCCTGCCAGTTGGTGATGCCCGGGTGGGTGGCCCGGATGCGGGCGAGGTGTCCGGTGACGACGGGCGCGGCGAACGAGTTGCCGGTGGTGCGGATGGTTGCGCCGCCCAGCCAGGCGACGTCGACGTCGATGCCGGCGGCCCCCCACTCGGCCGGGCCACGCGGATTCGACCACACCCGCTCGCGATCGGTGCCGGGGGCGCACGCCACCGAGAACACGCCGGCGAACTCACTGGGGATGGTGCGCCGCGGTTCGTTGTTCATCGCGGCGACGAGCAGCACGTGGTGGTAGTTGGCCATGTCGACCAGTTCCCAGAACGGTTCGGCCCACCGGTCGCTGGCGGTGGACATGCTGAGGTTGATGATGTCGATGCCGTGGTTGATGCACCACTCGACCCCCTCGGCGAACGCGCCGGCGCTGCCCTTCAGGTTCTCCCCCAGCACGCGCACCGACACCAACTCCACCTCGGGCGCCAGTTCGCGCACGATGGCGGCGCAGGCGGTGCCGTGGCCGTAGAGGTCGGCATGGGGACCGTGGTCGAGGCGCAGTCCGGTGTCGGTGCGGTCGTCGCGTTCGATGGCCACGTACTCGGCAACGCCGCCGACGAGTGGATGGTCGGCGTCGACGCCGCTGTCGACGATGGCCACCCGCACCCCGCGACCGGTGCCGTCGCCGTACGCCCAGTTGCGGTCGACCGCGCCGGGGAGCCGCAGGTACTTCGCGTCGCCCGGGCCGTCGGCGGCGTGGAACGGTTCCGACCAGGCGGGCAGGATGCTGTCGTGGCCGGCGGTCACCAGCGGCGCCTCGGCGTCGCGAGTGTGATGGCGTCGCGCAGCATGCGACCGATGGTGCGTTGCGCAGCGGGTGGCAGCAGTCGTACTTCGGCGAGGACGGCGGCGAACTCGGCCACTTCGGCAGCGGGCTCGTCGGTCTCGGCGGCCAGGCGGCGGAGTGCGGTGGCCAACTGCGGTTCGTCGGCCTCCACGGCGTCGGCCACGGCACGGACGAGCAGTGGTCCGAGCCGGCTGATGGCGCCGGCGACGGCCAGTACCGGTGCGGCCACGCGCGCCGCGGCCGACGTGACGGCCAGTGGGTCGCCGGCCCCCGTGGTGCGGTCGAGCACCGAGATCACGCCCAGCACGTCGTCGCCGGCGTCGGTGACGGGCACGACGAGCAACGACTCGGGCACGTAGCCGACGCGTTCGGCCACGTCGCGGGCGAAGCGCGGATCGGCCTCCACCCGGTCGACCACCAGCGACTGCCCGGTGCGCGCCACGTAGCCGGCGATGCCGCGGCTGGTGGGCAGGCGCAGCCCGATCACTTCGGCCCCACCGCGCCCGTCGGCCGCCTCGTACCACAATTCGTCGCCGTCGAGGCGCGCGATCGACACGCTCGCGGCGCCGGTGGCGATGCGTACCGTGGCGCACAGGTCGTCGAGCTGGCGGCGTTGGTCGACGGGTGCCATCACCGGCCCGAGCGAGTCGGCGATCTCGGCGAGTTGGCGGGCGAGCGGTCGGGCGGCGGGCACAGCGACATTGTGCACCGCCCGCCGGTCTACGTTGTACGAAGCCCGGGGTTGGGACCCGGGCACCGACGGGAGGGTCGGACTCGATGGGCGGAGTGTCCGAGCAGCTGCGCGATTCGCGCGAGGCCATGGCGGGTGTGCTGCGGAACCGATCGTTGCGGCGGGTGAGCCTGGCGCTCGTCGGCTCGGTGATCGGTGACTGGGCGTACATCGTCGCGATGTCGATCTACGCCTTCGAGCGCGGTGGTCCGGCGGTGGTGGGTGCGTTGGCGGCGGTGCGGTTCGTGTCGATTGCGGTGCTGGCACCGTTCGCCGCGGTGGCGGCCGACCGGTTCGACCGGCGGCGGGTGATGATCTCGGCCGACCTGGCGCGAGCTGTCATCGTGGGTGTCGCCGCCGTGGCGGTGACGGCCGACGCGCCGGCCTTGGCCGTGTACGCGCTCACCATCGTGTCGTCGTGGGTGGGTCTGCTGTTCCGTCCCGCGCAGTCGGCCCTGGTGCCCACGCTCGCCGACACGCCGTCGGAGCTCACGGCCGCCAACGTCACCACCAGCACCATCCACAGCGTCGGCTTCTTCGCGGGTCCGTCGATCGCCGGACTGCTGCTCGCGGTGGCCGACATCGGCTCGGTGCTGGTGTTCAACGCGCTCACGTTCGTGTGGTCGGCGGTGCTGGTGTTCGGCATCCGGGTGCGTCGTGACGAGGTCCCGACCGACGACGACGATGCCGTGGCGGAGGCTGGTGGCGGCGACGAGCCGGGCCGCACGCGTGTGCTCGACGGCTACCGCGCCATCCTTGCCAACCGCGACCTGCGGCTGCTGGTGCTGCTCTACGTGGCGCAGACCGTGATCGCCGGCGCGGCCGCGGTGTACGAGGTGTCGATCGCGCTCGACCTGCTCGACATGGGCGACTCGGGGTTGGGTGTGATGAATGCGGTGCTCGGCATCGGCGGCGTGGTGGGCGGCATGTTGGCCCTGGTGCTGGCCCAGCGTGGCAAGCAGGCCCGCGACGTGGGCCTGGGTGTGGCGTTGTGGGCCACCCCGTTGCTGCTGGTCGCGGCGTGGCCGTACGTGGTGCCCACGTTGGTGGCGATGGCCCTCATCGGACTCGGCAACTCCCTGGTGGACGTGAACGCCGAGACCATCATCCAGCGACTGGTGCCCGACGAGGTGTTGGGCCGAGTGTTCGGCGCGCTCGACAGTGCAGCCACCGCGGGCATGGCGCTGGGTGCGGCGGTGATGCCGTTGCTGATCAGTGGGGTCGGGTTGCGCACCGGGTTGGTGGTGGTGGCCGGCGTGGTGACCACCGTGGTGTTGTTGTCGCAGCGTGGGTTGCGTCGGGTGGACCGGGTGGCGTTGGCGCCCGAGGGTCTGCTGGCGCTGCGCGGCGTGCCCATGCTGGCCGTGCTGCCCGAGCACACCATCGAACGGTTGGCCCGCACGTCGGCCGTGGTGGAGGTGCGGGCCGGCGCCACGGTGTTCGAGGCGGGTGACCACGGCGACCGCTTCTACATCGTGGAGGCGGGCACGGCCGAGGTGGTGATCGGGGGCGCGGCCGTCGCTGCGCTGGCGTCCGGCGACTCGTTCGGCGAGATCGCCCTCCTGCGCGACGTGCCGCGCACGGCCACGGTGCGCGCCACGGCCGACCTGCGCCTGCGGGCCATCGACCGTCGTCACTTCCTCCGTGCGGTCACCGGCCATGCCGAGGCCAACGAGCAGGCCGACCTGGTGGTGCGCCGGTTCACCGACGTCGCCTGACGCCCCGCCCGCCAACCCTGCTGCCGCCCCGCCCACCAACCCTGCTGCCGGCCCGCCCACCAACCCTGTCACACCCCTCTGCGACGCTCCCGACGTGGACATCTCGGATCGCCGCTACACTTGCCCGGTCATATTGGCCCTGCCCCATCACGGGGCCCCGGGAAGCCCCCGGGTCCGAAGGGAGGAATCACACGCATGATGCGTGCTTACGAACTCATGGTCATCCTCGAAGGTGATCTCGACGAGCCGGTGGCGCAGGGATGGGTCAAGACCATCACCGACGGCATCGCAAAGGCTGGTGGCTCGGTCCACGGCAAGCCGGATTGGTGGGGCAAGCGCCAGTACGCGTACCCCATCAACAAGAAGGAGTACGGCTACTACGTCGTGCTGAACCTCATCGCTCCCGGCGGTGCGCTCGACGAGCTCGAGCGCAACTTCCGTATCGCTGACGATGTCGTCCGCCACAAGTTGCTGCGTCTTCCCGATGCCGAGGCGGCACGCCGCGGCATGACGGTCGCAGCCTGACCTCACCGGCGTCACCGCCACTTCCGAAGGAGCCGCCATCATGGCCGACAGCACCGTCACCGTCGTCGGGAACCTCACCCGCGATCCTGAACTCCGCTTCACCACCGGTGGTCGCGGCCAGGCCAGTTTCGGCCTCGCCGTCAGCCGCCGTTACCAGGTGAACAACGAGTGGCAGGAACAGACCTCGTTCTTCAACGTGGTCGCCTGGGGCACGCTCGGCGAGAACGCCGCCGCGTCGCTCACGAAGGGCAACCGCATCATCGTCACCGGTCGACTCGAGCAGCGCTCGTACGAGACCAAGGAAGGCGAGAAGCGGTCGGTGGTGGAGATCATCGCCGATGAGATCGGCCCCTCGCTCCGCTGGGCCCGCGTCGAGATCGAGCGCATCGCTCGCGACGGTGGCCAGGGCGGCGGCGGTCAGGGTGGTGGCAGCGGCAGCGGCGGCAACTTCAACCGTGCACCCGATCCGGTGTACGGCGACGAAGAGCCCTTCTGAACCACAGTTCGAGATTTCGAGAAAGACCACAATGAGCAACAAGAAGAACACCAAGACTCGGGCGCCGAAAGACGCGAACCCGAAGAAGATCAAGAAGAAGACCAGCATCCTGGTGTCCGACAAGGTCGAGTACATCGACTACAAGGACGTCAACCTGCTCACCCGTTTCGTGAGCGACCGGTCGAAGATCCGCAACCGCCGCGTCACCGGCAACAGCGTCCAGCAGCAGCGCGAGATCGCCAACGCGATCAAGAACTCGCGTGAGATGGCGCTCATGCCGTACACCAAGCGCGTCGCCCAGACCCGTACGGGTCGCGGTGGCCGCGACGGCGAGCGTGGCGAGCGCGGTCCGCGCGCCGATCGCGATCAGGTCCAGCAGAGCCAGGTCGAGGGCACCGAGGTCGAAGAGCTGGAGCTCGACGAGGTCGAGGCCACCGAGAGCACCGAGACCGAGGAGGCCTGAGCATGAAGGTCATTCTCCGCTCCGATCTCAAGGGTCTCGGCAAGCGCGGCGACATCGTCGAAGTCGCCGAAGGCCATGCCCGCAACTTCCTCCTGCCCAAGGGTCACGCCATCCCGGCCAGCGACGGTGCCGTCGCCCAGGCCACCGCGATGCGTCGTGCCCGCGACCTGCGCGATGCGCAGGACCGTGAGAGCGCCCAGGCAGTGGCGTCGAAGCTCGTCAGCACCACCATCACCATCAAGGTGAAGGCCGGCGCCGAGGGCCGTCTGTTCGGTTCGGTCACCGCGGCCGACGTGGCTGCGGCCATCCACGACCAGGCGAACATCGACCTCGACCGTCGCAAGCTGACGGTCGACCACATCAAGACCACGGGCACCTACCAGGTGTCGGCGAAGCTCCACCACGACGTGGAGTTCCCGATCACGCTCGAGGTCGTCGGCAAGTAATCCTCGCCGACTTCCCCACAGGGTTGTCCACAGCCCCGGCGTACCCGCCTCCAGCGGGTGCCCGGGGCTGTGTTGTCCCCGCACACATCGGGTTGTCCACAGCCCCGTCCCCAGGAAAGACCGTCTAGCGATCCACAAGGCGCACCAGGCAAGGTAGGTCCATCATGTCCGACTTCCGCAACGACCGTTCCGCCCCCCGCCGGATCGAATCCCGGGTGCCCCCGCACAACCTGCACGCCGAGGAGAGCCTGCTCGGCGCGCTGCTGCTGTCCACCGAGGTCGTGAACCAGATCTCCGAGCTCGGCATCTCGGTCGAGCACTTCTACAAGCCGGCGCACCAGCACATCTACTCGGCCATCCGTGGGCTGATGGCGGGCGGTCACGCGGTCGACGTGGTCACCGTGTCCGACGAGCTGCGTCGGAACGGTCTGCTCGACGACATCGGTGGCGCGCAGGCGCTCAACGAGTTGCAGAACGCCACGCCGGCCATCTCCAACGCGCACCGCTACGCGAAGATCGTCCAGGACACCGCGGTGCTGCGCAAGCTCATCAGCGTGGCGGGCGAGATCACCGAGCTCGCGTACATGGAGCCCGACGACGTCACCAAGGCGCTCGACGAGGCGGAGACCAAGGTGTTCGAGGTGGCCGAGGATCGCGTGGTCGATTCCACCCGCCCGCTGGCCGACCTGCTGCCCATCGCGATGGATCAACTGCAGGAGACCTTCGAGCGCGGCGACACCATCACCGGTGTGGCCACCGGGTTCAACGATCTCGACGAGCTGCTGTCGGGTCTGCAGCCGAGCACGCTCAACATCATCGGAGCGCGGCCCGCGATGGGGAAGTGCGTTGCGTGGGACACGCCCATTGTCGACCCCCTCACCGGTGCGGTGCGCACGGCGGCCGAGGTGTTCGATGCGGCGATGGTGGAGCCCACCGTCCGCCTGCTCGCGCTCGACGACGATGCATCACTGGTGTCCACCGAGGCGAGCCACTTCCTCGACGACGGCGTGAAGCCGGTGTACCTGGTGGAGACTCGCGCCGGGCGTCGTATCCGCGTCACTGCGGCGCACCCGTTGCTGTCGCAGCACGGTTGGCGTCCGCTCGAGCAGTTGCAGGTGGGCGACTTCGTCGCGGCGCCTGCGACGCTGCCCGTGTTCGGCACGGTCGAAGTGCCCGACGCCGAGATCGATCTGCTCGCGCTGCTGCTCGGCGATGGTTCCATCGGGCCGGGTGCTCGCACGCCCAGCCTCACCTGCAGCTTGCCCGACGTGCACGAGGTGGCCACGGCCGCAGCGGCGTCGTTCGGCACGTCACTGGTGTTCAACGCGCCGGCCGGCCAGGCCACCACGTACCGCATCTCGGCCGGGCGTTCCGGCGGCCGTGCGAATCCGGTCACCGACATGCTGCGCCGACACGGCGCGTGGGGCTGCAACGCACACGACAAGCGGGTACCGGTGGCGGTGTTCACCGCGCCGCGTGCGCAGGTGGCGCGGTTCCTGAACCGGTTGTTCGCCACCGACGGCACTGCGTGGGTGGCGAAGGCCGGCTACGCGCGTGTCGCGTATGGCACGGTGAGCGAGCAGTTGTCGCTCGACGTGATGCACCTGTTGCTGCGGTTCGGCATCCGCTCGAAGCGGCGCACGCGGACGATCGCGTACGCAGGCGGTCGGCGCCGCGCGTTCGAGCTGGAGATCATGGACTCGGTGTCGCTGCTGCGGTTCTGCGACGAGATCGGCATTCTCGGCAAGTCGTTGGCGGTGCAGCGCGTGGCCGAGCGTGCCGCGAGCGTGCCGGCGGGCCAGTACACCATCGACACGCTGCCGATGGAGGTGTGGGACGACGTGCTGAAGGCCAAGGGGGAACGCTCGTGGGCCGACATCAGCGCGGCGGCCGGCAAGCCGCGCAGCCACAACTGGCACCCGTACCGTCGGCGCCCGCGTCGCGAGACCATTGCGGTGCTGGCCGACGTGCTCGACGACGACCGATTGCGCTGGTGGGCATCGCCGGCGGTCACCTGGGATCGCATCACCTCCATCACGCCCGCCGGCTGGGATCGGGTGATCGACTTCACCGTGCCGGAGTTGCACAACTTCGTGGCGGCCGACCTGTACGTGCACAACACCGCCCTTGGCCTGGGCATCGCCACCAACGTGGCGAAGACCACGCACAAGCCGGTGCTGGTGTTCTCGTTGGAAATGGGCCACGCCGAGCTGACGCAGCGAATCCTGTCCAGTGAGGCCGAGGTGGAGTCGCAGAAGTTGCGCACCGGCCGCCTGCAGGAGGCCGACTGGACCAAGATCGGCCGCGCCATCAACCGCATCGACAGCGTGCCGCTGTACCTCGACGACAACCCGCGCGTCACGGTGATGGAGATCCGGGCCAAGGCGCGGCGGCTGAAGTCGCGTGTCGGTGGTCTGGGGCTCATCATGATCGACTACCTCCAACTGATGAGCGGCGGCTCGAACGCCGAGAATCGTCAGTTGGAGGTGAGCGAGATCAGCCGTGGTCTGAAGATCCTCGCTCGTGAACTCGAGGTGCCGATCATCGCCCTCAGCCAGCTGAGCCGAACGTTGGAGAGCCGCGCCGACAAGCGGCCGATGCTCGCCGACCTGCGTGAATCGGGTTCGCTCGAGCAGGACGCCGACGTGGTGA
>SXGT01426850.1_pt1 | contig 32449 bp, 24 predicted proteins | sample 3176221 | NCBI WGS metagenome assembly SXGT01 (sample SAMN11356862, study PRJNA531348) | freshwater metagenome | isolation source: freshwater sample F1-120 | place: China: Fuxian Lake, Yuxi | collected 2017-12-25
GCGAACGGCGACACTGCGAACAAGATCGGCACCTATGGCGTCGCTGTTCTGGCGCGAGCGCACGGAATTCCGTTCTACATTGCGGCGCCTTCGAGCACGTTTGATTTGCAGCTCACGAGCGGCGATCAGATCCCGATCGAGCAGCGTGACTCACGCGAAATCACCCACGGCATGGGAAAGATTATCGCGCCGGAGGGTGTGCCCGTTTACAATCCCGCCTTTGACGTGACACCAGCTGACCTGATCGCCGGCATTATCACGGAAAAAGGGGTGATTCGGCCCGTCACAGAGGCGAGGATCCGCTCGGTCTTCGTTTAGCCCCGCCGCGTCGAGGCGGGCGGACCTCACGCTGCTGTCTGCCACTACGAGGCGTGGCTAAACCCGGCAATTGCCAAAATCGGCACTGGGTTGGTGCGTTCTTACCATTTCTGAGACCGTTCGGAGGGCATCTCGCCAATTTCGCACAATATCTGTGCGATATCATCTGGCACTCCCTTTGCTTTGAAGATTGCAGGCGAAAAAGCCGGTTGACGAGTTGCAGGCGAACTGTAAAACGAATCTCGTGAATCGTTTCACAAACTTGGCTTGAAGGTTCGATGATCATGGCGGAACCCAATCAACCCAACGATGCCAACCAGCCAGCACCGGCGCCTGAAACAGGCGTGACGGCGACTCCACCGGCACCAACCCCACCCGGCGTCACGGCGAAGCTACCGGCAAAAGCGGCGGTCACCGCATCAAGCGAGCCGACGCGTCGTGGTTTTCTCGTTAGCACGGCACTCGTGTTTTTCGGCTCCTGGTTTGCAACTGCGTGGACCACGTTTACGCTGTCGATGCTCGGCATGACGCTGGGTACCGTGCGTTTCATGTTTCCTAATGTCCTTTCCGAGCCCCCGAGCAGTTTCAAGGCCGGCGACATCGCCAACTACGAAGAAAATAAGGTTGACGACAAGTTCAAAGAAACCGGCGCCTGGATCATACGCTCCAAGGACGAGCGCGGCCGCGAGATTATCTACGCGCTGAGCACCACCTGCACGCACCTGGGTTGCACGCCGAACTGGCTCGAAGGCGAGAAGAAGTTCAAATGCCCGTGTCATGGTTCCGGCTTCAAGATTACCGGCGTAAACTTCGAAGGCCCGGCGCCGCGTCCCCTTGAGCGTTACGCAATCAAAAAGACTGACGACGGGCAAATCGTCGTAGACAAGTCTCGAAAGTTCCAGAAGGAAATCGGCCAGTGGGACGATCCGGATTCCTATATCTTGTTGTAGCTCGCAGTTTTTCGCCGATTGCGGCGCAGCGATCACGTGGCGGCTTGTTAGGCCGCAAGCGGCGAACCGAGGAGAAGGACCAACCGATATGTCGATAGGCGACTACATCCGCAACACGCAGATCTGGAAGAGCGTCTTCCGTCATCCGGCTCCGCGCGACCGACGCAACCGCGTGGTCGTGATGCTGACCAACGTCTTCCTGCATCTTCACCCGGTCTCGGTTCGCAAGAGCGGAATCGAATTGAGCTATACCTGGTGCATGGGCGGCATCACTTTCTTCCTGTTCCTGGTCGAGACGGTTACCGGCGTGCTCTTGATGTTCTACTATCGGCCCACGCTGGAACATGCCTACAACGACATCCTCTCGCTCCGCGACGTGACCACGCTTGGCATCCTGCGTGAATTGCATCGCTGGGGTGCTCATGCCATGGTTATCACGATCTGGCTCCACATGTACCGCGTCTTTCTGACCGGTAGTTACAAGCCACCTAGAGAATTCAACTGGGGGGTCGGCGTCATCTTGCTGGTGTTGACGCTCCTGCTGAGCTTTACCGGCTATTTGTTGCCCTGGGATCAACTCGCGATCTGGGCGATCACCGTTGGTAGCAACATGGCTCGTGCGACCCCGTTCATGGGGTACGAGGGGCCAGGTTCCAAGCTGCTCGTCGTGGGAGGTGTCGAGCTTATCCACTCGGGCAGTGACGCGCGCTTCTTGTTATTAGGAAGCCGCTTCGTCGGCGAATCGACCTTGTTGCGGTTTTACGTTTTGCATTGTGTCGCCTTGCCGCTGGCTGCATCGCTTTTGATTGCGATTCATTTCTGGCGGGTTCGAAAAGACGGCGGCATCAGCGGCGCACTCTAGTCCGTGCCCCGTAGTCCTTGGTCCGTAGCAATAGCGGGACCTCAGGACTACTGACCACGGACCACGGACTACGGACTAAGTCATGCATGATTCCCATCACGGATTGTCGCACTCGCTGCAGACTGGCATCGGCCTGTTTTATCTCCTTGCCATGCTGATGAATGTCGGGTTCGCTCTCTATCAGCATTACGAGCGCAAGAACCAACTCCAGACGATGATCTGGGGCGCGGTCGCCGGGATCTTCGGAGTGCATGCGATTGCCTATCTTCTCCACGTGGGTTGGGCCATCTTCCCATGGCTGAAGGACGGCGTGGATTGGGTCATGGGCCCGACTACGTATTTCGCGCTGGCCGTTGTTGGCTTTACTGTCGTTCTGCTCGGCCGGCGCGCCGCGACCGAACCTGTTGCCGCCTGGTCTATCTTGATGGGGACCCTTTGGTTCTCAGGCCTCGCGATGACGAATCCTAACTTCAAGGACATCATCACCAAGCCCGACAACGTACCGATCGTGATGCTGATATTTTCCGTTGGCTTTCTGACCTGGTTGGCCTTGCGCAAGATGGTCCTGAACGACGAGCGCATTGCTCGCGGCGAACCCCCGCACGAGAAGATGCTCGAAGATAAGGTGCTGGTGTGGCCCGATCTGGTCTACACCGAGCTGATTGCGATGGTGATCTGCACATTGATCTTGATCGTCTGGGCCATCGTACTGAAGGCTCCGCTCGAGCAGCCGGCGTCGTCCGCACGTATACCGAATCCGTCAAAAGCGCCGTGGTATTTCCTCGGACTGCAGGAAATGCTTGTCTATTTTGATCCCTGGATGGCCGGGGTGGTTCTGCCCACGCTCATCGTCAAGGGCTTGATCGCGCTGCCGTACATTGATTTCAATCAGAAGGGGAATGGCTACTACACCTTCAACGAACGCAAGTTCGCGATCACCACCTTCCTATTTGGCTTTATCGTGCTGTGGTGCGTTCTGATCGTGCTGGGGACCTTCCTCCGCGGTCCCAACTGGAACTTCTTCGGCCCCTTCGAGCCGTGGGATCCGCACAAGAACGTGCCACTCAACAACGTGAACCTCTCCGACTACTTCTGGCTTTATTTGTTCGGCCGGTCGGTTGAAGGGCACTGGCTGGCGCGTGAGTTCCCTGGGTTGTTGTTTGTGTTTGGGTACTTGTTTGTGTTGCCTCCGGTGCTGGCGAAGACGATCTTCCGCGGCTTCTTTATCCGCATGGGCTTCGTGCGCTACATGGTCTTGATCACGCTGATCCAGTTCATGGCCAGCTTGCCGATCAAAATGGTGTTGCGCTGGGGGTTCAACCTGAAGTACATCGTTTTTGTTCCTGAGTATTTCTTCAACATTTGAATGCGGGAGGTGAGTGGTGAGTCGTGAGTGGTTAGTGGTAAACTCCAGGCGATTCACGACTCACGACTCACCAACCACCAAACGGTGCATGTATGGCTGCAAGCGATAAACCGTTTAACAACCAGCGCACGCTAGATATCGTGTTCGCGGTGTCGAACATTCTGATGCTCCTTGCTGTCATCTGGATGTTTTGGCAGGACCATTACCGCGAGTACAAGGTCGAGCAGCGTCTGTTCCGCAACGTTGAGACTGCGATCGCCCAGCGACAGGCGCTCGGGCAGCTTCCCTTGGAGGACGAATTCAAGTCCACGGAGGATGCTGTCGAATTGGCCAAAAAGGAACGCTACAGCGAGGGCAACAAGAAGGACTATGCTGCTGCCCGGGCGGTTCTCGCTGGATTACAGCCCAAGAAGGAACGGGCTGAGGCGGCGTTTCAGGAGGCGAAGGCCGATGTCGATTCGATTAGCAGCTTCCTGAACATCGCCCTCGAACACGGAGACACGGCTCTTGCAGACAAGTATCGAAACAATCTCAAGGGGCTCAACGCCAAGCTTGACAAGGTCCAGGCCGACCGCGATGACATTGTCTCGAAGATGAAGTCGGAGCAGGTCAAGATCGAAAAGATTGACGGCCCCTACACCAAGGCCGTCGCGGAATTCAAGAAACTTAACGACAAGCTCGACGCGCAGGTGAAGCTCGCGCTCAACAAACGTTGGACCATCTACGACTGGATCCGCACCCAGCCGGTCATCAACGGCTTCGCGGAGCCCCTCAAGATCCATCAGTTCACGATCGAAGACATTCCGATCGATTATAACTTCAAGAAGGTCACGCGTTTCGACCGCTGCATGACTTGCCACGTCGGCATTGACAAGCCCGCGTTTACCCGCGCTAACCTCGAAGCCCTGACCAAGGACGACGCCAATTCCGAAAATCTTACCAAGGCCAAGAAACTCTACGACCGGCGCATCGCGGCCCTTGCCGCCAATCCGGAGGACGGCAAGACGATCCCCAATCCGCATGACATCAGCCTGGTCAATGTGAACTTGACGCCGGCGCACGTCACGGAATTCTGCGCTCATCCGCGGCTCGATCTCTTCGTTGGGTCGAACAGCAAGCATCCGGCCGAAAAGTTCGGCTGCACGTCGTGCCATTCCGGCCAGGGGAGCGGGACGACTTTCAATGACGCCGCCCACAGCCCCGATAATATCAAGGCGCGCGGCACGTGGTCCAAGGACAAGGGCTGGGAACAAACCCATATGTGGGACTTCCCGATGAGTCCGATTCGATTCGTGGAATCGTCATGCCTCAAGTGCCATCACGAGGTCACCGACCTCATCAGCGCCGACAATCGCGTTGAGGCCCCGAAACTCTTACGAGGCCATGGCCTGATCAAGGAAAACGGCTGCTTCGGCTGCCACGAGATCGCCGGCTGGAAGGGCGGCCAGCGTGTCGGTCCCGACTTGCGCGTGGAACCGACCCCGCCGCTTGAAGATTTGCACCCGATTGAACGCAATCGTGTCGAGAATGACCCTGACAATCGGCCCGGCAGTATGCGCAAAGTCGGTCCGTCGCTGGTACGCGTCAGCGAGAAAGTCAGCCCGGATTGGATGGCGAAGTGGATCAAGTCACCTCGCGATTTCCGCCCCGACACCAAGATGCCTCACTATTACGGGCTCAGCACCAACAACGTCGATGTGCTGCCGGAAGACCAGAAGAAGTTCCCCGATACCGAGATCACAGCCATTTCTTATTTTCTGACGGAGACGAGTCGGACTTACGTCGCGAAATCCAAGGAGCAGCGTATCGAGGACGCCAAGGATTCGCAAGCGGCACAGAAGGATCAGCAAACCCTGGTCGAATTTCTCAACAAGGGCCGGCTCGACGAAAACGACCAGAAGCAACTCAAGAAACTCAAGGACCGTATGAAGCTGCGCAAGGAAGTGCCGCTCGTTGATCCCGCCCCTAATTACACGGGCAACATCGAGAATGGGCGCATCCTCTTCACCGAGCGTGGCTGCTTGGCGTGCCACACCCATCAGGCAACCGAAACCAAGCAGAATTCGGCGAAGCCCGAACTCGTCGCTCCCGGCATCCACAGCGATGCAGTCTTCGGCCCCAATCTAACTCAGGTTGCAGAGAAACTGGGTAAAACTCCAGACGCACATAAATGGCTTCGACAGTGGATCATGAACCCGCAAGTTCACAGTCCGCGCAGCCGCATGCCGGTTACCCATCTCAACAAGGAAGAAGCCGCCGATCTTGCCGCGTGGCTATTGGCCCAGCCGGCCGGCGACTCCGTTGGCCCGGATTGGACGAAACTCACGGTCGCTTCACCCCAGTCGGAAGACCTCAAGAACCTGGCCAGCGTCTACCTGACACGAATGATGTCCAAGAGCGACCTGAAGAAGTTCCTCGACGGCGAACTCAAAGACGAGGAACTAGCCCTCATCCGCAAGGACATCCCCGACGATGAATTCGAGTTGGCGAGCAAGGTGAAGGACAACAACGCCCTCAAGTTTTACCTCGGCAAGAAGGCTGTCAGCCGACTCGGCTGCTTCGGTTGCCACGACATCCCCGGCTTCGAGAACACGAAGTCGATCGGTGTCGCCCTCAACGACTGGGGTAAGAAGCCGGCGGACCGCCTTGCGTTCGAGGATATTAGCAACTTCTTCAAGGCGCACTACTACACCGAATACAAGGACGCGAACGGCAAGGACAAGATCGTCGATTCGCTCGTTGATGACCAAGGCAACCCGCATGGCGTCAGATCCGAGAACGGGAAGAACCTCGAACCCTACGAAGCGTTTTACACCAAAGCCCTGATGGGCCACCTCGCCACGCGTGAGGGCTATCTGAATCAGAAAATCCGAGACCCGCGCAGCTACGACTTCAATCGCGTCCGCGCCTGGGACGATCGCGCTCGCATGCCGCAGTTCGCCTTTGCCCGCCCGCGCAAGCAAGCGACGGACACCGACGAAGGCTTCAAGGCCCGGATATTAAAGGAAGAGGCCGAGGCACGCGAATCTGTTGCAACGTTCGTGCTGGGACTGGTCGCAGAACCGGTCCCCGCCAAGAGCATCAATCAGCCCACCGGCGATCGACTCGCGGAGATAAAAGGTCGGCAAGTGCTCGACAAGTACAACTGCGGCGGTTGCCATACCATTCGGCCAGGCATTTATGACTTCAAGCCGGGGACCAAGACTCTGGAACATTTGGTCGATATGCACGAGCGTGAAGAAAAACAGATGAAGGCAATCGGGGAGATTGTTCATCTCAACCACGCGAATTGGATTGGCCGCCCGTCACCAACGGATCGCTTGATAGCATTCAGCCCACGTGCCAGCTTCGTTGCCGAAGAGTCGGCCGTTGTCTTGCGATTGAGTGAGGCGTTGCAATTCCGCGACAAGGGGATCAAGAACATCCCGGCAGGTGGATTGGTGCAGATCCCCGTCGCAGACTTGGGCGGCGATCCGGCCAAGATCAAATCGCAAGCCGATTTTGACCGCCGTTTTCAAACCGTGGCGCCGTACGGCGGTGCTTATGCCGATTTGATGGTCGATTGGCTTTTCAAGAAAGATCCCGCCAGGTATCCACTTGGCGGTGACGGCGCGAATGCTCGTGCCGCGCTGCCGCCGGCGCTCATCGGTCAGGGAGAACGGACGCAGCCGGAATGGCTCTATCAATTCCTGCTCGATCCACAGCCTGTTCGGCGGATGACGATTCTGCGCATGCCGAAGTTCAACATGAGCAGCGCAGAGGCCAAACTTCTTGTGGATTACTTCGCGGCTGTCAGCCGCCAGGCCAATCCAGGAATCGGGCTCGCTTACCCGCACGAGGTGATTGCTCCACGCGATGAAATCAACGGCGACTTCTGGACTAGCAAGACAAAAGAGTACGTGAAGCGATTGCAGAACACCAAAGAGAAAGACAAGGACGGCAAAGAAAGCTCCCTCTACGACCTGCGGTTGGCAGCCTACAAGCCGCTCTGGGAGCAGATTGAAAAAGATCGTGCACCGGTTTTGAAAACCGCGATTGGCAAACTTGAGGAATTCCTCAAGAGCGCAAGCGCAGACAAAGACGCCAAGGGCAAGGCAATCCAGACTGAACCCGATGCCATCAAGAAGGACATACTCAAGAAAGAAATCGAGGCGTTGGTCATCGTTCTGACCGCTGCCGCTGACGAGAAAGCGCAGGCCGAGAAGACGCTGGCAAAGCTTAGCCTGGCGGCCCAGCAGACGCAATGGGAAACGCAGGAGGCGTACGCGTCCGATGCCTATCGCTTGCTCACCTCGCGCGATCTCTGCACCAAGTGCCACCAGATTGGCAAGATCGCGGCCGGCGAGCCTTTGAAGCAAGGTCCGCCGCTAGATCTGGCCGTGCAGCGGCTTCGTCCTGATTGGCTGGAGCGCTGGGTCGATAACCCGACGAGGTTCCTGCCCTACGCATCGATCATGCCGTCGTACTTCAACCGGTTTGAGACGAAGCATCAGACGCTGCACGCCGGTCGGGCTGAGGACCACATCCGTGCCGTGCGCGATGCATTGCTGAACCTTCCGAGAATCACTGAGTTGCCGGTAAATCGCTTGCACAGTCCGGACCGCAAGTAATGCCAGGCGTTGTTTCCAGAGTCCCGGGAATAACTGAGCCGATTCAGTCTCTAACTTTAAGAAAGTAATCTCTCGATCGCCCCAATGGGGTGCGGATCGGGCATCAACAAACAGCACTCTTTCCATCGAGGTGTATCATGCGACGATTTCCGCTATTCGGCTTCCTGTTGCTTCTGCCAGCGCTTTCGCTGGTGATGCTGACGGGTTGCCCGGCCGACAAGAACAAGACCGATGGCGCCAAGACAGGCGATGCCGGAAAGACAGGCAGCGACGGCTCCAAGACCAAGGTGGCCGAGAAAATCACGGCCCCGACCGACGGAACCGTCATCGGCGTGGTCAAGTTCGACGGCGAAGCAACTAAGGCCGTGAGCATCATCAACAAGGACCACAAGGACTTTCAAGCCTGCATGGCCGGCGGTGGGAACCATTTGATCGACCAAAAATGGCTTGTTGACGCCAAGGGCTGCGTTGCCAACGTCCTCGTAACCTTACTGCCAGTCGAAGGCAAGGAATACGACGTCAAGGCCGAGTTAAAAGACAAGTGGAAAAAGAACGCCGCCATTCTCGATCAGCCTTTCTGTGCCTACACCCCGCACATCGTGGGCATTTATGCCGGCGTGCAACCACTGACCATCAAAAATAGTGCCAAAATCGGACACAACGTCATCATTGCCGGTGGCATCAAGAATGGGGACACCAACGACAACATGGAGCCCGGCAAGGTCATCGAACGCGGGGTCTTCAAGTTTGTGGCGACACCGGTCAACGTTTCCTGTAGCGTACATGGCTGGATGACGTCCAAGATTGTCACCGTCGATCATCCCTACTTTGCCGTCACCAAGGAAGATGGTTCCTTCGAGATCGGCGACGTCCCCAGCGGCGTTGAACTGCGAGTCTTCGTTTGGCACGAATCCTTCGACAAGGCCAAGGAAGCCGGCAAGGTCACGGCGAAAGCCAAGGAAAAGACCAGCATTGACAATCTGAAGGTTAAGTAAACCTGTTGACGCAGGACACGAATGAAATCTTGGTCCACGAGAAGGCCCGCGGCAATCGTCGCGGGCTTTCTTTTTGCTGTCCTTTGCCGTAATTAAAGCGGCATGAAGATCGTCATTCTCGGCGCTGCCGGTCAACTCGGCAGGCAGCTTTGCTTAACGTTGCCTACTGCTTTGGCGCTCGGGCACGAGGATGCGGACCTGACGAAGCCCGACTCTCTTCGGCAAATACTTTTGCAGCTTCGACCGGATGTTGTTGTCAATGCCGCGGGTTTTACCCATGTCGACCGAGCGGAAAACGAAGCGGGGGCGGCTTTCGCCGTCAATGCGATCGGCGTGCGCCACCTCGCTTCCGTTTGCCGTGACGCCGACATGACGCTCATTCACATCAGCACCAACTACGTCTTCGGTCAGGACGCGGCACGAGCGACCCCGTATCGTGAATCCGATGTCGCCGGTCCCATCAGTGTCTACGGCGCGAGTAAGCTCGCCGGGGAAGGACACGTTCAATCGTTATGTCCGAAGCATTTCGTCCTACGTACTTGCGGGCTTTATGGTCCCTCAGGGACGAGCAAGCGAGGGAATTTCGTAGCAGCAATTTTGCGTCTGGCAGAGACCGGAGTGCCGATTCGCGTGGTCGATGACCAGTTGTGTACGCCGACGTCAGCACATGATCTTGCCCTTGCCGTGCGTGCGATCGTCGATTCGCAGGCCTACGGCCTTTACCACGTTACCAATGCCCAGGCCTGCTCCTGGCACGAATTCGCCCGTACCATTTTTGAAATGACGAAGAAAAGCGTGCAGCTCGTGCCGATCCCGAGCGAGAGTTTTCCAGCCGTGGCGAGGCGGCCACGGTACAGCGTTCTCGATAATGGTCGCTGGGCTGCCGCCGGTTTTACGCCGTTGCGGCCGTGGCATGAAGCGATTGCGCAGTTCCTGGTCGAGGGATGTGGATGATACCGGCAGTGCGGCGTTCGGCTCACGCATCCAGGCCGAGTTTCTTCATGCGGCTAATGAGGGTCGACCTTGCGATGCCGAGGATCCGGGCGGCCTCGGATTTGTTGCCACCCGCGGCATCGAGGGCCCGTTCAACCTGCTCGCGTTCGAAACGGTCGCGCTCGCTGCGGAAACTCGAAGCTGGGGCGGTCTCCATTTCGGTCGGGGCGGATGCGGAGTCGATGGCCCCCGCGGTGTTCCCCTCCGGCTGGAAAAGCTCTGCCGGCATGTCCAGCAAGGTCAGCGTTTCGGCCTCGGCGATGACGACGGCTCGCTCGATAACGTTCTCCAACTGTCGAATATTGCCCGGCCAGGTGCATGCCTTGAGCAGTGCCAGTGCGTCATCGTCGATCTGCGTGACGTTTTTCTTGCATCGAAGTGCCGACAGGCGGATGAAGAAGAGGGCCAATTCCGGAAGGTCCTCGCAGCGATCGCGCAGCGGGGGCACCTGGATCGGGAAGACGTTGAGTCGATAGAACAAGTCCTCGCGAAAGCGGCCCTGGCGGATCAGCGTTTCTAGATTCTGGTGCGTAGCTGCGATGATGCGAACGTCCACGCGCATCGGATCGCTCGAACCAACTCGCTCAATGGTTTTTTCCTGCAAGACGCGTAAGAGTTTGGTCTGGACCTCAAGACTGATGTCGCCGATCTCGTCAAGGAAGAGCGTGCCGCCATTGGCGAGTTCGAAGCGGCCAACCTTATCTTTGTGGGCGCCGGTGAATGCTCCTTTGACGTGGCCAAAAAGCTCGCTCTCGAGCAGACTGGCAGAGAGTGCTGCACAGTGGACCTTGACATACGGCTGGTCGGCCCGAGGGCTGGTCTCATGAACGGCGCGTGCCAGCAGTTCCTTGCCGGTGCCGCTCTCGCCGCGCAGAAGGACGACCGCATCGGTGGCCGCGACCTTGCGAACCAGCGTGAGAAGCTGGCGGAGCACGGGGCTCGAACCGACGATCCCGCCGGCGTTGGGAAGTACGGCGGCATCCGTGTCCGGTTTGACCATGGTGAGCGGCGTTTCCGGCTTCTTCGGGGGAGGCTCGACCTTGGCGCGCCGATGCAACTGCGTCTGCAATGCGAGGATGCGCCGCTGCTGCTCTGCGATCTTGTCCACCTTCGTTTGCAAATCCTGGTTGAGCAATTCGATCGCCTTGTGGCTCGCGGCGCTTTCGAGCGCGACGCTGGTAATCTGTGCGAAGGCGGACAGGAGCGCCCAATCCTCGGCACGAAATGGAGTATCCTTGGGGCCCAGAACGAGAATGGCAGTCAACTCGCCATCCGTCATCAGGGGCTGGGCGATCTCGCCGCCGAGATGACGCAATTGCCGCTGCGCCGGCGTGCCGGGCCCAGGCGTGAGAGCGTCGCACTGCAATCCCGTCCCGTTGCGCATCACCTCCACGAGGGGCGCATCGTCAAGCAATTGATTAAGGGGCGGCGTCTCTCCCTGGCTGGCGGCTAGACACACTCCCGGCGAGTCGCTGCTGCGCAGGTAGATCGCCCCACGGCCAATCCCGAGAGCGTCCGAGACGGTGGCCAGTAGTCGCTGGGCCAAAACGGGAGGGTCGACCAATTGCGATACGGCCTGACTCATTTGTTCCAGTGTCTTGTCGAGCTGGGATTTGCTGCGGGAAAAACGCCGATCGAGTGCGCGCTGAATTCGGCTCCGTGCTGCATCGAGGGCAAGGACAAAGAGCAGGGCTGTCGTGCTCACAGTCAAGGCCGCTGGCAGCGTCGGGCTTGAGACGAAGCGACTGTAGAACAAGGTCCCGACGAAGACGACGCCGTAATACATGAGCCCGGCAAGGACGCTTACCAGAAAGTAGCCGGCCCCGGACGTGACAATCTTGTCGAGTTCCATGAGCCGATATCGGGTCATGCCGATGGCGAATGCGGCCGTGACGATGATCGAGGCGCCAAACATCGGCCAGGTAACGGCTCCCGCGGCAAAGCGATCCGGCTCCATCAGCACGATGTACAACGACCACCCAACTGGAAGTAGCGAAAAGAAAATGCCGATGGAGATGCAGCGAACTTGCTTGAACTCAATGCTGTCTTCCAGGGAACGCAAGCGATGGCTCAAGGTTGCCATACACGCCAGATACCACAACATCGCGACGCCAAACGTTGCATAGATGGCCCACGGAAGGAACTGCCTAACGGTCGAACTCGAGTCAGCGAGCAGCCGAATGTACAGGTAGAAGCCAATGAGGCAGACCAGCGTCACGCTCGGTACGCCATAAACCGCGGTCAACATGCGGACGGGGTATCGCTCAAGCCAGGCGTGTTTACGCGGGAAAACCAGGTAGAAATGCAAGCTGGCCACGGGCAGCAGTACGCCGCACGCCATGAACACCACCATCAACGCCGGCGCGGTGACAATCTGCGTCCAGTGATACCCGCCTATGTAGGCTCCCAAGGTGACGACGCAAAGGACGTAGAATCGGACCGCAGATTCATCTCCAGGCCTTTTCCAGTACACCAAGGCACCGATAACGAAAAGGGAGCCCTTGAGAAACAGCCAGATCAGCGACGGAATCAATTCTTCAACAGGATAACGGCGTAGCTCACACCAAATTCGATATTCAACCGATGGATCGTCGAAGCGCGTAAAGGTGACCTGCACGAAGATCTGATCCGTGGCTTTGTCTATTTCGACCCCCCCAGGAAGGGTCGGACTTTCGCTGATTCGCCTATGGAGCTCGGCGGGTGCTTGCAGCAGTTCGGACCATGTTTGGATCTCGGGCAAGTCGGCCACTCGCTTGATACGGTCGCCCGTTCGTGGTTCTTCAGTAAGGCCCTCCCTCTTCGCCCCAAGGGGCTTTCCAACCAGGTGGGGCGTCAGCACGCTGCGAATACCCAGGTCGTAGGAGTCGCTGACGTGGATGAGCACCAGCACTGCGTAGAACACCGCTCCCACGCCAAAAGCAAGGTATACGAGCTGAGAGATGCTCGCTTTGTTTAGGTTTGCGAGAAACATAGTTTTCTCTCGAAATGGGGTGGAAAATGACGAGAGAACTCCATGGCGAATTTTCGGCGCATGATTTTCGTCTGCCTGTCGATGGCCAAATATCGACGAATGTCCGCTTTACATCATGATTTTACGGATTTTCTTCGCCAAAAGTCAAAAAAAACGAATGGTATTGAAATTGCATGTAATCACTGCGGATTGGGAGACTCAAGGGAGTTAATCTGTGAAGGCTACGGCAGGCTGGCTGAATGCGACAAGTCGGAGATACTCTGCAGCGGCGGGTTCGTCGGCATTTGTTCACTTGGGTAAATACACGGCTGAGTTGCATGAGGCAGGGACCGGATCGCCGATCGTGCTTATTCCAGGGCTAGCAGGTGGGCTTGAATTACTTGGCCCCCTGGCACGTTCGTTGGCAACGACGAACCAAGTGTTTAGTTACCAGCTTCGCGGCGAGAACGACTGCTTCGTTCTTCGCCACCCGTTCGATTTGGATGACCTCGTCGAGGATTTGGCGGAACTTCTCGATTCCCTTTGCCTTGAGAAGCCGACGATCATGGGTTTGTCGTTCGGCGGAATCATTGCGCTGAAGTTTGCCATTCGGTATCCGTACCGTCTGGGGCGCCTGATTGTGCAGGGCACCGGTGCCCGTTATGAGCGTGGACTCATCCAGCAAATTGCCAGCACGGTGTTGTCCCGTTTCCCCCTGCCTGCGGATAGCCCGTTTGTGAACCAGTTTTTCAACCTACTCTTCGGCGGTCGGCAAAAGCACGACGGGCTTTTTGATTTTGTGACCCGTCAGATTTGGCAGACTGATCAGAGCGTGATGGCCCATCGCTTCCGATTGGTTGAGGAATTCGATATCGAAGATCAATTGCGGAATATCAAGGCTTCGACGCTGGTCCTCTCGGGTGAACGTGACGTATTGGTGTCGCAAAACAGCCTGGTGCCCCTTTTGCATCAAATACCCGACGTACGTTCGGTCCGATTGCCCAACTGTGGTCACCTTGCCTTCGTGACGAAGCCTGACGGAATCGTAAAAAGCGTGAGGCAATTCTTGGAGACCTGAAGCAGCCAACCCAGGCGAGAGGGTGCGTATTCGCGAGAAGCAATTCTCCGATGCGCACCCTTTTTTTTGTTGAGTCAGTGGTAATCGCCATTCGAAAAATAACTTCCCGACTCCGTATAGCTGCAAGATAGCCGCAAGCGGCGAGATCCGGAAATTGCCTTCACAACGATGCCAAGCGACGGCATCGCCTTGCCCCAAGTTCGCAATTGTTCCTTGCATCGGCCTGTCTTGTTTGTGTATGATGGTCTGGTGGGCTTCCTGGCCTCCTCCCTCCTAAGGTTTTTCCGCCTTGAACACGCTCTCGAACGACAACGCTGTCATGGTTCCGATTCACCGACTGATGCGCCGTGTTCGTTGGAGACGCTGGCTTCACAAGGTGAACCGATTTGCCTGGGTCCTTGCCCTTGCGGTCCTGGCGATTTTCGCGGTCGACACCCTTGCCGGATTGGGCACGTTGAGCATGCGAACGGCATCCGCTGCGATGCTTGTGCTTGCTGTGACCTTATTCGTGACCGATTGGATCGCCGCGTGGCTAGTTCGCATTGACCCGCTAGGCCTGGCTCAACTTCTGGAAAAACGGTATCCCGAGCTTTCGGAACGTCTTGTGACGTTGTTGCAGCTACAAACTGAAGAGTCCGCGTCGAGCTTCGTGCCCATGTTCAGGGCCGAGACGGAGCGCCATCTCGCTGCTGTCGAACCAGCTGAAGCGTGTCCGTTACGCACGGAGCGCGCCAGGTGGTTAAGAACTGGCGTGATTCTGGCAACCGTCTTCGGCGGCCTGAGCTTTGTTCCCGCGTTCGGGCACTTTGCACTTCGATTCTCTGCCGCATGGGCAACGCCTCTGGTTCCCCTCGCAATTGAACTTGTCCACGGCAATGGCTACGCGTTGCGGGGGGGCAGTTATGCGATTGAAGCGAAGCTCCGCATCCTCGATCCGAACGTTGCCTTGCCGGAGACCTGTGAATTGGCGTTCGAGGATGAAACAGGCGGCCTGGTCAAGGTGGCGATGAAGCCGATCTCGGCGGACCGATTCTCCTTCGTGATGGAGGACCTTAAGAAACCGCTGCGCTGCCGGGTGCGCGCGGGCGCTGCCTTGAGTGAGTCGTTCGAGATTTTTTTGATCGATGCACCGATCCTTGCAGAGAAGCCGGCCATCGTTGTGGCGGCGCCGAGTTACATTGCCGAAAAGGGCCCGCGTACACTGGAGATGGGCAACGATGCGGAAAGGATTGAGATTCTTCAATATAGTGCGTTGCGTTTTCAGTTTTCTTTGGATCGTCGTCCGGTCCAGTCGCGGATCCTGTTGACGCGAATTGCCGGATCGGAAGATGCCAAATCTGAAGTCTTCCTTCAGCCGGATCAATTCCATACCGTCGCTGGGGCAGTGGGTGAATACCAGGCAGACCTCGTCTTGGACCTTGAGCACGGACTTGTCGCAACTTTACCTATCGGACCATGGACCGTGGTTGCCGACCGGTCGCCGCAGTTCACGCAACGGGTTCGACTCCATGGCGGGGCCGCGCTTTCGTCGGCGCGCGAATATCAGATCGCCCCAGACGACGTCCTCAAAGTATTGGCCGAGGTGGAGGATCGCGAAGCACTTGGCAGCGTGTCGATCGAATGGCGAGTCAATGAGCAGGTGCGTCCCGTGGCAAAATGGCTGGACGGTGCAGGCAAGAAAACGCTTGTGATCAACGATTGGCTGCCGCTGCCGACGGGATTGAAGGAAGGCGACCGGCTGGGGTTCCGAATCCACGTCGGCGACCGGCGGCATTTACGAAAAGGCGAGGTTTCGCAAACCGCTGACGCCCCCTTGCCGCCGCAGGACTTGCTGCCTCAGATCACGACCACGCCGTCCGATACTGGAGACGGTGAGTGGTTCACGTTGCGAGTTGACCGCTCACTCGAGAGTTTCCTCAAGGAGCAAACCCAGGCGCAGAGCGAAGAAGTGCGCGACGTCATCGCCAGGATCAGAAAGAAATTGCAGAACGAACAGGCCGAGGTCGAACAGTTGCAGCGAACCACACACCAGTCTGCCACGCTTACGCCGGTGCAGTTGCAACATGCGGAAAAGCTGCAAGGTTTGAATCGTGAGATCGTTCTCGATCTGGCCAATGCCGCCGCTCGCTTTAGTACGACGCCTGAACTGGCGACGCTTGCGGAGAAGTTGCTCGATATTGCCGAGACCGAAATGCGCAAGAGCGCTGACGCACTTGAGCGGTTTCGCGCCAAGGATCGCACGTTGAGCGAAGCGGAGAAAGAGCTTCAAGTCACGAAGGACGCGCTGCTGGAGGCGCAAAAAAAGCTCGACCGCACGCTGGAATGGAACAAGCTCCTCGCGCAAGGTCGGCTCGATCAATTTCAGCTCGACAAGTTGGCGAAACGCCAGGATGAGTTGGCCCAGCGTCTCAAAAAGCTGCTGGAGGAGCCGCCGGTGAGTGATGCCGACAAGGCCAAGGAAATCGAGACGATTCGACAGGAACAACAGAAGATCGCCGAGCAGACGGCCAAGCTGCAAGACGAAAGCAAGCTGGTACAAGACTCGATGGCGGCACTCGAGAGGAAACGCGTTGAGGATCTTGCGCAGCAGGCCAAGGAGTTGGCGATGGAGCAACGTGCAGCCCGCGAGACCTCCCCCGAGCAAATGCCGGATGAAGTCAAGGAGCTTCTGACGAAACTCGCCAAACGTCAGGAGGACCTGGCCCGACGAGTAACGCCGTTTGCCAAGGAACATCAGGGACCTGACCTCAAGCCTGCACACGGTGCGGCCGACGCCCTGAAGAAGTTACTTATCGAATCGGCCATCGAGCAGCAAAAAGAACACGAGAAACGGCTGGCGGCCTGGCTTGGCAAGTTCCTTCCCGGCATCGACGCCAAGGCGCTGCGTGAACGGATCCTGGACTTGGCGAAGAAGCAAAAAGAAGTGCGGACCGATTTCGAGAAGTTCGCGGTTGGCTTTCCAACGCTTAACGAGACGATGAAGGAAGACGGCTGGAGGAAGTTGGCCAAACGTCAAAACGAGTTGGCAATCGCGATTGCCGGGTTGCCCGTTCCCGACAACGATGCCCGTTTGCGCCCCGTGCAGCAACGTGCGGAGCTGGCCGCCCAACAGGCGCACGATCGCTTGACCAAGGAGGACGCCCCGCCCTCTCACAAGGCGATGCACCTGGCGGAGCGCGAGCTGGAGGCGTTGGCCGCCCTTTTGCCCGCCGAGTTGGTGACCGAGCGGAAAGACATCAAGGATCCCGAGACACGGGCCAAGATCGATCAGATCGACGCCTTTACGCGCGAGCAGGAAAAACTGCGTGCCGAGACGGAACGCGTTCGCGCGGACCTGGCGAAAGCATCGGCGGGGGGCGGGGATGCCGTCAAAAAGAAAATGGACAAGCTCGCGGCCGACCTCATGGAACTCGCGCAAAAAGGCTCCGGTCCTGAGGCCAAGGCGATGGCGAAAGAGGGGCTCAAGAATCTCGACGAAGCCAAGAAAGCGATGGAAGCTAGCCAGTCCATGAAGGCCAAGGGCGAAGCGGACGACGCCAAGAAGATGGACGATGAGGCTGCCCTAAAGCTCGATCTGACTGTTAAACAGCTCGCCAAACTTAGTCAGGACAGTACCATGCCCAAGGACGATTCCGGGAAGACCGCCGAGGCGATCAAAGAGAGCACCAAGCAAATGAAAAAGGCTGAAGAGAACCTCCCCAGCATGCCCGCGAATGCCCAGCCGGCCATGAAGGCGGCAGCCGAAAGTCTTGCCCAGGCCGCCAAGCAATCTGATCCGCGCGCCAAGGGGAAAACGCCGTCGTCGGCGCGCAACCCGGCGGCAAAATCAACTCTCCCGCTGGGTCCGGGCGGCGCCAGCCTGCTCCCCAAGGATGTCGCTCTCGATATGCTCAAGGGGAGAGCCTGGGGCGAACTTCCCGGTGAGTTGAAGACGCGCATGCTGCAAGACTACCGGGCTCGCTTTGGCGACGATCACGCTGAGGTAATTCGCCGATACTTTGATCGGCTGAATGAGGCGCCGACACCAGGGCGCAAGGAATGATGCGTTCAGCGATCGCATGGCGTCGGGTGAGCGCTAAACGTAACCGAAGAGAGTCTATGTTGCGATTCATGTTCGGACTGATCCTGGCCGGTCTGCTCGTTTCCCCGGCCTCTGCTCAAACGCCGGCCAAAGATCGCTTGACCGAGAGTGTCGATCGCGGTCTCGGTTTTCTAGCCCTCTTGCAGGAAAAGGACGGCTCCTGGCAAGCCTCGTCCACCCGGCATCCCGCGGTCACTTCGCTTGCCGTCATGGCCTACCTGTCGGCCGGTCACGTCCCGGGAGAGGGCCCTTATCGAGACAATGTGGAAAAAGGGGTACGCTGGGTCTTGAGCCAACAGCAGCCCAACGGCCTTTTAGCCCTGCCTGCGTGGGAAGAGATGTACCAGCACGGCATCTGCACGATGATGCTCTGCGAGGTTGCCGCCATGTCGGACGCCAAGACCTCACGTGAGATCAAGCCGAAGCTGGAAAAAGCGATCAAGCTGATCCTGCAAGCACAACGTGCCGAGAAGGGGATTTTCCAGGGAGGCTGGCGCTATCGGCTCGATAGTCCCGACAGTGACATGAGCGTCACCGGATGGCAGCTTCTCGCCCTTCGTGCGGCCCGCAACCTCGGCTGCGACGTGCCGGCCGAGCGCATCGACCTCGCCATGCAGTTCATCACGTCGTGCCGTGATCCACGCAGCGGCGGCTTCAGCTACATCCCGGGCGGGGGGATGACCATCGCCTGCACCGGCACCGGAATTCTTGCACTCGAACTGTGCGGCAAGGAACGTCACCATTCGCGAGATGCTCTCCTCGGCGGCTCATGTCTCATCAAGAATCCCTTGAAACTCGACGACCCGCACTTCTTCTACTCCGCTTACTACAGCTCGCAGGCAATGTTTCAGCTCGGCAATAACTACTGGAATGTCTTCCGACCCAATCTGCACAAGCTCCTCCTCGATAGCCAGCAACGCAACGGCAGCTGGATCAATAACGACAATCTCGGCACGAGCTACAACACCGCCATGGCGATCCTCGCGCTCACGGTGGAGTACCGCTATCTGCCGATTTATCAGCGCAACGAAGAGAATGAGCCCCCCAAGGATATGAAATCTTGATGTCGTTATGGGCTGTTAGCCGGAAGCGGAAGCGACGGATTTCCGATCCGTCCCTTGCGCTTCCGGCTAACGATTTGTCAACCTCCGAACAGCCACTGATACAAAAACAACAGAACTATCAGTGCGAAAACCACGGCAATGATGTAGAGCCCTAGATTCGCCGATCGCCCGCAGTCCTTGCACAGCCCGTTGGGCCCCGCGTGATCGCCGCAGTAGTTGCACTTGCAGTTTCGGCATACGGCCCGGGTTAATTTCTGACACTCATAGCAAGAAGGGGGCGTGTAAGTCTCCGCTTCCTGCGGACGCCACCAGCCGCCCGACTGTTGTTTTCGGCCCCGGGGTTCATCACTGAATTGCGTGCGGGGATCGCCGGCGACGAAGCCGCCGCTGCATTGAGTGCACAAATCGTCCTTGCCGCCGTGCTTCTCGCAGATCAATTCGCCGCACGTGTGGCAGCGTGTGACGGCTTCAGCTTGGCAGATGTGGCAAGGCATAGTGGTGAGTGGTGAGTGGTGAGTGGTGTCGGCTATCGTTGATGTATCACTCACCACTCACTACTCACCACTCACTTCCCCTAATAGTGAAACCCATTCTTGCGTATATGCACCATCGGCTGGCCTTCGTCGAGAAGTTTCCCGGCGGTCACCTCGGCGACGTAGAGGTCGTGATCGCCGACTGGCATGGTCGTCAGCACTTTGCCGAAGAGGTACGCGAGCGCCTCGTTCAGGATCGGGCCGTTCGGCACGGCACGCTGGATTTCGAGTTCCTGGAAGGCGTTGTCGGTGAGGGCGAAGCCTTTACCGAAGTGGGCGATCATGTCGGTCTGGTTCGCTTCGAGAATGTTGAGGGTGAACGCCTCGTCCTTGCTCAAAAAGGTCGAGATGGGCCGGCCGCGCTGGACGACGAACGTGATGAGCGGCGGCGTGAAAGAGCACTGCTGCACCCAGCTGGCGAGCATGCCGGTTTCGACGCCGTCCTTCGCCGCGGTGACGATGAAGACGCCGCTAGGAATTCGGCCCAGAGCTGAGCCCAAGCTCTTGTGTGCGTCGGTTTGCATGGTCCGTGGTCCGTAGTCCGTGGTACGTAGTCGGTAGTCCGTGGCCGATCGTCCATATGCTACGGACCACGGACTACGGACCACGGACTATTCAGCCAACATCCTCAGTATCACCTTGTCCATCTCGTCCTCGGGGATACCCGTCTTGTAGTCCTCACCGCGAAAGCGGACCCATTTGCCTTGCCGATCGAAGATGTAGTAGCACGGCGGAAACGCGAAATCCAGTTTCTTGGTCCATAATTCGGACGATTCGGTCAGGTGAAATGGCTGAAAGGGGAGTTTTCGTTTGCGCAGAAAATCATTGGCCTCGTCAAGCTTCTCCTTGTCCTCGGGATCATCGACGGACACGGTGATGATGACGAGTCCCTTGCTCGCGTGTTTCTCGTGCATCTGAACCAGATGCTTGAAGGCAAGTTTGCACGGCCCTCAGTAGCCGGCCCAGAGATCGACGACCAGCACCTTGCCGCGATGCTTGAGGACTTCCTGCTTGAGCCCATCGTACTTGATGGGGACCATGTCGTATTTTTTTTCTTGCGATTGGCCGACGGTGGCGCACAGAACGGCGACGCCGGCACACGCAATGATGGCACGAAGCGAAGTCATGAATCCCTCCAGGATTGGCCGCTTGCGGCGTAGCATCACGGCGACTGCTACGCCGCAAGCGGCTGGACGTTGCATCTCTCCATCATAACGGATCGATGGCGGAATCGCCAAGAGATCATGCCGGCATCGTGAGGCGATACAGCGTTCCCTTCATGCGTCTTCCGCCCGGCTCCCCGGCTCGCATCATCTTCGTAGTGTACTGCACCTGCTCGGCTTGCAGCAACTCGTTGAATGCCTTCGACGGAACGCGATCGACGTCGGTCAACAGACACTGTCCCCCCGGCAGCAATACTTTCTTGATAAACGCAAGCAGCGGCGCCAGGATCCGCATTTCGTACACCAGATCGGCCGCGAGAATTACCGGCACGCGCAAATCGTCCGGCGGGTAACGCCAGTCGATCTGCAGCGTGCGAAAGTCAGAAAAGCCGTTGAGCTTGGCGTTCTCGGCGGCAAAACGAAGCGCGCACGCATCGTAATCGCTGAAGATGACCTTGTGGCCCATCGACAAGGCGACGATACCGGACAGGCCCAGGCCGCAGCCGATTTCGAGCACTTCGGTCCCCGGCGGCCAGGGTTCGTGCAGGATCGCCTTGGCCAGCATGCGCGACGCAGGCCAGATGTCGGCCCAGTACGGCATGTACTCGTCCCGGGCAAACGCCTCGTGGACTGCCGGCACGTTCATGAGCCGATCGGATTCCGGATGGTCGAGCAGAAACGCCCGGTCCTCGATCAGGACCGTCTCGCGCACGATCGGCCCAAGCTTGTCGAGCATCGCTTCAGGGGCAGGGGAGGGGAAGGATTCTTTGGTCATGGCGTCCATATTTCATCGGCTTCCATGGCAACTGTCCAGCGGAAATCATTTGCTCACGAGGCGGGAATATCGGATAACACGTCGAGACGCCACCTTCCTCCGGGAGTCACGAGATGAAAGCAGTAGCATATGTGCCATTGATGTTGGGTCTCATGTTCGAATCCAATGTCTGCGCCCAGCAATCGAAGCCCGTCCGCCAGGCCAACATCGCCATTATCACAAAAGCGATCAACATGGAGGCGGAGTCGCTGCTCGCGCTCTACAAGCAGAACCACGCCTTCCCCGAGTTGGCATTTCAGGAGGAACAAACCAGCGCCCGCCTGGCAAAAGAGCTACGCAAGGTTGGATTCACCGTCACGGAAAAGGTCGGCGTTACCGGCGTCGTCGGCGTGTTGAAGAACGGCGAGGGGCCGACCATCCTGGTGCGTGCCGACATGGACGCGTTGCCGATCATCGAAGACACCAAGTTGCCCTACGCCAGCAAGATTCGCACGCGCGACAAGGAGGGCCTCGACGTTGGCGTCATGCACGCCTGCGGGCACGACATGAACGTCGCCTGCCTGGTCGGCACCGCGCGAGTCCTGGCGGCGATGAAGGGTCGCTGGCAGGGCACTCTCGTCTTCATCGGCCAGCCGGCCGAGGAGATTGGGGCCGGTGCGCGTGCGATGCTCGAAGATGGACTGTTGCAGAAGTTCCCGCGCCCCGACTTCGCGCTGGCGCTCCACTGCGATGGCCGATATCCCACCGGGCATGTCAACTACCGGGAGGGGCAGATGCAGGCGAATGTCGATTCGGTGGACATCATCGTCAAAGGTAAGGGGGGCCACGGCGCGGCGCCGCATGCTACCATCGATCCGATCGTCTTGGCCGCCCGCATCATTCTCGATCTGCAGACGATCGTGAGCCGTGAGTGTAATCCCCTGGAGCCGGCCGTGGTCACCGTCGGCTCCATCCACGGCGGCACGAAGCACAACATCATTCCCGATGAAGTGAAGATGCAGTTGACCGTGCGCACGATGAATGACAAGTCGCGTGCGGAAGTGCTCGACTCGATCGCTCGCATCGCCAAGGCGGCGGCCATGGGAGCGCGGGCGCCGGAGCCGATTGTCAGGACGCGCGGCGAGAGTTTCACGCCGGCCCTCGTCAATGAAAAGGAGCTGACGCAAAAGATGGTCGCGTTGTTCAAGGACGTGGTCGGCGCATCACGCGTGCATGAAAGGCCGATGTCGATGGGGGGCGAGGACTTCAGCCAGTTCACTCGCGCTGGTCTGCGCACGTTCTACTGGCACCTCGGCACGGCGGCCCCGGCGGCGTTTGCCGAGTCGAAGAAAGGGGGCAAGGCCCTGGCGAACACCCATTCGCCCTACTACGCACCGGTGCCCGAACCGACCCTGCGCACGGGGGTGCTGACCATGAGCATGGCGGTGTTGGAATTAATGGGAAAGAAATGATGCTATTCGTCTGAGCCTGACGCGAGGGCGAAGAAAGGACCCTTTTCGTTCACGTTTCAGGCTCGGATTCAGTCCCGCTTGCACGGAGTTACGAAGGCCACGGTCCGTCGTCAGGCCACCTGCTCCACTAGCTCCAACGTGAGTCCGAGCGCGGCGGCAACCGCTTCCAAATTGGAAAACTTCACGTCTTTGCCTTGTTCGATATCGCGAATCGTAGCCTGATTCGGAATGTTCGCGGCCTTGGCCAAGGCGTACCAGGTTAACCCGCGAGCCTCACGCGCTTGCCGAATCTTCGTGGGAATCCCGGGTGGCGATGGCTTCCTTCCTGCGCCGGCCTTATGTGGGATGTCCTCCCGGGCGGCCGCGATGATTTGTTCGTGGCGGGTACGTTCTTCGTCGGTAAGTCGTCGGTTCACGTGCTTCAGCTTGCTTTTGCTCATTTGCGTTTTCTCCGTCGTTGCGGGACTTCGTAAGCCGTCACGGGAATGACCGTATCGTCATCTGCCTCTTCATAGATCACGACAATGTGCCGACCATCGGAAGTATGTCCGAAAACGCATGGCCGACCGCTGCTTTGGCTTGTGCCTTTTGCTTCGTAGTTTTCAAGTACGTGATCGACGTCATCCGTGGTCAGGTCATGTTCTTCGACGTGCTCCACGTTCCCGCCGGGCGTCGGGTCCCAGATGACGTGGGTCCATTTCATGCGGCGTCGCCTTTCATTATAGCATTCTGTTGCAGTACGGCGGCGTGGCAAGGCAAGGAAAACCGATGTTCTACTGGGTCGGGAGGCCCCTGGAACCGTCGTGCAGCGGTTCCTACTTTTCTCCTCGCCGCAGTTGCTCCGCGTTTGGCAGGTCCCTTAAACTCTTCAGGCCGAACACCTGCAAGAATCTTTTCGTTGTGCCGTACAGCACCGGGCGTCCCAGCGAATCGTGCCGGCCGGCAATCTTCACGAGTCCCTTCTCCATGAGCAGGCGCAAGGTCTCGCCGCAGTGCACGCCACGGATGGCTTCGATGTCGGCACGCATGATCGGTTGGCGGTAGGCGACGATGGCCAGCGTTTCGCGCGAAGCGGGCGTGAGGCGTAATTCTTGTTGACTCTTGCGCAAACTCGTCAGCCAGCGGTGGTACTCGGGGCGTGTCATCAGCTGGTAGCCCCCCGCGAGTTCTTCCAGTTCAAAGGCCGATCCGTCTGCGTCGAATAGTTCTTGCAGCTTTTTCAGATGCTGCCGCACCGTGGCGGGGTCTGAAATCCCGGTAACTTCGACCAGTTTGCGGACCGGCAGCGGTTCGTCGGCAATCAAAAGTACCGCCTCAAGCAACGCGAGCACAGCGTCCCGCCCAAGCGGGTCCGACGTTGCGCCGACTGCACTGGAGTCGGCCGGTTGCCGATAGATCAGCGGCAGCAAACAGTTGCGGGGCATGTGACCTGCCCGCCGCGCTGCAAAGGGACCCAATGGTCTTTTCGCTAATCGGTTAATCATCACGGTTGTCACCTCTCGATAGCCACTAGCCACTCGCCGTCAGCCACTATAAAGTAACGGCCATCTACCTTCGTGACTAGATGAAAGCGAATCAGGAGCCAGGATCGTGCTCGATTGGCTGTTGGAAATATGGCAGAGCTACGGGGTCTATATCATCGCGGTTCTTGCCGCGAAGGTCCTCATGTTCGGCTTCATGATGGCGAACGCCATCTTCTCGGTCTGGCTTGAGCGCAAGGTTGCCGGCCGAATTCAGGATCGCCTTGGTCCGACCCGCGTCGGCGGCAAGTTTGGCTGGATGCAGACGCTCGCAGACGGAATGAAACTGCTCGTCAAAGAAGATTCCATCCCCGCCGCCGCCGATCAGTTTCTCTTCCGCGTGGGCCCCTACATTGCCTTGATCGGGTCGTTCCTTGCGTTTCTCGTTCTCCCTTTCGGCGACGGTGTCGTGGCGCGGGAGATGAACATCGGCCTTTTCTTCATGCTGGCCGTGATGTCGAGTGAAGTGTTCGGCATCATACTCATCGGCTACGGCTCAGGCAGCAAGTGGTCGCTTTTCGGCGGCATGCGCGAGGCCGCCCAGATGGTCAGCTACGAAATTCCCATGGCGATGTGTGTCCTCGTTCCGGTGATCGTGGCGGGGAGCATGAACCTCGGCCACGTCGCGAAGAGTCAGGCCGGCTTCTGGAATTGGCTTGTTTTTCACGACCCGTTCACCTTCTGTGCCTTCTGGACCTACTTCACCTGTGCAATGGCTAGCTGCAAGCGGGCGCCATTTGACCTTGCCGAAGCTGAGAGCGAACTCGTCGCCGGTTTTCATACGGAATATTCCGGCTTCCGCTGGCTGGTGATCTTCATGGCGGAGTACGGCAGCATGTTCGCGGTCAGTGGCATCGCGTGCCTCATGTTCCTGGGCGGGTGGAGCACCGGATTGCCGTGGGAACTGACCGAGTTGTTTGAGAAGACGCTAGGCCTGGGCCCCGCTGGCTTTCTGATTGGCAACGTGATCAACGTGGCCGTCTTCATCTTCAAAGGCTGGTTCCTGGTGTTCATCATGATGTGGGTGCGCTGGACGCTTCCCCGCCTGCGTATTGATCAGGTCATGATGATGTGCCTGAAGTACCTCATTCCGATCAGCTGCGTCCTCATGGCGGGCGTTAGTGTGTGGACGCTGTTTGTGCCGTTTTTTGTTCAGCAGATTGTCGGCTGGGTGATTTGCGTCCTCAGCGTGGCCGGCCTGGGAGTCATGGTGTTTCAGTTAATGACGTGGGCCAGCTCCACACCGGGAACGGCGATGCCGGGCATGTGGCGGACGACGGGTCTGCCTGGATACCAAGGTGCGGCGAAACAGAGTTGAATCCTCGTTCCCAAGCAGAGCTTGGGAACGAGGGGAGTAAGAGAGAGAAGTGCTTCCTGACGAGCGTTCCCAAAAGGACCTGGGGAACGAGAGGAATGTTCATGTTCGAGTTGCAACCATTCATGTTTTGGCTCATCGCGCTCCTGACGGGGTTATGCGCCCTGGCGACCGTGATTTCGCAGAACATCGTCCGCTCCGCGACCTGGCTGCTTTTTACCCTTGCAGGCACGTCCGGCATTTTCTTCTTGCTCGGCGCCGACTTTGTGGGCGCGATTCAGCTCCTGATTTACGTCGGCGGTACGATGGTGCTCGTCGTCTTCGGCGTCATGCTCACAGCGCAAGGGCCTTTCATTAACATGAAGACGTCGGGTGCGGAATGGGCGATCTCGATCGTCGCGGGCATCCTGCTGTTCTCGGTCCTTTGCTTCGGCACGTGGGGTCATTTTACGGCGACGCAGACCACCGCTGGGAGCGATCCCAAGGATTCCCACCAGGCGGCGACGCTGGCGCAAGCCATGACCGGCTCCGGCCTTGGTCCGATCTACAAGCCTTTGCAGCGCGAGAGGATTCACTATCTTCTACCGTTCGAGATTGTTTCGGTTCATCTGCTTGTGGTGCTCATCGGCGCAGCGTATCTGGCCCGCGCCAAGAGGCGGAAGGGAGACGCGGCATGAGCTCTGTCGAGCAGCTAAACTTGTACCTCGCCCTTGGGGCCTTGCTGTTTGTGTGCGGCATCGTCTGCATGGCAACCAAACGCAATGCGATCGGCGTGTTGATCGGTGTCGAGTTGGTGCTGAATGGCGCCAACATAAATTTCGTCGCCTTTTCGCGATTCCATCCGAATTTCGAGATCGAAGGGATGATCTTCGCCCTCTTCGTTATCGTGATGGCGGCGGGCGAGGCGGCGGTCGCCCTGGCGATCGTCCTTAACTTTTACAACAACCACACAACGGTGGATGTCGATAGCGCTGAAGAGCTGAAGGGGTAGGCCGGCGGGGCAGACATTCCTGTCTGCCGAGGTTTCAGGCAAAGACTCACAGGGTTCATGACAGATGCCGGAATCGAACGAAATACAACCGGGGCTGCTATTCGTCGCTGCCACGCTGCTGCCGCTCGCGTCCTTCGTCATTCTGCTCCTCTGGGGTGCGGTCCGCTGGGGATTGCGCCCGTATGCCAAGGAAAATCCGACGGTTCAGAAGCTTTTCGAGGCACTCGGCGGCGCCGTGCCGGGGCCGGGGCCGGCTTATGTCGCGATCGGCGCCATCGGACTGGCGTTTCTTTGCAGCTTGACCGGCTTTTGCCTTTTTCTAACCGAAGTCGGTGAAATGCACAGGCTTGAGCACGACCTCGTGCATCACAAGCACGAGCACCCCGACAAGCATGACGACGCGGGGGCCAAGGACAAGCAGGCGGCCGAGCGCGGGCAACTCAACAAGCTCAAGCACCACTGGGAAGATACCTACAACTGGGCTCGCATCTACTCGACCGCCACGACGGATGTTGATCGCGGCGCCATCCTCAACGTCGGCTTCCGCATCGACATGCTGTCGGCCATCATGTTTGTGATGGTGACCTTCGTTGCCACGCTCATTCATTTGTTTTCCATTGGCTACATGGGAGACGAATTACAAAAAGAGGTGGAGGATCACGAAGTCCACACGGCAGATGGTCACTACAGCCGCCGCGGTCGGTTCGGTCGCTTTTTCATGTTCCTGTCGCTATTCTGTTTCTCGATGTTGAATCTGATACTAGCCGACAACCTCTTTCAGATCTTCGTGAGCTGGGAATTGGTGGGCATATGCTCCTTTCTCCTTATCGGTTTCTACTTCGAGCGCACGAGCGCTTCCAATGCTTCCAACAAGGCCTTCATCACCAATCGCATCGGCGACGCCGGCTTCATCATCGGCATGTTGATCGTTTGGACGTATTTCGGAACCTTTAACTTCGAAGAGGTTTTCCGTCGTATTCGCTGCCCCGAGGTGGATGCCCACGGTGCGATCGGTTACAAGATCGACAGCGACTCTGCCAAGCATCGTATAGTTCGCGGCGACACAGCCGTGAAGGACGGCGGCAGTTTCTTCAAGTCAAGTGGAGACGGTAAAGAGGCGTTGATTTTTCCGCGCGACGAGCATCTGCATGGTCCGCAATCTGAGCAAGCCGTCTACAAGGAACCAGGAAAAAAGCAGTACTCCACAATCCCGTATTGGCTCCTTGTGCTAGCCGGGCTCGGGATCTTTCTTGGCTGCGTTGGCAAGTCGGCGCAGTTTCCGCTGCAGGTATGGCTCCCGGATGCCATGGAGGGGCCGACGCCCGTCAGTGCCCTCATCCATGCGGCCACCATGGTCGCGGCGGGCGTTTATCTCGTGGGTCGCTGTTATCCGATGTTTACCCCCGAGGTGCTGCTGACTATCTCCTACGTCGGAGCGATCACACTTTTCATGGCTGCGTCAATTGCGGTCGTGATGACCGACATCAAGAAGGTACTCGCTTACTCGACCGTAAGTCAACTCGGCTACATGATGCTCGGATTGGGCGTCGGCGGCTGGACGGCGGGATTGCTCCATTTGCTTACGCACGCTTTTTTCAAGGCGCTCCTTTTTCTGGGCTCCGGCAGCGTCATTTACGGCTGCCATCATCAGCAAGACATGCTCAAGATGGGCGGCCTTTATCCGAAGATGAAGGTCACCGCCCTGACGATGTTAATGGGCGTTCTCGCCATTGCAGGCACTCCGTTCTTCTCCGGCTGGTACAGCAAGGACGAGATTCTGGTCGGCGCATTTGGCTTCGTCATGGCCAACAAGCAGCACTTCCTGCTGTTCCTGTTGCCGCTCGTGACGGCCGGCATCACGACTTTCTACATGTTCCGCATGTGGTTCATGACGTTCACCGGCAAACCTCGCGATGAGCACGTGCACGAGCACGCTCATGAGTCGCCGTGGCAGATGACGGTCCCGCTCATTCTTCTGGCGGTCTTGAGCGTCGGTGTCGCCTGGGGTTGGCCGCCGCACATTCCGGAGCATAGCTGGCTGGGTGAGCAATTGCATCACTATAGCCAGCCCGAATCGGTGAAAGTCGATTTCGCAAAGGCCGATAAAGCCATCCAGACCTACCACGGACACGAAGTCGTCTTCTTCGCCGCCACCAGCGTCGTGGTGATCGGCTTGGTCTTCGCGCTGGTGATGTACTTCTATGGCGTCCTTGATCCGAATGACGCCAAAGAGCAGTTTCCCGGCGTGCATCGGTTCCTCATTCACAAATGGTATTTCGATGAACTCTACAGCGTGCTCCTCGTACGGCCTGGATTGGTCATAGCACACTGGTGCCGAAACTTCGACACGATCGTCATTGACGGGTTCGTCAATTTGCTAGGCAAATGGAGTCTGCTGACATCGTACTGGAGCGGCAGGTTTGACAAGGGCGTCATCGACGGCCTGGCCAATTTGACGGCCGATGTCTCCTATGCCGTCGGCAGTTGGTTGCGCAATGTGCAGACGGGCTATCTCCGCAGCTATGTGTTGTTCCTGGCGCTCGCAGCGATGGCGATTTGGGTTTTGCTTTACGCCTGGGCCACCGCCGCAGTTGGCGGGCCATAAGGATGCCGCTGGCGGCTTCGTGCTCGCCGAATGCAGTCGGCCGTTTCGGATATTTTGCTGCGAGCGCTGAGCCGTGAGCGGCGTGCATTAGATGAGATCGTACCCATGACTATTGAATACGACCTGGTAATGATGTCGCTGTGTGTCTTCGTTCCCACCGTTTTCGCGCTGGGGCTTCTCTTTTTTCCGAAGGGGACCGAAGAATACATGCGCTGGTGGTCACTCTTTGGCACCGCACTGACATTCGTCATCAGCACGTTTGTTTTCGTCGACTACCACCGCATGCTCGGTGCCAATCCCGATCAGGACCGCGGTGCAGCCGGGGTTGCCCGCGCTCACCAGGACAAAACCTCTCTGGATGGGCGTGCATCCACCGCAGCCAAGGCTGCTGACGCCAATGATCCGAAGGTCGGCGACGATATGCATGCCCGCTTCCCCTGGGTTTCGCGGTTCAACATCGAGTATTACCTGGGCATCGATGGCATCAGCATGCCGATGATCCTTTTGACGACGATTCTGTTTTTCCTCTCCATGATCGCGAGCTGGGGAATCGATAAGCACGTCAAGGGCTATTGCATGTTGTTCTTGATTCTGGAGACGGGCGTTATCGGCTCGTTTGTGGCACTCGATTTCTTCCTCTTCTATATCTTCTGGGAAGTGATGCTGTTACCGATGTATTTCTTGATCGGCATCTGGGGCGGTCCGCGCCGTGAGTACGCCGCGATCAAGTTCTTTCTCTACACGCTCTTTGGCAGCGTTTTCATCTTGATCGCGCTCTTGGGATTTTACTTCACCGACGTGCAGGATTTCGCCCACAAGGACGTTGTTGCCGCCAAGACGGCCGAGATGAAAAGCCGACAACCTGCGGCGGCGCCCGCGGGATTACCGATGGCCAAGGGCCAGGACAAGGGGGCGGACGCGACCAAGAAGTCAATAGATCAGGTGCAGGTGCATAGTTTTGATCTGGTCGTTCTCGCCCGGACCGGCAAGGCGGCGATGCAATGGTTGACCCTGGACAAGAATGCCGAGGCCAAGAAGAAGTTTATTCAAGACATCGTCGATCGCCGTGCGCGCGAGGGGATTCCGACCAGCTATGGAGCCGTGGATGCTCGCTTGTCGCAAGCCTTCTTCACGCCGATGTTTCAATATGTGATGTTTATTTTCCTGTTCGTCGGCTTCGCGATTAAGGTGCCCGTTTTTCCATTCCATACTTGGCTCCCGGACGCCCACGTCGAGGCGCCGACGCCGATCAGCATGATTCTGGCGGGCATCCTGCTCAAATTGGGCGGTTACGGTATCCTGCGAATCGCGTATCCAATCTGCCCCTGGGCAGCCCATTCGCTGGCCTGGATCCTTTGCACCTTCGCCATGATCAACATCGTGTACGGCGCGTTCGCCGCCATGGCCCAAACCGACTTCAAGAAGCTGGTCGCCTACAGCTCCATCAGCCATATGGGCTACGTCATCCTCGGCATCGCCGTCTGGCCCGAGACTGGTTCGCAGTATTGGTCCTGGGGCGTGAATGGAGCGATGTACCAGATGATCGCCCACGGCATCAGCTCGGCCGGCATGTTCTTTTGCGTCGGCGTCATCTACGACCGGGCGCATCATCGGAACCTTGACAACTTCCGCGGGCTGAACGAACCGATGCCTCTTTACGGCGGCATCAGCGCGATCATCTTCTTCGCCGCCCTCGGATTGCCTGGGTTGTGCGGGTTCGTTGGCGAGTTCATGGTCATCCTTTCGACCTGGAATTTCTCCACGCCGGCATACCCCCATGCGGGCAAGGTCCTGGCGATCATGGCGGCACTGACGGTGGTCATCACCGCGGCGTACATCCTATGGACGCTCCAGCGCGTCTACCTCGGCACCAATGCCGCCTACAAGGATTACAAGGACATCACGGTACGCGAGCTACTGTGCATCATCCCGCTCGTTGTCCTGGCGGTCATTCTCGGCATTTTGCCGATGCTCGTCTTGCAATGGATGGAACCACACGTGACGGGGCTGGTCGATTCGTTGATGCAGGCAAGGCTGTAGTTGGCCCGGCGTGTGCCCTGGAAGGTTGTTGAATCAGCGGGTGGAATGCGAACGCTAAGCCGCGAGCGGCTTGGAATGAGTGATCTTTCATGAACGAAACTCTGGCTCTGCGACTGACCGCTAATCTAGGTGTGGACCTGCCCGCGTTCACTCCCGAGATCGTTATTTGCCTGGCGATTGTGATGTTCCTCATCATTCGCCTGGTTCCAAGGTATGACCGCTGGCACATGGGCTTAATCGCGATGGTGCTGTCGGGAGGCGTTTTCTTCCTGAGTTGTTTGCAATGGTCCGGCGTTCCTGACTTCGATCCTAGGGCATCGGGGCTGGAGAAATCGCGAATCTTGTTTGGCGGGATGCTTGTCTACGACGATTTCACGATATTCCTCAAGCTGTTCCTCTACTCGTTCCTCACTCTGGTCGTCATCCTGACCATGTTGACTGGTATCCCCGATAAGGAAGACTCGGCCGACTTCTACGTCCTTTTGTTCGGCTCAACGCTAGGCATGTCGTTGATGGCCTCGTCGAGCCATTTGTTGATGGTTTTTCTGTCCATCGAAATGGCGAGTCTGCCGAGCTACGCCCTTGCCGGTTTCTTGAAAGGCCGGCGTCAGTCGAGCGAGGCGGCGCTCAAGTACGTCGTCTATGGCGGCGGCGCCTCGGGCGTCATGCTTTACGGCATCAGCTTGATCGCGGGGAAGTTCGACACCGGCTACCTGCCGACAATCGTCGAGCAAATCACGGCGCAAAACAACATGATGGATCCGGTAGTCGTCATGGGGGTGACCTTCA